>JGI24025J20009_10002215_pt1 | contig 14189 bp, 8 predicted proteins | sample Cruoilmetagenom3_FD_20009 | JGI IMG/M metagenome (IMG submission 20009)
AACGCTACGCGCTTCACTTCCCGTTTCAAACCCGGGTTTCTGGCAAGAATCGCTCGGAAATACTAATCCCGGAATGCTCGGAGATATTTCTCGAGTAATACTTCTTGGAACTTCTCCGGGTTCAATCGCTGGATGTAAAGACGCAACTGACCCGGATTGTATTCCCGAATCCATCCCGGAAATCCTTCCCGGTCTTATTTCCGAATTCATTCCCGAAACAATCCCGGATACCAAACCCGATGCTTTGCCGGTTTTTGACAAAAGAAACCTTTGGCAATACCAAATCATGTCCACGGAATATTGGTGATTGTCGGTGGCGCTATTGACAACTTCGATGGTTGCTGGTATAATCCNTCGTTAGACTTGTCACGGCAGGAGGGATTGCTGATTGCCATGACGGACAATTTNAGTATTGCGATGCGGTAAAAATGGAAGTANGGGCATGGCATGCCCTTACTAAAGGAGGAAGCATCGCANGTTGTTTGATGACAAGAATCCGGATTGTGAGTTCGATGGGAAGGAGAAAGGGATGAAGCGTCATGTAGCAGTTGTGGGNACCGGATACTGGGGAAAGAATCTGGTCCGCGTGTTCCATAAGCTTGGAGTATTGCATGCGGTCTGTGATTCAGACCCTACCAGGTTTCAGGGTCTCGGTCTCAGTGCAGAAGTAGCAAAATATGACAATCTACAGGCAGTGCTCATGGATACAGTAGTGGACTCAGTGGTTATCGCCACGCCGGCTGTGACCCATTTTGAGTTGTGCCGATTGGTATTGGAAACAGGCAGGGATGTATTTGTAGAGAAACCCCTTGCGCTGACTGTCAAAGAAGGCGTTGCCCTGGTAAAGCTGGCCGAAACCAAAGAACGGATTCTGATGGTTGGTCATATTCTCAGATATCATCCCGCGGTCATCAAACTGCAAGAGATGATTACGGCCGGAGATATGGGTAAGGTGGAATACATCTATTCGAACCGGCTGAACATGGGCAAGCTGCGCACCGAGGAGAACATTCTCTGGAGCTTTGCGCCGCACGACATAAAGGTAAGGTTGCTGATTCCGCTGAACGATATGGAGTTGCCGGTGCTGGCCAGGGAGAAAGACCTTTTCAGGAAGGTAGGGACTGTGGTTGTTGTTTCCGAACCCGAAGTCATTGATGTCTGCTTCGACAAGCTGGCAACGGTTGAACGTATCAGGAGCTGGGGATTGCGGGCCCCGGCAACTTTCTGCGAGCTGGGTGATGCGCTGCAACTGATTGACCGGGGACAGTTGAGTTTTCCCGTCGTGGTGAAGCCGAGGTGGGGCAGCGGGTCCATCGGAGTTGAATATCCNCACGACCGTNGGGAGCTGGTGCTCTCATACCAGCTTGTGCAGAGGCNGGTCTTCAGGAGTGTGCTTGCCGGGGCCNGCAGTGCTGACCCGGACAGGTGCGTCATCGTCCAGGAGTTTGCCAAAGGCCAGGAATACGGCCTGGATGTAGTGAACGATCTCGAGGGTCACAATGTTGCGGTGTTCGTGAAGCGCAAGCTGGCGATGCGCGCCGGCGAAACCGACATCGCCGAGACGGTTGATAACCGTGAACTTTCCATGTTGGGTGCGGAAATAGGCCGCCGGCTTGGGCATGTCGGCAACCTAGACTGCGATGTTTTTGCCAATGATGCGGAGCTGAATGTAGTGGAGCTCAACCCAAGATTCGGGGGCGGGTACCCCTTTTCCCACGCAGCAGGTGCAGATATACCAGCCGCGCTTCTGGCCTGGGCCAGAGGGGAACAACCAAAGGCTGAATGGTTAGAAGTGATTCCCGGGGTGCGGTTATCCAAATGCGACCGGTTGGTGCGGTACGAACTTTGAGCTCCAGATAATAACCTTCCTCTGATTTTAGTGGTGCTATTCTGTTGACTTGGCGTGGGTTCAAGGTATCATGCCATTAACATGGCGAAAAAGTATACTGTTCTTGAAACCTGGATAGTTAATGAGACAAAGCCTGAGGAATCTAACAGCGCCTCTCAGACTTATGACCGGATGGGCCAGCAAGCAGCGGGCAAGCTGCCGGTGATTGATGTCGAGCAGGATTTCCAGGATGAAAAGCACTTTTATGATGAGGCCCGGATAAGGGATTTCGTTGCCCATCTGGCCGGAGCCGCAACTGTCCTGGATATCGGGCCGGGCGACGGCTGGCCTCTCTTGCGGATTGCCCCGTTCTTCAAGTCAGTCACCGGCATTGACCCTTCGCAGAAAAGAGTTGATGGATGCCAGGCCAATGCTGAGAAGCTCGGGATTACCAATGTAACCGTCAAGAAGTTGTCGGCTATGGAACTGGATTTCAAGGACAACAGCTTTGACGGCGTGGTGGCGGCGAGTTCGATTGAGCAATGCGCAGACCCTTTCCAGGTATTGCGCGAGGTTTTCCGTGTCCTGAAGCCCGGGGGGAAGTTCCGGGTTGAGTTCGAGTGCTTTAGCCAGCAGGAAAAGGGTGTGACCGAGCGGGTATTCTTGACCGAGACCGAGGAATCGCTTGGTTATCATTATGTTCTGCAGCATCACCGGCCGCCATGGGAACGGAACTATCTTGTGAAACTCTCGAATGAACCTGAGACCAACAAGGCTTTCAAGAAACTCGCCGACCTGATTGAGCGTATCGGGCCGAACCCGTCTCTGAATCCCGAGGTCGGGCTTCAGTTTCTGGAACGGAACCAGGCCGCAATCACCAAGTCAAGCTGGTACGAGCTTGAGCACTTCACAAGCGTCACGATGAAAGAAACGCTGGAGGAAGTCGGATTTGTTAATGTCCGTATAAGCTTTTCTGCCGCAACCCTGGCGCGCACAATGTGGCCGCGCATCAAGGAGAGCGGCTTGTCGGACGAACAGGTCAAGAATGTGCTGCGGGGGCTGGCCGATGTCGCTGTGAGGCTGGATGCGCCTGCCAGCCTTGGCGAGCCGGTCGTGGCAGTCAAGCCAAGCAACTTGTAAACAGGATGTCTATGAAGAGATTCTTGTTGTTTTCTTTTGTCGCCTTTTTGGCGGTAGCCGGATGTAAAAAAAGGCCTGTCAGCAAGTTGGGCGAGGTATATAAACGGGTTGCCCGACCTGAAATCTGGCAGGTTCTGCCTCGGAGTCAAGGCGAAAGAATCGGGCTCAAGCCCGGAGATTTACTGTTGTCTTATAACGGTCGACCGGTCGAAACCAATGACGATGTTCGCAAAGCTCAGGCCCTTGCTTTGGGCAGCGAGGGTAAAATCCCTCTAGTTGTGCTACGCGGGGAGAAAGAGCTTGAGTTTTCGGTTCAGCCGGGTCCGCTTGGCGGTATGCCGGTGGTGGCGAAGTATCCGAGTAGTCTTGCTTTGGCACTTGAAGACATCATGCGCCACTTCGGGCTCTTTACCGACTATGACTGGCTGGCCGCACTCTCGGGTGAGTCATTTACTTTTACTGCAAAAGCGGATGAATGCCGGGGTTTCTGGTCTGGTGGCAAGTCCGGGGATTATCTTGAGTCGCTGGGACATGTCGCCGGGCTTTCATTCCGAAAGATTATCAATGATGGGACCGGAAAGCATGTGAAAGCCATCATGCGGAATCGGAATTCTGGTCGGATTGTGCTGGTTCATGGCGGCTGGCCCGGTCACCGGTCGGGATTCTGGGGCGTGGCCACCCGTTACTCTCCAAAAGATTCTATTATTTACGGGTACAGCATGGATTCGGCCGAGGAGATGCCTTTGCTCGGGCCGGTTAAAGAAATATTCGTGACGAAACCCGCCGGTTCCTGGCAAGAACCGGCCAAGCTATTAGGAAGGGTGCTCAAGCAGGCGCTTGAGCTGAACCAGGTGTATTCAGACACGGGCTGGAAATCCGGCATGGATGCTTATAACCTTCTGATAACGAGCCTTGATACCCTCCCTTTCTGTCCAGTCTGTGGGGTCAAAGAAAGTCAGGTATGTTTTGACCGGCTCATCTATACAGCCCTTGCCCACAAGCAAAGTGCGCAGCGATTTCTTGAAGGGATGAAGCTGGCATTACCAAACCAGGCAGATGTCATTAACGAAGCGCTTGCAGACAACCAGGCGATCATCGGCAAATTCTATGGAATAACAAGGAGCAGCGCACGGATTGGCCGCCTCCAGGACCAGCGCAAGCTCGGCATGGTTATAAACGCTATCCAGCTTATCGAAAACGACCTCATCGGCGACTATGAGGACATTCTGGGCCGGCTTTAATAATCGCCTTCTTCTTCGATATCGTCGTATTCCTCGTCGTTCCAGTCGTGCAGCCAGTTAAATTCGCGTAATGAATCAGGGTCCAGGGGGGAATCCATAAGAAAGATGCAGCAATTTGGAGAATAGGCGATTTCGTTGTTGCTGACTGTCGGGGCACAGGTATTGATGTAAAGAATTCCCAGACCTTCGCGGCCCGCGTAAAGAACACGGCAGTGGTCAAGGGTAGTGGAAGGACCGGTGCGAGCCTCAAACTCGATTCCACGCCAAGCACCGGGTTCGGGATGTGTAGCCGTGAAGATTATTGAATCGGGCACTCCGATTGCTGAGAGGTTTCCGGCGNCCTGTTNACCGATTACCAGTGCGGCGTTCGGCTCGAAGGCCACAACTGTGCCNTGGTCAATGACGAGCGTNGGACCCTTCACCGAGCCGACACCGACCATNCCCTTGACAACATAAGGTATCCCCTGNTTACGCCACTGGGAGTTGCAAGTAACCTGACCGCCAAGGACTTCGATACTGTCGCTGAAGTTACCGGAAAGGTGATTTCCTTTACCGATGGTCCCGACAGAAGGGGCCGGCAAGGATAATGGATAACCATGACACCCGGACACTGTATTCAGGGTGAAATTAGAGAATCCACAGCTAGAGCAGAAAATACCATCTGAAGAGCTGTTTCTGACCTCACAATCTATGATCGAAACCGGGCTCGAGCAGACGATTGCTGCGACACCGCCCCCGCCGGCATGGTCGATAAGGCAATTGCGCATTTCTGCACCCGGCATAGTTTTATCCCAGAACTCGATTCCAGGCCAGGAATCGGCGGAAAAGGAACTGAATGTAATGCGACCGGATGAACCGTCCGCTATAAGACTGCCGGCCTGNCCAGAGCCCACCCGCAGGAATGCATCGGTGCCGAATAGAAGTGAACAGCCAGGTGCGATNGTCAGGCATGGGCCCGAAAGGCCGGNNATGTTCCACAGTAGACCGGATGAAATAAGGGAACCCGGGGTTTCCCCACCGGCTGGAAACGGTAAGCGCACCACCGTTGACACCGATACCGTTGTAGCCGTTGCCAAGATAGCTATTATCCAGGCCTAACCCAGCAACATTCTCTGCATCCACGAGCACAGGAAAACCTGCACACGAATCAATGGAATTGTTGTGGAAAAGAAACCGGCTGGTTTTGCCCGTTGCCACGCCATCATGCCGGCTGTGACGGAATCTGCACGAATCAATGGCTAGACTATTCCCGGTGCAGCAGACAAGGGCACCCTGCGCGCCGCCGTATTCGATAATACAGTGGCGCAGCGTATTTGTGTCGGCATTTATGCCGGGTGCGAATCGGATTGTCTGCCAGTCACCGGGCCCAGCAGAAAGCGATGAAGAAGTGAATACAATCGCAGAATCCCGGGTTCCGGATGCATAAAGCAAGCCTTGTGGGCTGGAGCTTATAGTGATTGCTGCGCCTTTTGACATCTGGACTTCAACACCAGGCTGAATCAGAAGTTTTGCCTTAACCATGAGTTCGCCCNGGACAATATGAGGGTTGCTGTCAGGCGTCCAGGTTTCATCGGCCTNGTGNNNNTGAGCTTATAGTGATTGCTGCGCCTTTTGACATCTGGACTTCAACACCAGGCTGAATCAGAAGTTTTGCCTTAACCATGAGTTCGCCCNGGACAATATGAGGGTTGCTGTCAGGCGTCCAGGTTTCATCGGTNGTGATTATCCCATTGTGGAAAGTACCGCAGAAAACAAAAACCGTGACCAGGGAGGATGTCCCGCTGTTGCCGGCAGGGTCGAATGCCACACAAAAAAGTGTATGGGTTGTTTCGGTTTCCAGCGCGGATGTGTTCAGGCTGAATTCAAACCTTCCGGCATCACCGGTGGAGTCGGTTGCAATCTCACTATCGTCAACGAATAACAGAACCGCAACAACCCGGTCATTATCAGTAGCATGTGCCTGAACCGTAATCGTGCCTCGAACCGAGTCGCGCTCAGCCGGTGAAATGATTGTGACCCCAGGCGGCGTCCTATCCGGACCCGGACAGGCCAGAACCAGAAAACCAAGTAACCAGGGAATCAGGAAACTCGGTTTCATTTACCACACCTTGCCGACAGACTGAACCTGCCAGGAATCGTCTTTGCGCTCAAGAAAGAGCTGAATGCTTCGGTGATGACGGAGCAAACCTGGACAGCTCGGTACGGTCGGTCTGAGGTCTACGGTGCAGGTGGCGATTTCTCCAAACACCCGCGCAAAAGCGAATTCAAAATAGAACGGGACATTAAGCATGAGGCTGTCCACATGGATTTCTTTACGATTGAGCATGATGACAGGATGGCCCAAGGCCTTCAGGATTTCTTTTCTTTTGGGACCTGGGTTCAGGACCACAATCGTGTCGGGCACGGTGAAATGGNAANGGGGTATTTTCAGAGCACCGGGCGAAACNANATAGTTAAGTGCGGCCTGGGTTATCGCTTCGAGTTCGGCTGTGTCGGTCCGGCCATATTGGAATGACTGGTNGAGGATATTGGAAAGCCATACCAGGTTCCAGCCGTTTCGGCTGTGGAGCCAGCTTTGATAAACATAGGAGTAATCGGATTCATGCTTGAAAAATATCCATGATGATACATGGCCACCCAGACCTCGGATGTCAACTACTTTACTGCGTGCCCGGACGATGCGGCGGCCATGGGACCATGCGGAAAGTGCGGAGTCGAATCTGCTGAATTTTATCTCGGACTGAAATCCAGGAACAAACATCCGGTATATTTGGCGGGCCTTGCCGGTTACCAAGGCTTCGGTGAATTCATGACAACAGCGGTCGAGCTGGTAATAACTCTTGGGTTTCTCATCACCTGCTGCTAGAGGCTGATAGCTGATATCCAGCAGCAGAAGACAGAAAAAGAGCCGTGTCGGTAAGTCACGGAGATTCAAAGGCTTTCGCATCCGCCGTTTGGCATTCCAGCGGGCCCGACCAGATTCGAACTGGCGATCTTCTGCGTGACAGGCAGATGTGTTAAACCAAGCTACACTACAGGCCCTTATACTGATGATAATTCACTTCGGACGATTGTCAACAAAAGGGATGGTTGCGGCTCTAAAACCGCAGAGTTTGCTGATTGGGCAAAGCGCCAGCGCAACGACTTTGGGGGTAACAGTGCCAGGCTGAAATCGGGCTTGACAGCCGAAGGGAATCGTAGGATATTTAAGTCAGGAGGAATTTGTGAAAAATAGAACTTCTGGTCTTTTGCCGATTCTGCTGGCGGTGTGCCTGCTGGCGGCAGCAGGATTTGGTCAATTTGTGGAGGATTCGATTGATGTTGGCAGGTGGGTCGGCAGCTTGGCTTTCAATTCAAGGACAGGCGTGATTTACGGCGGGAGTCAAAGCGACAATATCTTCTTCGCCATCTCTTGCGACAGCAACAAAATCGTTTCACGATTCTACCAGAGCTGGCCGCGCTACTTAGCTTATAGTTCTACTAGTAATAAGGCTTATTGTACTTTCCAATGCGGTGGTGAAGATTCAGTTGCGGTTATTGACGGCTCGACTCACACCCGCATCAAAGCCATTCCGTTGAACTGGGCCATATATCCAGTCTGGGACCCGGCGAGCAACCGGCTGTATGTTTCCTGCCTCGATGAAAACCGGGTGTCGGTCATTGACTGTCGGACTGACTCGGTAATCTGCCACATCCGGGTTGGAAGGGAACCGCTCAAGATGCATCTTAACACCCGTCATCACAAATTGTATGTTCAGAACTGGGGAGACTGGCAGGGCGAGTCGGTTTCCATTATTGACCTGGAGACCAATGAGGTCATCAGGACTATCCGGCTGGATGAGGTGCCGACATGTGGGTACTACTGTTCGGCCGTTGATAAGTACTACTGCGATGGCGGCTTAGAAGTGGTAGTGATTGATGGCGAGAGTGACTCGGTGCTCTGCTATATCCCCATGCGCGCTTTGGCTATGGCTGGAAACGAAACAGATACCCTAGTTATGATAGGAACTTCCATTGGCTCGGTTTTCGTGATAGATGCCGTAGGCGATTCAGTAGTGTCGGTCTTGCCGGTAGGCAGGGAACCTTCATCACTCGCCTGGAGCCAAGCAACTAATCTGGTCTATTGCGCCAATGCAAGTTCGGACAATGTGTCGGTGATTGCGGGCGACGGGTCGAGGGTAGTGAAAACCCTTGCAGTCGGCGATTGTCCTGCGGTGCTGCTGTCAGTTCCTGAATTCCGGCGTGCATATGTGGGGCACAGCAATACCAGATGGGTTTATGTTATCCGTGATACGACCTCTGGGGTTGCCGAAGACCTTCGTATCCCGGTCAGGCCGGTTTCCTTGCTTCGGGCGTTCCCGAACCCGTTTGGGGGAAATGTTTCTATCGAATACAGCGGACAAGATGCCAGGAGCGTAACACTGTCAATCTATTCACGGAATGGGCGTCTCGTCAGACAGCTTACTCTGAACTCGGCAGGTGCGCACCACAATGAAATCGTCTGGGACGGCAGAGACCAAAAAGGCATACTGGCCCCACAGGGTGTTTATACCATCCTTATTGATGGAATTCCAACTGACCGCGTCAATGTGGTGAAACTGAGGTAAATGAGTATCTTTTGGGATGAAGATGAGCGGTCGTCTCAAGCAGATACAAGCAGCCGAAAGGCAAAACAACAGGAGGTTTAGATGAAACTGCGAAAGCTAACCGTGCTGACGGTGCTTCTGGCTGTCGGCTTTGTGTTTGCCGAATGGCATGAAGTCGCAGGTGGCACCGGAGATGCCCAGGTTAGAATCCTGGAGCAGAGCAACACTGGAACAACCTTTGAGGTAGTAGTCCCAGGCGTGGAAATCACCGCGAAGGAAGTTGACGGCGAAGAGTTCTCGGTGGTGACGCTTCCAGGTGGGCACACGGCTTATCTTGAGGATGGTAAGCCGGAAGTGCCAATGGTGCCGGTGCTGCTGGCAATTCCGAATGGCGCTACTGTTTCCTTTCAGGTAGAGGCCAAGGAAACAAGAATGCTGAAGGTGGTGAATGTCTATCCACTTCAGCCCCGTGTGCCCATCAGCCAGGAGCCTGGGCCGTTTGTGATTGACCGGGAATTCTATGTTCAAGAAGGTGTCTATCCAGGTGAAGATGCGTCAGTAGTCCATACTGCGGGCGTGAGCCTTGCTCAGGATTTGGGGAGAGATGCGTTGATACAGAGCGATGGGTGGCGGCCCACGGGTGTGGATTGGCTTGTTAGAGATGAGGTGCGGAATTGCCGCACTGGGCACATGCTTATGCGGCCCGGCGATATGCTCTCCCTGCCGATGGCGTTTCAGGCAAACTCAGGTTATGCTCCGGAGGAGAACACGGCTCCATCGGCTTTGAAGCGGATAGGGATATACAGCGGTGAGTTTGGTCTGGCGGCGGTGGGGACAGCCATTGCCGCTGCCGGTGCCGTGTGTGTTGGCGGCGTCGTGGGAAACCAGTTCCCTGATGAATATAGGAGTCTTGTGGGTGGGGTGGTTTGCGACTTCACCTATCTCCTTACCAGCCCGTTCCTGTCGGGGGCGGGAACACACCTTGGGGGCAAACTTTTTGGTGAGAGGGGCAAGTTTAGCCATGCGCTTGTTGGTGGTGCAATTGGTGATGTCCTTGGCATTGTAGCGGTCTATGGAATCTGGTCATACACGCAGAGACACGGGTACGTCCGTCCCACGCCACTACTGATATGGCTTGCCTTACCTCCGGTTGGTTCAGTAGTAGCTTACAATATATGGAGGAGCAAATGACCCGAACTAGAGAGAAATTCGGGCTCTTGGCAACCGTGGTGATGCTTTCGGCCACTTTCAGCCTGAGCAGCGCTGCCTATGAGCCAATGATAATCTTGAAGTTCCCATTCATATCTGAACACACCGATAGCCTTGGGAACATTATTCAAGACAGTCTGGTCAGGTATAGGGCTTTTCAGGCGACTCTCTACCGGACGGGAATGACCGATAGCCTGAAACTAGAGAGCGCAACAAACGATTCGGGTTTCTCGGTGCTGCAGTTTGAGTGGTGGCCATCTGACAGTAGCCCGGTTGATTCCACCAATATTAGGCGGCTGGATATTTTGTTGCCCAACACATACCGAGCCGTCCAAGATGGTAATGGATACACTTTCGAACCAGAACCACTCCGAATCGAATCTGTTCCGTGCTCCGGCTCCTCTGAGGAGACAATTAGCGTTGTGCTGCCGCTGTCTGTGTGTGTCCGAGAGTTCACCATAGGTAACGGCCCATTTCACTACGATTTTGTTGTTCTCACAGACTGCCACATAGCGGATGGAAAGAAAGAGCAAAATGGTATGGAAGATTTTGGGACTCAAGGGTGGGATGACGAGGATAACGACCCAACCGAGACAACGCCGGAAATAGAGAATAACAAGATGTGCCGTGACTATATCAACACAAACCTCATTGACCCTCACTTACGTTTCGTCGCCATCACTGGAGATATTACATCAAGTTCGGAGCGTTCGGAATGGCAGCGGGCGCGGAAGGTGTTTGCCGGATTGGACAGCCGGGTCTTCATCGTTCCGTTGATGGGCAATCACGACGGCTGGCCGTATGTGGGTCGGAAGGGGGATAGCGATGAACAGCCAAGCAACGAGGTTGTGATAGGTGAATATTTCACCAATGCCTTCAAGGGTGTTTACGACACTCTGCGCAGTTTCCTGCCGGCAGCCAACTGGGGGCAGCACTCATATTTATTGGTCCCCACTAGCTTTACCAATCACACCTGGCCGAGCTACTATAATAACTTCGCCTTCAACTACCAGGGATGTAAGTTCATCGTGACAGACTTTAACACGCGATGCCACGCCTTGTTAGGTTGGCCTGGCCTGATGCCAGACCCCGATACGTACTGGGGCGAGCGTTATCACTGGACCATGGATTGGCTTGAAGACCAAGTTGCCTCTGTTCCGGATGGAGAGAGGATTATCTGTCTTGGACACCACGCGTACATGAGGTACCGCAAGCTGGGGGTGGAGATTAACTTTACTCCCCATGAGCTCCACCAGATTTCGGACAGAGGACTCCTCAACAACAGACCGATTGCGACCTCAATCGGTGGCCATCTTCACCCCTTCACGGCTAACGGTCGGCTTCCATATGATAACGACACGATTTGTGACTACTATGTACTAGGCGCTGCAAAGGATGGCTACCTCTCGGTCTTTCACATCTATGACGCGGTGCAGTTGCGGGTTGAGCATTACCCTCAGGGAACGTCCTACAGGTTCAACGCTCTATACTCCTGTCAGGGCTCAGAGAATGCGCCTAGAGAGTACCGCTGGGACTTTGGCGATGGTTCGCCGCCCAAGTACGGCTTTACCGTTAGTCACCAATTCAGGATTGTGACGGACGATACGCTTTACAAGGTATCGCTTAGAGTCAAAACCAACTCGGGGAGGCATGTCTGGGCTACTGACACGGTTCGTGTGATGGGGCCTTGGGTTGAGATGGCACCAATGCCGCCTGGGCTTTGGGGCAAGCCGGTGAAGCGGGGCGGATGGCTGGCATACAACCAAGGAAACGGACTCATCTTTGGAGCTAAGGGATACAAGACCGGTGATTTCTACTGCTACGACTTGGACGACGACGTCTGGACTGAGCTTTGCACGATACCACGTGGACCCGAGGGCAGACTACCCAGAAAGGGCTGCAAAGGTGTGACTGACGGAAACAACTATGTTTACATGACTAAGGGCAATAACACGCTCGAGTTCTGGCGCTACGACATCGCAGGTAACACCTGGAGTCGGATGAGGAGTGTGCCAGAAGGGCCGAGCCGCAAGAAAGTGAAAGGCGGGACCGACTTGGCATATGTGGTCAAGGACGACACCGGTTGGGTGTATCTCTTAAAAGGATACAAAACCGAGTTCTACAAATACGATGTTGCGAACAACGCCTGGACTACCTTGCCGGATGTGCCTTATGGGACCAGAAAGAAATATGACAAAGGTTCATTCCTTGTTTATGATGGCGACAATACGCTTTATGCGCATCAGGCCAAATACTACGACAAAGCGGCTGCGCCTTTGCATCACCATATGTTCAAGTATGATGTGGCAGGCAACAGTTGGTACAGCCAAGAACTCAACGGTATGCCGCTTTACGGATTGCACAGTGGCCGCATAAAGAAGAAGAAATCCAAAGACGGCGGTTCTGGTGCGTGGCATAATGGCGAAATCTATGCGCTCAAAGGTGGCAATACCCAGCAGTTCTGGAAGTATACTCCTTCGAGCGATTCCTGGACCGAATTGGATACAGTGCCGAATTATGGCTCGACCGGCAGGAAGAAACGGGTGAAGTATGGTGCGGACATTGTGTGCATAAACGGCACATTCTATGCGCTGAAGGGGAATAAAACCCTTGAATTCTGGCGCTATGTGCTGCCTCCGTCCGACTGGTATTTCGGCCTGGCTGGGGCTGGTTATTACGGACAAGGTAAAGTAGATGGTCCGGGCGCAGGCGAAGAGGCTGTGGCTGAAGGTTATGATGCATATTGCCCGCGCTGGAATTCCTCTGGCACCTGGGTTACCTATTTTCGGGAAGAGAATGGCTATAACCAGATATTCATGTCCCAGTATGGAATCGGCAACTCAGAAGTCCGGCTTACCGATATTGAAACCGATTGTGAAGTGCCGGTGTTCGGACCTAATAATACCTGGATAGCCTTTCAGATGATGGATACCATAACCGATTGCTACCAAATCTGCAAGGTTGCAACCGGTTTAGGTGGCGGTTCTGGAGAATATGGCCCGGGCCAGCATACCGTCGCGGCCGGGAAGCCGCTCTTACAAAGGAATGACAAATCCCAAATCGCGGCTGAGGAACCATTCCTACAAAAGAATGGCGATTTCCAAATGACGAATGACAAAAGTCAAATCGCGGCCGGGAAGCCGCTCCCACAGGACAAACCCCAAACCGATGGCGATATTGTCCAGCTTACTTTTGATGAATACGACCATACTAATCCCGAATGGTCGCTCAATGGCGAAACAATAGTTTTTCAAAAGGATGATGCAACCAACTGGACTCAATTATATCTGGTTCCGGCTGATAGCGGTGAAGAAACCCAGCTCACCAGTGATGATGCCGACCATGAATTCCCTGCTTATCTTTCAGACCATGAGATTGTCTATCAGTTGAGCCCGCCGTGGGACGACGACCAGATAGCCAAGTTGGACCTTGAAACGATGCAGCAGACCGAGCTTACATCAGAGCCGACCGACCATGCGATGCCCTGTCCTTCTTATGATGGCAATTCGGTGACTTATCAAGTCCAGAATGCGGATGGCATGGCCCAGATTGGTCTGGTTTCAAGCGAAGGTGGTGACGAGCATTATCTGACAGAAGAAGAATATGACCTGGAAGAGCCGGACTGGTCTCCTGACAATATGTCGATTTATTGCGTCAGATGGGTTTATCCTGGAAGCGAAATCGGTCTTATAGATGCGTGTGCCGGTGGCTACACACCGATGACCGATGCCGAAGCGATTCGCGACAACCCGGATACATATTGGGGCCCGAACCTTCCTTTCAACCTTGTGGTATATGAACGGGAAGGCGATGATGCCAGTGGGACTTTTGGCTATCCACCGAGGCGGAGACGCAAAGGCACCGGTATTTTCCTGACCAGGGCGAGGCGCGCAAGAGGCGGGCCGATGGGAGATAACTTGGGTGTAATAGCATTGCATCGGGCTATGCCCAACCCTGCGGTCAACAAGGTCAAAATATGCTGGCAGGTACCAACCCAGACCAGGGTTTCGCTCAAGGTATATAATATTGCAGGACAACGGGTAAAAACCCTGGTCAACAGGCAAGTCAAACCCGGCAGGTATGAAACGGTCTGGGATGGTACTGATGCGAAAGGCCGCAAACTGGCAGCCGGGGTTTATTTCTATGTGCTTGATACCGGGAACAAACGGCTCAGCAGAAAGGTAG
>JGI24025J20009_10002222_pt1 | contig 14158 bp, 11 predicted proteins | sample Cruoilmetagenom3_FD_20009 | JGI IMG/M metagenome (IMG submission 20009)
TTCGTCTTTGACACGGAGCCATCCTCATGTCATATCCCCTCCGAGCAACATCCCATGCTCAAGTGAATATGTTAATGTTGCATTTTAAAGTTTACTTTACACATAGTGTCTCTGAGAACATCATGATGTTTTTTAATCTCATCTCGATCTTGTTCAATAATTTCTCCATTTCTTCGGATATAATCATAATTGGTTATTAATCGACTTAATGTTGAATCAAAAAGCATTAATGAATTACCCACCTTTTCTTTACACTTTATTTTTCGGTTTAAACCTTCTTTTTCTTTATCCCAGTTAATTTTATCATAGTGTAGGTATAATTGACCGATTAGGGAAGAGAAAGCAATAATTGCAGCAAATATTAATGCCCAAGTGGATATTTTAGACCACCTTGTTGCATCTTTTGAGACTTTAGCACTTTCTTCCAATGCCTTTGCGGCTTTCATTTGTTGGTATTCTAGATTAGTGTAAACATTCATCTTTATACCAGTATATAGAGATATTGTGTCATTTTTTTTATCAAGGTTTGTTGATTCTAAGAAAATGAATTTGTCAATTGAGTCATCAGTGAAATTTAATTTTATTGACCAAAGTCCTGGCTCATTGAGCGTTGTGTTTAAATTTAGAGCATAATAAGAGTTTCCTACATATGTGAAGTTAGTTTTTAGTGGATCGTTACTTGGCGATATAATTGTAATATTTTCAGGTTTACAGCCATAATTTTCTGGGTTTTCTGCCAATATATGTATCATTATAAAATCAAGTGCATCCCCTAAGATAAACTCATTATAATTCAAATCAGGTAATTTAAATTCTGATCCGAATGCAAAATAGAAAACACAAGCATTTTCATATGCTGAAGGATGGTTTTTATTAAAATTTATTAGTTTTTCCCATGTATCTATAGCTCCATTTTCATCTGCTATAGAATATTCAATTGCTTGAAAAATTGTTAATAATAAGATAATACTTATGATTCCACAAAATTTATTCATATTTATCCTCCTTAATTGTGATATTGAAATATTTATCTCATTTATAATCTTTTAAACATATAGAACACAAAACAGCTCATCCAATCACTACTGTCCTATCGTATGTGTAAGTATGAATATCGTGCAGTTTTATAGGAATAATAAACAGGTAAAGAAAAAAGAAAGAAGTTTTATCCTGTCCAGTGCTAAATCATAATAATCATGTCAATGATATTGGCTACACCGATATTATTATTTTTTAAATCTATCTTCAACATATCTTATTAATTGATTTCCTTCTAATTTATCACTTGAAGGCCCTGATCTCACATAGAATTCTTCCTTTTGAGAAGAAGTTTTTAAAAATACTGGTTTATTGCTTTGTTTACAATCGACGCGTAATAGATTTTTTCCTTTACATGTAACAATCTTATATTTTATCAAATGAATAAATTCAAGACCAATTTTGTCTTTTATTAAATTTTTAAAATGAAGTAGAAATTTATCAATACTTGGAAAATCATCTAATTCAATACCCACTACTTCTCCGTCATCTGATATACCAACAAGCAGGATACCACCATCTGTATTAAGAAATGCAACAATTGTTTTTAATGTGCTATATTCAATTTTTTTATCGATTTGCTTAGTTTTTAAATTTTTTCTCAAAGTAGATTTAAACTCCAAATTTTTACTTTCACCTTTTGATATCAAATCAAGAATTTCGTGTTTAGTTGGAGAGGCTAATCTTAAAAATTGAATTAATATGTTAGCTGACAAAAGATAATCTTGTAAATAAGTTCTATTATCTTCTTTATTTACAATACTAAATGTTTTATGTAATATTCCCTCTAAAGAAAGAAGGGCGTTAGAAAATTCATTGGGGCTACATCTTCCTATAGCCAACAGAAAACCAAAAATGAATGAATGATGAGCATGTATAGAAGTAATAATAACCGTTCTTTGGACTTTATCCAATTTATTAAATTCAGCAGTAAAAAAATCTACAATATAATTAAAATCATTAGAAAATTCCTTATCTTCATTAATATAATCTTTTAAATCCTCGATATCACTAACGGCTGGCAATGTCAAAAACGGTAGATTATTTTCGTCAAAAAATTCTCTTAATGGATTCATTCTTTCCCGTTGATTTACCTGTTCTGGCCCAGCCTGTGTTTTTAAATCAATAGTTGTTAACAATAAATCATAAATATCATTTCTAGAAATATCATTATCATTTTTCTCAACAAAATCCTTATAAGTGCAAAACATAGAATATAAAGATGGTTCAGAGGGATCTAATGTATCCTTTAAATCAAGTTCCCATGAAATTTGTTGTAATAAAGGAAAGTTCTCGTGTATAAAATAATTACCAAGTGGGGTTTTTAATGGATTATCATTAATTAAAAGTATATATTTAGGAAATTTTTTATCAAACACAAGATTTGTGTATTTGGAATGATTTTTTATTTTTTCAATAGTAAAAACAGCATTACTGATATTTTGGAATTTTTTGTTTTTTGGTTTAATGTTTTTTTTCATAACATCCCATTCTAGAACTTAATGGAAATACTACTTTATTATTAATTTATTATAAAAAAATAATATTTTAAGTTGGTGGTAAATACTTATTTTGATAATAAACGATTTAAAGTTTTTTTAAGTTTTCATAAAATAATTTAATTTATATATTAAGTTTAATTTGAGTATGATTACTAATGAACAGACTCTTTGTACCATTAAAATATGAAGCATTTAGTTGGTTTGAGAGTGGAAAAAAGAAATGGGAATTGCGAGGGATTAACAGAAATTTCAATATAAAAACGGTAATTATTGGGAGGAAAGTTGAACTATCTAAAGGATATAGTAAAAAGAGAATATCTGGTAGAATAACTGAAAGAACGCTCTTTGATAATCTGGAGGATATATCAAAAAGGATGAATTTCAAGGAAATAATCCCAGTGGCATATGATGAAAATGAATTCCTTAAAATTTGTAATTCATATCTTTCAAAATATGAAAGTTTTATCGCTTTTAAGATTGAGATGGATAAAAGATTCCTAAGCATTTATTCTAAATGATGGCGATTCATATCTAGATTTTAAAAGCATGATTATGTTAATCCTTGTGGAATCATGAGAAACATCTCCTATGTCCTTCCAAATGTCACCGGGATACCTCAGAGGGGAGGTCTGTGGGGGCGTTGGGAGTTAGCAAAGGAATTAGGCTGTGGGTGTATTGAGATTCCTGCTGATTTTATTAAAAATAAAACTGAAATTGAACGGACTGGAAAGAGGTTAGGGGAATTTCTCACAAAGGAAGATATTGCTATACTCTATGAGAAGGATAGTGCTTTATCACCTGAGATAAAATATATTCTTCATACTGAACCTTCTCTTCCTCGGAATGACGGCTATGGTATTTCGCATCAGGCTCCCTTAGAATGGCATAATGATGATTGGGTAAAACGATTAACTGATATGATAGTTTCTCTATCACAGTTTTTTGGCCTGCCCGCCAAAGCAATAGAGATTCATCCAGGTGATAAAAGAAATTCATTTCAAAACATCATAACATCTATCCAATCTTTACTATCTCAATATAAATCAAAAATGGATTGTGAACCACTTATCTTATTAGAAAATAGAACTGGGCAGTTTATCTCTACTGGAATAGAAATTAAACTTTTTTGGGAATATTTAATAAAAGAATATCCCCACATGAGAAATAAAATAGGAATAGTGCTTGATGTTCAACAATTGTATACTTCAACTAAAAATCATTTCTTAGAAGAACTAGAAGAAATCCCATTGGAATCCATCAAGGGTTTTCATATCCATACTAAACATAGGATGCCTAAACTCTCGGATGAGATACCATGGAGGAAAGTTTTTGAATTCATATCAAAAATTAATCATGATTTTATTATCAATCCTGAAATCCATCATAAAAATAAAATCAAAGAAGCTATCAAGTTTTGTGAAAATGTGCTTTAATACTTTTTATACTCTAAAAAAACCCTCCTAATCCAAATAACCCCCCCTATTGCTTTATCAAGATAACATGGACAATCAACCTCTTCCAAGGAATTTACAATCATGTCACCGTCCTTTACTCCATGGGGTTCTAGAGATTTGATGTTGTTGAAGTTGAGACAGGTTTCACACTTAATAATTACAGGATATATTAAATATTGTTATTGTATTTAAAAGATAAGAATATTATGGAGGAAATACTTCTAAATTAGGAGGATATTTTGAACCTAACTGAAGGTCAGAAAAAAGCTGTAGACCATTATAGGGACCCTGCTTTAGTTATTGCTGGTCCTGGAGCTGGAAAGACCTTTGTAATGACTGAACGTGTTAAAAGGCTTATAACTGATAAAAAAGTTAATCCAAAAAATATACTTGTTACAACATTTACTAATAAAGCTTCTGATGAGCTTAAAGTTAAACTAGCAAGAACTGTAGGAAAAGATGCTGAGTTAATTCATATTTCCACAATACATTCTTTTTGTAAGAGCATGCTTGAGAGATATTTTTTACATCATAATTATGGTGCCTCCATCGATGTACTAGATGAAGACGGTCAAAAACTATTCATTGAACTAAATAAAGTCCAATTAGGTTTAGGATATTGGAAAGATGGCAGATTACATGATTTAAAACATAGTTTTAATTATATTGGGGACGTAAAATCTTTCTACGATAAATTAAGCCAAAACAGAATAGATACATCCAAACTGATTTCAAAATTAAAAGAAGATGGAGAATTACTTGAAGAAGACAAAAAGATAATTGAGGGTTACAATAGATATTTAGAGTTGCTCGATAAAGAAAAGAAAATTGATTTTGCTCTATTACAAACTAAATTTTATGCCCTTTTGAATAAAAAAACTGAAGTGCTTAAAACAATACGAAAAGAATTTGAATTCATTCTTGTAGATGAATATCAGGATACTAGCCCTATTCAAGATAAAATCTTTCGATTAATTGCTGGAGAAAAAGAAAATATCTTTGTTGTTGGAGATGAAAATCAAAGTATTTATGGATTTAGGGGAGCAAGCTTAAAGAATTTTAAAAATTTTATCAAAAGATACCCAAAATCCAAATCGTACCTTTTAAATGTAAATTTTCGATCGACAAAGACAATTGTTGAATTTTCAAATCAAGTATTTGAAAAAGAAGTCAGAAAAGTTTTAAAAGCAATCAGAAGAAAAGGAGAAAAAATAAAAATTATACAAAAAGAAGATTCAGATTCCACTGCAAAAACTGCTATAGAATTGATAAAACAAATGAAAGAAAAAGATGTCATCCAAAAATATGGTGATGTAGCTTTATTATTTCGTAGTTTAAGAAACCATTCTTCTGAATATGTAAAATATTTAAAAAAATCAAATCCATCTATTCCATTTGTTACATATGGAGATGGAAAATTTCTAGAACGAGATGAAATTCGCACTATCATCTACATAATGTCTTATGTAACTCAAGAACTCTATATTGACAATAAATTTCATCGGTGGCAGAACTGGTGGAAAAAAGACATATTTTTAACCGATTTTTTTGATTTTTCCGTTGAAACAAGAAAAGTAATTAAAGAAGGTACCTTTAATTTATATGAGCTAAGAGATACTGATGATTTTAAACAAGTCGGTTTTACAAATAAAGATGATATTATTAAGTTAAAAAAATTAAATAAACTGAAATATGATGTTGAAAGAGAAAAAGATACATTTGGCGATCTTCAAAAGGGTAAAAATTCTCTCTTAATAATTTTTTACAAAATACTTGATTATTCTGGCTATTTTGAAAGAACGATGGCTGATAACACAACTGAATCTAAAGAAATATTGTTAAATCTTGGGAAACTTAGTGAAATTATTAATCGTTACATGGAAATTAGTAAAAAGGAAGATGTAAAAAATTTCTTATGGTATATCTATAATTCCGGGGAAGATATTGATCAAAGTAAAATTGAAGATGAAAATACAGTTAAATTGATGACAGTGCATAAAGCAAAAGGATTAGAATTTCCCGTTGTGTTTTTATGTTGTATGAATGAAGGGAGATTCCCCTTAAGATTTAAGGATAGGCATTTTATAAGAATCCCTGATGAATTTCTAGATAAAGAAGAAATTGAAGATGAAAAAGAAGAATTTTACCATGAAGAGCAAAGATTGTTTTATGTAGGTTTAACACGAGCTCAGGATAATTTAATATTTACAACATCTGGAAAACATATTGTTCAAAGTTGGAAAAAATCTAGGTTTTTGGATTTAATCCCTAAGGAAATAATTTCTGATGATGAGTTTAAATTAAGTGTTGAAAAGGTTTATACACTTACTAAGTTAACACCTAATCTTAATTATTCTGCGATAAATACATTCATTGATTGTCCCCTGCGATATAATCTGATTTATAATTATGGTTTTGTAACTCCTCCTTCATTTATGCAAAAACTTGGAAGCTTTATTCACAATACACTCCAAAGGATTCATGAATCAATGAAAAGAGAAGAGGACATTACACCGTCTGAGATGAAAACAATCGTTGAAACGTATTGGCTTAATTTACCAATTTCTCAAAAGAAAAACGAAAAAATCAGACAGGATCTAACCAAAAAATTTGTTAATTATTATATTAGTGCCAAAGACGAATATAAAGATATTATTGCTGTTGAAGAAACATTTTCTCATATTGATGATAACATGATTATTAATGGAAAAATTGATTTAATTGCTAAAAATAAAGATGATCATATTTGTTTAGTTGATTTCAAAGCAAGAAAAAAGGAAGGAATAGAAAAAACAAATGTTGACAAACAATTACAGATCTACCAATACTGTTTGAATAATCAATATGGTATAAATAAATTAATTGCCCATACTTTTCAAGATAATAAAATAACCGAGTTTTCAATTAATCATACGGAAACAAAACAATTTTTGCAAGATATCTCCCAGAAAATGGCTCAAGAAAATTACCATAAACAAAAAAATGCTTTTTGTAATCAATGTCAATTTAAGTTTTACTGTTGGAAGAGTGGATGATGAGAGACTATTACAATTTCTTGAAAGAGGAACTTGAAAATTATGAAGGCAATTTTGACAAATTTATATTATACATACCAGAATTTTTTACACTACTCTGTCAACTTCTCGATGAAGATATTATTGATATTGAAGATAGAAGAAAGATAAACTCAGCTTTAGCTTATTTTGTGGTTCCAAATGACGTTATTCCAGAAAATATCTATGGACCAATGGGATATGTTGATGACATATTTGCTTGCTGTGTTGTCTTAAAACAATTAAAAAAGAAATATGGGTTGAACATATTAAAAAAATATTGGGATCATGATGAAAATTTAGAAAATGTTCTAAAGACTTGTTATAATCAAAGTATTAAACTCCTTGAAGGGCAAGACTTGGTTGATAAAGTATTGAAAACCTCAAGTTTAAAATTGGATGTGATAAAATCGAAGAAAAAGATAGAAGATTATTAGTAGATTTATTAGAAAAAAATGAATCAATCCCTGTTGAATATGAAGAAATTTTATTTCCGACAACCAAAAGAGAATATGAATTGAATTATATCGGAAAACAGAGAAAAGAAGTAATATTAAATGACACTATGTCTGTCCCATTTCAATCTGTAAAATATTTTGGAAACATACATGAAAAAGAATGGGCAAATATGCTAATATTTGGAGATAATTTACAAGTTTTAAAACATCTTATAAAACTAAAAAACGAGTTGAAACTTAAAAATCCAGATGGAAGCAGTGGTGTTAAACTAATTTATATCGACCCTCCTTTTGGAACAGGAGATGAATATTCTGCAAATGGTGCAAATGCTTATTCTGCAAAATTACAAGGAGTCAAATATCTTGAATTTTTAAGAAAAAGATTCATTATCCTTCAACATTTATTAACTGATGATGGCATCCTTTTTATTAGAATTGATCATCATTTCGGCCATTATGTAAAAATTTTATTAGACGAGATTTTTGGGAGGGCACATTTTCAAAATGAGCTAATTGTAAATCGCATTTATAAGAATGTTTTTGGTGATAGTAAATTTATACCTGTTTCAACGGATTCAATTTTTTCTTATTTCAAAACATCAAAAGCATCATATCACTATGTTTTAAAAGAAAGAGAGAAAATAAGAAAAGAATTTTGGAGACATATGGATGATTCGGCTGGGATTCGATATCCTCAAGAAAGAATAGTGTTCGGTAAGAAATTAATGCCTCCAAGAAATAAACACTTCAAATATAATCAGGAATCTATAAATAGACTAATTTCTGAAGGTAAAATCAGATTAAAATGTAAACAATGTGGATATATACACTGTAACCCTAATGAAGATTGGAATGGATGTAAAAAATGCCATAAAGATGAACCCCGCTTAGAATATCTAGTTGAAGCAAGTTCTCATGAACATCTTCAATCTAATTGGACTGACATTCCAGGTTATAGCAATACGACAAAATACCCAACCGAAAATTCCGAGGTATTATTAGAACGCATAATTCGAGTTGGTTCCAAGCCTGGTGATATTGTATTAGATTGTTTTGCAGGATCAGGAACAACAGGTGCTGTTGCTGAAAAATTAGGCAGAAAATGGATTATGGCCGATTGTGGAAAACTTGCAATTTACGTTATGCAAAATAGAATGATGAATCTTAAAAATAAGATTGGCAATAAAGGTAAATTATTAAAGCATAAACCATTTATTTTATACAATGCAGGTTTATACAATGATGAAGATCTAATAGAAAGGATGAAACAAGACAAATACAAAGATTTTGTTCTGGAACTATTTAATTGTCAAAAAAGAAAACATGTGATCAATGGATTGGTGATGCATGGAACTCTTAATAATCACTCAGTTATGATATTTGATAAAAACCATTATTTAACATATGATTTTATTAACGATTTAGATGATATAATAGGTAATAACATAAAGAAAATATTTTATATAATTGCACCTGCTGGTATTGTCGGTTTTAATGAGGATTATATCAATAAAAATAATATAAATTATGTTATACTTCGGATTCCCAACTCGATTATTGAATATATTAAGGAAAAGGATTTTGTTAGATTAAAACAACCTCGAAGTAAAGATGATATCAATCAAACGATAGATAGTGTTGGCTTTGATTTTATTTACCCTCCTAAAGTGAAAGCAGAATATTATAATCACAATCCTAAAGAAACTCTTGCTGAAAATGAATATGTAATAAAAATTAAAGAATTTAATCCAGTACAAATAGGTTCAAAAATAATTGAATTCGATGACCCAAAAACTGAATCTCTATCAATGATTATGTTAGACCGTAATTATGATGGAGATACTTTTCAATTAGATAATTATTATTTTGGCGATGAAATTGCAAAAAATGATTTTAAAATTAGATTATCTGAAGAAATTGGACCACAATTGATGATTATATACGTGGATATATTTGGAAATGAGAGGAAAGAAATAATAAAAAAATCTGATTTTGTTGACAGATAATTATGCCTATAAAAAAAAAGACTCTTGCTCCGGAAGATTTAATACTTAATCTAAATAATAAAACAAAAAAATTTGATGTATCCAAATATGAGGACTTTATCTTTGAACTCTGTGGAGATTGGGAATTTCAAAAAGATGCAATAAGGAATATTTTAAAATATTTTATATCAGGTGAATATCAAGATACAAAAGAACTTTTTGTTGAGAATTATGAAAAAAATCAAGCTATGAAAGACTTTGCACCAAAAGAAATATTTCTGAAAAATCTTCCTTTTCCATATAAACTATCATGTACTATTGACTTGGCAACAGCAACAGGTAAATCTAGGGTAATTTATGGAGTAGCACGAATTCTTCTTGCTGAAGATATTGTAGATCAAGTTTTAGTATTATGCCCAAGCAAAACAATCAAATATGAACTTCATAAAAAATTCATGGCTTTTACTGAAAATTCGAGTTTAACTGATGCTCTACCAAGAGATTCTGCGACTGCTGTACCAGGGATTAAACATTCAGATGAAACTATTGAACAAGGTGATATTTGTATCGATAATGTTCATAAAACTTATGATCACGTTAGTTCATCAATAAGTGATAGTCTCGAAAGAAAAGGTTCAAGAACCTTAGTCGCTAATGATGAAGCACATCATATTTTAAATCCAAAAGGAGCAGGTGAAAAAACAAAAATGCTAGAATGGAAAAAATTCTTAGATGACGAAAAATATGGTTTTAAATATATTTTAAATCTTAGCGGGACACCATATAAAGGTGATAATTATTTTAACGATGTTATCTATCGTTATTCAATTAGAGATGCCATAAGTCAAAGATACATCAAAGATATTTATTATCTTGAAAAAGATGAATCTGAAAATTGGAAACACAAATGGAAGGCAATTCTTAACAACCATGAGGAATTGAAAAAAGAATATTCTAAGGCAAAAAAACATATTACTATCGTTGTAACAAATACAATTGCAAATACTGATAGATTAGCCGAGGAGATTAGATCTTTTTTAAAAGAATATTCGAATGTATCTGATGATGAGGTTGAAAGAAAAGTTTTACCTGTTACTTCTAGTCCTAGACATGATGAAAACAGGGAACTCTTAAAATATGTTGACGAAGTAGAAAGCCCTGTGGAATGGATTGTATCTGTAAGTATGCTTACTGAAGGATGGGATGTAAAAAACATCTTTCAAATTGTTCCTCATGAAGATAGAGCATTTAACTCAAAATTATTAATAGCTCAAGTATTAGGTAGAGGATTACGAATTCCCAAAGAATATGTTAATGATGATATTTTACCAAAAGTTTGGATTTATAACCATGCTGCATGGAGCGTTAAAATTGATAGGCTTGTTATGGAAGTTGCTGAGATAAGCACTCTGTTGAGCAGTAATGTAATCAAAGAATCCAAATATAATTTTGACCTTCATTATTTTGAAATTGATAAGCAAATTAAAACAGCACAAAAACCGAAAGGAGAAGTTGAAATTAAGTTACCTGCAACACTGGGATTTCATTCAACGAAAACAAGAACTGAACAAGATTTTGTTGCAGCACTCTCTAGGAGAAAAAGAATTAGAACAACAGATATTTCAGATTTAATTAAAAAATATTCAATAGAACAAGCAGCTAATGCTGTATATTCCAATCTTTATGTTTTTGATATGGAGAGAAGAACAAATATATCTGCTCGAGTTTCAAAAGATTATATTAGAGAACTAATTAAAAAAGAGCTAAAAAAAATTGAAGAAGATTTTGTTTCAGAAGAAAATCTCCAAAATGCAAAAGCTTCTTTTAATGTTTTATTAAGACCATTTACAGGTGTTTCAAGAATTGAAGAAACTTACGGGTCCACTACAATAAAGAACACATCTGAAATGAAAACGTCATATCTTAGTGAAAGTTCATTTAAACACTATGGAGGACTTGTAACAGCAAAAGAAAATTTAAAAAATATTGATGAAGAAGAATTAGGAATAATAAAACGAATAAAATCAGAGATGAAAGAAACTCTTCAAACAAGTTTGGTAGATGAAACATATGTTAGGGCAAGAATATTTGATAATCTAAAATTAAATCAGTATAAATCCCCTCTTGATATAACCCTTTTGAGTCATAAACCTGAAAGAGACTTTATTGAAAAATTAGTTAATAAATATAGTCAATATATTGATGCGTGGGTTAAATCAAAAGATAAAGGTTTCTATGCCATTCCATATATCCATAGACCGGGTACTCATTCGATTCAAAAAGATTTTAATCCTGATTTTTTTATCAAAAGAGGTAATAAAATTATTGTTGTTGAAATAAAATCAAAAGATGACAGTACTGTTAAAAATAAAGACAAACTTGAGGGTGCAATATCATATTTTTCAACATTAAATGAAAAAATCAACAATGAGTTCAGATATGAATTTCATTTTCTTGATGAAAGGGATTATACAACATTTTTTGAAAATGTTCTTGTTGATGGAAAGCCCTTTACCAGTCGATTACATGCGGATCTATCTATTAAAACAAGGGAAGAATTAAAAGGTGAACTCTAAAAGAATTGATAGATTACTGATTAAGAGACATTACATTTTTTTTATAAAGTTTATATATTCTTCTTCCGTCATATCTTTAGGGTCAAATTTTAATATATCCTCTAGCTGATAATTTTTCCAATTTAGCTTATTCAAATCATTAGTAATTCTCAATACTAAAAACTTTTTTAAAGGTATTTTATCGTCATGAATTACAATAAAAGCTGGGATATCCAAATTTGAAGATATATACTCTAAGGTTTTTCTTTGAAACCAAGTTCTCCTTAAAACATACCAAAGTGTTTTCAAATGTGGGTCTTCTCCTTTGTTGATATATTCATGATTAATTTCGCTCACCTCAAGTAGAGCTCTGGGTATTAAATCATTTTTACATTCAACCCAATCGATATCCATCACATAACATTCTCGAGGTAAATATTTTCTATGCCATTTGCTATAAATTGAAGGCCTTTTACCAGTGATCCCAGGTTTTATCATCTTTAGAAAAATCATTTACTAATGTAAATAATTTATTCAATAATAAATCTTTTATCACAAAAATTTTAATAACTGATATCATCATTAAATAATTGGGTGAACACAGATGGTTTATGAACATGAAGGATGGAAATTACATAAAAAAGATGTTAAATTAGGCGGAGGTAAAATTCAGAGAATTTACTTTTTTGCCAAAAAGAAACCAAAAAGTGGCATTCCTTGCGATTTACCTAAGGGTTATAAGGTTATAATAACAAAAAATACTGGTGCAGCTATGCCTTTACTTAAAAAAACGTAGTTATTTAACAAGAAACAGTAACGAATTAACACTTATTCCCATCACTTACAAGGGCAATCAGTGTCTTGCACACTAAAAATAACCCTATCCGAGTATAATAAGGCAAACTTTCTCTAGCTTCTACAATTCAGCCTGCCTTCCAAAACTACTCTGTAGTTCCATTGTCTTGACCTATACATAAATATATTAGTAAATATAATTTCAATAACGTTACGGCATAAAAGACCACCTTAGCTATCCATTAGATAGAAAAAAATTCTAAGGGTTTACTATGTTTCTTCAAATCCGTATCGATATATGGTATCAAACAGAAGCTTAGATGGGAGTAATATATCACGTTATTTAGCTATCTCCTATCATATAGGATTGTGTAACGATTATCTAACGATTAAGCCATCACACATGATTGTATGATATCAAAAAAGAATATAGGGGGATGATAATCCCCCACATAGGTAATCACATATCCATTTGTATTTTACGTTTCTAGAGCTCATTTTATTTATCTAACGATTTCTTTCATAATTATATTGTAATCTTTTTCAGGGATTGGAATGATGTGTTGGCCTTGCAAATTTGCACCCCAGTTTTTACCTGACCCAACAAATGATACTTTACCCACGAATGGCTTGGATGGAAGTGGTGGGTCTAGAATTTTTTGGATTTTTATCCTAACCCTGTTTGGAAAAAGATTATCAAAAAATGAATTGCTTTTAGCAATTCTCTGAGGATTTCCCATAAATTTAAAATTACCACCAATTGCGCTTATATACCGTCCACCATCAGCTGTGAGATAAACTATTGATTTATCGTCTGCTTGGATGTTATCTAGCCGTTTAAAAGCTTTTTCAGAAAAGGCCCAGAAGAATTTTTTTTGAAGTATTCTCCAATAGTAGCGAGAGGTGATTACCAACCAGTATCCAGTTCTCTTTTTCATTTTATATTTTTTAATCAGTCAAAGGATATAACCTTCAAGTTAATATATAATTGCAAAAACCAATTTTATGGTGAAAAAATTAAAATTACCTGAACGGCCCAAACTCTATCTCCATTGGTTTATGATTTGCGGCATTCACTGCCAGAGATATGGACCAAAAGCTGTCACCGTGTCCCTCGCTGGTTTCAAAAGCCCTGAGATCATTATTCACCAAGAGAATTTGGTCAATCATTCGTCTATCATCAAGTAATTCTATCGCTTGGCTTTGTACCCTTTTTCCAAACTCTGGCGTTATCCTATTTTTATAAATCAAAATCTATTTTTAATTTTTCAGTACTTAAAAGTAGTAAGGGCTTATGGAAAATTGTATGGGTTATCAA
>JGI24025J20009_10002224_pt1 | contig 14154 bp, 10 predicted proteins | sample Cruoilmetagenom3_FD_20009 | JGI IMG/M metagenome (IMG submission 20009)
GTGCTACTTAATGATGTCAAAGAACATCCTGATGATTACCAGTATGAGCGAGCACGTCGTCTAAACTGTAGCAAAACAGGCATTTATCATGCCCTAAAGCGCCTAGGCATCAGTCAAAAAAAAGACCTTAGAGCACCCAAAAGCGTGTCCAATAAAAAGAGCGGCGTATCAAAGAAAGCTTGATAGCTTTACGCACCAAGGCTATCCGACTATCTATATTGACGAAAGTGGCTTTGAGCACGAGACCATCCGCTCTCATGGTTATTCACCGATTGGTAAGCCTTGTATTGATCGCTACAACTGGCAAGGTAAAAAGCGAACCAACGTTATTGGGGCTCTGTATGAAAAGATGTTGTTTGCGCTTGATTACTTTGAGACAAATATGAACAGCTGCATATTCTACGATTGGTGCAAACAAACACTGGTCCCAAGTCTTAAAACAAAATGCGTGATTGTCATGGATAATGCTCGATTTCATAAGAATAAGCGTATTCAAAAGCTACTGAACAGGCATGGTCATCGTATTTTATGGTTGCCACCGTACAGCCCAGACTTAAACCCTATCGAGAAAAAATGGGCTCAGGTGAAGTTTCTACGCCAAGGCTGGATGGAGAATGATTTATCCAAATTGTTTTATGATATTTGTCCAAGGCATAACAGTTTTATTTTAAACTGACTATATCTAAAAAAACGCGCGATATCGATATCGCGCGTTTTTATTTTGCCAAAAATATCTGTGCTCGAATGTTAACAAGAGATTTTTTATTCCGCATCACTGTCTGACGACTCAAAATCAGTCGCTGACATGGCGGTCACGTGTCGGGCAGCTAAGCGATCATTGGCTTCTTGTACCGCTTTTTCGACTAGGGCATAGTCTGAATGACGCACATCTTGACCGCTAATATAGTTAATCACCAACTCAGCCACGTTTTGGGCATGATCGCCAATACGCTCAAGCGCACGCAATATCCACATAATATTAATCACTTTTGAGACGTGCCGAGAGTCTTCCATAATATAGGTCATCAAAGCACGAATGGCCGATTGGTACTCATCGTTGACCACGTTATCATTACGCATAACCTCAAACGCTTGCTCAGCATTTGACTGACTAAACGCTTCGAGCGCGTTGTGTAGCATGAGACGAACTTGGTTGCTTAAGTGTTGAACTTCCGCGTAACCATAAGAGGACTTGCCTTGCGCCGAGATTTTACTGGCCATCTGGGCAATTTTAACCGCTTCATCCCCAATACGTTCTAAATCCACCACGCCTTTACTGATAGACATCACCAAACGTAAATCGCTGGCAGCTGGCTGACGTTTGGCAACCAATAACAAAATGTGCTCATCGAGCGCCACTTCCATCCGATTGATGTCAAAGTCCATATCGATGACTTCTTGCGCCAGCGTCTCATTTTTATCAATCAGCGCATGGATCGCTTTGGTGACTTGGTTGGCCGCGCTATCGCCCATGTACAAAAACAGACGGATGGCTTCATCAAGATCTTGATCAAAACTTTTGGAGATATGCTTATCACTTTGCATAAGAGGTATTCCCTAAAATCCATATTTTGGTGAAACGGTATATCTTTTAAGTTGAACCAATGACAGGCGCTGGATACTGGTTAACAATAAGACGCTCAATATTAGCCATAACGACCCGTAATATAGTCTTCCGTCGCGGTTTGGGCAGGCTTGGTAAATATCTGATCCGTCTCTCCCATCTCAATCATGTCACCCAAATACATGTAAACGGTGTAGTCTGACACGCGGGCGGCTTGTTGCATGTTATGAGTAACAATCGCAATGGTGTAATCCTGTTTTAAATCCTCAATCAGATCCTCGATAGCACCAGTCGAGATAGGATCGAGTGCTGACGTTGGCTCATCGAGTAACAACACTTCAGGCTTGGTCGCGACACTACGCGCGATACACAGGCGTTGCTGCTGCCCACCTGATAAAGACAACCCAGAGGCTTTTAGCTTGTCTTTTACCTCAGGCCACAATGCCGATTTCTTTAACGCCCACTCCACACGATGATCCAGCTCAGACTTGCTCAATTTTTCATAGAGGCGTACGCCAAACGCAACATTGTCGTAAATTGACATCGGAAACGGTGTGGGTTTTTGAAAGACCATACCAACCTGCGCGCGTAACAAGTTCACATCGACATCTTTACCCAAGATATTGTTGCCATCCAAATTGATAGTACCTTCTGCGCGCATACCGGGGTATAGATCGTACATACGATTAAATGTACGTAATAATGTCGACTTACCGCAACCTGATGGCCCGATAAAGGCGGTCACTTTTTTGTCTGGGATATCAATATTGATGTTTTTTAGCGCTTGAAAGTCACCATAATAAAAACTTAGGTCACGAATCTGCATTTTTGCAGCTGGCATGTTTTTAGGAATGTCGTGGCGGGTTTGTTTGGTTAAGCTGGCAATATCTGGTTGCTCCATCTGCGAGCTAGTAGCCATAGGTCTGTTTAATAGACTGCCTTTTGTCTGATTGCTTGTTATCTCATTGAAGCGATTAACAGTCGTTTTTGTACGAACTTTGCTGATGACGTCATTCATAATTTTATCCAACCTAGCTCTATTAAAGCTCATATAAGTTCAAGTAAATGCTCGATGTCATGGGATGTATCGTCAGATTTATTTGGTCTGACTGCTATCTACTTTGGCTGCGACCACCAATGAATCTCGCCAAAATATTTAGTACCAAGACAGAGGTCGTGATAAGGAGTGCGGCCGCCCACGCCAAGGTGTGCCAGTTGTCATAAGGACTCATTGCAAACTGATAGATGGTATTGGGTAAGTTGGCAATGGGTTGACTCATATCGGTACTGAAATATTGATTGTTCAATGCGGTAAACAGCAAGGGCGCCGTCTCACCAGTGATTCTGGCAAAGGCCAATAGCACCCCCGTGGTGAGTCCTGCGCGCGCCGCTTTAATAGTTACCTGCGTCACCATTTTCCATTTAGGGGTGCCGAGTGCATAGGCGGCTTCACGAATACTGTTGGGCACTAGATTGAGCATATTTTCCGTGGTACGCACAACCACGGGAATCACAATCAGTGCTAATGCCAACGCGCCTGCCCAGCCAGAGAAGCTTTGTCCCTTTACCATTAGTGCATAAATAAATAGACCAATCACAATCGATGGCGCGGAGAGCAAAATATCGTTTAAGAAGCGCGTCACTTTGCCAAGCATACTGCCTTGAGAAAATTCAGATAAATAAATACCTGTCATAAGCCCAATCGGCGCGCCGATAAACAATCCTGAAAAGGCCAACATGATGGAGCCGACAATGGCGTTACGTAAACCGCCTGCACTCATAGGCGGCGGGGTGTCAGCCGTGAATACAGGCAGTTGTACGATGCCTTGAAAGCCTTCGATAAACAACGTAAACAAAATCCAAAACAACCAAAACAACCCAAAAACCATCGCCGCCATCGCAAAGCCTAAACCGAGCTTATTGGCCCAGCGGCGCTTGTTATAAAGGCTTTTGTTATAACGTCCTTCAAAACTTGTCTTCACTGGTAACGGCGCATTGATCGTGTTAGTGCCATTGTTAGCAGGCATCATATTTATTTCCCATGTCTTTTATCACTCTCTCTCAAAGTCTATCGAACCTAAATCAAACCTAAGAAGTCCATCTCAGGCCTATCGATTGCCCGCTTTATTATCCATGCGCATCAGCATCAGCTTAGCCAGAGACAGCACGATGAAGGTAATAACAAATAGGATTAGACCTAAGTGTAGTAAAGAAGCCAAATGTAGCTCACTGGACGCTTCTGCAAACTCATTGGCCAAGGCCGACGTAATCGTCACCCCAGAGGTAAACAGACTTGGATTGATATTAAAGGCGTTACCAATTAAGAAAGTCACCGCCATCGTTTCACCCAGTGCCCGGCCCAATCCCAAAATAACGCCGCCGACGACGCCTGCTTTGGTATAAGGCAGGATAATCTTAAACATGACCTCCCACGTCGTTGCCCCCATACCGTAAGCTGACTCTTTTAATAAGTCCGGCACGACAGAAAAGACATCGCGCATGGTAGCGGCGATAAAAGGGATGATCATGATGGCAAGGACCAGTGAAGCGGTAAACATGCCTAGCCCCATGGGCGCGCCCGTAAATAATTCACCGATAATAGGTAAAGGGCCAACGTGTTCAATGAACCACGGCTGAATGTGATCGCCAAAAAAAGGCGCAAAGACAAACAGTCCCCACATACCGTAAATAATAGAAGGAATACCTGCCAACAGCTCAATGGCAATACCAAGTGGTTTTTTTAGAAAGGTGGGACACATCTCGGTTAAAAATATGGCAATCCCAAAGCTCACGGGTACAGCAATGACAATCGCAATAAGCGAGGTTATCAGCGTGCCGTAGATAGGCGCTAGCGCGCCGTACTCATTGGCAACCGTGTCCCAGTTATTGCTGGTATAAAAGCCCAAGCCAAACTCTTGAATGCTCGGCCACGCCCCGATGATTAAGGAGACTAAAATGCCGCCTAAAGATAAAAGCACCAGTAGGGCAAAAGCCTTGGTGGCGTTGACAAACAGCATATCGTAACGTTTTTGTTTGGCCAGTTGGGACCTTAAGTCATTCATAAGTGTCTCAGCATTGAATAGAGTGAATTCAAAAAACCAGTGTGTTCATTCAGTTTTATGACAACAAACTTCAAATGTTCTTTAAATTTGCTGTGATAAAACCCCTCAAACCACTACCGAAGAATAGTGATTTGAGAGGAAAATGAGCAATTATTAAACAGTATCTAGAATAGTGAAATTACTGCGCAGGCTTATACACTGGCTGTCCATCACTGCCCTTCACCTCGTTCCACTTTTCTTTGAATAACGCCACGGCGGTATCAGAGAAAGGCACATAATCTAACGCCATAGCGTCATCATCGCCTTGCGTGTAGGCCCAATCAAAGAAGTTCAATACACCAGCGACTTGCTGTGGATTCTCTGGCTGCTTGTGCACCAAGATGAAGGTTGCAGCAGCGATTGGCCATGCTTGCTCAGTCTCAGAATTGGTGATGACTTTATAAAAGCCTTCTTGTTGTGACCAGTCGATATCACCCGCTGCGGCAAAAGTTTCTGCAGAGGGTTGTACGAAGTTGCCAGCTGCGTTTTTGAGAGCCGTGTGTGACATGTCGTTTTGCTTAGCGTAAGCGTATTCAACATAGCCGATCGAGTTTTTCATGCGGTTGACGTAGCTTGAAACGCCTTCATTACCCTTGCCGCCAGCACCAGTAGCAGAGGTTGGCCATTTGACGGTCTTATCAACGCCAACGGTGTCGCTCCAGTCTGGTGACACTTTGGCAAGGTAGTCAGTGAAGTTAAAAGTCGTGCCTGAACCGTCTGAGCGGAATACGGTGGTAATCGCCGCATCAGGTAAGCTCAAATCTGGATTCAGTGCTTTGATGGCAGGGTCATTCCAGTTATTGATTTTACCCAAATAGATATTGGCTAAAGTTTCACCATCCAATTTCAGCTCGCCTGGCTCAACACCATCAATATTGACAATGGGTACCACGCCGCCGATGACCGTTGGGAATTGAATCAGACCCGCTTCATCCAGCTCTTCAGGCGTCAAAGGCGCATCAGACGCCCCAAAATCGACTGTTTTTGATTGAATTTGTTTGATACCACCAGAAGAACCGATTGATTGGTAGTTAACTTGACCACCAGTCGCAGCGTTGTAGTCATAAGACCATTTGGCGTAGATAGGCTGCGGGAATGAAGCCCCTGCCCCAGTGATATTCATGGCGATATTTTCAGCAGACTTAAAACCTGTGCCAGCAGCAGGGGTTGCCTGAGTCTGAGTGGTGGTTTCCGTGGTTGTGACAGCGCTGCTATTATCAGCAGCTGGCTCTGACGTATCGGTCGATTTGTTACACGCCGTCAGTGCTAAGGTACAGCTGACGGCTACTGCTAATAACGAATAACGCATGTAGGACTCCTGAGGTTTAACAACGGTACAAAAAAGCATTGTGTGCGACATGGGAGCTATGTTGCCAAATCTTTATGACAGTTTAATGACAACCTCTTGAATCTTTCATGCGCTTTACATAATATTTGGATATCCTACCTACTGTCTATTCAAGTAGATCCTTGCCCTCACTGGTCACTCACTGGTTCTAAGGGCTCATAGTCGTAGAAACATCAAACTGCCAGTATAAAGTCTGATATTTCTGACCAAATACCATTAGCCGTTAGGATAGAATTTTGCTAGTATGGAGAGGATTTACAACACTGACAGACTCGGGGTGCGGTGTAGCATTGGCCTACTTTATTAAACTTGCTTTCTTAAAGTAGTCGCCTTGATACATTCGCTGAGAGATCACCCGCCGAACCTGATGCGGTTAGTACCGACGCAGGGAAGTCTTAAGCACTTTGTTATTTATGACAAAGGACGCGTAGAAATACATTTGTATCATCACTACTGTCTTAATATGCGTAACGCATGTCCAGATACGAGAGAGGATATAAAGCTGCGTCCAATATTTGATGACCATCACCTGTGACGATATTTTTTGGTCGCAGGCGTGTACTCATAATATAAACTTGTCTAGATGATGGAGACTTGCCCCCGCAGCTACTGGCGGTGTTGCTTTTATTCAAAAACCAACACGCTAGGACAGCATATGACTATCTCAGACACCACCGCAATGGCACGACAGGCTCAAACGCCTAACCCAGCCCATCACACACCGCTTACGTCAGAGTCCGCTGACGCCACCACTGTCAAATCAGACAAAAAAGCAGACGCTCTAAAAACGCCTGCCCACCGCGCGGCAAGTGACGCGCGCTTCGAAGAAGATGCCCGCGACCTGCATCGTATCCTACCCGCCTCCCGTAAAGTCTATATCGAAGGCTCAAGACCTGATATCCAAGTACCCATGCGTGAAATCAGCTTGGCTGATACCCCTGTGGGCGGCACGGGTGACAAAGATGGCGAACATAACCCACCGTTTTATGTGTATGACACCTCAGGCGTCTATACCGATCCCAATGTTGATATCGACCTCACGCGTGGACTGCCAAAACTGCGTGAAAACTGGATAAATGAGCGCGGTGATACCGAACAGCTAAGCGGGCTGTCTAGCTCATACGGGCAAGCGCGTGCTCGCGATATCAGTACGGCCAATCTAAGATTTGCTCATATCGATAAACCACGTCGCGCTAAAACGGGCGACGGCTTGTCAGGAAATGTCACGCAAATGCACTACGCGCGTCGCGGCATCATCACTCCTGAGATGGAATATATCGCCATTCGCGAGACACAAAAGCAGCATGAGCTGACCGACATGCGCCAACATGATGGCGAGAGCTTTGGTGCCAACACACCAAAAATCATCACGCCTGAATTTGTACGCAGTGAAGTGGCTGCTGGACGCGCTATCATCCCAAACAATATCAATCATCCTGAATCCGAACCGATGATCATCGGACGCAATTTTTTGGTCAAAATCAATGCCAATATTGGCAACTCAGCGCTTGGCTCTTCTATCGATGAAGAAGTCTCAAAAATGACGTGGGCCACGCGTTGGGGTGCCGATACCATTATGGACTTATCAACGGGCAACCACATTCATGAAACCCGTGAATGGTTGATTCGTAACTCGCCAGTGCCGATTGGTACCGTACCGATTTATCAAGCATTAGAAAAAGTCGATGGCGTGGCAGAAGACTTAACATGGGAGATATTTCGCGACACCTTGATTGAGCAGGCAGAGCAAGGAGTGGATTACTTCACCATTCATGCCGGCGTACTGCTGCGCTATGTGCCGCTCACTGCCAAACGCTTAACAGGTATCGTCTCACGCGGTGGCTCTATCATGGCACAGTGGTGTCTTGCGCATCATAAAGAGAGCTTTTTGTACACACATTTTGAAGACATTTGCGAGATCATGAAGCAGTATGACGTGGCGTTTAGCTTGGGTGATGGTCTGCGTCCCGGCTGCCTGCAAGACGCCAATGATGAAGCGCAATTTGGCGAGCTACGGACACTTGGCGAATTGACCAAAGTGGCATGGGAGCATGACGTACAGGTGATGATCGAAGGGCCTGGCCACGTCGCGATGAACCGTATCAAAGAAAATATGGATTTGCAGCTTGAGCTGTGTGCTGATGCGCCTTTTTATACGTTAGGGCCTTTAACGACTGATATCGCCCCAGGTTATGACCATATCACCAGTGCCATAGGGGCTGCGATGATTGGCTGGTTTGGGACGGCGATGCTCTGTTATGTCACGCCAAAAGAGCATTTGGGTCTGCCCAATAAGAAAGACGTCAAAGACGGTATCATCACTTATAAGATTGCGGCCCACGCAGCCGACCTTGCCAAAGGCCATCCCGGTGCACAGGCGCGTGATAATGCGTTATCCAAAGCGCGCTTTGAGTTCCGCTGGGATGATCAGTTCAATCTGGCGCTTGATCCAGACACCGCACGCGAATATCACGACGAGACGCTACCAAAAGACGCGCATAAGTCTGCGCATTTTTGCTCCATGTGTGGCCCAAAATTCTGCTCGATGAAGATTACGCAAAACGTGCGCGAGTATGCAGCGGGACTGGATCAAGAGGTGGCTAATAAAAAGGTAACGCCGCAAACGGGCGATTTGACCGATGCGGAACATCTGATCAAAGAAGTGAATACTGAACTTGTCGGACAAGTGGGTGCGGCCAGCGCTGAAGAAATACGTCAAGGTATGGCAGAGATGACTGCGAAATATAACAAGGAAGGACGTCAGTTATATAAAGAGGTGTAAGCTTAATAACCTATACACTTAAAGCAAGAAAAGCCCTACTATTTAAGTATTTACACACTTATTTAGTAGGGCTTTTTATACTGCTTTATGGGTGACTACTACACTTTTGATGCCTGATAGATTTCTTCGATTGAAGTTGTGATGGTCTCAGCAAACTCATCATCGCTTTGCTGACGGCTTAAGCCTTCAGTAAAAGCACGGGAGAAGCTCGCAATCATACCTGGGTTTTGTTTGAGCTTAGCACACGCCTCACTACGGCTGTAGCCACCTGATAGCGCCACTACTTTGAGCACTTTTGGATGATCAACCAGCGCTTGGTAAAAGCCTGATTCTTCCGGCAGTGTCAGCTTTAACATCACTTGATGATCATCAGTTAAGCGTTCCAGATTACGCAAGATATCTGCCTTTAACAGCAGCTCACAATCGTGCTTTTTGGCACTGTTAATATCCACTTCTGGCTCAACGATTGGCATCAAGCCTTTTGAGAGTATTTGCTTTGCCACATCAAACTGCTGCTGCACGACCAGTTCAATACCATCGGCGCTTGGCTCGTAAATCACAGAGCGCATTTTGGTGCCAAATACAGGATAGTTTTTTGCCTCATCTAATAGCAAATCTAAATTTGGCATCGGCCGCATGACTTGTACACCGCTCATTTTTTCGGCCAGACCCTTATCCACCTTTAAAAACGGCACAATGTTTTTGTCTTCCCACAGATAGTTGGCCGTCGGTTTACCGTTGACTTCACGCTCCATGGTGTCTTCGAATAAAATCGCCCCAAGCACCCGCTCACTATCAAAAGCATCACAAGTCATAATACGGGCACGCATCTCATGCACCAAGTCAAACATTGCTTCGTCGTTATCATAATCAGCACTACTCACACCATAATTTTCTAGGGCTTTTGGTGTGCTGCCGCCGCTTTGATCAAGTGCTGCAATGAAACCTGAACCGTTTTTTATGCGCTGTAATTGCTTTTCGTATTCCATTGAGTGGGCATCCTATTTTTAGTTATTGAAATCAAACATCATAAAATAAACAGAGTCTTGTCAGCCTAAACCAGCCTTACTGCTTATAGATAACCTTATCATAGGACGCCCTCCCTGCCTATATCTGATACGTTAAAGCTTTTGTAAAACTGCTTACCTCTGCCAGATTTTAAGCGAAAATCATCAAACCAAAAACAGTACGCCCACACAGCCAATCGCGAGTAATAGGCCGATGACATTCATACGGTTTAGGGTTTCTTTAAACACCCCGACCCCAATCAATGTAGCGACCGCGATGACCCCCACATTCATACCCGTAAAAACGATACTTGGAGACTCGGACAACACTTGATGCGCCCGCACATAAGCATAAATATTTCCCATGTTAAGCGCGCCTAATAATAACCCCGCTACCAGCGCATTCCCCTGCCAGCGCACCCGAGTGATGAGCAGGTAGATCAACAACAACAGCCCTGCCAAACCAAAACTGACAAATAACGTGAGTGGAAAGGCCGCGCCCTGCTTGGCAACTTGCTTAAATAAAATATCGATAACGCCATAACCCGCCCATACGCCAAACAACCAAAGCGGTGTACGTTTGGCGTCTTTGCTAATATCAGCGTGCTCTTGCTGTGGACGATAGATCAGCGCTCCTAGTGCCAAAAACCCTAATACCAGTCCCAACACACGCGTACCCGTCAGCAGCTCACCAAACAATAAGAAAGCGGCCACGATCGGAATGATCAAAGATAAACGCTGAGCGGCATCGGTTGCGACCATACCGACCGCCTCAATGGCGCGCCCAAGGACGATAAACACAGCTGGCAGCAGCACAGCAAGCGCGATAATAATACCCCACGCATCGCCAAGCGTCCTCACTGCGCTGACATCGGGTTTTAGCAAAAACCAAGTCAGCAAAAACGCGACGGGATAACCCGCGACGATGGTTTGGCGTATATCCACCTCTTTTTGTCGTAATATTTTTAGTAACACGGAAACGGCGACACTGCAAAGCACCGCTATCGTTAAATACATCATGCGCTTCTACCTTTTGCTTTTTGCACCGCAATTTTTGCGGATTGACTATCCTCATGTTCAGAGTAAGAGGCTAACTCTACTTAAGCCAAGCCAACGTTCTATCTATCCATGACTGTAAACAGATAGAGACACTTAAACAGCTTGAAATCAGAGAATGTAACAAAGTATGTCTTACACAGCAATCTATTTATTGGCTTTTGTCTTATTGATAAAAACGAGGGCTTGTGACGGCAACGGCGGCAGTCAAATTACAATTAGCATGCAGGTCTAATTGCGAATTTTGCTAAAATAGTGCGCAACCCTAATAACAACAGTAAAGATTCAAAATAACGAGTAATGTCGTTGATTTTGGCGTACTGCTATTGATGTTTTATGACTGCCTATGAATGCTCTATTTCGCTTTTTTGAAAACCGCTTACCTGCGTTTCCTGAGACACCCATGCCGCTGCCGTCACCTCGTGATGGCATGCTAAAGTTTATGTGGGCGTGTACCAAGGGTTTACGCGGCTGGTTACTATTGTTCATGATTTTGTCTGCGGGTATCGGTATCTATGAGGCAATGTTGTTTGCTTGGATCGGCAATATCGTCGATTGGCTGGGCGTTTATACACCAGAGAATCTGTGGCTAGAAAAAGGCGACATGTTGCTCTTGATGCTGGCGGTCATGATCCTGAGTCCCATATGGATTGCATTGTCATCATTTGTACATTTTCAGACCTTGCAAGGTGTGTTTCCAATGCAGATGCGCTGGCGTTTTCATCAGCGCATGCTTGGACAATCGATGCAATTTTATCAAGATGAATTTTCAGGGCGCGTCTCAGCCAAGGTGATGCAAACCGCGCTGGCAGTGCGTGATACAGTGATGACCGTGACCGACATGTTTATGTATGTCACTGTCTATTTTATCACCTCAGGTGTCATCTTATTTAATCTCGACAGCCTGTTATTAATTCCGTTTATTGTTTGGCTCATCTTAGTTGCGCTGACTATTTGGTACTTTATTCCCAAACTCAAACAAACAGCCATTGTACAAGCAGATGCTCGGGCGTTAATGACAGGCCGTATTACCGACGCTTATGCCAATATCATGACGGTTAAGCTGTTTAGTCACTCGCGCCGTGAGCTGAGTTATGCCAAAAACGCCATGGGGCAGTTTTTAGGGACCGTTCATGCACAAATGCGCTGGGTCAGCTATTTAGAAGTCTCGACCCATCTTATCAGTGTGATTTTAGTCAGCGGCACGGTGGGTATTGGTTTGTACTTGTGGCAACAAGGAGCGGTTGGGGTTGGCGCGATTGCTGCTGCGACAGCGATGGCACTACGTTTGAATGGTCTAACCCGTTGGATTATGTGGCAAACTGCCAGTCTGTTTGAAAGTATCGGGACGGTACAAGATGGCATGCGCACCTTATCCGCTCCGCAGACGATCATGGATAAACCAAATGCGCCTGCCTTAAAAGTCACGGACGGTCATATCGTCTTTGATCACGTTGATTTTAGCTATGAAAACGACAGCGACGATATTAAGGGCAAACCTGCCAATACCATCAATGCACCAGCGTCATCTAACACTATCAAACTGCTTGATAACTTCTATTTGGACATCGAACCAGGAGAGAAGATCGGCTTGGTGGGGCGCTCAGGCGCAGGAAAGTCTACTCTCGTTAACTTGTTATTGCGCTTTTTTGATGTGGATAGCGGTAAAATCCTGATCGATGAACAAGCCATCGATGAAGTCACTCAAGAGTCGTTACGCCAACAGATCGGTATGGTGACCCAAGATACCTCCTTATTGCATCGCACGGTCCGTGAGAATATCGCTTACGGTCGTCCTGATGCGACCGATGAGGAGATTATGATGGCCGCCAAACAAGCCCAAGCTTGGGATTTTGTTAAAGACTTATACGACGATAAAGGCAACACTGGTCTCGATACGCAAGTGGGTGAACGCGGCGTCAAACTCTCTGGCGGGCAACGTCAGCGTATCGCGATCTCACGTGTTATGCTAAAGAACGCACCGATTTTGCTGTTGGACGAAGCAACCAGTGCCCTTGACTCTGAGATTGAGTTTGCCATTACAGAGAGTCTAAATGATATGATGACGGGTAAAACGGTTATTGCAATCGCCCATCGTCTTTCTACCATTGCCGCACTTGATCGACTGGTGGTCATGGACAAAGGACATATAATCGAGCAAGGCAGCCATGATGAGCTATTGTCACTAAACGGTGTCTACGCACGGTTGTGGCAACGTCAAAGTGGCGGCTTCTTAGGAGAAGACAGCTGACTAACCACCGTCAACTCTCATTAAAAAAGTCATTCACAAGGATGTGTTTATTTTATGGAAGCCTTTACAAATCGCATTCATCTTAGTGGTAAACAAGCACGCTACTATGATTTAAACCAGCTGACTCAAACGTCAAATTCCAGCACACGCACACGTGTCCCAGCGCATTTTTATGCGGGCAACAGCTTTACCGTGGGCACTTATACGCCACTGTTAAGTAAACTGGCGACTGACTTTAATATAAGCTCGCTTGCCCTACGCGGCTATTGGTATGATAAACCGCAAAACCATCGTCTCACACGCGAGCAAGATGCGGATGTTCTTATTGAGTTTTTAGAAAAGACACAAGATAAGCCTGTCGTTGGTATTGGCCATTCACAAGGCGCAACTGCCACAGCGATGGCCGCCGCCAAACGCCCCGAGCTATTTTCACAGCTTTATTTGATAGAGCCTGTGACCTTTACCAAAAAACAAGCGACGCTGTATAACTTGCTGCCACGTAAGCTTTTGCTACGCCGCGAGCCATTCAAGAGCACCCTAGCCAAACGATCTATCTGGTCAGACGTCAATAACTACTACGAGCATCTGCGCCGCCAACGGGCTTACAAACGTATCAGTGACGACCACTTACGAGTGTTTGCAGAACACAGCTTGACCAAAAACCCCGATGGCAGCTATGGGCTTACGTTTGCGCCAGAGCAAGAGCTGGCCAACTATTTTGCCGCGCCGCATATCGATGCAGCCCTTAAGCAGCTCAGTTGTCCGTATACTCTGATCACTGGCAAGCCAACTTTATTTATTAATGCAAAAGTGCGTAAACAGTGGCAAAAATTTGTGCCTGACAAAAGCATCATTTCTCTCCCAGACTATGGTCACCTGCTGCCGATGGAAGCGCCTGAACGGTGTGCACAAGTCATCATCGATCATTATAAAAACAATAAATATACCCCACTCTCAACTTGAAATAAGCAAATCAAACTGAAGAGGCGGATTACCAAGTTTTTTATTGAGTACAAAGCACAGATTGTGTGAAAGAATCTTACGA
>JGI24025J20009_10002227_pt1 | contig 14146 bp, 13 predicted proteins | sample Cruoilmetagenom3_FD_20009 | JGI IMG/M metagenome (IMG submission 20009)
TGCTAATGGGGCGTTGTTGAATTTATCCGAATATTCACAACACATCAATAATTCTTACTTTGAGCAATTCACTTAGGCTAAAAGATTTTCATTGCTTATCAATGCACTGCCCTACATCAATGTTTCACTTTTATAGGCCAGCAGGACACTTCAAAATATGATCATAGATTTGTTGCGTGGGGAATGCACCTATCAACAAATCTGGCATACATTATTTACCCGAACACCCAAATTGCTTTGGGATAAGCTGAGGAAGTAATGATCAACTTAAATTAAACAATCCCCCGGGTCTAAAACCGGGGGATGATCACTTTTTAAAATATCACTTAATCTAAATNCTCATAACGAGCACGCAAGGTATTGTAAATNTAATTTTGCCACAGGTTNATCATATCCTGAGTTTTGTAATCATGGGTGGAAAAGGTTTGCCAAATCATCTGCCCATCCATACATTCGGCAATCAATCCATAAGCACTGTGCTCTCTTGCTTGCGAACCTCCCAATAAAACGGCATCAGAACCTGTGTTAATTTTTAGCATATCACCGACATCACCCGTCCAAAGAACATCATAAGGGATCAACATACTGATCGCGTTGGGCTCAGAAAACAAGGGATCATCAGGTTCTAACAAATAAACCAGGTAATCGTTTAAATTGCTGTTCCATGCCCGCTGCCAATCCCTGTGAAAGGTAATCCCGCAGCGTTGAAACACAGGCTGGATGCGCCCGGTATTGATATCATCAATATACCAAACTTCAAGAATAAAAGAACTTCCCCGATCCACCTCAGAAGAAATAACGTCGAAATATTCTCCAGAAATATTATCCCGGTTTTCAGCACCGACAATAATCAAGTCCCAATTGGTAGAGGAATTCATGCTGGAAAGGAAGTTACCCATCGCATCACGTACATTCGTGGTGTTGTCACCTAAACCAAGGCCGTCCAGTGCATTTTCAATAACCAGAGATTCACCCAAACCGTACATATCATCATACAACAAGATTTCGACGTCCTCCAGCCAATCCTCAAAAGACGTCGCAGGTGCTGGTTCCTCCACCTGCCCGGGTTCAGATGTCGCTGTCGGTTCAATCACAACCTGAGCTTCAGTTGGCTGAGTGGTATAGGTTGGGTATGGGGTGTAAGTGGGGAGAACCTCTACCTGGGGCTCCGCCTGCTGCGGTTCAGACTCTTCCAGCTGTGCTTGCTGCATCGCCAAACTGGTTTGCTGAACAGCAATTGCTACCCTGGTTCCTTCTAAATCGTCGTTTCCACCTGCAGATAGTAATCCACAGGATACTAAGAGACTCCCCAATAAAAGATAAAGTACACTAAAACGAATAAGCGTTTTCATTAGCTCCTCCTGCCATAAAAAGTGTATTGGTTTCCATCCCCCAGGTAATGACAATAATTAAATTTATCATTAATTCTGTTTTCAATCAAGGAGGAAAGCCAAAAATAATTCGGTATTTGAAAAACATTATAAGAAGAATTAGAAGGTTTATAATATTGATGAAAGTAACAACGAAAGGCTATAAGTTTATGATCACAGGGACCAACAAAAAACGACTTTATATTTTCCTTGCCTTTGCTTTCGGCATCTCATGGGCTACTGCTTTGGTGATTTACCTGACTGGCGGGCTTGACAACAGCCCAANGTACACATTCGCAGGGGGGGAAATCAATCTGGCAATTATCCTCCTTTCATCGGTTTACATGTTTGGTCCTGCAATCGGCAACCTGGTGGCTCGAATAATCACAAAAGAAGGCAAATCAGATTTATTCCTGCTGCCCCATTTTGATAATAAACGCGGCTTATGTTATCTTGCAGCCTGGTTTTTACCAGGATTGCTCACAATTTTAGGAGCCATCCTTTTCTTTGTTCAATTCCCCAATTATTTTGATAAATCTTTTTCTGCCTTGAAAGATTTACTGGCAGCAAGCGGTCAAACGGGCAAGATCAACCCATGGATAATCGTAGTAACGCAAGCTTTGCAAGCATTGATCATCTCGCCCATTCTGAATGCAATACCGACATTTGGAGAGGAATTTGGTTGGCGAGGGTATCTCCAACCCAAACTGATGCCCCTCGGGGGACGAAAAGCCGTAATCCTGACAGGTTTGATTTGGGGCGTATGGCATTGGCCGGTTATTTTTATGGGGTACAACTACGGAAAGGATTACTTTGGTGCACCGTTCCTCGGTCCTCTTGTGATGGTTTGGTTCACATTAGCGCTGAGTGTGATTTTTGGTTGGCTTAGCATCAAAGCCCACAGCCTTTGGCCGGCTGTGATCGCCCACGGCGCTTTAAACGGCATTGCCTCACTGGGTTTGTTTTTTGTGAAGGGTAGCCCTGATTCCTTGCTTGGGCCCGCCCCCGTTGGGATTGTCGGCGGAATAGGATTAACCATCACCGCTGCCCTGATTCTCCTTCATCCTACAGCACTCAAACCTTCATCACAGTCAAAAAAAACCATCATCAGGACTCTTGACCAGGGTTAACTTAAATTTTGATCATCCCAGCCTGCTTGCCCGATTAATGGCACAAAGACAACAGGAATGCTGTTCGTTTTCTTGAATTTTTCCCCTTGCCTGTCCCACACTTCCAAATGTTGTGAAAACCTGCGCCCCACCGGGATCACCAGCCGCCCTCCCTCAGCCAGCTGACTTAACAAAGGATCGGGAACTTTAGGGGCAGAAGCTGCCACAACAATGCTGTCATAAGGCGCGGCAGGCGGAAATCCCAGGCTGCCGTCCCCCACATGCACATGGCAATTTTCATAACCCAAATCTGAAAGATGCGTCTCCGCTGATTCAGCCAGGTCAGGATGCCGTTCAATCGAATGCACTTCGGCTGCAAGCTCTCCTAAAATTGCCGCCTGGTATCCCGAACCTGTGCCCACATCCAGCACCCGGTGACCCTTATGAACATCCAGTAATTCCGTCATCAAAGCCACAATATAAGGCTGTGAAATGGTTTGACCGCTGCCAATCCGAACAGGGCTGTCACCATAAGCGTAAGACCAGGATTCTTGTGGTAAGAACAAATGACGGGGTACAGACCGCATGGCTTGCAATACGCGTTTATCTTTTATCCCCCTGCCTTCAATTTGGTACTTGACCATTCGCTCACGTTCAGCCCGGTAGCTTTCCATCCTTCACATCCTTTTTAAGGCGGTTGGCGATCAAGCGATCCACCTTTCCCATGGGAAAATTCCCTAAATTTTTAATCGGTACCCATTCCAAAGCCTGACTCGCCAATGCTTGTGGTTCTTGTTTTGAAATTAATTCACACAAAAAAGCGTGCAAGGTAATTTTATAATGGGTATATGCATGCTTGTACTGACCAAAAGGCATATCGACCCTGATTTCCACAGCTAATTCTTCTTCAATCTCTCGTACCAGGCAAGCTTCCAGGTCAGCATCTTTGGCTTCCATCGTGCCCCCAGGAAATTCCCATAAACCTCCTAAGAGGCTCTGGTTGTGCCGCTGAGCTAACAATACGCGTCCATCCTTCTGAATAATGGCTGCTGTAACAATGTGATGCGGAACCTTCTTGCGCGGCTGTTTGACCGGTCTTTCCTCCTGGACACCCAATTCNAAGGCCAAACATTCCTTTGAAACTGGGCAAGCATCACAAGCTGGNTTTTTAGGCGTGCATATGGTTGCNCCAAGGTCCATCAAAGCCTGGTTGTAGGTGCCNCCCTGACCTGCTGGCAGATTGTCTTCTGCCAATTTCCACAAAGTCTTCTCACCCTCCGTACTGCGAGCTGGCACTGTGATGTTAAAAAGTCGCGAGAGAACACGCCGAATATTTCCATCCACAGCTGCAACGTCTGCACCAAAAGCAATTGATGCAATCGCAGCTGCTGTGTAAGGACCAATGCCAGGTAAACGCTGTAAATCCTCTGGCGTCTGCGGTAATTCCCCTTCCCATTCAGCCATTACGATCCTGGCTGCTTGATGCAAATTTCTGGCACGGCTGTAATAACCCAGACCTTCCCAAAGCGAAAGCACTTCTTGCTCATCTGCCGATGCCAGGTTTCTAATATCCGGAAAACGAGCCATCCACGTCTCAAAATACGGAATGACGGTATCCACCTGTGTTTGTTGCAGCATGATCTCAGACACCCATGTTCGATATGCAGATTGATAAGAACGCCAGGGAACTCCCCTGGCGTTCTTTGCGTACCACTCCAGCAATGCAGTAACAAAGCACATTAGAACTGGAAACCTCCCTGAAGGGGGGCTAATTTCAATTCATAGTTTTCAACATAATCCAGCAGCTTGTCGTTCAGAAAAAACCATTCTTCAGAAGTGATAATCTCTTGAGCTTTATCCAGGCCTGGCACGACTGCTCCTACAAGGATTTGAGGATGGTCACCATATATCGTCACCCAGGCATCGCTTAAGGCCATTCCCAATTTTTGCACGCCAGGCATGAAACTACGCACAACAAACTCAAAATAATCTTGTTCGCGACCCTGAACGATATCCCAAGACATGATCACTTTTACATTCATAAGCTTTCCTTCCACCAGAAACTTATAATTAAATTATGAGTCTCCTGAAATAACTCCTGAAAAAAGGAAAGACCGCCATATGTGGGGGAAGTGGCTTTGCCACATCCCCCAGATATAGCTACTCTCCTTTGCAATGAGGGCTTTTTTCGGTGTATTAAATTATAAGGTCAATTCCAAAACGACTACTCGGGTCTCTTCTGGCAGCACATTAACGCTGGATAGTTTAAGCGATTCTTCTGTCTCAACAGTTGTCAGTCCCATCTCCTTGAGGAATTTAGAAAGGGGGTCCAATTTTATCGAGGCATTGCTCATCCCATAATGCATTGGGATAACAATGCTCGGTTCAAGCAAACTGATCACCTCTGCCGCCTTAGCTGCATTCAGACTGGTCTCACCCCCGACTGGTACAAGGGCAATATTGACCTCGCCTAAACCCTCAACCTCTGTTTGACTGGGAACGTTATTCAACTCACCTAAATGAGCAATGGTCAGCCCGTTATAATCAACCACATAAACTGTGTTGCGCGTGTCATCCTCAGATTTCTTCTTTTTGCTGCCATTGATCAATACACCCGTGATAAAGACACCGCCGATCTCATATTCACCGGGGCCAGTAATTTCAAAAGCCTTAGTACGAATCGCTTTTACATAGTTGTGAGCCGGTCTATCGCAGCTGACAGTGACAACTTCTGCCCTTAATTTCCCGGGATCAATCCCCACCACCTCAGGATCATAAGGATCTGTGACAACTGCAGCCATGCCGCGCTCATTCATTCGAAAACAAGAAAGTCCGTGCCAGGTAATTTCCATAAAACCTCCAAGTTGTTTTATTGAATTATACAACGTCCTGCTAATTTTTTTGACTTTAACCAGGACCATAGATTGTATCCGGTATTTTTACCAGGTTAATTGTATAATAAAATTGTAAAAACGAGGGTGTTTATTAATAGAAAGTCAAAGAAGAGGTTCATCTTTGCCATACGCCAGTATACCCAGGCAGCCTTACGCGATGTCATCGGCAATAACGAAATGGATACGGTCTTGATGGAACGTTTACAGATTGCAGAAGCGATCCGCGAGATAGTGGATGCCGAGACCAGCTACTGGGGCGTGGATATCGAATCCATTAAAATCCAGGAATTGGAACTGCCGGCTGAAATGAAACGTGCTATGGCTCGCCAGGCTGAAGCTGAACGGGAAAGAAGAGCAACCATCATCGCCTCACAAGGTGAGCTGGAAGCATCAAAGAACCTGCGCGCTGCAGCAGATGAGCTGGCATCTTCACCAGGTGCCTTACACCTGCGCACCTTACAAACTATTCGGGATATTTCTTCCGATCCATCGGAGAAGATCGTCCTCTTTATGCCCTCTAACATGGCAAACCTTGCTGATTTGGTTGTGGGGAAGAAAGATTCATGAGAGGACCAGGCCTTGACAATAATGTCAGATACTTGCAAATTGCCTTCAACTATGACCTGGGCACAGTCCGGCAGACCCTGCCCCGAATTCCACAAAGCGACCGGATATTGATCGAAGCTGGCACCCCATTTATCAAACTTGAGGGTATGGACGGCATCCGTGCGATTCGTAAACGCTGGCAGGGCCACATCGTCGCTGATATGAAGGTCACAGACGGCGCTTTGGGAGAAGTAGATATGGCTTATCGAGCAGGAGCTACAGCGGTTACTGTTTTGGGCAACGCTCCCAGCGAATCAATTGACCTCTTCATTGAACAATGTGCACAGCTTAACATGCTCTCGATGATTGATTTGTTGGGTGTTGGTGACCCCCTGGATATTCTGCGCCCCTTGCATCATTCCCCGGATATCATCGTCATCCATCGAGGGCGAGACGAGGAAAACACACGGGGAAAGATGATCCGCTATCGGCAGATTAACCGCATCCGCAGCAAGTATGACTCATTAATTTCTGCAGCTGGCGGAGTGGATTTACGTGAGGCACGCAGCGCCATCTTTAACGGTGCAAATATTGTTGTTGCCAACATCGTCCGCCCTGAAGATGGCTGGGTAGGCATCAAAACCAATGAAGATATCACACAAATCTCAAGAGAATTTCTCGAAACAATCTCTTAACCTTTAAAATCAAAGATCCCGGGTGCGTGCCTCAGCCCCGGGATCGAAAAAATTTATTATCTTCTAAAAGCCTTCTAAATGACTCAGATCCACAATGCCTTCTGAAAGCGCTGAAATGCGCTGCAGTAATCCTAATCGGTTTTCTCTCAGTGTTTGGTCCTCGTCCATGACAAGNACCTCATCAAAAAACTGATTTATCACCGGCACCATGAGTAAAAACGCATTCAGGAAAACATCCACGGAATCGTGATCGCCCAGGTCCTTTTCAGCTTTCAACAAGGCTTGATAGAGAGAACGCTCTGATTCAACTGTGAAATCTTTTTCAGCAATCCCATATGTCGTATTCTGATCCCGAGTGATGCGCACACAGCGGCTGAAAGCGGGCAGTATTTCATGCCAATCCTCCCGACCAACCCAGGCTGCCAATGCCTGAACACCCTGGTAAGCGCCAAAGGGATCTGCACCCTTTGCTGCCATAATACCTTCAACCACATCATGCTTGAATCCCCAGTCNAGCAGCATCCCCCGTAAACGACCCTGGATGAATTCCAAACAACTGTGCACATCCTCGCTGCTGACATCCATCTCTAAAACCTTCGCAGCCTGGTTTAAACCCCACTCAAGGTCAAAATTAAGACGCCATTCAATTAGATTCTGGCAAATCCCAATGGCGGCACGCCGCTGAGCGAAGGGATCTTTGGTGCCTGTAGGTGCTAAGCCGACCGCAAACAAGCCCATCAAAGAATCGAGGCGGTCTGCCAGACCAACCAGTAAACCCGGCTTGGATTCAGAAAGCCTATCCTCTGCAGATCGGGGTAAGTAATGTTCAAAGATGGCATCAGCCACATCACTCGTTTCTCCGCTTTTCAAAGCATAATATCGCCCCATCACACCTTGAAGGGATGTCATCTCGACCACCATATTGGTAGCCAGGTCCGCTTTGCACAACAGCGCTGCCCTTTTTGCGGCTACCATCTCATCTGGCTTGAGGGCAAAGTTTGAACCCAAATAATTCACCAGGGATTCTATCCGGTGGGTTTTATCAAGAAAGGAACCCAAATCCACCTGGAATGTGAGTGTGTCCAGATCAGCCACAAAGGATTCCAGGGACCTTTCCAGATCCTTTTCAATAAAGAATTGGGCGTCATCAAAGCGTGCCAGGATCACCTGTTCATTCCCATCGGCAACAATATCCAGGTTCGCTTCACCGCCATTTCGAACACCTATAAAATAAGGTAATAATTGTCCTGACTCATTCTCCACACCAAAATATCGCTGATGCTTTTTCATAACAGAAGTGAGTACTTCCGGGGGTAAAATTCCCAGATATGCCTCATCATAGACACCTCTAAAAGCCGTTGGTTTTTCTACCATACCGGTAACTTCTTCCAGTAAATCTTCATCCTGAGAAATACGCCCATCGACCTTCCCGGCTAAAACTTCCGCTTGTTTTCGAATAACCGACTTTCTTTTCTGGGGGTCTAATATAATGCCCTGGTCCATCATCTTTTGTAAATAATCCTGGGGGGAATCCACGGTAAATGCCTCACCATTCTGAAATCTCAGACCCCTTGTGGTGCGGCCGCTATCGTAACCTGCGAAGGCAAAGGGGACGACAGATCCCCCATGAAGTGCCATCAGCCAGCGAATCGGACGTGAAAATGCCACACCGCTCTCATTCCATCGCATAGATTTATTGAACCGGATATTTGCGATCAATTTCGGTAAGGCTTGATTCAATACTTCCCTGGCAGAAAGCCCTTGCTGTTCCACCCTTGCGACCACATAAGCACCGCCGTCAATGTCCTTTACCTCAAGATCATTAACATTGATCCCCTTACTTCGGGCAAACCCTTCAGCTGACCGTGTTGGTTGACCATCTTCGTCAAATGCGCGATCAGCCGGGGGACCTTTGACTTCTTGTGACAGATCAGACTGCCTTGCTGCCAGATCTTCTACATACACAACCAGCCGCCGTGGCGTGCCCAAAACCTGGACCTCGCCATGGAATAAACGGATTTCATCCAAAACAGCCGGCACAGCGCGTTGCAGCTGGAATAATGCTGATGTAAGGTCAGAAGGCGGGAGCTCTTCCATGCCAATTTCCAAAAGAAACGGCGCTTGCGGTTCTTGTAATTCACCCTCCTTCACATCTCTGACGACAGTTTCTACCTGGCTTGTCTCAGCCAACCAGGGAAATTCCGCTGCCTGACGTTGTGCCACATAAACCTCAGCAACACGTCTTGCCAAATCTCGCGTTCGCGCAAACAAAGCCTGACGTTCTGTGACACCGACAGCGCCACGAGTATCAAGAATGTTAAAAGTATGCGATGTCTTTAAGACATAATCATGTGCAGGCAAAACCAATCCCGCCTGAATTGCTCGCTCAGCTTCACGTTCATACAAGTCGTACATTTTTCGCATGCTGTCCACATCAGCAAGGTCAAAATAATAGGTGCTGTGCTCCCGTTCCCCCATTAAATTGACATCCCCATAGGTACGTTCAGGGCTCCATCGGATATCCTTAAAATGTCGAACGCCTTGTAAAGTCATGGCAATGCGCTCAAGACCATAAGTTAGTTCCACAGAAATTGGGTCCAAATCGATGCCGCCGCATTGCTGAAAGTAGGTAAATTGCGTGATTTCCTGCCCATCAAGCCAGACTTCCCATCCCAGGCCCCAGGCACCAATAGCAGGCTGCTGCCAGTTATCCTCTACAAAACGTATATCATGCTGTTTCGGGTCAATGCCCAATGCTTGCAAGGAATCAAGATAAATTTCCTGTGGATTTCCCGGGTCGGGTTTGAGGATCACTTGAAATTGGTAAAACTGTTGTAAACGGTTGGGGTTATCGCCATACCGACCGTCATCCGGCCGGATTGAGGGTTCGACGTAAGCCACTTTCCAGGGTTCCGGTCCCAACACCCGTAAAAATGTAGCAGGGTTCATCGTGCCGGCACCAACCTGTGAATAATAAGGCTGCCAGATCAAGCAATTACGTTCTGCCCAAAATTCCTGCAGCTTCATGATGATTGATTGAAAATCAAGGCCCTTTTCCATAAAAATCTTACTCCGAGTATTGAATTCACAAATAGTAAAAAGATAATTTTGATGTTTTTCTTAAAATGAACCGTATCATTATACCACCCCCAAATTATGCGGTTTTATATTTGATTTTTTTCGTAGGGTGGGTTGGGGAGAGACAATCCTATACACAGATACTGACAATCCACAACCCCCTCGTCCACAAGAAGCTTTCAAGACCAACCCACCGACTAAAATATCCGACATAAAAATTTTTTACGTACTCAACAAAAAGAAATGGTGGGTTGGTCAAGAGGACACTTTGTATTTACATTGAGATTTCAATTGATAAGCCAGTAAAAGAGATTTTAGTATTACCCAACCCACCCTACGATTCACATTCTGTTTAATCGCTTTTGTCTTTACCGTATTTTCCCCTCACCTCACGCAAAAAGCTGGGTGAGTTGAGCTGCCGCTCAAGAAGATAGGTAAAATAGCGGGTGACCAGCTCCCCCAAACGAGCTTCTATCGCCTCGGGGATAATCACATTTTCAACCTTTTCCCAGTTTGAGCGCTGAAAATGACGAAAATACCTTAAGACATCCTTATCCACCTGCCAGGCTTCACTCCGGGCAAGGCCGCATTTCGGGCATAAAATGCCTCCAACCAGGGGTGAGAAATATTGATCTTCTTCGATAATTTTGTTCCCGCAATCAATGCATTCAAAAAGTTGGGGCCTAAAACCGAGCAAATCCAGCAATCGCACTTCGAAATAATGGACGACGTTTTCGGAATTTGGCTGTTTCTCCAACCTGCTCAACGTGTTCGCCAAAAGCCGAAAAATGCCAACATTCTGCCCCTCTTCATAAGTAAACCGATCCAGCACTTCCATCACATAAGATGCATAAGCAACATGTTCCAGGTTCTCACGTAAACCAGGGTACGGATCCACCGTTTCAGCCTGTGTGATGATATCGAGGTTACGTCCCTTTGCCAGGAATAAGTTCACACGTGTAAAAGGCTCAAGGTGCCCCGCTTTACGGGATCGGATTTTTCGAACCCCCTTCGCTATGGCACTTATTTTCCCCTTTTCCAGGGTAAAAAGCTTCAAGATTCGGTCAGCTTCACCATACTCAATATGACTGAGGACAATTGCCTGGGCGTGATAGGTCCGAGCTTCTTTTGAAGACATAAAACCTTATACTCTCAATCGAAAAAAGCGCATGATCGGTAAACCGGCACGCGCTTTGATAAGATCAAAATCATCACTTGCCCTATTTGAGGTCCTTTTCACCAAAGGAATGCGGTAACAATTCAGCAACAGTATATTGATGGAGCAATTCTCCCTCCGTATCTGCAATCAGGACGATTGTATCCAGTCCAAATTCTGCCATCACCTGCCGGCATGAGCCACAGGGCATGCCGCCATTCTTTGTGACCACGGCTATTGCCTTGAATGAGCGATGGCCGTCAGAAACAGCCTTAAATATCGCTGTACGCTCACCGCAGATTCCTACGGGATAAACTGCATTTTCAACATTAACACCGTCATAAATTTCTCCTGACTCTGTCAGGACTGCTGCACCAACATTGTAATTCGAATAAGGGGCATAAGCTCGTCCCCAGGCTTCCTTTGCTTTTTGGATCAGTTTATTTTGCATTGCCTTCGTCAGCATTTTCATCATCCTTTTCCAGGGGATTAATAGTGTCACGTTTAGCCCGCACTTTTGTGATACGTCGACCAACAACCTGATCTACTGTTAAAGTCACATTATCTGCCTTCAAGGTTTCACCGCCGATTGGCACATCACCAATTTCACCATAGATGTAACCACCAATAGTATCTGCATTTTCAGTGGTAATCTGGGTTTCCATGATCTCATTAAAGATATCCAGGTCAATACGACCAAGAAATACATATTCATCATCACTGATTTTTTGATATGGCATTTCTTCACTTTCGTCATATTCATCCCGGATTTCGCCGATAATTTCCTCAACAATATCTTCCAGGGTAACAACACCGGCAACACCGCCGTATTCATCGACAACGATGGCCATATGCATGTTGCGCGTTTGCATTTCTGCAAGTAACTCATCAACTTTTTTAGCCTCAGGCACAAAATAAGCCAGCCGCAGAAGTTCACGGTGGTCCGCAATGGATTCATCATCCTTTTTAACGCTTAGCAAATCTTTTGCATAAAGCAAGCCGATTACATTATCCACCGTATCTTCGTAAACCGGCACACGGGAATGTCCTGCACGCACGAATGTCTCACGCGCTTCCCCAAGTGTCACGTTAATGTCCAGGGCAAACACATCGATCCGCGGCACCATGATTTCCTTTGCCAGGGTATCACCAAACTGGAAGATAGAATAGATCATCTCACGTTCCCCTTTTTCGAGGGAACCCTCTGGCTGATCTGCTTCTACCCAATTTTTCAGATCTTCCTCTGTCATCGACGCCATGGTGATGTTATTGAGTTCCGGCCCTGATATTTTCAGTAAAATCCCTGAGAGCGGCGAGAAAACAAAATTAATCATGCTGGCAATAAATCGCAATCGAATGGCATTTTCTTCTGCTGATTGGATGAAAATCGCTTCTATACCATATTCAATCAGGACAATGAGGAGCATCCCGATGATTAAATATATCAACAACTGCCACATATTTAGCTCAGGCTGGAAATTATTTAACATAAGCGTTAGCAGACCTGCCAGCAGAAAATGGAAGAACATTACAGCCAGGCGTAGGCTGGTGCGCAAACGCGGCTCTTCAATCACACGTACAGTGCGACCCACAATTTCTTCCCGTGTTTCCCGCAAATTTAACAAATAGGGTAATCTTGCATGACTAAAACTGGCTTTAACAACACTAACCAGCAAATCCAGCAAGAATACTACCGCTGTTACTATAAAAATTATTAAAGATTCTTCAGTCACTTTTCTCCAACTTACGTTTTTCTTTTGCCGGTACGCCAATCACAAGCGTATCCGGCGGAACATCCCGTGTTACCACCGCCCCTGCGCCGGTTTTACTGCGGTCTCCGATTTTGACCGGTGCCACCAGCATGGTATCACTCCCAATAAACACATCATCTCCTATTTCCGTAGGGTATTTCTTCTCACCATCATAATTACAGGTGATGGTTCCTGCGCCAATATTTACATTCTTACCAATTTGGGCATTGCCAATATAGGAAAAATGACCCATTTTAGTGCCCGGACCCAGGGTTGAGTCTTTGACCTCACCATAATTCCCTAAATGAACGCCTTCCTCTAACACAGCACCTTTACGCAAATGACAGTACGGTCCCATGGTCACACAATCCGCCACCTTTGCATACTCAAGGACAGAAGCAAGAATTTTTACATTATTGCCTATAACCGTGTCGATAATGGTCGTATCCGGCCCGATCTCGCATCCCTCACCGATCACGGTACTCCCCCGCAAATGACTGTTGGGGTAAATAACCGTATCCTGCTCAATATGCACATCCGCTTCAATGTATGTCACATCGGGGTTGATGATGGTCACCCCCTTAAGCATCCATTTCTCGTTAATCCGCTTGCGCATCACCTTTTCAGCAGCAGCCAGATGCACACGGTTGTTGGGTCCAATTGCTTCAGCAGGATCTTCAACGATATAGGATTCGACCTGAAAACCATCTTCAACCGCCAATGCAACCACATCGGTCAAATAGTACTCGCCTTTTGATGAAATCGGGATGCGCGCTAAGGCTTCCCAAAGCCATTCCGCATCAAAACAATACGCACTCAAATTATATTCTCTAATCGCCAGTTGTTCAGGAGTGGCATCAATTTGCTCGACAATCGCTGTGACGTGTCCCGCCTCATCTCGGATCACACGTCCAAAACCGCGTGCCGCTTCGCCAATGTAACTGGTCATTGTGACCGGGCAGTCGTTTTTTTTGTGCAGCGCCATCATCCCCTGAACCGATTCCTTCCGCAGCAAGGGCATATCTGCAAAGGTCACCAATATATTATCAGCTTTACCTTCAAGCTCTGAACGTGCACAGGCAACAGCATGCCCTGTGCCAAGCTGCTCACTTTGGAAAGCATAGTTCGCTTGGTCACCAATTTCATCCATGACTGCTTCAGCGCGGAAACCAACCACCAGCACAGGAGGCAAATTCACCAAATCTTGAACAGCTTTGAGGGCATGCCAAACCATGGGTTTACCGGCGATGGGGTGAACAACCTTCGGCAGTTTGGAGCGCATGCGTGTGCCTTCCCCCGCCGCTAATATGATGGATGCAGTTGTCATGATCGAATATCCTTCAGTAGTTCTATTTTCCACGATAATCGTTGGGGAATCCTATGATAATTAAATACAAAGCCACGCTGTGGGCATAAAAACACACCCATGGCCTGGTTCGTGGTTCGTCTATCGGGATTACTACCTTCTTGAGTACTCAATGCCTTCTTTATAAAGTGGCCGGGGCACCAGGATTCGAACCTGGATCAACGGATTCAAAGTCCGCTGT
>JGI24025J20009_10002230_pt1 | contig 14135 bp, 14 predicted proteins | sample Cruoilmetagenom3_FD_20009 | JGI IMG/M metagenome (IMG submission 20009)
AAAATTCAGGGCATTGGTGCGGGATTTAGCCCCGTAACGCTCGATACCGATTTGATTGACGAGATACTAACCATTGGCAACGAATCTTCTTTTGATATGGCGCGCGCGCTGGCCGAAGTTGAGGGGGTCCCGGTTGGAATATCGTCTGGCGCAGCTTTGGCGGCGGCGGTTGAAATCGGGCATCGGCCTGAAATGGCGGGAAAACGGATTGTCGTGATTATCCCGAGTTTCGCTGAGCGCTATCTGTCTTCTTCCTTGTTTGATGGAATTTGATGGACATCCTCTATGCAGGCGGATTGTGGACGGTTGTGCTGATTTCCGGCGTTTTAGCTGGCTATAACTGGGCGCTCAACGGGTCACGTCGTGCGTATTGGCTGGTGCTGGGAGCTGCTATCATTGCCATTGCTATTTCACAGTTGCTGCCTGATACCCACCTTTTCAACAAGCGCATCGCCGAGGGCTTGCATTGGTGGCGGTGGGCGCTCACAATTGCGGTGCCGGTTTTGGGTTACGCAATGGTGATCCGATGGATAAAACGGAAAGCGAATGCCCGTCATGACTCCTGAAGAAGTAGAACGCTACGCACGCCATATCGTTTTGCGCGAGATCGGTGGTCCAGGCCAACAGAAACTGTTGAACGCTAAACTATTATGTGTCGGCGCCGGGGGGTTGGGAAGCTCTGCTTTGTTTTATCTGGCTGCAGCCGGCGTTGGTCATATTGGAATTGTGGATGATGATGTCGTCAGCTTGTCCAATTTGCAGCGGCAGGTGCTACACGATACTGACTCTATCGGTGCGCTTAAAACCAAGAGCGCTCAACAAGCGCTAATACGGGTAAATCCAAATGTTGAGGTTACCGGCTATGATCTTCGATTGGATGATTCCAACGTTGATGACATCATTGCCGGATATGATCTTGTTCTCGACGGAACGGATAACTTTACATCTCGATACTTGGTGAATGCGGCCTGTGTACGCGCTCGGGTGCCTCTGGTTTCGGCTGCCATGAGCCAGTGGGAAGGACAGATCAGCCTTTATGATCCCGCGCATGGCGGCCCGTGCTACCAATGTGTATTCCCTGAAGCGCCAGCGGCGGGCTTGGCCCCGAACTGCGCCCAAGCTGGTGTGATGGGGGCCTTGGCTGGCGTGATGGGGTCAATGATGGCCGGGGAATCGATTAAGCTGATTACCGGTGCCGGTAAAGTGCTGCGCGGAGAGTTATTGATCTACGATTCCCTTTTTGGAGAAACGCGGAAACTGGTGGTAAAGCCGCGCAAAGACTGCCCGATCTGCGGAGCGGGCAGCTAGCTGTTATTGCTAGAGCATTGCGGGAACAACAAGATCCGGTGGCCGGTGCCCATCGGCGAAGGTCTTGATATTAATGATGACTTTCTCACCCATTTCGATACGACCTTCATAGGTGGCCGAGCCCATATGCGGGAGGAGCAATACATTATCCAACCCTTTCAGGCGCGGGTTTATCTGGTTACCGTTTTCAAAAACATCGAGCCCCGCGCCTGCCAGTTCACCGGCTCGCAACATGCGGGTAAGCGCGTTTTCGTCAACAATTTCGCCGCGGGCTGTGTTGATAACATAGGCACCCGGTTTCATGAGTTTCAACCGCCGCGCGTTCAGCAGATGAAAGGTGCCCGGCGTATGCGGGCAGTGGATTGAGAGGATATCGATCCGGGCCAGCATTTGGTCAAGGCTCTCCCAATAGGTTGCCTGAAGCTCGGATTCGGTATCCGGGTGCAACTGCCGGCGATTGTGATAATGCACCTGAAGGCCAAAGGCCGCAGCCCGCTTGGCCACGGCTTGACCAATGCGACCCATTCCTAAAATTCCGAGCCGTTTCCCACCAATTCTGTGGCCCATCAAGGCGGTTGGGGACCAGCCTTCCCAATCCCCCTGCTGCATCAACATTGTGCCTTCGCGGAGGCGCCGGGGCACGGCGAGAATCATCGCCATCGTCATGTCTGCTGTGTCATCCGTGAGCACGCCGGGGGTGTTGGAAACCATAATCCCCCTTTGGAGGGCTGTTTGAACGTCAATATGGTCAAAACCGGCACCGTAATTGGCGATCAAGCGCATGTTGGGCCCGGCTTTTGCCAGAAGCTTTTGGTCAATCCTGTCACCAATTGTGGTGACAAGCACATCCGCTTCGGCCATGGCGGCACCCAAAGTGGCCTCGTCCATCTTTCCGCCGGAATTAAGTTTAACGCTAAATAATTCGCTTAGTCTTGTCTCTACCGGCTCCGGGAGCTGGCGGGTGACAACGACGTTCAGCGGGGTGTTGCCGGAATTTGCGGGGGCCATAACAGAGGTTCCTTTTTGCTCTTGCTTGCCCCTATAATGGCAGGAAAACCCGCAAAGGGAAATATTATTTCGCCAGAGGCAAAGATGAGGCGGCAAGCGTGAATATGAGCAGGATTACAGCGGTAGCTTTGACCGTTTCAATACTGGCAGCGCCGGTCATCGAGGCTCAGGAAACAGCGCGGGGCCAGGTAACGAACCTGCCGCTCCCGCGCTTTATTTCGATGAAAAGTGCAAAAGCCAATGTACGACGTGGGCCTTCCACCGCCAACCGGATCGATTGGGTGTTTACCCACCGCGGCACGCCTTTGCGAGTTTTAGCCGAGTATAGAGACTGGTTTCGAGTTGAAGATGTGGATGGTGAAGGCGGATGGGTGCATACAGCACTTCTGAGCACAGTACGCACGGTTTTGGTTCAGGATGACATGCTGGCATTGCGCGAGAACCCGGAAGAGACCGCGTTACCTGTTGCCTTGCTGGAGGCGGGGGTAATTGCCCGATTGGGGGCTTGTACCGATATTTGGTGTGAAGCGAGTGTCGACAATACGTCGGGTTGGCTTCCAAAGAGCGGTATCTGGGGTGTGGATCCAAACGAGCTTCGCGAATAATTAGCGACGGAATATCTGAGCCAACGCGTATTATGTCTATCTAGTGCATGGAGGAAACGATGCCGACCCGTTCAGAAGTTATTCAGGCTGCCCGTTTCGAATATGGAATTCGACCTGACGAAAGGCGGTTTCAAGGTGGCTTGCTGGCGCAATTGCACGGGGAAGATCCGCTGGATCGCCTTTTGCCGGTTTTGCGAACTAACGANCGTATGGCNACATTGCGGGAGTTGCGCACCCTGAGGCGGGANAATCCTGACGATTATCAAAAAAAGCGAAAGGAGCTTCGCCGCTTGGCCGGGCAAGATTCGCTCCGGCTGTTAGCGCGCGCAGTGGCCAACCCGCTTGGCTTCAGAGAACGCATTTTTGCGTTTTGGCTCGATCATTTTACCGTATCTCCGACCCGTGCCAACGAAACCTATATGTTGGCGGCCTATTTCGAAGACGCAATTCGGCCTCACTTATCCGNGCGTTTTGCCGACATGCTGAAGGCCACAGTGACCCACCCGTCCATGCTGATTTATCTGGATCAAAACGCTTCGACAGGGCCTAACTCACGCGTCGGTCAGCGCCGTGACTCCGGGCTAAATGAAAATTTGGCGCGCGAGGTGCTGGAACTGCATACGCTCGGCGTGGGGGGGCCATATTCGCAAGAAGATGTTCGCCAATTTGCCGAATTATTGACCGGGCTATCGATAGGACAAGAAGGCACTCGGTATTCCCAAAACCGGGCAGAGCCGGGTGCTGAAGAAGTGCTTGGCCATACCTATGGCGGGGGCCGCGAACAGCTGGANAATATCTTCGAGTTTCTTGAAGATCTGGCNCTGAATCCGGCCACGGCGCTGCATCTGGCACAAAAGCTGGCCCNGCATTTTATTGGGCCTAGCCCACNCCCTGCACTGGAATCCGCAATGGNCGAAGCCTATTTGGCTAGCGGTGGCGAGTTGCAGGCACTTTATGAAGTTTTGGTAGAAGACCCTGCGGCGCTAACGGCTGAGTTTCCAAAAGTCCGGCCACCGTTTGAATATGCTGCCACCGTGCTGCGTGCGTTGGACTTTGACCCCCGCGAGATCGAATCTGCTAGCGCTCGCGAGGCCCGCAAGCTCGGGCAGGACCTGACGGCGATGGGCCAACGCCCGTTTCGGCCCAACGGACCGGATGGCTGGACGGAAGCCGCTGAAAACTGGATCAACCCGCCGCAGTTGGCAGCGCGTATTTCCTGGGCGGGGCAGGTGGCCCGAAACTATGCAGATGACCGCGACCCCCGCGCGCTATTGAATTCCGTACTGGGTGATACGGCCCCGGAGTTCCTCTCCTTTGCCGTGAGCGGCGCCGAAACCAAATGGGAAGGCGTGGCGCTGTTACTGGTTTCCCCTTCCTTGATGCGCCGATAGGAAGCAACGATGACCCTTTCAAGACGTAATTTTCTGATCAATTCGACTGTGCTGGGCTGCTCGGCAGCGGCTTCGCCACTGCTAACACCGGTAACGCTTGCGGCCGCACCGGGGGACAACCGGCTGGTGGTCATCATCTTGCGGGGCGCAATGGATGGGCTGGACGTGGTTCAACCTTATGGAGACCCGGACTTGGCGAGCTATAGGCCAACGCTTGGTGTTGGTGAAGCTGCTGGTGCCATTGATCTGGATGGATTTTTTGCCCTTAACCCAGCGCTCGAAGCCCTAATGCCGCTGTGGCGCGCCAAGGAACTCGGATTTGTGCAGGCCGTGTCAACGCCCTACCGGGATAAACGCAGCCACTTTGACGGCCAGGACCTGCTTGAAACAGGAAGTGACGCGCGCAACGGGGCCTCTCAAGCCGGTAAAACAGGTTGGTTGAACCGCTCGCTGGCGCTGTTGCCAGGGGCGCAGGCGGAAACCGCTTTTTCGGTCGGTCAATCAAGGATGCTATTGCTCGATGGTGAGATGCCGTTCTCGGCGTGGAGTCCGGGTAGCAATCTTGAAATGTCTCCCCAAACCGAAGCGCTTCTGGCACGGATTTATGAAGATGATCCGCTATTTGCAACTTCGGCACAAATGGCTCTCGAACTGTCTGGAAAAACCGAAGACATGCAATCCGGGGCTCGGGTGGGCGAGGCCAAAACACTGGCAGCCTTTGCGGCGGCGCGCCTGAATGAAGAAACCCGCATTGCCAGTTTTTCAATTGGTGGATGGGATACCCATAACGGCCAAAAACGCAATCTGGCGCGGGCGCTCACGCAATTGAGTGAAGCGATATTGGCGCTAAGGTCGGGGCTTGGCAGCAATTGGCAGCGCACAACGGTGCTGGCAGTTACCGAGTTTGGCCGCACTGTGGCTGAAAATGGTACAGGTGGGACCGACCACGGCACGGGCGGCGCGATGGTGATGGCTGGCGGCGCGATCAATGGTGGTCGTGTATTTGGGCAATGGCCGGGGCTTGGCGAGTTCGACCTCTACCAAAATCGCGATCTGGAGCCAACAGACGATGTGCGCCGTTACCTTGGCTGGGCCTTGCACGACCTCTTTGGCATGGATGCCAGCGCGATCGGAACTACGGTGTTTCCGGGATTGAATCTCGGGCAAAACGTCGGAATCACTGCCTGACGCGGGCCTAGAATTCAGGGTAAGGTGCGGCTCATAATTTGCGCTAGTTTAGATGAGTCCGTAGAGCTTTGGCGGCGGCAAATGGTGTGAGCGCGATGGTGAACAAGCTTAGACCAGCCATCAACATAAAGGCAGGCATCGGGTCGAGCCCATCTGCCGCAAGGCTTGTGGCTTTGGCACCGAAAATGAGCGTTGGAATATAGAGCGGCAGCACGAGAAGCGAGAGGAGCAGCCCGCCGCGTTTCACCCCAACTGTGAGTGCGGCTCCCGCGGCCCCTATGAATGAAAGGGCCGGTGTGCCTGCTGCGAGGCTGGCAATCAGCCATAGATAGGCGGCCTCGGGCAGGTTCAGGGTCATCCCCAAAACGGGCGCGATGACAACCAGCGGTAGGCCTGTTGTAATCCAATGGGCCAGAGCCTTGATAGCCACCAACTGTTCCAGCGGCATGGGTGACAGGGACAGAATATCAAGCGTGCCATCTTCTGAATCACTCTGAAACAGGCGATCAAGCGAAAGCAGACTGGCGAGCAGGGCCCCGATCCAGAGGATACCGGGGGCGATAAGCGCCAGTGTTTGCTGGTTCGGGCCGACACCAAAAGGCACGAGCATCACCACAATCAGAAAGAACGCAAGCCCAAGCCCCGCGCCGCCGCCGGAGCGCAAAGCAAGGCGCAATTCACGGATCAGCAAGCTGCGCATCACCAATCCCCTTTCAAAAACGGGTCATGTTCTTGTACGCTTGCACCCGGTATGTAGGTTTCCATCTCGAAGGTGCGGCTGGTATGCAACCCGAGGTCAATATGGGTGGCAATCAAGGCCATACCGCCGGCCGCACAATGGGCATCAATAATGCGGGCAAAACGCGCGGTGGTTTCGGTATCAAGCGAAACGGTTGGCTCATCCAACAGCCAAAGCGGCCGGCTGGTGACCGCTATGCGCGCCAACCCGAGGCGGCGTTTTTGACCTGCGGAACAAGTGTGGGCTGGTCTGTCGGCGATTTCATCAAGAAGAAATTCAGCCATGGTTTGGTCGAGGTTGTCAGCACCAAAAAGATCCGCCCAGAACCGGAGGTTCTCCACGACCGTGAGCTGCGGTTTGATTGCATCCAGATGGCCTGAATAGGTGACTTGCTCTTGAAAATCGTCTCGGTTGTTGAACGAAACGCCATTCAGATTGATCTCGCCACTTTGCGCCGGGATCAAACCGGCGATCACCCGCAACAGGGTGGATTTTCCGGCACCGTTGGGGCCGCGCAGCACAACGGCTTCACCGGGCTCGATTTGCAGGGAGAGCTCGTTGAAGATTGTGCGCCCGCCACGCTGGCAGGAAAGGTTGGATACGCCAAGAGACATGAGCGTCCTCTAGCTGATTTAAGGGCGCTAGGGAAGGGGGCTTATCCGCCTTCGGCGTTCTGAAACCTGTGCGGGCTCGCCAATAGTGGTGCTAGAATCGATTGACAGAAGTGCAATTGTATACTATTGCACACAAAGACGTTGCGCCCCATTGAAATTCTTTCAAATTCAGTGCATAGCGCGGTCAACGATGATAAAAATCTTACCGGAGGCAAGCCAATGACCATCCAAGTCGGAACCGACACAGCCAACACCCGCCGCGAACTTAAAGTCGGGGCGCAGAGTGTTTCCTATTACTCGATCCCTGCCGCTCAAGAGGCCGGGCTTGGTAACTTTGCCAAACTGCCCGCCGCGCTCAAGGTCGTGCTTGAAAATATGCTCCGCTTCGAGGATGGCAAAACCGTATCGGTCGATGACATCAAGGCCTTTGCGGAATGGGGCGCCAACGGTGGTAAAAACCCGCGCGAAATCGCCTATCGGCCCGCCCGTGTGCTAATGCAGGATTTCACCGGCGTGCCCGCCGTTGTTGACCTTGCCGCCATGCGCGACGGCATTGTCGCCCTGGGAGGTGACGCCGAGAAGATTAACCCGCTCAACCCCGTTGACCTTGTGATTGACCACTCGGTGATGATCGACGAGTTCGGCAACCCGCGCGCCTTTCAGATGAACGTGGAGCGTGAATACGAGCGCAACCTTGAGCGCTATACTTTCTTGAAGTGGGGTCAGTCGGCCTTTGACAATTTTAAAGTTGTGCCTCCGGGCACCGGTATTTGCCATCAGGTAAACCTTGAATATCTGGCGCAAACCGTTTGGACGGATAAAGACCAGAACGGCAATGAAGTGGCCTACCCTGATACGCTCGTGGGGACCGATAGCCACACGACCATGGTCAACGGCCTCGCCGTTCTCGGCTGGGGTGTTGGCGGGATTGAGGCTGAAGCGGCCATGCTCGGCCAACCTGTTTCGATGCTGATTCCCGAGGTTGTCGGGATGGAGCTAACAGGCGAAATGATGGAAGGCACCACCGGTACCGACCTTGTGCTCAAAGTAGTGGAACTGCTGCGTGAAAAAGGCGTGGTTGGCAAATTTGTTGAATTCTATGGCGAGGGGTTGGACCACCTGCCGCTGGCCGACCGAGCCACTATCGCCAATATGGCTCCTGAATATGGCGCGACCTGCGGCTTCTTCCCGATTGACGGCGAGACCCTGCGCTACCTGCGCACCTCGGGCCGCGATGAGGACCGGATTGCATTGGTTGAGGCTTATGCCAAGGCCAATGGTTTCTGGCGGGATGCCGATTATGCACCGATCTATACCGACACGTTGAGCCTAGATATGGGTACCATTGTGCCCGCCATTTCTGGCCCGAAACGGCCACAAGATTATATTGCCCTGGATGGCTCGGTTGAGGCATTTAAATGGCAAATGGAAAACACCTTCAAGCGCCCGTTGGACAAACAGGTGCCTGTGGCTGGCGAAGATTACACGATGTCGAGCGGCAAGGTTGTGATCGCTTCGATCACCTCCTGCACCAACACCTCAAACCCCTATGTGATGATCGGCGCGGGCCTCGTGGCCCGCAAAGCCGCGGCGTTGGGCATGAACCGGAAGCCTTGGGTGAAAACCTCACTCGCGCCGGGCTCGCAGGTGGTTTCGGCCTATCTGGAAGCCGCGGGTTTGCAGGAAGATCTTGATAAGGTTGGTTTTAATTTGGTTGGCTATGGCTGCACCACCTGTATCGGCAATTCCGGCCCTATCCAGAAAGAGCTTTCCGAAGCGATTGCCGAGGGAGACCTTGTGGCGACTTCGGTGCTTTCGGGCAACCGCAATTTTGAGGGCCGGATCAGCCCTGATGTACGCGCAAACTATCTGGCATCACCGCCATTGGTGGTGGCCTACGCGCTGGCCGGGGACATGAATATTGACCTCACCTCCGAGCCGCTGGGGCAAGACCGTGATGGCAATGACGTTTACCTCAAAGACATCTGGCCAACCTCAAAAGAAGTGGCCGAACTGGTTGAAAAAACCGTAACCCGCGAAGCGTTTATCGAGAAATATGCCGATGTATTCGCCGGTGATGAAAAGTGGCAGGCGGTTGAGACCACCGACAGCCTGACCTATGACTGGCCAGCCTCCAGCACCTATGTGCAAAACCCGCCATATTTTCAGGATATGAGCCCTGAACCCGGCGAGATTTCGGACGTGAAAGGCGCCAAAATTCTGGCGCTGCTGGGGGATATGGTCACGACCGATCACATTTCGCCAGCCGGTTCATTTGCCGTGGATAGCCCGGCGGGCAAATATCTGGTGGATCGCCAGGTCAGCCAGCGTGACTTCAACTCTTACGGCTCGCGGCGTGGTAACCATCAGGTGATGATGCGGGGCACATTCGCCAATATCCGGATTAAAAACGAAATGCTGGATGGCGTTGAGGGCGGCTATACCAATGGACCGGACGGGGTGGAAACCTCGATCTATGAAGCCGCGATGGCCTACAAAGCCGAAGGTACGCCGCTAGTGGTGATCGGTGGCTCGCTCTACGGAGCCGGTTCCAGCCGCGACTGGGCGGCCAAAGGCACCAGCCTGCTGGGCGTGAGCGCCGTAATCGCAGAAGATTTTGAGCGCATCCACCGCTCCAATCTGGTCGGCATGGGGGTTATCCCGTTTGAGTTTACCGGGGGTGACAACCGGAAATCGCTGGGACTAAAAGGCGACGAAACCATTTCGATCGCCGGTCTTGAGGGTGATATAAAGCCACTTTCCGAAGTGCCCTGCACCATCGAATATGCAGATGGCTCAGTGAAGGAAATCACTCTGAAGTGCCGGATTGATACCGAAGTTGAGATCGAATATGTCGAAAACGGCGGTGTGCTGCACTATGTGCTGCGGAATTTGGCAAAATCTTAGGGCACAGTTTCAAAGGTGCCCTGTTCGATATGGACGGGCTTCTGCTGGATACCGAACGCATGTGCGTTCGGGCTTTCAACGAGGTGGTTGATGGCTTTGGTTTGCCGGAAATGCAAGAAGTGGCATTTGAGTGCATCGGCCAGAGAGCGGATGGCGTGAAAAACACTGTTGAGCGCGCTCTGGCAGGGCGCGTCACCTTTCAGGAGTTTAATGAAAGTTGGGATGGCTTGATTGCTAAAGCCTTTGATGATGGGATTTCGCTGAAATCCGGAGTTGTCGAATTATTGGATGCTTTACAAAGGCAACGTATCCCCTGTGCGGTGGCAACCTCGACACGAACGGAATCAGCTTTGAGGCACCTGAAAAACGCAAACCTGCTTCGATATTTTGGATGTGTTATCGGAGGAGATAAGGTGGTGTCCGGAAAACCAAAACCGGATATTTATCATATGGCCGCGAAAACTATTGAAGTTTCTGCATCAGATTGCGTGGCGTTTGAGGACAGCGATCTGGGCGCACTGGCCGCGATCCGCTCGGGGGCAGTTACGGTTCAGGTCCCAGACTTGAAGCCCTCTGGTTTGGATGTCGATATTCATGGACATGTAATAGCAACATCATTACTGGATGGCGCACGAAAAACAGGCCTCATACCGTAACGCCAAAAAGGTAACGAGGCTGAACCGAATAGAGCTTCCAAGCAAAGCGAATTAATTCAGCACCAACGCCCGATAAGCCTCGGGGGACCAGCGGCAGGCGAATCCGTCGCCATCCGGGTCAAGGTTGAGCGGATCATCCTGCGGGCCGCCATTTGCAAGGAAATTCCGCTGGGCGTTGTCGGCACTGTCAAACTTGGCGCATTGGGAAGCGCTGTTCAGGCGGCGGATCATCGGGCGGCGGAATTGGCGCTCGCCAACCGAATTTGTGGTTTCACGCGCGTAGGTAATGATATTTACATTCGCGATCACCGCCGGCATTTCACCGGGTTGAATCACCACGCGGTTGGCAGCGGCTTCGGCCAGTGCGGCAGCGTCGGCATCGCGAAGCTGCCGCTGTTCTTCCTGAGTTTGAAGCGCAAGATTGAGAANGCCGCTATCAGAAGCGATTCCAGAGCCAGTTGCCGGAGCTTCTACGGGAGTTACCGTANCCTGTGGCGTTACTTCCAGCGCTTCGTTGACCGCCGCTGAAAGGCTTTCGGTGAGCGCCTCATTGGAGACTTCTTCTTCCGTGGGGATCAACCCAACCGGAGGCCCGGCTTCAGGCAATACAATTGGGGCTTGGCCACCGACTGGCGGAAAGTCGGCTTGATAACCGGCCTCTTCCTGACAGGCTGTCACGGCAAGTGCGCTAAGGGCTAGAAAGCCGGTTTTGAAAGGTCCCATCCTATTCTCCTTACCACCAACGNGCCGGTTTTGCATCAAANCCGCTGGCCTGTTCTAGCGCATATGCTGTGTTAAGCATATCCGCTTCCCCCCATGGCTGGCCGATTAGCTGCAAACCAAGCGGGAGTCCGCCGCTGTCAAGCCCGGCTGGTACCGAGACGCCGGGCAATCCGGCGAGGTTTACCGTTACGGTAAATACATCATTGAGGTACATTTTGATCGGGTCTGCATCCGCCATCTCGCCAAGGCCAAATGCAGCAGAAGGCGTGGCGGGTGTCAGAATCTGATCAATCCCGTCGGCAAAAACCTTCTCGAAATCCTGCTTGATCAGGGTGCGGACTTTTTGGGCGCGGATGTAATAAGCGTCATAAAATCCCGCCGAAAGCACATAGGCTCCGATCATCACGCGGCGTTGGACTTCGTCTCCAAACCCCTCGGCGCGGGTGCGTTCATACATCTCGGTGATGCCTTCACCAGCCTTAATGTTGGCACGGTGGCCGTATTTAACGCCGTCATAGCGGCTGAGGTTTGAAGAGGCCTCGGCAGGGGCGATCACGTAATAAGCGGGCAGCGCGTATTTGGTGTGCGGGAGTGTGATATCGACAATTTCAGCGCCAGCGGCTTTCAGCTTCTCGGCTCCTTCGTGCCAAAGTGCCTCAATTTCTTCAGGCATACCATCAATGCGGTATTCCTTCGGAATTCCGATTTTTTTACCTCGGATGTCACCTGTGAGCGCGGCTTCAAAGTTTGGCACTTTGATGTCTGCCGAGGTGCTGTCTTTCGGGTCATGCCCTGCCATGGCTTCCAGCATAATAGCGGAATCGCGCACGGTTTTCACCATCGGCCCGGCTTGGTCGAGTGAAGAGGCAAACGCGACAACACCCCAGCGCGAGCAGCGGCCATAGGTGGGCTTGACCCCGACAATGCCGGTAAAGGCAGCGGGCTGGCGGATAGAGCCGCCGGTATCAGTCCCGGTTGCGCCGAGGCAAAGGTCGGCGGAAACTGCCGCAGCAGAGCCACCAGAAGAGCCACCCGGTGTTAGCTCGGCCGTATCGTTGCCCCGCCGCCAAGGGGAGACTACGGGTCCGTAAAACGAAGTTTCGTTTGAGCTGCCCATGGCGAATTCATCCATGTTGAGCTTGCCGAGCATCACCGCGCCGGCATCAAAAAGCTGGCTGGTGATGGTGCTCTCGTATTCGGGCTTGAAGCCATCTAGAATGTGGCTCGCGGCTTGGGTCTGCACGCCTTTGGTGCAAAACAGGTCTTTGATCCCGAGCGGAATGCCGCACATATCGGGCGCATCTCCAGCAGTAATACGCGCATCGGCAGCCGCGGCTTGCGTGCGGGCGATCTCTGGCGTGTTGGTCGAATATGCGTTCAGCGCGCTGGAATCTTCGATAGCACCCAAATACTGGTCGGTGAGTTCAACAGCCGTGATGTCACCAGCGCGCATCGCATCACGGGCAGAGGCAATTGTGAGTTTGGAAAGATCGGTCATGCTCTACTCCACCACTTTTGGCACAGCGAAAAAGCCTTCGCGCGAGTCAGGCGCATTGGCAAGGATTTTTTCCTGATAGTTGCCGTCCGTTACTTCGTCTTTGCGCTGTTTGAGCGCCATAGGCGTGACCGAACTCATAGGCTCCACGCCCTCGATATCCACTTCGTTCAACTGCTCCATGAAAGCCAAAATATGCGAAAGCGCATCGGCGAGCGGGGGCAAGGCCTCCGGCTCGACTTCAATACGGGCCAAATGCGCGACCTTGCGGGCGGTTTCGGTATCAATAGACATGAGTCATCCAAGCTGATTTGCGTTGCCAAACATTTAGCGGGGATAAGCCCAAGGTGCAAGACGGGGATCAGCTTTCGGCGGCTTCCACCTTATCTTGGGTCTTTGTTTCAAAATCGCTGGCATCGTGGCGCTCATGAAGTTGTTCGTTGAGCGGCCCCCAAACACGGTTGACCATTTTCCCGCGCTGCACAGCCGGGCGCTCGTTGATCTCGTTGGCCCATCGGTTGAGATGGGTATATGAGCCCGCGTCCAGAAACTCGGCGGCTTCATAAACAATGTTGAGCACCAGCGCGCCATACCACGGCCAGATCGCGATATCAGCAATCGAATATTCATCGCCACACATGTAGCGATTGTCCGCCAGATGGCGGTCCAGCACATCCAGTTGGCGTTTCACCTCCATCGTGAATCGGTCTATGCAATACTCGATTTTCATCGGGGCATATTTGTAAAAATGCCCGAAGCCGCCACCCAAATAGGGGGCGCTTCCCATTTGCCAAAACAACCAGTTGAGACATTGGGTGCGCTGACCTTCGGGAACAAGGGCACCAAACTTTTCAGCGAGATACAGCAAAATTGAACCGGATTCGAAAACAGGAGTGTCGGTTGTTGTATCCATCAAGGCCGGGATTTTTGAATTCGGATTTATGTCAACGAATCCACTGCCGAACTGGTCTCCCTTTCCGATGTTTATCAGATGGGCGTCATATTCCGCATCGTCAATACCAAGCGCGAGAAGCTCTTCCAGCATAATCGTAACCTTGGCACCATTTGGTGTGCCGAGCGAATAGAGCTGAAGGGGATGACGCCCTACTGGCAATTCTTTTTCATGGGTTGCGCCAGCAATAGGCCGGTTGATATTGGCAAACTCGCCGCCGTTTTTGGCTTCCCACTGCCAGACTTTGGCGGGCGTATATTGTTCGGACATGATGGCAACTCCTGATATTTAGATTTTGGGGGTCTGACTGACGAGGCTACGTCGATACCCATCATAAAATCAACTCAAGTTTCCGAGATAGCCCCGAAGCGTTCAAAGCACTAACAATATAATGGCTGTGGCTAAAAGATTGCACAAAAACACCGAGTTTTGACTTGCATGCGTTTTTTGTCCCCGCTAATACATCGCCCAAGCCCCTATAGCTCAGCTGGTAGAGCAACTGATTTGTAATCAGTAGGTCCGCGGTTCGAGTCCGTGTGGGGGCACCAT
>JGI24025J20009_10002231_pt1 | contig 14131 bp, 14 predicted proteins | sample Cruoilmetagenom3_FD_20009 | JGI IMG/M metagenome (IMG submission 20009)
CGCAGCGCGCTCAAGCCGACGTCGGTGCAGAACTGGCGTGCGGTTGCCCGCGCGTTCACTGGGTTGGGCGACAAAAGCAATGCCTGCCGCGCCACTGCCAGGGCGGACAGCCTGATCGCCGCCTGAAAGCGGGCAATATGCGCCACAGGGCACCACAGAGCGCCTCAGAGCGCCTCAGAGCGCCTCAGAGTTTCTTTTTCAGGATCGCCGCAATCAGTGGAACAATCAGGGCTGAAAGCGACCCAATAGGGTTTTGTCCCATCCCTTTCAACGAATTGGCAACATCGCGCAATTCGCGCGTGGCGTCTTCGATGTCGGCCTCAAGATCGGCGATGGCCATGTCGCGCACTTCAACAGCCGGGGCGACTTCCTGCTCGACATTCATCCGATTGGCCCCGGTAACCAGCACAAGCGCAAGGCAGAGGTTGGCGGCGGCAAGAATGCCCGATGCGGCGGCCGGCGACAGGCGCGCCTGCAACACAAAGAACAGTGACACGTTCACCAGGATCAGGCCGATCAAGGCGACAACCGAGGCAATAGCAATCAGGACTATCTGGTTCTGGACAACGCTCATGCTGCGCCGGGCGATCAGACGCTCGGTTCGGTAAATCGTTGTCAGACTGCGGCTAATACGGTTCAAGGTGATCTCCTATTTGAAAGCGCGGCCAATGATGATGCCAAGCGCCAGGGTGGCGGCAAGGACGACCAGCGGCTTTTCCTTCTGTAACTCGGTCAGTTCCGCGATCAGGTTCGATTTGAAAGCGTCGAGTGTTTCGGCGTTGATGCCATGTTCGTCCAGAAGCTGCTGAAGCCCGTCGGCCTGGGTGGCCTGATCTGCGTCATTTGATGAAACGTCTGCGGTGTCATTCGACCCGGCCTCATCGCGGCTTTGCTGTAACTCGCGCCTGAGGGTTTCCAGTTCCGCTTCCAGTTCTGCCTTGCTTGCCATTGGTCCATGTCCTTTCATGCATGTTGCCCCCGGAGTTGCCCCCGGAGTTGCCCCCGGAGTTCACCCCGGCGCACTGCGGTTTTCCCGGTCGCAAGCCGCAGTACGCCGATGCTGTATGTCACCCTACCGGTTTTCTCGCCCGGTCATAGGCCAGCTTCATTTTCAACCCCAGTTCGCGCGCGGCCTCGCCGATTTCCTCGGAGGAACGCTCAAGCTGCGATGCTGAAACGAATTTGTCCCAATCCGAGACAAGGGAATCCCATTCTTCTTCCGCTTCCATTGACCCAAGGTGCAGTTGAAGTTTGATTTCGTCGCGCTTGTGTTGAAGCTCGGCCAGCAGATCTTTCAGGTCAACCATATCCTAATTCCTTGTTCGTGGTTCAGTTTGCGCGCCGGATTTAGCCCAACGCGGATCAGTAATTCCATCACAGCGTGGAACCGCGATCAGGTCAATGTTACATTTGTTCGCGGACGGCGGAAAATCCAGGTCGCCTTGCGCCGGAACAAGGATTGTTGTCAACTGAACGGTATCAAGGGAACCGGGATATCTTATTTGGAATTGGTGGCAGAAGAGGCGTGGATATTGGCCGAAGGACCATCCCTGCTGGGGCAGATGGCCGTTCTGGCCCTGCTTGCCCTGGAAATTACCGCCATCTGGTTTGCCTGGCGCGCGATCTCATCGGCGCGCACCTCGCAGGGGGCGGTCGGCTGGGTGGTGTTTCTGGTTGCCGCCCCTTATCTGGGCGTACCGCTTTACCTGTTTCTGGGGCATTACAAGTACAAACACTATCTGGTCGCGCGCCGCGACAGCGCGAGGGTCGTTGATGGGGTGAAGGCGTTCAAAAACGCCAATACGCCCGCGATAAAACCCCACTTCCCGGTCGAAGCCTTTGAAAAGATTTCCGATTTGCCGGCAGTCCGGGGTAACAACATGACCCTGCTTGTCGATGGTCACGCGACTTTCGGCGCAATTTTCGCGGCAATCGAGAAAGCCGAGAACTACATCCTGCTTCAGTTCTACATCATCCGCGACGACAAACTTGGGCGGGAATTACAAGGCCGCCTGATTGATGCCGCCGCGCGCGGGGTCACCGTGCGGGTCATGTTCGATGCGATTGGCAGCAACAAGCTGGCGCGCGCCTATCACCAACGCCTGCGCAACGCCGGCGTGCAGGCGCTGGACCCGAAAACCGTCCGTGGCCCCAGGAACCGGTTCCAGATCAACCTGCGCAATCATCGCAAGACCGTTGTGATCGACGGCAAGGTCGGCTTCACCGGCGGGCTGAATGTGGGCGACGAATATATGGGGCACCACCCGGTGTTTGGCGACTGGCGCGACACCCATGTGGAACTGCGCGGGCCGGTTGTTTCACAGTTNCAACTNGTCTTTGCCGAAGACTGGCACTGGGCCACCTCCGAGGCGCTGGTCGAACATCTGAACTGGGACGCGCCGCACGCCAGACAGGACATGACCGGGCTGATCGTGCCAACCGGCCCCGGTGACACGATGGAAACCGGCGCGCTGTTCTTCTTCGCCGCCATCAGCGCGGCCGAGCAGCGCGTCTGGATCGCCTCGCCTTATTTCGTGCCGGATACCGATGTTCTGACAGCCCTGAAACATGCTGCCCTGCGCGGCCTTGATGTGCGCCTGTTGCTGCCCGAGGTGGTGGACCACAGGATTTCATGGCTCGCGGCGTTTGCCTATTTCGACGAGGTGCGCGCGGCGGGGGTTCAGGTCTGGCGCTATCAGCCGGGGTTCATGCATCAGAAGGTGGTGCTGGTGGATGATGATTTCGCCGCCGTGGGCACCAGCAATCTGGACAACCGGTCGTTCCGGCTGAACTTTGAATCCATGGCCGCCTTTTTTGACCCGCGTCCCGCCGCCGCAACCGCCGCCATGCTGGAAAAGGATTTCGAACGCGCCGTGTTGCTGGAAAAAAACCTTGCCGAGCAACCCCGCGCCATTCGCATCGGTGCCCCGATTTCCCGCCTGTTTGCACCGGTGTTGTAGCTGCTGTTGTAGCTGCTGTTGTAGCTGCTGTTGTAGCTGCAAGTGGTGCGAATCTGACGGCTCGAACCGCTGGCCTTTTTGTGATGGATCAACTTATCGAAACATTTGAATGGCTTACGCAACAGCCCTGCCACCCGGCGGAGGGATGCAAATGCCTCGGTTGATCCATAAAGCATTTTGCGTTTTATCTGAGCCAATGCATCACCTTTGCCACCGAGGCAGCTATTGTAAGTACAATGGCGTTCGGTGGTAAAGGTGATTCACCTCAAACGCAAAACGCCGTAGTCAACCGCCCGAGGCCGCATCGCGCATGGTGCTTGGCAGGTAGGTGGCCAGTTCGGGAAAAGCGATCATGATGAACACCATGCCCACCATGATGGCAAACAAAGGCAGGGCGGTTTTGGCGATATANCCCATCTGGTGCCGGGTGATGCCCTGCATGACAAACAGGTTGAAACCGATCGGCGGGGTGATCTGCGCCATTTCCACGACGATGACGATGAAGATGCCAAACCAGATCAGGTCGATGCCGGCCCCTTCGATCATCGGTTGAACGATGGCCATGGTCAGCACGACGGACGATATCCCATCCAGAAACATGCCCAGCACGATGTAAAACAGCATCAGTGCCATCAATAGCGAGAATTGCGACAGGCCCAGCCCGTCGATGTACTCGGCCAAAGCCCGTGGCAGGCCGGTGAATCCCATCGCCAGCGTCAGCGCCGTCGCCCCCATCAGGATCAGCGCGATCATCGCCGAGGTGCGGGTCGCCCCCAACAGGCTGTCCACGAATGTCCCCCAGTTCAGCGAGCCTTGCAGCGCCGCCAGCAAAAGCGAGCCAATGACCCCGATCGCCGCCGCCTCGGTGGCGGTGGCCCAGCCGCCATACATCGACCCGATCACCACCAGGATCAACAGCACGATGGGGATCAGGAACCGCGATTCCTTCAGCTTGGTGCCAAAGCTCATCCGGTCGGCGATTTCCGGCACTTCGCTGGGCCGCATCAGTGACCAGGCGGCCACATAGCCCATGAACAGCGCCGCCAGCAAAAGCCCCGGAAACACTCCGGCCATGAACAGCCTTGAAATGGATTGCTCCACCGACACGCCGTAAACGATCAGCGTCAGCGACGGCGGAATCATCAGGCCCAGTGTCGCCGCCCCGGTCAGCGTGCCGATGATCATGTATTCCGGATAGCCGCGCTTGCGCAGTTCGGGGATCGACATCTTGCCGACCGTGGTCAGCGTCGCGGCGGACGACCCGGACACGGCGGCAAAGATCGTGCAGCCAACGATATTCACATGCACCAGCCCACCGGGCAGGCGCGCCATCCAAGGGGCCAGCCCACGGAACATGTCGGACGATAACCGACTTCGGTATAATATCTCGCCCATCCAGATGAACAGCGGCAAGGCGGTCAGCGTCCAGCTTGAACTCGAGGTCCAGATACGGGTCAGCATCGCATCCCCGGCGGGGCGCGAGGTGAACATCTCCAGCCCCAGATAAGCCACGCCAAACAGCGCCAGTCCGACCCAGACACCGGTGCCCAGCAACACGAACAGCGCGCCCATGAAAATTATGACCAGCAGAACCTCATTCATGTCGTTTACTCTGCATGTGCCTCAAGCGTGTCTTCCTTGATGTTGTGATCGCCAAGGAACAACAGCGACATCAGGTGATCAATGAAGGCGATGGCCAGGATCACCGTGCCAATACACATGGCCACCTGTGGTATCCACAGGGGCGAAGCATCCTGACCCTGGCTTATGTCATTGAAACGAAACGATTCACGGGTCGATTTGATCGCATACCAGGCAAAGAAAACCGACAGGTAGCTGCCAACCGCAAAACACCAGATTTCGCCATAACGACGATACCGGCCCAGCACGCCCAGCAACAGGCTGACCCTTATATGCGCATCGCGGTTCAGCGCGTAGGGCAGCGCCAGAAACGACGAGGCAGCCATGCAATAGCCGGTGTAATCGGGCGCGCCAGTGATGATGGCCCCGCCCCAGCGGGCCAGCATCTGCGCGGCAATCAGCAGCAATATCATGATCAGAAACAGGGATGCCGCCACACCCGAGGCCAGATACAACCGGTCCAGCGGCTTGCGGATGCTTGTCACAAATGCCTTCATTTACCCGTCCCCTCATTCAAACACCCCCCGGCGGCGACCGTCGGGGGGTGTTCAGACCGGATTGGTTAATTAGCCCTGTAGGCGTCAATGATCGCCTGACCGGCAGCACCGGTATTGGCCAGCCATTCCTTGGTCATGATGGCCCCGAATTCCTTCAGCTCGCCCTGCAACTTGTCGCCGGCGGGACCGACACTCATGCCATGCGCGGCCAGTTCGTTCAGGGTGAACCCGGAATACTGGATCGAGCGCCAGTCGCCGGCATATTCCGCCACGATGGCGCAGCCGTTCATCACGTTGCGGGTCGCGTCGTCCAGACCGTTCCAGGCATCCAGATTGACCATCACATAGTTGCGCGGCAGCCAGGCCTGCACATCGTAGAAATGGGTCAGGCTTTCCCAGACCTTGCGGTCATAGCCGGTGGACCCGGACGAGACCATCGATTCCGCCACGCCGGTGGCAAAGGCCTGGCTGATTTCAGCCGCCTCGATCTGCACCGGCAACATGCCCGACAGTTCGGCCAGCCGCGCGGTCGCACTGTTGTAGGACCGGAACTTGATGCCCTTCATGTCGGCCACCGAGTTGACCTCTTTCTTGAAATACAGCCCCTGCGACGGCCACGGCACGGCATAAAGCAGGTGCAGGTTCTGCGCATTCAGCACCTCGGTAAGCGGGCCTTTTGCGGCCTCCCACAGCTTTTCAGAATCCTCGAACGATGTGGCAAGGAACGGGATCGAATCAAAACCGAACAGGGCGTTTTCATTCTGGTGGCCCGACAGCAGACGCTCGCCGATATTGACCTGACCGGTCTGGATGGCGCGCTTGATCTCGCCGCCGGCAAACAGCGAGCCGCCCGGATGGGTCTGGATTTCCAGCGCACCACCGGTGCCGGCGGTTACGCAGGCGGCGAACTCGGCCCCGACGGCGGAATGAAAGTTGGTGGCAGAATAGGCCATCGGCATGTCCCAGGTTTCAGCGAACCCGGTGCCGGCCCCCAGCGCCAGACCGGCGGACAGCGCACAGGTGGCCGCCATTCCCGTCAGTGAATTTGTCATCTTGCTTCTCCCTTTTTGGCTTTCTTCAGGCAAATCGTTTCGGATCAAAAGGCGACAGGTCGATGTTTGACCCTCGCCCGGTCATCAGCTCCGCAATCAGTCGACCCGTTTTCGGGCCACCGGTCAAGCCTATGTGATGATGGCCAAACCCGGCAAACACGCCGGTTTGCCCCAGTTCGCCGATTACCGGCAGGCTGTCGGCCGGGGCCGGACGATGGCCCATCCACTCTTCGGTGGCGGAATAGGTCAGCGTCGGAAAGAACGCCGCCACCTGTTTGCGCAACAGTTTCAGCGGTGCCCGCGAGGCTGGCGCGTCCAGCCCGCCAAATTCCACAACGCCGGCACATCGCAGACCGTCCTGCATCGGCGTGACGACAAATTTGCCAGCCGTCATCATGTAGGCGGCCCGCATCTGCAACGACGGATCTTTGAACACGATGTGATAGCCGCGCTCGGATTCCAGCGGCACGTTGACACCCAGTTTTTGCGCCAGCGGTTTCGACCAGACCCCGGTTGCCAGCACCGCCCGGTCGCAGGCGATGCGCCCCTGATCGGTCTGAACCGCGCTGATCCGCCCATCGGTCAAGTCAATATCGCGCACCTCGGCCCGTCGGATTTCGCCGCCCCCGGTCTCGAAGACCTTTGCCAGCGCCGCCACATAACGGCCCGGCGCACGCACATAGGCGTGGTCCTTCATGACGGCCAGCAGGTTCACCGCCGCCCCCATGTTCGGCTCATAGTCGCGCACTGCGTCGCCCTGGATCAACTCGGGCATCTGCCCGGCGTCGCGGCGCAGGGCGAACACGAACCTGTCCGCCTCAAACGCCGCCCGGTCGGCGTAGGCAAAGCAATAATCGCTGTCGGCAATCCAACCCTCGGCCATCGTGCCCCTGGCCAGTGATTTGTGCTGTTCCACCGCATCACCGACAATCACCGACAAGCCCCGCGCGATGCGCCGCGTGTCTGGCGCATTGGCATGCGAGAGGTATTTCACCAGCCAGGGCAACAGCCTGGGCAGATACCCCCAGCGCAGGAACAACGGGAAATTCGGATCAAGAAGCATCTTTGGCGACTTCAGGATCATCCCCGGACCGGTCACCGGGGCAACGCCGCTGGGCACGATAATGCCACCATTGCCATAAGAGGTGCCTTTGTCATGGCCCGGTTCGCCGCGTTCGACAACGATCACCTCACAGCCAGCGCGTTGCAGCCAGATGGCGGTTGAAATCCCGACAATGCCGGCACCGATCACCACAATCCGTTGGGATTTATCCGATGCCATGTGCGCCTATCCCATCCAGCGGCGCACGGGCGCGTTGGACTGTTCAAGGTTCTGGCAAATCACGTCGACCAATGTCGGACCGTCATGTTCGATCGCCGCACGCAGCACCTTGTCCAGGTCGCCGGGTTGTTCCACCCGCCATGACTTCACACCATAGGCCGCCGCCACGGCGGCATGATCGGTGCGGTTGAAATCGACGTTATAATAGCGCGCATCCATATCGGCGAACTGGCTGGCGCGGATCCAGCCGAAATTGGCGTTGGAGAACACGATGAAGGTGATCGGCGCGTTGACCCTTGTGACAGTCTCCAGCTCACCGCAGGTGAAGCCGAACGACCCGTCCCCCATGAGCGCCACCACTTTGCTTTGCGGCCGGCCAAACCACGCGCCCAGCGACGCCGATAACGCATACCCCAGCGCACCATGCGCCCGGTTGGTGATGAAGTGGTGCCCCGCCTGCGGCAATTGATAATAGGCCGAGAAATACGGGCAGCTGGTGCCGGGATCGGACACAAGCGTGGCGTCGGGGGGCAGGTTGTCCATCAGGCTTTTCACCACCCGTTCAGGGCGGATCGGGACCGTATCACTTTGCGCTACCTGAGAAAATTCTGCGAATTTTCTGGCCTTCAGGTCGGCAATGGCCGTGGCACCAGCGAAGGTCTCGCTGCCCTGCCCGCGCTGATCCAGGACAGCGTTGACCTGCGCCAGCGACAACCGCAGATCGCCGACCACGCCAACTTCGGTCCGGTAATTGGCCCCGATCACCATGGGATCATTGTCGAAATGGACGATCCGCACCTTGGGCCCCGGTGCCTCCCATCGCGAGGTGGTGGTGGATCCGGCCCGCGCGCCCATGAACACCACAAGGTCGGCGTTTTGCATCATCTCCCAGGTTTCATCGGTGCCGCCGTTGGAGCCGACAACGCCCAGACATTGCGGATTGGTTTCCGCCAGCGATCCCTGCCCGGAAATCGACGTGGCGACCGGAATATCAAGCCGCCTGGCAAGGCGGTCCAGTTCGCCCATGGCCCCGGCTATGACCACGCCACCGCCGCAGACGAACAGGGGATTTTTCGCAGATAAAATCGCATCGACGGCGGCCTCGGCGGCACCCGGCGCGGGGGCCTGCGGATAGGCCGGGTAAGAGGCAAGTTCGGGATCAGCCCAGATATCAACCGGGTCAACCGGGTCATACTGGATGTCATAGGGCAGCCCCAGATGCGCCGCGCCGGACCGCCCGGTGGTCATTGCCCGAAACGCCGCGCGCACCATGCGCGGGATATGGTCGGCGCGTTTTATCACCGTGTTCCATTTGGTCAGAGGCCGCATCAACGCCTCCTGATCGACCTCGGTCAACGGATATTTACCGTATGAATTCACCGAGATATCGGTGGTGATGCCCAGCACCGCGTATGAACTTTCGTTCGCCTCGATCAGACCCGGCAGAATATAGGTGGCCCCGCCACCGGACGGCCCCTCGCATACCCCCGGCCGGCCCGTCACGCGCGAATAGGCGTCGGCCATGTAGGTCGCGCTGCGCTCGTCACGCACAAGAACGTGGCGCATACCGTGATCCAGCCGCCCCATCGCGTCATAGAACGGCAGCGTCGTATCACCGCACAGGCCAAAAATATGCCGGACGCCCTGCGCCTGAAGCATGCGCACCATCGCTTCGGCACCGTTCATTGCATTGCTCAAGTTGCTTCCCCCGAATTTCCCCCCGAGACAGAATCGCATTCCCAACTGTATACAGAGCTAAGTTCAGGCTTGTGCACAAGTCAATGGGCATTTAGAGTCACCCGGCCACAGGCGACCACAGGCCGGAAGATAACCAGATGCAAAAGACCAGCAACGTTGACCGGATCATTGAAAAGACCCGCGAAATGGCGATCAATTTTGAACTGAAGCCCGGCGCGCGGATAAACGAGACCGCGCTGTCAACGCAACTTGGGGCCAGCCGCACGCCGCTGCGCGAGGCCCTGAACCGGCTGGTGGCCGAAGGTTTCCTGACCTTTCAGACCGGCAAGGGGTTCTTTTGCCGCGCATTGGATCCCAGGCGCATCATGGACCTGTACGAAGCCCGCGTCGCGATCGAGGTCGAAGCCACAAGGCTGGCCTGTCAGCGCGCCACTGACGACGAACTGTCTGATTTCAAGGCGTATATTGACGCGACCGAACCGGAGTATCTGAAAAACACCGATGTCGGCGAACTGGTGCAATGGGACGAGGCGTTTCACCTTTATATCGCCCGGCTGTCGCATAATGATGAAATGCTGCGGATTCTGGAAAACCTGAACGGGCGCATCCGCTATGTCCGGGCGATCGGCCTGAAAACCATCCGCGCCACAACAGCGCAACCACCCGCGTTGCGGCTGTCGGCACATCGGCGCATATCCGACGCGCTGATCGCCCGCGACGCCGAGGCCGCGACCAACCTGATGCGCGGCCATATCGAACGGCGCTGGGAAGAGGCGACCGAAGCGGCGCGCATCGCCTATTCGCAGATCTACGTTCCGGACGAAATGCTGAAAGAAATGTCATGACAGGGGAATTTGGCGGCAAGACGGTGTATGGGGCCTCGGTTGGAATCCTGATGCTGGAGACACGGTTTCCACGAATTCACGGCGATATTGGCAACGCCGCGACCTGGCCGTTTCCGGTGCAGTACCGGGTTGTGCCGGGGGCCACGCCGGACGCGGTCGTGCGCCATGATCCACATCTGCTGGCCGACAAATTCATCGAAGCCGGGCGCGCCCTGGTTGACATGGGTTGTGACGGGATCACCACCAATTGCGGGTTTCTGGCGCTGATCCAGGACCAGATACGCGATGCGCTAAAGGTGCCGGTCGCCACCTCGTCGCTGATGCAGATACCGATGGCTCAGGCGCTGTTGCCGCCCGGCAGGAAGGTCGGGGTGATCACCATTTCCAAGGCAACGCTGACGCACGATCACTTGCGGGCCGCCGGCGCACCCGAGGATACGATCATCGTCGGCACTGACGCGGGCCGCGCCTTTACCACCGGCATTCTGGACGACCACGCCAGCCTTGATTTCGAGGCCTGCCGGCTGGACATTCTGGAGGCGGCGGCTGAGTTGGTTACCAACCACGAAAACATCGGGGCCATCGTTCTGGAATGCACCAACATGGTGCCCTACGCGGGCGAAGTCAGGAAGCTGACCGGCTTGCCGGTGTTTTCGATCTATTCCTTCGTGACCTGGTTTCAGGCCGGGCTTGTCCCGCGCAAATTTCCGCTGGAACTGGACGACCCAAGGCTGAACCTGACCGGTTGGCAGGGCGGCTAGAGTGTATTTCGTTTGATCGGAGTCAAGCATTCACCCCGACAGGTGAATTCAATTGAACGCAACACGCTCTAAAGCGCGGTCGCCGCCACCCGGCGCACAAAATCCGCACAGTCCACCGGCGCGGTGATCGGGATCATGTGCCCGCGCCCCGGCAGGGTCTCAAGCGCCAGCCCAAAGGGTTCCATCCCCTTGCCGTGCAGGTCGGGCGACAACAGGGCGTCGTCAGCCCCGTACAGGATCGCGCCGGGGACCGATAGTTCCCCCGGATAGCGCGCCACCTGGGCCGGCATATCAAGATCGACCACCGCCATGTCAGACGTGGTTGTCACAATCGCCTTGGGGCGCAAACCCAGAACAGCTCCGGCCCGGTCAAGAAAATCCGGCGGGCAGTGTTCCGGGTGGAAGACCTGGCTCAGCACCTTGTCGGTGGTCAGCCGGGCCAGCGGCACAGCGATTGTCACCGCCAGAAAGCGGCGCAGCCAGGATGTCGAAACCTGCCCGCCCTTGAACACGCCGGGCACATTTGGCTGGACCTGTGTCAGCGGGGACAGCAACGCCAGCCCGGCCACGCGCTGCGGATAATCCAGCGCCAGCCGCAGCGCCATCGCCCCGCCCAGCGAATGGCCAACGACAACCGCCTGTTCCACCCCCAGCCTGTCAAGCAACGCGTCAATCATCCGCGCCTGATCGCCCAGAGAGGCACCATCACCAGCCGACACTGTCGAATAGCCACACCCGGGTCGATCCAGAGCAATCACCCGGTAATCATCCTTCAACAGATCAACCATCGCGTAGGTGAAATGCTGTAACTGCCCGGCAAGCCCGTGGATCAGCACCAATGTGCCCTTGTCGCCCTGCCCCTTGTCGACAAAATGCATATCGCCCCCCGTGACAGGCAAAATCGTACCGCGTTGTGGCACAGTTCGTTCCGCGTCGCGCGCCAGCTTGCGGGTCCACAAGGCCCCAAGCGCCAGCAGCAGGGCGATAACAAGGACAATGGTTAAAAAGATCGACATGCTATGGTTCTTTCATTGACGGGGCACCCCGCAGTGACCTGCGAAGAATGCCCCTGTGGGCGTGAGGAGCAACCCCTAATCGGTGGTTTTCAACGGCGATAGCTGCACCAGCACCACCGCCAGCAACGGCAGCGCAAGGCCCAGCCCGGTGACAGTGATCAACAGCCAGCCCAGCTCGGAATAATCGGCTGCAATCTCGACCGCGCCGGCCTCGCCCTTCACTTCGCGGGTCACGGTATACACATGGTTCAGGTATTTGGTGGTCAACGCGCTGGCGGACAGCGCCAGATTGGTGAACGAGGCCATGACCGCAAAAAACGTCGCCTTGAGGGTGTCGGGCGCATTGCGGGCGATCCAGGCCAGCATCGGGATCATCGCCACCTGCCCCAGCGGCGATTCCAGCCCGGTGTCGATGATGGCGATGAACCGGGCATCGACAATGCCGCCGGTATGCGCCGCCGTCCAGTGATGCACGCCATAATACAGGCCGATATTGGGCAGCGACAGCACCGCTCCGACCACCGTCAACAACATGATGATACGGGTGATCGGCTGCGTCGCCATCATCGGGCGCAGCACAATGATCCCGGCCAGCGTCAGCACCGAAACGATCAGATACAGCACCGAAAGGAATTGCTCGTCAAAGCCCAGCACATCAATTTCGAACCAGGTCGCCGAGGCCCCCGGCAACGGCACGGCGCGGAACACGAAGATTATGATCGCCGTGCCGACCAGCGCGCGGGCCTTGTCCGGGGTCAGATTGGCGATCAGCTGGCGCATCAGGAACAGCACGATGGTCATCGACCCGGCAAACACGATTTCCTGCGCATAAGGCACATCCCTCAGGCCAATCGTCAGCGTCAGCGCCACAAACACCAGCCCGCCAGTGAAATACCAGTGGTTGACCTTGGTGTGCCCCTCGGGGCGAGCCTGCGCGGCGCGGGCCTCTTCAACCGTCATCCCGCCGCGTATCAGCCGGGCATGGGCCAGGCGCGACTGCACCGAGGCCAGCAGAACGCCGGACACGGAAAGCGCCGGGATAACCAGTGCAATCAGGTAAATACGCGCATANATCGCGGCCTTTCCCTGCTGGGTCAACTCCTCTGCGCCGGCNAACATGACGATATTCAGCAAGGCCACCGCCACCGTGCCGCTGATCAGCGAAAACCGCCCCAGCGTCTGCATGGTGGTGTGCATTGCCTTGGATGCGGCCTCGGCCAGCGGCGCGCCGTTTTCGTCCAATCGCGGCACCGCCTCGACCGACATGGCGTCGGCCACCGCGTCCTGCACCACATAGCCCACCGGCGACAGCAGCGCGGCGGTCACAAACCAGACCTCGACCGGCAGGATCGCCGCCATCATCGCAGTGTCGGTGATCAGCAGATACATGACGCCAAGGCTGGTGGCGATCAGCCCGGCCCCAAGCCAGACAAGCACCGCCTTCCAGCGCCATATCAGGTCGACCAGATGGCCCAGCGGCATCTTCAGCGCCCAGGGCAGACCGGCCCAGAACGCAATGCCCGCCAGAAAAGCGGCGGACAGGCCAAGGTATTCCTTGACGAAAAACGTGCCCACTATGGCCGTCAGCCCCGACACTCCGGCCGAGAAGTAGATCATCAGCGGCGGCAGGAACGACCAGCGCATCTGCTGGCCCAGATCAACGACAACCCGGCCGAACCATCCTTTGACGGTTCGGGCCGTCATGACGCCCGGATCAGGTCAGCCGGGATAAGGCCGCGCGCCCCAAGATCTGCCCCAATACCTGCCGGGTAATCAGCCGGACAATCTGATTGTTTCATATCGTCCCTCCCCGTGACCCGACGCCCGCAACCCGGCGAACGGGTCGCGCCACAGGGCCGGCTAAGCTGTTGACCCTCAGGTCCGCTTGTATAGAAACAGACCTATATGGACAGCCAAAAAGGGACAACAATTATGAAACGTATAGGCATACTCGGGTTTCTCGTCGTGGCACTTGCGGCAACCTCGGCCTGCGTACCGCGGCGGTCGAAACAGACAACAAACGTCTCGACCGTTTCGACGGGTCAGCAACTGACCGATCTCAAGGCGGCGCTGGACGCCGGTGCGATCTCCCAGGAAGAATTTGACAAGAAGCAGAAGGAAATCCTGAAAAACAGCTAGGGTCTGGACCCATTAATCCTGCGCCATCAGCGCGAGATCAGTTTTTGCCGCAAACTTGTTTAAAATATGAGGATGTGGCGGGGTCACATAGGAGTATTTTGAGCGGGTTTGCGGTGAAAAATGGCCGCGCCCTGCGGGTTCATCCTGAAAGCCCTTCCTGCGGCTTCATTCAAACGATACATAGAACCACTATGCTTTCGTTTGAATTCATAGCATTAAGGGCTTTCAGAGTGAACTGAT
>JGI24025J20009_10002233_pt1 | contig 14126 bp, 8 predicted proteins | sample Cruoilmetagenom3_FD_20009 | JGI IMG/M metagenome (IMG submission 20009)
GCACGATATTTGGCTGCGAACTTTCCACTATCCGTATCTCCTCTATTTCGCCTGTCTGGGCAGAGTGCTTACCGCCAATCACCACCACTTTACACCCCTCTTTATACGCAAAGTGCTGCAATATCTCATTATCAGGAATGGAAATCAGCAATGAGTCGTGCGTGTTTATGTCCGCACCGGACTCTCCGGGGAGAATGTTTCTACCGTCATGCAAGTTCAATTGTATCGCACCCTCTTTGATTATTCTCTTCCCGTTCACCCTGCACAGCTTCTTCGATGCCACTTCTTCCTCTATTTCCACCAGTGATAACTTATCCTTCCTGTCCAAGAGCATCATATAATTAGCCTTTACAAGAGGAATGGAAAGAACATCAAAGATGCCTACCGGGAACTTATGGTCTTTCCTTACTTTGCCATTGACGACTACTTTGCCTTCGTTCAATATCCGCTTTGCCTCTCTACTATTGTCCGCTAACTTCAGCATGTCCCGCACAACTAAAAGCAAGGGCATGCTTCTATCCTTTGGGTGCGGTCCCGGTGTTGGGTTAACCGCCCAGTATGATGTTTTTCTCTCTATTTTCCAGCTACGAGGTGCAGCTATCCTTTTTTGATGCTTCCCCATTTTTAGTTCATTACTCCTACTATCATTATTCGTTTACGCATAAGCATGTTTCACCCAATCCTCCGCTTTCTCTTCAAATTCCTGTTGTGCTTTAGGGGTTGTAGCCGGCTTCACGCCCTTAATTGCGGCTTCAAAATGCTGCTTCTTTACTACGATGTTCTTTACGGCATCTCCCATGTATTCCTCGGTTATTCCAGAAGCGAGAAACTCACGTAAAGCAGCCATTACCGCTTCTTTAATGATGGCCGCTATATCTGCACCGACATATTTTTCAGTCATGTTCGCAAGATCTTCTATAGCTACATCATCCCCAAGGGGTTTACCTCTTAGGTGAACCTCGAAGATTTTCTGCCTCGCTTCTTTATCCGGTATTTGTAGGTATATCAATCTATCAAGTCTTCCAGGTCTGAGCAATGCGGGATCTACCATATCAGGTCTGTTTGTCGCAGCTATAACGATTACATCCTTCAACTCCTCCAATCCGTCCATCTCGGTTAATATCTGTGAAACGACGCGCTCTGTTACATGCGAGTCATAACCCATACCTCGTACCGGTGCGATTGAATCAATCTCATCCAGGAAGATTATACAGGGAGCAGCTTGCTTCGCCTTTCTGAAAATCTCACGAGTCGCTTTCTCTGATTCTCCCACCCACTTCGACAAGAGTTCTGGTCCTTTAGTCGAGATGAAATTTGCCTCACTCTCATTTGCCACTGCCTTTGCCAGCATCGTCTTTCCGGTACCCGGTGGTCCAAACAGAAGGATACCTTTTGGCGGCTTTGTATTTAACTGAGAGAACACCTCAGCATATTTGAGTGGCCACTCCACCACCTCCTTTAATTCCTGTTTCACATGTTCCAAACCACCTACGTCATCCCACTTCACATTCGGCACTTCTACAAATACTTCCCTTAGCGCAGAAGGCTCTGTATTTTTTAACGCTTCACTGAAATCGTACTTTGAAACGGTCAACTGCTCCATCACTTCTGGCGGTATATCCTTCTCTATGTCTATCTCCGGTAGTATTTTCCGGATCGCATGCATAGCAGCTTCTTTACATAACGTCGCGAGATCCGCACCGACAAATCCATGCGTGAGAGTTGCGACTTCTTTTAGATTTACATCCTCCGCAAGTGGCATTCCCCGCGTATGCACCTCCAGAATCTCTTCACGACCGTTTCTGTCCGGAATGCCGATCTCTATCTCGCGGTCGAAACGACCTCCTCTTCTCAATGCCTCATCAAGTGCATTGACTCTATTCGTAGCACCGATTACTACCACCTGCCCACGCGATTCAAGACCATCCATTAAAGAGAGGAGCTGAGCTACTACTCTTCTTTCCACTTCTCCGGTTGTCTCTCCCCGCTTCGGCGCTATTGAATCCAACTCATCAATAAAAATAATAGAAGGAGCGTTCTTTTCCGCTTCCTCAAATATATCTCGTAAATGTCGTTCACTTTCCCCATAGAATTTGCTCATTATCTCAGGACCGGAAATTGAATGAAAATTGGCATCGGTCTCATTTGCAACTGCTTTCGCTATCAACGTCTTCCCGGTTCCTGGCGGTCCGTGCAAGAGAACACCTTTTGGAGGCTCTATCCCCAGCCGCTCGAACAGTTCAGGATGCCGAAGTGGTAATTCTATCATCTCCCGTATCAGTCCTATCTCCCGCTTTAGACCACCAATGTCTTCATAAGTCACACGAGGAACGCCTACCTTCTCTTCCCTCGCCTTACGAAGCACAATCTCCGTATCTATATTTGGAATTGTCGTGCCCGCGGGTACGGTATTAGTAACGACAAAAGAAACAGGTTTACCCAACAATTCAATCCTTATGATTTGCCCTTTTGTAATTGGCACACCTTTCAATCTGCTTAATAGGTATCGTTCTCCACCGGCAATTCTTATCGGTTGTGTAGGTGCAAGCGTGATTCTTTTTGCCCCTTTCGCCTTTGTCTGTCTCACTCTCACCTTATCATCTATGGCGACACCCGCATTGTTTCTTATATTGCCATCTACGCGTAGGATTGACTTACCACTATCCGGTGAATATGCGGGATGCACAATAGCGGTGGCAATACTCCTACCCTCTATCTCTACTACATCTCCGGGTATGAGCCCCATCGCTCGCATCGTCTCCGTATCCATTCGTGCTATCCATCTACCGGCATCTCGATGATACGCCTCGGCTACCCGTAATATCACTGATTTGTCTTTCCCTTCTTCGTTTTCCATCTCTTTACCTGTTCATTTATTATGTTATCAGTATAAGTAAAATTAAAATAAAAGCTAAAGGTCGGGCTTTTATATGCTTTAAAGAAAAAAATAGTGCGATTAAAATGGAAGAAGAGTTGTTAATGATCCCGGGACCGGTACCTGTGATACCACGTATCCGCGAAGCGATGGCAAAGCCGATGATATCCCACCGAGGAGACGAATTCTCACAGATATACGGCGAGATCGTCGAGAACCTTAAGAATATATTTCAAACGAGGAATGACCTATTCGTGCTCAGCGGGTCGGGAACATGCGCAATGGAAGCAGCTATAGGGAATCTTATCAAGAGGACGAATGGCGCAGGGAAAACGGAGATGGGATGTGTAACGATAGCGAACGGCAAATTTGGTGAGCGTTTTACAGAGATTGCTGAGCGCTATGGAGCAGATGTTACCCCAGTTCATTTCGAATGGGGAGATTCGATAGATTTAGAACCGGTAAAGGAAGCGTTGGAAAACAGTCTCAATCCTAAAGTCGTTACGATGGTGCACAACGAAACGTCCATCGGCATGCTCAATCCTGCAAAGGAAGTGGGCGAACTTGCGAAGAAGCACGATGCTGTTTTCGTGCTCGACTGTATCACGTCAATAGGCGGTGATAACGTTCCAGTGGACGCGTTTGGCGCGGACATCGCTATCGTGGGCTCGCAGAAATGCTTGGGCACACCGCCGGGATTAGCAGCACTCTCAATTAGCGAGAAGGCTTGGGAACTGATGCAGGAAAACCCAAGCAGACCTTATTATCAGGACCTTGTTGCGTATAAGAAGAGTTTTAAGAAAAAACAAACACCTTACACACCGGCTTTGCCTCTGTTCTTCGCGTTACATGAAGCTTTAGTGGTGATACGAGAAGAAGGTATGGAAAAAAGGATAAAAAGGCACAGAACACTGTCAAGATCGATTCGAGCGGCAGTTACAAGCTTGGGGCTGAGCTTATTCCCGAAGCTAAACGAGGTAAGCGATTACTCGAACACCGTTACGGCGATAAACATGCCACTGGAGAAAGGCATCACCGATGAGCAACTTAGAGGCGGTATGCGGAAAAAAGGTATAGTCGTATCAGGAGGGCAAGCAGACCTTAAAGGCAAGATCTTCAGGATTGCCTCAATGGGGAATATAACAAGCACGGAAATTTTGAGGACTATCGAGGTATTGGAACAGGTATTGATGGAAAATAAGTTTATAGAAGAGGAAGGTAAGGGATTGGACGCAGCGAAAGAAGTATTATCATTCTCCTGAATAATGGGATTGACGAAGATATAGAGAGGTAAACTGGGGCTATAAAAAGAGTTTTAGGTTGAAGGATAGGATGAGATAAGTGGATTGGAGGAAGGCATGGAGAAGCAAATAGTGTGTTTGCCACTTTTCACCACATTTAGAAACGATGGAAACAAACATCGTGAAAGTTAAGGACGTGTGAAGCACTGAAATACGAACTCTGGCATAAGAAACCCAGAGATATTGATGGGTGGCTCAGTGAGGATGGAATAGAGAAATGAAACTATCAGAAGAGGATACTAAACTGTTTTATAAACTGTATACGGCATTGCTCGTTTACACAAACCAGCAAAAAGGCATAATTAGGAGTGTAACCACCGTTGAAGAGTTCATGAAATCCCCATCCGAAGAGATAAACAAAGTCAGAGAAGCCTTACACGGGCAACCAGAGTTGATTGATGCCTTTGTGCAGGAGAACCATTTCAATTTCTCGCAGGACGAGTTAGAGATAGTTCGCAGTTGGAAGAACTTCCTTAAGGCTGAGTTCTATTTGTTCCGCTATCTCAAGAAGTATGCGATCTTTCTCGATAACCGTTCTCCACCGAAGGCGTATGGTGTGCTTGCACTTCAAAGTGATTTTCAGGATAAGGTTAGCCAAGAACTTCCGGTTTACCTCAAAACAGTTCTTCTACCATTTAAAGGTCAAATCATCCACGATGGCATCTTGATTCCCTACCCCGTCAGTTTCGGTCCGGGTATTCGGCAGGATTTGAAGGAGAGATATCAAGAAGCGAAAGCGCGATTTGGCATTATAACCTCTCTTCCGTTCGAGGAGAGAGAAGAAAGCGACGAAGAGCGCTTAAGATTATATTTGAGCAGTGCGGCGATGCGACTGAAATATGGAGGTAAGATAGAGGGGCTGATTAAGAAGGATCCAAGCCTTTTAACGGTTTATCATCAGGAGATGGGCAAAGTTCATGCACGGACGTATGGTAGATGCTTATCAAAGATAGGGCTGAGGAATGCCTGGTTTGCAATACTCGAGGGCGAGGTAGTCGCAGGTGGGTGCAAGCGAGCAGAAGTTGAGCGGATTCTGGATGAGATTATACCGGTAGAGAAGAGGGATTTTGCATATGTATTCCACCTGAAGGGGAAATGAGAAGATGTTACGAGCAGAGCATGCACGGGAAGACATAAAAGTGGTCTCTTTTGACGTTGACGGCACGTTAGTGAGCCCGGGATTTGTAGATTGCGTCTGGCTAGAGGGCATACCACAGTTGTACGCGGAGAAAGAAGGTTTGAGCTTCGAGCAGGCGTTCGACTATGTAAAGAACGAGTATGACAAGATCGGCGAGCACCGGATCGAGTGGTACAACATCGAGTACTGGCTGCGGAAGTTCGGCCTGGCCATCCCGTACGAGACGCTTTTCAGGAAATACGAAGCTGAGCTGCAGATCTATGAAGAGGTAGAACGCGTCTTGACCGCGCTACGAGACGAGGGCTACGAACTGATATTAAGCTCAAATGCAGCAACCGAGTTCATCGAATTCCAGATTAAGCCCATTAAGATGTTTTTCTCACATATATTCTCAGCAACGTCTGATTTCGGCGAGGTGAAGAAGACCAACGGGTTCTTTGCACGCGTGTGTGAGATTCTGGACGTGAAACCGCAAGCGGTTGTTCATATCGGCGACCATTGGGTGTTTGATTTTCTCAATCCACGCAAAATCGGCATAACTGCGTATTATCTGGATAGAGCGCGAAAAAGGAACGCAAGGGATGAGGTAAGAAAAGAGGATGAATTTGTTATAAGCGATTTACGTGAGCTTATAGATGATCCTGTTCGTTAGTTAGCTCGTGGCTCGATTTGCAATTGTGTATCACTTATCAACCTTATTTACCAAAGATTGCAACTTTATTTAACGAAAAATTAAAACGCACGCCTCCTTTATATTCTTATTCTCTCTATAATACCATTGACGTGAAGGTGTAGCCATGAAAGATTACGAAGTGGAATGTATACGATGCGGCGCACGCTACTCGAAGGCAGATGTCATTTATACGTGCAGTAAGTGTGGCGGGCTGCTGGACATAAAGTACGATTATTCCGAAGTAGATGTAGAAAGAATCGTTAAAGCGAAGGGAGAAGGCGTGTGGAAATATCGTGAGTTATTGCCGTTCGCTGACGATATAAAGCCGATAACAATACACGAGGGGAATACACCTTTGTACCGGTGCGATAGCCTTGCAAAAGCCATTGGCGTTGGCGATTTATGGGTGAAACATGAGGGACTGAACCCTTCTGGTTCGTTTAAAGATCGTGGAATGACCGTTGGTGTGACGAAAGCAGTGGAATTAGGTGTGAAAGGTGTCGCTTGTGCATCAACGGGAAATACGTCCGCTTCGCTGGCTATATTTGCGGCAAAAGCAGGTTTTCCGTGCTATGTCCTTCTTCCCAAGGGCAAGGTAGCGTTAGGGAAAGTAGCGCAGGCCATGATGCATGGTGCACAGGTATTCTCGCTCAAGGGTAATTTTGACGATGCGCTGAGGGTTGTTCGCGTGCTTTGCGAAGAAGAAGGCTTATACTTATTGAATTCCGTGAATCCGTACCGATTGGAAGGCCAGAAGACTATAGCATTTGAGGTTGCCGAAAAATTCGGCTGGAAAGTACCATATAGACTTATTCTACCTGTTGGGAATGCCGGAAACATAAGTGCGATTTTTAAAGGCTTCCTGGAGTTGAAGACCTTAGGTATTACCAACGCCATACCAAAGATGACAGGCATTCAAGCAGAGGGTGCGAAACCGATAACGAGAGCTATTAAAGAAGATAAAGCTGAGATAACGCCAGAAGAAAAGCCTGAAACCATTGCATCGGCGATACGGATAGGTAATCCCGTGAATGCAGCAAAGGCGTTGCATGCTATTAGAAGCACAGGCGGTCTTGCGGAATCCGTAACAGATGAGGAGATAACGGAAGCACAGCTCGAGCTGGCACGGTTGGAAGGGATAGGTGTGGAGCCTGCAAGTGCAGCGTCAATTGCAGGGCTGAAGAAATTGGTCGCGATGGGAGTAGTAGAACGAGATGAGAGAATAGTCTGCATCACTACCGGGCATCTCTTGAAAGACCCAGAACGCGTGATAGAGATATGCGAACCGCCAATAGAGGTAGAAGCGGACGTGGATGTGCTGCGGAAGATGTTGAAGTGAGTATAAATAACAGATCCCAGAAGCGTGGTCGGGCTAAATGCACAAAGGGGCAAAAATGTGTTCCGTAACGCTTTTATGAAGTGCAACGTTTTTTCTTAGTGCAGGTTCTTTTTAAAAAGAAAGTGCTATGCCGTATATGAGAATATTCCACATCGCGGACACGCATATAGGTTATTCGGCATACCGGAGGATGGACGAAGCGACCGGGCTGAACCAACGTGAAGTGGACACCTACGAGGCATTCAAGCAATTTGTGGACTATGCAGTTGCTGAAAAGCCCGAGGTGATAGTACACGCGGGTGACCTGTTCGACTCCGTAAGACCGACGAATCGTGCTATTTCGTTCGTGCTCGGGCAATTAATACGGCTAAGCGAAGCGGGCATTCCTTTTGTCGTGATCTCAGGCAATCACGAAACGCCCCGTTTAAAGGAGACGGGCAGTGTATTCAGCCTGTTTGAGCATATTCCCGGTGTTCACGTAGTTTATGGGAATAAATACGAACTCGTTGAAATTGGTAATCTAAAGGTCCATGCGATTCCCCATTGCGATGATATTGAGAGTGAGAAGCAGAAAATGCGGTTGAACAACGACAGCAGCACGGGGTTTAATATCGCACTGCTCCATGCAGGCGTTTACGGCGCGGGGAAGCAGATGTTTTTAATGGATGAATTCAACGAGCAACTGATTACTATTCACGACTTGACCAACTTCGATTACCTCGCACTGGGGCACTATCACAAATACATAAGAGTACGAGACAACGCATATTACGCAGGCTCGACCGAACGATTCAGCTTTAACGAGGTGAACGAGGCTAAAGGCTTCTTGGAAGTCAGGTTGAGCGAAGATGGTGAAAAAGAGATTGTATTTCACGAATTGAGAACGCGGGCGATGGAGGATTTGGAGCCTGTTGTTTGTACTAATCTGGATGCGCAGGAGATAAAACGTGCTATAACGGATCGCATCCAGGAATGCAATCCTGAGGATAAGGTGGTGCGGTTAAAGGTGCTGGACATACCCATGCAGGTCTATCATTCGCTGGATTTTGACGAGCTGAAGCGGCTGACGAGGTCCGCAGTTCATTTTGAGAAAAAATACGAGTTCCAGCGGGATAATGAGTTACTTGCGGCTGAACGTCCCATGTCTCGTTCGTTACATACGGAGTACGAGCACTTCATGGAGAAGTACTCGGTCGGCGCACATATTGATAAAAAACGGCTGATGGAGTTAGGGTTGCAGTATATGCAGGCCTGGGAAAGCGAGAGCGAGGAGTAACAAGGGAATAGATCACTTCGATCGAGTCAGGCAAAAGATGCCGTGGATTTGTGGATGCATGCATTTAAGAGCGAGAGAAAAAGTTATTAATGTTGAAAGAGATAATTGGATAACGTAAAAGAAAAGAAGTCCCGTGGTGTAGCGGTCAAGCATACTGGCCTTTGGAGCCCGTGACAGAGGTTCGAATCCTCTCGGGACTATCCCAAACTTTTCTTTGATAAAGAAACGGTTATTAAAGAGAAAATTGGGATTTACAGCACTATTCCGCATCGGTTTTTCGAGTTCGATGGGCTCTTTTTCAAAGAGAACTATCAGAAATACGAGTTATATTTTGAATCAAAGTAAAAATGATAAGCTATTTATGAGAACGAGAAAAAGTCTATTCTATATAGGATAGTTATAGGGTGAGAGCATGACACGGTACAGATGTAATGTGTGTAATATGTATGAGTACGATGACGTGAACGGTGATCCTGATAGCAGTATCAAGCCGGGAACGAATCCTGAACAGTTTCCAGACGACTGGGGCTGTCCCATTTGCAGCTCGGATAAAACGCATTTGAAGCCGATATAAAGCAACATTAGAAAAGCCAGTCTTCCGTAACCGCTTCAGGGTTTAAAGTATTGTAGCCTCTGGAGCCTGCGTCAAAAATAGGTTCTAAGCCGCGGAGGACTATGTAAACAAAATTTGTAAGAAGAAGTTGAAGTTCTGATTATCTATTGCAACATTCAACACAAGCTGCTTCCTCTGTTTTCCTAATAGAGGGGATATAGTGGCTTTAGATTAGATTATACATTCTTTTCTACCTTTTGGAGAAGTATCCATTGTAGGTTAGCCCACACCTTGGAAGAGAAAGTAATATATAGGTGTAAAAGAAATTTATACGACGGATGGTACAAGAATTTAGTTTTGTCCATACTGCGGATCTGCACTTAGATAGCCCTTTTAAAGGAATTTCTGAGATAAGTAGTGAGGTAAGTTCTGAATTAACTAATGCAACCTTTACTGCGTTCGATAAAATAATCGATCTTTGTATTGAAAAACAGGTAGATTTTCTTTTAATCGCCGGAGATGTTTATGACGGGGCAGACAGGAGCTTGCGAGCACAGCTTCGATTTCGAGATGGTCTAAAAAGATTATCCGAAGCTGAGATAAAGGCATATGTTGTACATGGAAATCATGATCCATTAGCTGGATGGTCAGCAAATTTAGACTGGCCAAGAAATGTTCACATCTTCGGTGGAGAATCTGTCGAGAAAGTTTCGTTCGAAAAAGATGGGGAGGAAATAGCTCAGATTTATGGTATCAGTTTTCACAAGCGAGACATAAAAACAAATTTAGCTCTCGAATATCCTGAAAAGCCCAACGGTGCCCCATTCACCATCGGTATGTTACATTGCAATGTTGGCTCCGATACAGGCCATGACCCCTATGCACCTTGCACGTTGGAGAATTTAATATCTAAAAATTATGATTATTGGGCTCTGGGTCATATCCATAAAAAAACCATACTAAACGAAGATAATCCTCCAATAATTTATCCGGGAAATCCTCAGGGTCTTAACCCCAAAGAGACAGGCGTGAGAGGATGCTTCTTGGTCAAGGTTGACCAAAAAGGTGACCCCTCTCAGGAATTTATCGAGGTTGATTCCATAAGATGGTTTGTGAAAGAGCTTTCTATAGATTCGCTTTACACAGAGCAAGAACTGATTACAGAAATCCACAACCGCATAGAAAAAATCCGTGAAGAAGCGGAGGGGCGTTCATCGGTTTGCAGAATCCTTCTTACCGGTAGAGGTGCACTGCACTCATCTATCGCTCTAAAAGGTGTTTTAGATGACATCCTCAAAGACCTAAGGGAGAATGAAGAAGGGGAAAAACAATTCGTTTGGATTGAAAGTATTGAAGACTATACGAATCCTGAAATCGATCGGAAATCACTGTTGGAGCGCAAGGACTTTATTGGTGATTTGCTCAAGCTGTTTGAAGAATTTTCGCATGACGAGAATAAGATAGCTGAACTTAAAGAGTCCCTTGACCCACTATTTACATCTCCAAGTGGGAGAAAACTTCTTGAATCTCGTGATGACGAACATTTTCGTGATTTGATAAAAAAGGCAGAAACACTCTGTCTGGATAAACTTATTGGGGGCAAATTCACATGAAGTTTGAAGAAATTTATATTGACGGTTTTGGAATATTTCACAATTATCCCATAAAGAATTTAACTCCTGGTCTCACCATCTTTATTGGACCTAATGAAGCGGGGAAATCAACTATTCTGTCTTTCCAAAAGCGAATCCTCTTCGGTTTTCCTGACAGACGCAGTGGACTCAATCTTTATCCCCCCCTTGCTGGTGGCAATCACGGCGGTAGATTAATCATATCAAATGCCGATAATACAAGATATACGATTGAACGATATTCCAAGGGGACCCATAATGTAAAGGTAATTTTTCCCGATGGTTCAACAGGTGGAACCACAGAACTCTCTAACCTCCTCGGACATGCCAACAAAGATATTTTCGAGAACATCTACGCATTTGGACTCACCGAACTCCAGGATTTTGAAACACTCAACAGTGAGGCAGTTAAAGGGCGGATCTACAGCGCAGGAACAGGAATAGGTGCTGTTTCCCTCTCAGAAGTGCAAAAAAATCTGGAAACAGAAGCTGGCAGTTTCTTTAAGGAGCGCGGGAGCAAACCAGAAATTAATGCTATATTCAATGAAATTAAAAAAATAGATTCACGACTCCGCGAAATAGAGAAAGACACCCAAAATTTTGATCGCCTCCACAAAGAGTTAGAAGAGATAACTAAGGAGATTGGATACGTTGAACAAGAACGAAATCAAATAAGAACCAAATCCAATCACACTACAAACTTGGTTACCGTTTGGGATGATTGGAGAAAAATACAAGAAGCTGAAGAGCGTCTACAAAAAATCCCTGAGATAGAAAACTTTCCTGAAAACGGCATAGAAATGTTGGAAAGAAACATAGAAAAAATTGATGAATTAAACGAGAGTATTTCTGAAAAGAATGAGAGACTCGAAAAAATCAAAATCCAAAAATCGGTGATAAGAATAGATGAAAAGCTAATCGGTAATAAGGATAAAATCCTTGAACTTCAAAAAGGGCAGGATAAATATATCTCTGCTACAAAAGGCCTGCCAACGGTAGAAGAAACCCTAAAAAGAGACAAAGAGGGGCTAAAGGGATTACTGCATGAAATAGGACCTGATTGGGATGAGGAGAAACTTTCCAACTTTGATATCTCCATACCCACCAAGGAAACAGTAAGAAGAAAACATAACACATTAGAAGAGGCGAAAGAAAAAATTCGTGATACTGAAAAAGAAGTTCAAGGAATCGAGCAAAAAGATATTAAAAATATCGAAGAGGAGATAGAGGAAGTAGATAAACATCTCAAAACTCAGTCGCTTCAACAAATAGACGAAAAAAAATTGGAACAACAAAGAAAATCTCTGCCGCTATTGCGAATAAAATACCAAAAATTAAAAGAAAAGGAAGCTGACATGCGCAATCTCGACGAAAAAGAAGAACTGTTCACTATTCTCAAACCACATCGAGCAGAGCCCCTTCCAACGCTACCCATTTGGCCTGCGTTTATGCTTATTGCTGCTGGAATCGTTTCTTTGATACTATCAATTTTTGGGAATGACTGGGCGATAGGCATCAGTATTCTCGCAATCTTATCTGTATCATCTATAATTTATATTATTTTAAGCAGAAAAGAACTTCCAACAACTACACCAGAAGGATTCGAAGACAAAGAGGCTGAAGATTTAATCAAAAGATCGAAGGACTTGTCTGAACGGAGAAACAAGCTTGAATCTGCACTGCAAAAAATCAAAAGTGAAATACTATCAAATGCTGAGATATGCGATTTTGGTGACATTCCAGACCCCCAACAAATAGAAAATAAAGATTCAGAACTCCGGGCAGCTTCTGAAAACCAGTTAAAATTAAATGAATTGAAGAAACAACAGGAAATGCGGGATCAAAAGTTGGGAAAACTCCGCGAGGAAGCAAATACTGTAAAAAAGAAACTGGAAGCACTAAGAAAAGAAGAAGAAAAAGCTCAAAAGGATTGGAGAAACTGGCTCACGGAAAAAGGTTTAAACTTAGAACTAACCCCTGAAGGAACGATTGACATTTTTGCAACAATTAAGACATGCCTCGAAAAGAAAAAATCAATCGAGGAAACTAAAGCGCGACTTAACGCAATTCAAGAATCCATTGAGGAATACGAAACCAAAGTCTCTTCCGTTCTAGAAGACTGTAATAGAAAAAACGAAGAGATAAATGTAATCGTGGAATTGGAGAAAATAACGGGGGAATTGAATCAAGCCATAGAGGATAGTAAAACCTTGGAACAATTAGATAGAGACGAAGAAAATCTGAAACTTGAACTTAGGACTTTAGAAATAAAACTTGAAGAGCGACAGAGAACTGTTTCTGAGCTCTTATCTCAAGGTTTTGCTGAATCTGAAACTGAATTTAGAGAGAACGCAAGAAACTGGGAAGAGCGTAATAAACGAATGGATGAAATTATCCAAAGAGAACAAAATATCAAGAGAATTAGCGGTAATGGAAAACCCTATTTTGATTTCATCAACGAACTGGAGGAGACATCTCCTGAGGACTTGGAAGAAAAGGAATTACAGCTAAAAGAGAGACTTGAAGAGATAGAAAATAATCTTTCTGAAGTCAGAGAAAAACGAGGTGGTATTGCTAAAGAAATCGAACAAATAGAGCGGAGGGAAGAAGGCTCTTTTTTGCGAATGGAAAAAACCGTAAAGATGCAAAAACTGAAGAAAAACTCTGATGAATGGTCAATACTTACTTTGGCAAGGACTATCATGGGAAAAGCAATTGAAAAATACGAACAGGAGCGGCAACCAGAAGTTATTAAGGAAGCACAATCTTTCTTTTCAAAAACGACCCTTGGGAGGTATTCACGGATTTATGCACCATTAGACGAAGCAAAAATCTATGTCGAAGATAAAGATGGCAGACGAAAAGATATTCAGGATTTGAGTAGAGGAACTACAGAACAACTCTATTTATCGTTGAGATTTGGTTTTGTTCGTGAATTTAGTAAAAGAGCTGAATCGTTGCCTATTGTTTTTGATGACATACTTGTAAACTTTGATCCGAGAAGATTTCGAGCAGCTTGTGAAGCTATCAAAGAATTAACAAAAACAAACCAAATTCTTTACTTCACCTGCCATCCTGAAACGGTAGATTTATTAACTGAAATAATACCTGATTCAAAATTAGTTGAAATACCTGTAAGATGATCAATAACAAATAAAGGTGGAATTTGTGTCGAAAAAAACCCAAGGTTTTTTAGAAAGAGAAAATGTCAGACCATTATTACGGGTAAGTTATTAGAGCCTGACTTTCTGCGTTATATAGGCTACACCCCTAAAAAAGCGCCTCAGCAAACCCCAACTTTTCAATAATCTCCTTTTGCTCTTTGGTGAGCACAGAAAGT
>JGI24025J20009_10002234_pt1 | contig 14120 bp, 13 predicted proteins | sample Cruoilmetagenom3_FD_20009 | JGI IMG/M metagenome (IMG submission 20009)
TGGCTATTGACATAAAGGATAGTCTTCCACAGATTAAGCAATTCTTCGGCGACAGCGAAATAAGCTTCATTGTCGCTCTAAGTAAAGATACCCAGATAGCCTCGGACTATGCCATACGATATAGCCCCACCACTTTCTTCATAGATAGCGAAGGAATTATTCGTTATGTGAAGGTGGGAGCGTTCGCCAACAAAGAGGAACTACAGGCTAGCACTGATGAGTTATTAAATTATTAAACGAAGGAGGATACACATGGTTGTTAAAGTTGTAACTGATAGTACGTCTGACATTCCGGCTGAAGTAGCACGGGAACTGGAAATCGCAGTGGTGCCTCTATATATCCACTTTGGCAACGAAGTATACCAAGATGGAGTTGACCTCAACGCTGACGAGTTTTTCCATAAGCTGGTAACAGAGCCTCAACTTCCCAAAACCTCAGCACCATCCGCAGGGGCATTTATAGAGACCTACGAAAGGCTTGCTGCCGAAACCGATGAAATTATCTCTATCCATATCTCCACCAAGCTCAGCGCCACATACAACGCTGCCCTGCTAGGCAAGGGAGGCATGAAAACGCGTTGCCGCGTAGAAGTTATCGATACCCTCTCAGCATCCATTGGCTTGGGACTCCTGGCCATAGCTGCTGCCAAGGCGGCCCTAGCCGGGGCAAATCTAGATAAGATTACCGCTATGATAAGCCAGGCGATTCCCAGGACACACTACTTCGGCATGGTGGATACATTGGAGTATCTATATAAAGGAGGACGCATAGGCAAGGCACAGGCATTTTTAGGCTCGATGCTCAATATAAAGCCGCTGTTGACTCTTCGAGACGGGGAAGCCTATCCCCTGGAAAGGGTGCGCGGTCGCCCTAAAGCACTAGCCAGGTTATGTGAATTGGTAGAGAAGTTCCACCATATCAAGGAGATGGCTATAGCCCACGCCATTACCCCGGAAGAACTGGAAGCATTAGCTATACGTCTGGCACCCTTATTCCCAGCAGACCAGACATATAAATCAAGGTGCGGAGCAACCATAGGAACATACTTAGGACCAGGGGCCTTAACTGTGGCTCTAATTGAAGAAGAGATATAATGCTAACTCAATAGGCTTATGTAAAGAGGCGATATAGGCTACTCCGTGAACTTTCTGAAAACAAGCACAGCATTGAATCCGCCAAAACCAAAGGAATTGGAGAGAGCCGTGTTAACTTCTGCTTTCCTGGCTACATTGGGGACATAGTCTAAGTCGCACTCCAGGTCTGGCGTCTCATAGTTTATGGTAGGCGGGATTATCCCGTCCCTTATAGTTAGAATAGTAGAAATAGCCTCTACCGCTCCCGCTCCCGCCAAAAGATGACCAGTCATAGATTTATTGGAGCTTATGGCCACCTTTCCACTGTATTCCCCTAAAGCAGCCTTTATCGCTTTAGTCTCAGTTCTATCATTACTTATGGTAGAAGTGCCATGGGCATTAATATAATCAATTTCGTCAGGCAAGACGCCAGCATCTTCTAAGGCTAGCACAATACACTTGGCCTGATTTTCCCAATCGGGATCGGTTACGTGATGACCATCAATGTTGGAGCCATAGCCTATAATTTCAGCATAGATTCTAGCTCCTTTGTTCATAGCCGCCCCCAGTTCCTCCAAAATTAGAACCCCAGCACCTTCTCCAATCACAAAGCCGTCACGGTCCCTATCAAAGGGACGGCTGGCTTTTTCCGGCTCATCATTCCGGCAGGATATAGCTCCCATTCTGCCCAGGCCAGCAATGCCCACGGGGAGAATATAGGCATCGCTGCCTCCAGCAATGACGGCATCCGCCTGGCCATACTGAATAAGCCTGAAAGCATCACCAATAGAATCACTCCCGGTAGCACAAGCAGTAACTACGCACTTGCTTGGTCCCCTGGCCCCAAAAACCATGGAGACCTCCGCCGCTGCCATGTTGGCTATAAACCCAGTGATAAAGAAAGGAGAGACAGTGTTAGGCCCCTGCTCTCGAAGAGCAAGAAAGTTTTTTTCATAGGTAGTCATGCCACCAGCGCATGAGCCCACTACTATCCCTACTCGATTAGCATTGCTGCTGTTGATAACCAGCCCAGCATCATCTATCGCCATGCGAGTAGCCACCAGCGCATAGTGGATAAATGGGTCTGTCCTTCTTATCTTTTTGTTATCCAAGAAGTCCTCAGGATGGAAGTCCTTTAGCTCAGCAGCAATCTGCGTCTTAAAACCAGAAGGGTCAAACTTGCTAATCCTCGCCACCCCAGACTTGCCCTGGCATAATGCCTGCCAGGTCTGCTCGACACCGGTAGCCAGAGGAGTGACGGCGCCAACACCGGTGATAACTACCCTTCTCCTGTTCGTCATCGGCTTTTCAAATCAATATAGTTAACTGCATCTTCAACGGTCTGCATTTTGCCAGCATCCTCATCCGGGATCTCAATTTTAAAGGCTTCCTCCACCGCTGTAATTAACTCTATGAAGTCCAGACTGTCAGCACCAAAGTCGTCTACGAAGGATGCTTCCGGAACTACTTTTCCTTCCTCAACCTCCAATAGCTCCACAATCAGCTTCTTTAACTGTTCAAAAATATCTTCCTCTTTCATTTTTCCTCACGTACAAGATTCCAATTGCCTGGCTCTTCTCCAAGGCAAGTAATTAAATTACCATCTGGCTCCCTTGTCAATATGTCATACCACGACGTATCGGACGCCGTGGGCATTAGCGCAGAAGCCATCAAGGTACTAACCAGCAACCCGCTTTGCTCTAAGAAGCATAGAATCATCGGCAAAACTTCTGCCGCTGACCTCCTCGAACCAGGTCACCAAATCAGAAACGCTAAGGCCAGACTTCCGCTCCTGATTCAAGTCAAGTATGATCTTACCCTCGTGCATCATGATCAAGCGATTGCCATACCTTAATGCCAGTGCCATATCATGGGTAACCATCAAAGCGGTCATCTTCTCCCGCTGCACAACCATATCTGTCAGGCCAAGCACTGTTTGAGCCGCCTTCGGATCCAGCGTGGCTATATGCTCATCAAGCAGAAGCAGCGGCGGCTTGCTTATGGTAGCCATCACCAGAGCCAGAGCCTGCCGTTGTCCACCTGAGAGTGTGCCCACCGGGGTAGTTAACCTGTCCTCAAGGCCAAGCCCGAGCGGGGCTAAAGCCGAGCGAAATGACTGTCGGCGCTTTTCATTAACTGCCTTCTTTAACCCTCTTGGCTGCCCACGCAGGAAAGCTAGGGAAAGATTCTCCTCGATGGTTAGCTTGGGAGAGGTTCCCATCTCGGGATCCTGGTATACCCGGCTAACATAGGCAGCACGCTTATGCTCACTGAGCATGGTAATATCCTTCCCAGCGATGATGACCTTGCCCCCAAGTTCAGGAGGATACACGCCGGAGATAACATTAAGCATGGTAGATTTTCCAGCACCATTACTGCCAATAACAGTAACGAAGTCCTCAGCATAGACATCAAGATCAACACCATTCAAGGCAATAACTTCATCCACAGTGCCTCTGGCGAATATCTTCCTTACATCTCTAAGCTGAAGCAAGCTGCGATCTTCCACTGAATTCACCTTCCTACATTCTGGCTGCTGGCGGTATCCACTCATGACGCATCTTCTTTCGAATGAACGGGACCGCCAGAGCTACCACCACCAGCATTGCCGTGATCAATTTCAAATCTCCCGGTGGTAAGCCAACGCCAAGAGCGATAGCTATGAATAAACGATAGGCGAAGGTACCGACAAGGGCTGCCACCAGAATAGAAGCTACGCCATGAGGGTGGATTAGCCCTTCTCCAATTATCACTGCCGCTAATCCCATGACAATCATGCCAATCCCCATATTGACATCACAAAATCCCTGGTTCTGGGCCACCAATGCACCAGAAAAGGCAACCAAGCCATTGGAAATAGAGCAGCCCATTAGTATATTCCTATCAGTATCTGAACCCAGGCCTCTGACCATCTGTTCGTTATCGCCCGAGGCCCTCATTGCCAGACCAAGCTCAGTGCGCAGAAACCAGTTCAGTATCATAAGAACGATGAAAACCAACACTGCCAAGACACCGATGACCAATGTAACGCTTTTGGTAGTGGCGAAAAAATGAGCCACAGTCGCGAAGATCGTTGCCATGCGCAGAAGGGACACATTAGCCCCACTCATAATCATCAAGTTCACGGAATATAAAGCAATCATCATGAGAATGCCAGACAGGAGGGCAGGTAGCCTCAACTTTGTATTAAGTAGCCCGGTTATGGCACCACAAACTAGCCCTCCTGCAATAGCGGCTACTGTTGCCAAGAAGGGGTCATAGCCGCTGGCAATCATAATGGCGGCAATAGAGCCTCCGGTAACAAAACTACCATCCACGGTAAGGTCAGGGAAGGCAAGCACCCGTAACGTTATGAATACACCAAGCGTAACGAAGGTGTACACCAACCCCTCTGGTACCGAGCTATTCAGAACACTGGCAACTGTCAATTCACTCTTCCGTTATTACCTCATATGCCTTGTCCAAAACCTCCTGAGGAATAGTTACCCCCATCCTCTCCGCTGCTGCTGGATTCAGTGTTGGTGTTTGTTCTGCCGCCGGGGTGGTAACCGGGATATCGGCTGGGTCCGAACCCTCAAGCAGAATCTTGGCAGCCATATACCCTGCCTCCCTACCTATCCAGGCATAGTCATGGACGCCACAAGCACCAATACAACCACCTTCAACCGACCATCCCGTGGGACCAAACAAGGGTATCTGGTTCTGTTCGCAAACTATGATCAGGGATTCAAATCCAGCAGCTACGGTATTGCTATCAGGCCACCACATCACGTCGCACCTCCCCACGAGTGATTTAGCTGCTGTCATGACCTCGGCCGATGAGGGAACGTTAGCCTCTACGGGCTCAATACCAAAGTCAGGAAGAACCGTCTTCACATCATCTACTGTAGCCACAGCATTTGCCTCGCCAGCATCATAGACTATACCCAGTTTCCTACAGGCAGGGCAAATATCGCTAATCAGTTTCACTGTATTCTCGGCACTGAGCTTATCACTGACACCAGTTGTATTATGCGGGCCAGGATTTTCCCAGCTATCCACCAGCCCAGCAACAACGGGATTGGAAACAGTGCTGAAAACCAGCGGAATGCCTGTTCCCTCGGCGGCAGAGGCACAAGCCATAGCAACAGGAGTAGAAATAGCATGAATCAAATCTACCTTTTCAGAAACAAACTTCTGGGCTATAGTATGAGCTATGGACATATCTCCCTCAGCACACAGCAAAACATACTCCACATTCTCCCCTTCAATAAAGCCCTTCTCTCCCATACCCTCATGAAACCCCTCCTGGTCAGCAAGCAGGTCAGGATGCTCAACTATCATGACCTCACCGATTTTGTACGTCTTTCCTGGCTTTGCGGCACAGCCAGGCACTAAAGCAAGAACTATGAGGCACATAGCGCATGTCATAGTGATGCTAGTAAAATGAACTTTCCTCATTTCTTTCAACCTCCATCATAGAATCAAATCTCGCTTGTTGTTTTTCGTTCGAGTGCGTCTCATACTCTTGGAAGCTGAGCTAGCGCCTCCTTCACCTTCTCATCAGGATACTCATAGTCCTGGAGCTTACCCGAGAGGTAAGCATCGTAGGCGGCCATATCAACATGTCCATGTCCACTGTGAGCTAGGAGGATGGTCTTGGACTCACCAGATTCCCTACACTTGAGAGCTTCATCAATGACTACCTTGATGGCATGGTTTGGCTCTGGGGCGCTGATAATGCCCTCAGTGCGAGCGAAGGTAATCCCCGCCTGGAAGGTGCCAAGCTGGTGCTCAGCCCTGGCTTCCACCAGCCCTAGCCTATGGAGATGACATATAATAGGCGCCATCCCGTGATAGCGAAGGCCTCCAGCATGAATTGGAGCGGGAATAAAACCATGCCCCAGGGTAAACATCTTAATCAGGGGAGTAAGTCCGGCATTATCACCGAAGTCATAGGCATATGGGCCTTTGGTCACGGTGGGGCAGCTTGCTGGCTCAACATTGATAATGCGCAGGTCTGGTCTTGTGCCGTCAATTTTGTCCTTAACGAATGGTAAATACAGGCCGGCAAAGTTTGACCCGCCGCCAATGCAGCCCACGATAATGTCAGGGTAGGCATCTGCTTTCTCCATCAGCTTTTTTGCCTCCAGCCCATTTACGGTCTGATGCAACAGGACGTGGTTAAGCACGCTGCCCAAGGCATAGTGAGTGTCATCACGAGAAACGGCATCCTCTACTGCCTCGCTGATGGCCAGACCCAAGCTACCGGGGCAATCCGGGTCTTTTGCCAGCATATCTCGCCCTACCTTGGTATCCGAACTAGGACTGGGAACGCACTTGGCTCCCCAGGTCTCCATCATAACGCGACGATAGGGCTTCTGGTCGTAACTAATCCTGACCATATATACTTTGCACTCCAGCCCAAAGGTAACACAGCCAAAGGATAGAGCACTTCCCCATTGCCCGGCTCCAGTCTCAGTGGTAATACGCTTAATCCCTTCTTGCTTATTGTAGAACGCCTGCGCTACGGCCGTATTAGGCTTGTGACTCCCAGGGGGACTCGTCCCCTCATACTTGTAAAAAATCCTGGCTGGCGTATCCAGGGCTTTCTCCAACCTATGCGCTCGAAACAAGGTGGTGGGCCTCCATAATCTGTAGACATCGCGCACCTCTTCAGGAATTTCGATCCACCTCTCGGTGCTCACCTCCTGCTTAATTAACTCCATAGGAAACAGAGGGGCTAGATCATCGGGGGTTACCGGCTTCCCTGTAGCCGGATGTAACACCGCCGGCAATGGCTCAGGCAAATCTGCCTGGATGTTGTACCAGTATTTTGGCATCTCTTCTTCGTCCAGAGTGAATTTTGTCCTATTATCCATTTTTTAATCTCCTTTCTTTTGGTTCGCTTGTTTTGTTAAGTCTCGATATTTAGGCGCCGCTGGGCCGGCGCCAGGTCCGTAATATGGTAAACATAATTACACCTCCAATAAAAAGCCTCTCGCCAAGGGGCGAGAGGCTTAATCTTCGCGGTGCCACCCTATTTCGGTCTTTTCTGACCATCTCTTTTCAGGTACGGCTTGTATTAGCGATACCCTGGGCTATGATAACGCTGCCCTTGCGACAAAGCCTACTAAGCCCGATAACTTTTCGGTTTGTGGCTCCCAGGTCCATTCTAACCTGGCGCAAGTATCGGCTCACACCTAACCCGACTCTCTGAACTCCGCCTCAGGCTGTACTAGTCCTGTTCTCAGCCTTTCCCATATTCAATTTTGAATAGTATGTTACAGGGCAAGTCTGCATTTGTCAATAGCTTTCCGGAGAAAACAAGCAAGAACCACAGATGGGCTTACAATTGCCAAGCACTGAGCGGTGTATCAACCTTGACGCCCTTAGTGTCCAAGTTCTCAGACAGAGTTCTGGCTTCACGACTCTACTACTTGAACAGCCTTGTCTATCACCTTTTCAGGAATGCTTATTCCCATTCTTTCTGCGGCGCCAGGATTAACCACCAGAACCTGAGCTTCTCCAGAGCATTTTACCACCGGGATATCGCTGGGACTTTCACCTTCTAGTATCATAGCAGCATACTTTCCTGCCTGCCATCCTATCCACGGATAGCTAGCGCCTCGACCAGCAATGGCACCTCCTTCGACCATTGATCCTGTGGAACCAAAGAAGGGTATTTTGTTCTCCTCACAGACAGTAATTATGGAAGGAAGACCTGATACTGCCGTGTTATCGGTAGGAATCCATATTACATCACACCTGCCCACAAGTGACTTGGCTGCCGTTACTACTTCAGCCGTTGTTGAGCAGTTTGCCTCAACCAGCTTCTCGATGCCAACATCGGACAGAAGCCCTTTTAGCTCATTCATTTGTTGAACCGAGTTTGGTTCGCCAGCGTTGTAGATAACACCCAGTGTCTCAAAATCAGGACAGATCTCCCTGATCATCTCCATCTGAACTTTGATGTCAGCCATATCACTAACGCCGGCTACATTTTCAGGGCGAGGAGCATCCCAAGTGGATACCAAGCCAGCACCAACAGGGTCAGTGCAAGTGCTGAAAACCACCGGTATGTCAGTGTCCATAGCCGCCTGAACGCAGGCTTGGGCCGTTGGAGTGGCGATAGCATGAATTAGGTCTACCTTTTCCGAAACAAACTTGTCAGCAATTGTCTTGGCGGTGGACATATCGCCCTCAGGACACAGGAAAACATACTCCACGTTCTCCCCTTCAACAAAACCCTCCTCAGACATCGCCTTCCGAAATCCCTCCAGGTCAGCAAGTAGATCAGGATGCTCGATTATCATGGTCTCGCCAATCCTATACGTCCCCTCAGGCTGCGCCGTCTTAGCACAACCTCCAACAAAAGGCAAAACTGCTAACAATAACGCTAAGCTTACAACACCCATTACCTCGACCAATGCTTTTTTTCCTTTCATTTGAACCTCCCTTTTTTTCTTTCCTAAAATGCGGTCGAACTTAGAAATCTGCTGTTTACATTTATCACCCCCTTCAAAAAAAAATCCTCCCGCTCGGGAGGATTTATCTAATTTTCTTTCTTTTTGACTTTTACATTTCTATTCCAAAAGCCTCCCAAGCGCACTTTGTGCGGCTAAAACTAAAGTAATAGCTAAAAAGATATACTTGGGAGACCCTACAAGCCATCATATCCTATTCAATTCCCGCAATGCTAATTGTAGATACAGGGTAATAAGTTTGTCAAGGGCATTTTCGGCTCTATGCCAAACTGTGTGGAAATAGCTACGAGATGGTGCAAAGGCCAGGCTTTCTTCATCTATCTACCTTCCCAAAAAGCGCCTTAAACTGCTAAAGCTCACCCCAACTCCCTCTCTACGTCCCTGAAGCTCCGACCCTTGAGTTGCCTCGTTGAGCCGCAACGCGGCCAGACTGGCTTGCTTAAGTCACTCCCTACCTGTAGTACTATCCCCCCTTTCTCCTCGCTCACCTTTCCCATCTCATATCCCCCAAGACGCCATAAAATTGGTGTATCATTTTCCTGCTTTTTGGCGATTGGGGGCAAGACATGCTTTCCGTTCATTTCCTTGGCTCGCACACCCTTGCCACCTTATCACTTTTCGACAACATTCAGAATAGAGGCTACGACCTATTGACAAACTCACCACCTTACATTTACAATTAGCACGGTAGGGATTCGATAGAAGATGAAAGCCTACAAGGTCTTCCAAGTTTATTATTATAGCTATTATTATGGCAGCACAAAGTGCGCTTGGGAGGCTTTTGGAATAGAAATGTAAGAACCAAGAAAGAAAACGAAAATTAGAACAATCCTCCCGAGCGGGAGGATTTTTATTTAACAAATTGAAGGAGTTGACAGATGTAAACAGAGGATTTGTAAGTCGGCGTACACTTTGGCAAAAAAAGGCTACCCAATTGAATACTAACTCATATCTCGGCAGCGACATGTCACTAGCTTAGAATGAGGGTTTTATGGAGGTGAGATCCATGAGAAAAGAGAAGTTGTTCATCTTATTAACTGTCACGCTGGTAGCGTTACCGCTCTTTGCTTCCTGCAAAGCAGCGGCACCGCAAGAAACCATAGAACTGACGTATAGCAATTTCTTTCCACCCACGCATTTGCATTCCATACTGGCTGAGCAATTTTGCCAGGAGATAAGCGAGCGCAGCAACGGCGCGGTAGAGATTACTTACTATCCGGGAGGTACACTGACGCCGGCACCGCAGGTTTACGATGGTGTGGTTGAGGGCATTTCCGACATGGGGATGTCGGTTCTGGCTTATACCAAGGGTCGCTTTCCGGCCAGTGAGCTGGTTGACCTGCCTCATGGCTACCCCAACGGATGGGTGGCCACCAAGGTGGCCAATGACTTCTATGAGAAGTTCACACCTAAGGAATTTGATGACGTGCATGTGCTCTACTTTCATGCCCATGGGCCGGGGGTGGTTTTCACCACCGATAAGCCAGTGCGTAAGATGGAGGACCTGAAGGGGTTAATAATAAGGTCTACCGGCGTGGGAGCCGACATAATAGAAGAGTTCGGTGCAGAGGGCTATGGTGGCTCGCAGGCAGAAGCCTACGAACTTATGGCCAAGGGTACCATAGACGGCAGCCTCACTCCCCGTGAGGTGCTGAAAGGGTGGAACCAAGCCGAGGTGGTAAAGTATGTTACTGGCTGTTATGACGTAGGTTATACCGCCAACATGTTCGTAGTTATGAATAATGACAAATGGAATAGCCTGCCCGACAGCATCAAGAGCATTTTCACTGAGCTGAGCCAAGAGTGGATAGAAAAGCATGGTAAGGTCTGGACGTATTATGACAAGGCCGGGATAGACTACTTTCTGACCTTCCAGGGTAGAGAGCTAATCGAACTGCCGCCGGAGGAGATGGCAAGATGGGTACAAACCACCAAACCGCTGATTGATGACTACATTCAAGAAAAGACGGCCATGGGGCTGCCGGCAGCAGAGTACCAGGACTACTTACTTGAACGAACTAGATACTGGTCAGCGAAGACGCCAACAGAGGAATCTTGCGTAGACTGGGTGGAGAAGGAACTACTGCAGTAGACAGAAATGGATTACTGAAGAGGATGCATTGTAGAGTGCTTGAAAAGGAGCAGCTTTGTGGAATTTGAGTACCCCCTGAATGTTCTATCATGCCAAGGAAAATAGACAGCCTGGAAAAATTTGCGCGTTCTTTGAGCACGTGGCTCAACTGGATAGCAGGCGCTGGTTTGGTGGCCATGTTGGTCCTGGTTGTAGCTGACATAATCGCAGCCAAGTCCTTCAGGTGGCCTATCCCCGGTGGCATCGAGATGGTTGGCTTCCTAGGGGTAGTAGTAATTGCCTTCTCCATAGCTGAGACTCAGCTTCTGCATGGGCACATTGAGGTGGAGTTCCTGGTAGCACGCCTGCCCAAAACAGCCCAGAAAGCTATTGGCAGTATCGTTTACTCATTTGGGATGATATTGTTTGCCGTACTCGCCTGGAAGAGCTACCATTTTGGGCAGGTGCTCCAGGCCAGTGGAGAAGTCTCCATGACCCAGGAGATACCTTTTTACCCCTTCGTCTACGGTATGGCGTTCTGCTGCCTCTCAGTCTTCCTGGTGCTACTGGTGCAACTTCTCACAGCAGCAATTAGGTCATGAGGAAATGAGTCCAGTTATCATTGGTTTACTTGGCATTGCCGTTCTGCTTGTCATCTTCCTACTCCGCATGCCAGTCGGCTTTGCCATGGCTTTTGTCGGCTTCATTGGTTTCAGTTGCTTAGTTTCGCTAGAAGCAGGGGCCAGCATTCTGGCCCGGGATGCCTTCCACAGTTTTTCCTCCTATTCTCTTACTGTCCTTCCCATGTTCATGTTCATGGGCTCTTTGGCCTCTGCCTCGGGAATGAGTCAGAGGCTTTACGAGGCCAGCTATTCGCTGCTGGGCCGGTTACGGGGAGGTCTGGCCATGGCTACTGTTGCTGCCTGTGCTATTTTTGCCGCCATAAGCGGGTCAACCAACGCCACTGCCGCTGCCATGGGAAAGGTCTCTCTGCCTGAGATGAAAAGGTATAATTACGCTGATTCATTGGCCACGGGCTGTGTGGCTGCCGCAGGCAGCCTGGGGATACTTATCCCCCCCAGCACCATCTTCATTATCTACGGGATAATGACCGAGCAGTCTATAGGCAAGCTCTTTGTGGCCGGCGTCTTCCCTGGCCTTATCCTGGCCGCCCTGTTCATCATTGTGGTGGCAGTGCTCTGCTGGCGTAACCCCGACCTCGGTCCGGCAGGAGAAGCGACTGATTGGAAACAGAAAATACGAGGGCTTGCCGGGGTTACCGAAACATTCGCTCTATTTGCCTTGGTCATAGCCGGGCTGTTCTTCGGATGGTTTAGCCCAACGCAAGCCGGTGGGGCTGGGGCTGCCGGCACCCTGCTCATCGGCCTAGCCACGCGACAGCTCACCTGGCAAGGATTCCTCGGAGCGACCAAAGAGGCCTTGCGGATAACCTGCATGGTGATGTTCATTGTCTACGGTGCTACGGTCTTCGGACATTTCATGGCGGTGACCACGATTCCCATGATCCTCGCCGATTGGGTAGCCGGGCTTCCTCTTCCCCCCACGGCGGTTATGGGAGTTATAGTGCTCATCTATCTCTTGGGTGGCTGCTTTATGGATGCCCTGGCCTTGATCACTCTCACCATCCCTATTCTATACCCGGTAGTTTTGGCTCTAGGCTTTGACCCAATATGGTTCGGCGTGATAATAGTGCTGGTAACCGGGATGGGAGTGATTACACCACCGGTGGGGGTGAATGTGTATGTAATCAAGGGGATTGCCAAAGACGTGCCTCTGGAGACAATCTTCAAGGGGATATTTCCCTTCCTTGGAGCACAGATAGTCACCGTTGCCATATTGATGGGCTTTCCCCACATTGCCACCTTTTTGCCCAGCTTGACCACATATTGAGTGTTCTAACTGTTTGTGAAGGAGATGATCGGAAAGGTGACTAGCATAGCAGAGATGCTCACTAGAAATGCGGCACTGTATCCCGATGATACAGCACTGGTTGAGCTGAAGCCCAGTGAAAAGATACGGAAAGAAATCTTCTGGAAAGAGTTTGATGAAAGAGCAAACAAAGTAGCCAACACCCTTGTGGATAGAGGCATTGGGAAGGGCGACAAGGTGATACACTGGATGATGAATTCCATAGACTGGCTTGAGACCTACTTCGGCATCATTCGAACTGGAGCATGGGCAGTTCCGCTCAACTTCAGGTTCACCAGCAGCGAATTGAAATACTGCGCCGACATAGCTGAGGCCAAGGCAATGATTCTAGGGGAAGAGTTCCTCGGAAGGGTTGACGCTGTCCGCTCCCAATTGCCCATGATAAATAACTACATTCTGGTCGGGGAGAATCCGCCCCCAGATATGGATGGGTTCGAGGCTGCAATAAGCAAAGCTTCTTCCAAAGCGACGGACATTCAACTGAGTGAGCAAGATGGATGCGGCCTTTACTTTACTTCTGGCACGACTGGCCCACCTAAAGCGATACTTCTCACCCACGGAAACATGGTATGCGCTGCTGTGACCGAGAACCGCCACCACTATCAAAAACATGAGGATAACTTCGTTCTTATTCCGCCCTTGTATCACGCTGGAGCCAAAATGCACTGGTTTGGAAACCTGATTGTGGGTGCTCGGGCCACTATCTTGACAGAAATCAGCCCTCAGTACATATTTGAAGTCGTCCACAACGAGAGAGGAACAATAGTATGGCTGCTGGTGCCCTGGGCTTACGATATTCTGGTAGCAATGGACAAAGGGGAACTACGAAAGCAAGACTTTGACTTGAGCTCCTGGCGGCTTATGCATATTGGGGCACAGCCGGTGCCCCCGGCACTCGTGCAACATTGGAAGGAATACTTTCCCCATATGCAATACGACACAAACTACGGACTAACTGAGGCCACAGGACCAGGTTGTGTTCATCTAGGTATAGAAAACGAAAAAAAGGTGGGGGCTATTGGCAAAGCCGGCTTTGGCTGGGAAACTCGCATCGTCAATGATAATGCTGCCCAGGTGGCTCAAGGTGAGGTCGGCGAACTAATTGTCAAAGGCCGTGGTGTAATGAAGGAGTACTACAAAAATCCACAAAAGACCGCAGAGACAATAAAGGATGGCTGGCTATATACCGGCGATATGGCCAGGATAGATAGCGACGGTTTTATTTTCCTCGTTGATAGGAAAAAGGATGTCATCATTGCCGGTGGTGAGAACATATTTCCAGTAGAAGTCGAAGATGTTCTGCACACACATCCGAAAATCTATGACGTAGCCGTAATTGGGAGTCCAGACCTGAGGTTGGGTGAAATACCGATAGCCATAATTGACCCAAAGCCAGGCGAGACACTCACTGAAGCAGAGATAGAGGCCTTTTGCGAAGAAAATATGCCCCGCTACAAGAGACCCAGGCACATCATATTTGACAAGGTGCCTCGAAATCCCACTGGCAAGATAGAGAAACCAAAATTGAGACAGAGGTATGCGCCCAGTAGCCCAGGTCA
>JGI24025J20009_10002235_pt1 | contig 14119 bp, 13 predicted proteins | sample Cruoilmetagenom3_FD_20009 | JGI IMG/M metagenome (IMG submission 20009)
TTCGAACTCTCGTCAGCGGGTCCAGGGCCCGCCATGCTTGACCGCTACACCACCGGGCTTCAACTAGAAATACTTGGATTCTTTGTAATATCTTTAACGTTGAATATTTCAAAAGAGAAAGAACAGATATCATTCGGTTTCTTGCTTTTCTTAGCGCGCGCGGTATTAATCCTATTTGTCAAATAATAACCAAACGTCTTCTCTTAAATCAAATTTTAATGCAGGGCTTTCCCTTATCTTTTAGAAAAATTAGATAACTAGTAGTTCTTTCGAAAGGTTACTTAAAGGTTTGACCTTTGATGTTGAAACAGCTACGTCATCTTCAATTCTTACTCCAAACTTTCCAGTAAGATATATTCCTGGTTCAATTGTGAAGGTCATATCAGGCTTTAGAACTGTTTTGTTACCAGGGGCTATGTAAGGTTCCTCATGTACTTCTAAGCCTAACCCGTGGCCTGTTCTGTGAGTAAAGTATTCGCCATACCCCGCGTCTTCTATAATTTTTCTGGCGGCTCTATCAACGTCTTCAGCCTTAACGTTTGGCCTCACAGTTTTTATGGCTGCCTCCTGAGCTTTGGCGACAATCTCGTAAATTTTTTTATGGTTTTTTGTTGCCTCTCCAACGAAGACTGTTCGGGTGACGTCAGCATAATATCCTCCGTAAACCGCTCCCACATCCATCAATACGACGTCTTTTTTTCTCACTTTTCTGTTTGATGTCTCACCATGGGGAAGAGCGGAATTGCTTCCTGAAAGAACTATGCAGAATGGAACACTTTCGCCCTCATTCTCTTTTATGGTTTTTTCTATTTGAAATGAAATGGCTAATTCATTAACTCCAGGTTTTATGAAGTCTATCCCTGCCTTTATTCCCTCAGCAACTATGCTTGCTGCTTTTTCCATTTTCTTCAATTCTTCATCAGATTTTATGCTTCTGAGTTGACTGAAAAAGGTTGAAGCATCTTCTATTCTTACTTTTGGTGAGCACTCAACCAACATTTTGTAAAATTTGAAGGCGAGTGCTCCTTCAACTCCAAAAACAGCTTTTTCCAGCCTAAGCTCTTTTACCATTTGGCTAAGCAACATAGCAGGATTTTCTGAGTCGCCGTAACTTCTAATTCGTTTAAATGCAGAATATTTTTTCGCTTTTTCCTCTTCTAGTTTAGGAACTACAACTATTGGAGCGCTCGTTTCAACAGGGATTATTATTCCAGCAAATCTTTCTATGGCCAACGCTGAAAAACCAGCGAAATACCTCATATTTTTATCTGAATTAACTAGAAAAGCGTCTATTCCGGCTTTTTTGCCAATTTTCTTCAATTTCTCTACTCTTTCCATAAATATTGCCAATTTTTAACCCCCTCAATTTCTTCCAGTTTTCTAGAAAACTACTGTTTGTCAGTAACTGTTTTAAGGTTTTTCTCCCTTCTCAGCTGGAGCTTTTGATGGGAGTCCTACAACCCATGGGCGCCATGACGCCAGCTGCCACACAACAAGACAATTGAAAACTGTGAAATGTAAGCTGCAAATAATTTTGCATGTAAAACAGCAGAGTAGCTAGGTATGCTTAGAAAAAAGAAGAAGGAAGTTGAGTCTAGAACGGCCATTGTCCGTCTTTTATTACTAATTTTCCATCTAAGAGCAATGTGGGACGAGGAATGACGAAGTCCTGATGTAGATCTGACGAAACTTTTCCTCCAAGGTGGGAGCCATCACCTATGGCGAGGTGAACAGTACCTTTTATCTTTTCAGCTTCAAGAATGTTGTCAGGCCTCTTTGCACAAGGGTTTGTACCTATCCCAAGCTCGGCAAAATTTCTCCTTGAAATGTAAGGTTCTTCATTCTTATCAAAAGACAGCAAATTTCTGAATTCGTCACCTACTTTGCCACCACCAGTGATTTCAACGACGCATCCATTTTTGAAGATTAAGGTCATATTCTCTTTCAAGTTAGCGAACCAGCCTGCTTCGACAACGACTTTTCCTTCACCAGTCCCTTCTATTGGAGCGCAGTAGGTCTCACCTGAAGGCAGGTTCCCCCAAGCACCTTTCTCTGTAAATATTCCAGTATCCACTCTGCCATCTCTAGTTAGGAACTTCATGCTTGTTCCTCCCGGAGATGTTGCAATAGCCTGTTTACCGTCCTTCATTAGTTTCGCAAGTCTTCTGCTGTCTTCATCTATTTTGCGGTAGTCGGCAGCCATTGGTCCCCCTGGATAGAACATTTGCGGAAGGAATGTGGGCATGCTTGCAACTCTTGTTCCAGCTCTTGACGCGTTTTCACGGGCTTCTGTATGAGTTAAAGAGTAAGTTGTTATGGCAATTGCAATGTCTGAAGCCTTCATTTTTTCTCCAACTTCATTTCCAGGTTCTGATCCGTGTTTTCCAATAGATGGATAAGTTAACAATTCTACGGAACAGTCCGGAAACTTTTCTTTAGCTATTTCATAGACCATTTTGGCTAAAACCGATCTTTCAACGAAGTCTGTTAGTTTTTCACTGTCATATTTCATCCATTCCTCAACGGTTGGCGCATCCGTAACCACGAGAACTTTCTCACCACTCTTGAGGCCCATGTTCACCTTGAATATGTTGACGACGCCCTGCGTAATCTTCTCTTTTTCAATCAAGCAGAATCTCCTCGTTTAATTGATACAGGAAATTAGGAGTATTAAACTTTCCCCAGTTTCTTCGCTAGTTCAGCAAGTTCCGGATGAACGGCTCTGCCCTTGTCCCAGATTTGTTGTCCGTCGAGCCAGACAGACGTGTTTAGGCATATGCCGTCAGTGTGTGAAGGTGCTGGTATAGGTTCGCCGCCGGTTAACATTGGACCTACGTATCCCAATCCCCACTCTGTGCAACCCCAAACTCTCTCATCCTCGACTATGTCACCAGTTAGTTTGGCACCTGGATTGCATCCGTAGCAGACATGGGCTACACGGAACATTTTAGGGTCGTTAAAGCTTTTAAGCCACGCCTCGAATGCTCGAGCGTCTTCTCCGCCCTCAATTTTCTCTACTCTTCCTTCTTTAACGTGAAGCTTTACCGGTTCTTTAACTAGACCTAGTGGAGGAACTATTGAGCCGTTAAACGCTATCGTGCCGTTTATCGACGGAAAGATTGGTGACCAGCCTATCTGTCCGCCTAGCATGTGGGACCCAGGTGTATCGGCGTATCCAACTTCACATATTATAGGTCTGTTGGGGTCATTGTCGAACTCTATGTCTTCACCTGCTGGCGTCGTCATCCTGATGTGTTTGGCTGCTTTAGTCATGGCTATAAGCTTATTTTGGTAGTTTGCGAGAGTTGGCAAGTCGACTCTGCCGATTACTCTTGTCATCATGTTCACGTTCATTCCGACGAGGCATAGGTGTCTAATTTTCTTGTTTTGTTTCATAGCGACTTCGTATGGGGTTGAGTACAAGAGCCACTTGTTATTAAATTCAGCCCACGCGTCTGCGATGTTCAAAACGGCTGTCAGAGCCTCTACAGGCAACATGGGGTCGGCTGCTTTGCCGACGCCTAGTGGTGAGGCAGTCCATATTACCATTGGTTTGGCTCCAACTGCGAAGGCAGCTGCCGCTGTGGCGTCAATAACTCTTGGGTCAGACTCTGTGTCCGCTGTTATAACAAATGTTTCTCCCGGCTTGAGTTTGTACATCTCTGTAACCAGTTTATGTGCTGCTTTCCCTAATTCATATTCATAATATTGTGGCATTTTCCATCACGTAACTGATGTTCATGTTTTTCTTATTAAAAACTTTCGGAAAGCGAAGCCAATTTTGATGGATTAACTCACTACAAGGTTTTTGAGGAATTCTCCATTTAGTTGGTGGGTTGGTTGGTAGGGTAGAGCTGAAACGAATTCAAGCAAAATTTAAATCCTAAACGATTCAAGTTAGTTGAGGTGTGTTTCAATTGGATGTTTTTGAAGCAATAAAGAACCGAAGAAGTGTAAGGAAATATAAGCCCGAATCGGTTCAGGAAGGTTTAGTTAAGAAAATACTTGAAGCTGCAGTGTGGGCTCCGTCTGGCAGCAACATCCAACCTTGGAACTTCATAGTCATCAAAGACAGAAAAGTTCTCAACATGGTGAGGAAGATTTCACCCGGCTATTTCGGCGACGCTCCCTTAGCAATTCTTGTCTGTTCAGATAAAAAAAGAGCCTACAACCTTGGTGGAGAACTCGGACGGGACTACCTGTCGGTTGCTGACTGCGCACTAGCTGTTCAAAACATGCTTTTAGCAGCCTACGCTTCCGGACTTGGAACATGCATCGTGAAATCGTTTTCGTCAACCGCAATTAAGCACATACTAGAAATCCCGGATGGAATTGAGCCTGAACTCCTCGTGATAGTTGGTTACCCGGATCAATCGCCGAAGCCTCCTTCTAGAAGACCACTCGAGGAAATAACCTGCTTAAACAAGTATGGCAAGAAATATTTTAAGAAGTAAATCGTTAGGAGAAAAAACTCATGGGAAAAGAGAAAAACAATGGGAATAAATATCTATTTGATTTGGCTATTTTCCTTGCCACTAGCGCTAGAGGATGCGTAGAGGAACCGCATTTATACGGACCTTTTAGACTTATTGACGCTTTAAGCAGGCTTACAGAACTTCCGAAATATGCTACATGCATAAAAGAAGACCCGTTCTTGGCAAAGATGAAAAGGGTAATAGATGAGAAAAAGTTTCTAGTGGTTTCAGACACGGAAGCTTTTAAGGCTTTTCTTGAAAACTTAGTTAGAGAATTTGCGAAGGAGCTGAAGAGAAGGAGCTTAGAAAGAAGAAAATTTACATCCAACTAGAAAAAGTTAGAGAATGTTAAGAAGGCTATTCTGCGCGTTGCTGACCAAACTACAATCGCAAAACTCTCCAATCATAGAAAAAGCTTCAAGCAACGGCAAACCCAAATGCTTCAGGCTTCACCTAGTTTGAAGTGAAAATGCAAAAGCACTGTTTGCGCGTTTAAGTCTTTCCAAGCTTCTTTGCCAGTTCGGTTAGTTCTGGATGAACTACTTTTCCTTTGTCTGTTAACTGTACGTTGTCAAGCCACACTGAAGAGTTTAGGCATATGCCGTCTGTGTGCGAGGCTGCCTTTTTTCCGTTTGGAGGCAAATACATCGGACCGACGTTGCCGAGTCCCCATTCTGTGCCGCCCCAAACGCGCTCGTCTTCAAGGATGTTGCCAGTTAACTTTGCGCCTGGATGAAATCCGTAGCAGATGTGAGCCAATCGTAACATGTTAGGGTCATTGAAGCTTTTAAGCCAAGCTTCATACTTTACGGCTTCTTTTCCACCCTCAATCTTCTCAACGGATCCAGCCTTAACATGAAGTTTCACTGGCTCTTTCAGAAGCCCAACTGGCGGGACAAGCGAACCGTCAAAGACTATTACTCCGTTTATTGATTCAAAATCTGGAGACCAACCTATCTGCCCAGAAAGGAAGTGAGGCCCAGGTGTGTCAGCATATCCAGATTCAAGGGTTACAGGTCTTCCAGACACATTGTTGAAAGTGACATCGGTTCCAGCTGGTGTAGTTACCCGCATTCTCTTGGCCTTCTTCGTCATTTCAACAACTCTCGACTGAAACTCAACGAGGGTTGGGAAGTCAACTCTTCCAACACATCTTATCATCATGTCGGTGTCCATTCCTACAAGGCAGAGATATCTAAGTTTCTTATTTTCTTCTATGGCTACGTCCCACGGGGTCGAATATAGAAGCCATTCATTGTTGAATTCAACCCACGCGTCAGCTTCTTTTAAAGCAGCGGTTAAGGTTTTCATAGGAAGCATCGGATCTGCGGCTTTTCCAACCCCTAGTGGAGATGCAAGCCATATCACAACTGGCTTTGCCCCGGCTGCGAAAGTAGCTCTAGCTGTAGCCTCTACAACCCTTATGTCGCTTTCAGTGTCAAATGTTATCACGAATTCTTCACCATGTTTCAGTTTAAAAAGCTCTTCCACAAGGATCTTTCCCGCTTTCCCTAACTCAAACTCATAAAGCGTACTCACATGTTCAACTCCTAAGATAGCATTACCATTCAAGTTAATTTAAGATTTATGCATAATGGAAATCGGTTTTCAAGAAAATTTAAATGTAATTCGAGTTTAAACAATGGTGAAGTGAACAGAATGCTTAGAATACTCTGGGTTAATCCCCTAGGGACAGACATGTATGATGAAGGAATAATGAAAATTATAAATGAAGTGAAAATGCCTGATGTTGAAGTGAAGGTTGTTCATTTAAGCAAAGGACCTATACATGTTGAGTATCATTATTATGAGCATTTGAGCCTTCATGAAACGTTGAAGTGGATTTGGTGGGCTGACAAGAACAAGTTTGATGCGGCTGTGATTGACTGTTTTTATGACCCTGGCCTCAGAGAAGCTCGTGAGCTTGTCAGTATTCCGGTTATAGGTCCTGCTGAGGCTTGCATGCATGTTGCAGCTACTTTGGGACATAAGTTTTCCATTATTGTTGGTAGAAGAAAGTGGATTCCAAAGATGGAAAGCAACGTTTACCAATACGGCTTAGAAAAGAAACTAGCATCATTCAGAACAATAGACTTTACAGTTCCAAGAATGATTAAAGAACCGGAAAAACTGAAAAAGGCAATCTATAATGCAGCTGAAAAAGCGGTTGATGAAGACGGAGCAGAAGTGATAGTTTTAGGGTGCACAATCGAATCTGGGTTCATGAAGTACTTAATACAGAAACTAAAGGTTCCAGTGCTTGATGCAGTGGTGGTTTCGTGGAAATATGCAGAGGTGATGGCTGATTTATACTGTAAAATAGGCTTAACGCACAGTAAGCTTTTCGGCTATGAAACACCGCCAGAAAAAGATGGATTCCTGCGAGCCCTAGAATGAAAACTTTTTCAGACAACACTAAAGAACATAATTATTATAAATGCGAGTGTGACATAGACGACCTTGCAATATGTGAATAGAAACATATTCAATAAGTATGTAAAAAGTTTTAAATAAGGAAGTATCGCCCAGAAAAAAGACAATGTAAATAAGGCAATAGAGACATGATTGTCATGGGATGGCAGTTAACAGGCGCACCCGCCAATAGTATTGGATATCTTGCACCTATTTAAAAGTACTCTATCTAGTTGCTAAGCTAAGCTTTAATGCTTTTTAGTGTAGAGATGGCATGTTATGTAATGCGCGTGCACTATAGAATTATCGAAAGTGTTTAATACCGTTTTATGTATACATAATGGATTACGGTATAATAATGGAGAAAGAATGATGTCAATTGGAAATAGAACGATTGATTGGATTCTAGCGGTTTTGCTTATCATTGTTATGATCGTGTCTGGTGTAGGCATCTACTACTCATCGGCGATTATAGGTAAACTGGATGAGATGTCCACAAGTCAGGATGACAACTACGCGGCTCTGTTGGCAGCAATCAGTGAAAGTAGTACAACATCTGAGAGTCTATTGAATGCACTCTTGGAAGTGATTAGCGGTCTCAATCTATCATTGCCATTGGTGGTCATAACTTCGGCGAGTCCAACCTCTGGGGCTGCACCTTTAATCGTATCCTTCAAGGCAGTGGCAATTGGAGGAACCCCAACGTACAGTTTTGAATGGGACTTTGGTGACGAAACACCCACAAGTAGCGTACAAAATCCAACCCACAATTATACAACTGCGGGAACATACACGGCCACGGTAAACGTCACCGACAGCCAAGAAGCAACCGTATCGGATAGCCTAACCATAACGGCGCGCGCTCCAGGGTATAGGTTACTGAGAGTAGGATTTGCATGGCCCACTTACATCGATCCTGCTGTGGGATCTGACTACTCAAGTTCAACTGCTGTTACAAACTTGTATGACCCACTTGTGTTCCCAACCATTACTGGTGACGTGAAGCCATGGGTAGCGGAGAACTGGACTGTGTCAACGGACGGTCTCACGTGGACTTTCACACTGAGAGATGATATCACTTTTCCTAGTGGTCGAAAGCTAAAAGCAGACGATGTGTTGTTCTCAATGGAGAGGCTGATAACGATAGGTGAGGGATACTCATACTTGTTCTCACCCTACGTGAACTTGACCACATCTTCAGCAATAGATGACTACACGTTGCAGTTCAAACTTGACAAAACATTCGGACCTTTCCTCACCACGTTAGCAAGGCTCTACATAGTTGATAAAGAGGAAGTTATGGATCACATCATACAAGGAGGTACATATGATTATCCACCAAACGGAGATTTAGCTAGAGAGTGGTTGCTGACAAACGACGCCGGTTCAGGACCGTACAAGGTTAAAGAAGTGGTACTGGAGGATCACGTTTACATGGATAGGTTCAACGACTATTGGGCAGAAATGAAAACCAATTCACCTGATGAAATCAGAATGTTAGCATTAGCCGTGCCCACAACAGAAAGGACTATGTTACTGAAAAAGGAACTCGAAATCTCGTCACAATGGTTGCCCGAGGAAACGCTTGAAACATTGAGTAAGGCGGGCCTTACGAGTGGTAGTTATCCGGGTGGAGACATGTTCTACTTTATGATGCACTGCAACAGAACACCAACCGATGATATACATGTCAGAAAAGCCTTGGCATACGCAATGGACTACGAGACAGTGGTCGAAGAAATTTATCTGGATAATCCGCTAGCCAAATGTGTTGTGCCTATAAGCTTAGCAGGAGCTGCTGAACTGCCCATGTACACTAAGAACCTAACTGCAGCTACAGAAGAACTCCAGAAGTCAAAGTATTACATCACATCACCTTCAGACATACCCGAGATTGAAGTGCACTGGTGCGCCGAGGTTCCAGCCGAAGAAAGAGTAGCTATGCTCCTTGCTGAATCCGCTGAAGACATAGGACTTACAGTAAAGGTTGTTAAAACTCCATGGAACAGTATGATAGTCGACATGGCTGATCAAGATTTATCCCCTAACATAGAGACAGTTTTTGTGGCTGCCCACTATGCAGAAGCGGGATCCCTACTGGAAACAAGGTACCACTCGAAAGCTGCTGCAACATGGGAGCAAAACGAATGGCTTTTGAATGCTACAATAGACACAATGATAGAGGAGGCTCTTTCACAAGTGAATATCACTAAGAGGTATGAGAAATATGCGGAGCTAGAACTTTACCTACTTGACTTGTGCCCAAGCCTGTTCTTATTCGATCACTTAGTGAAACACTCGTACCAACCATATGTCGTTTGGCCCAGCGTGTTAGGCGAGTCTATACCGGTAATGGGCTACAACATAGACGGCAGAACGATCGAAGTCATACCACCAGAGTAACCAAACAAAAATTTAAAAATACCAGTATCCCTTTTTTATCTCTAACACATGCCTATAGGAGACGATATGCAAACATGAAAATGAGAACATACATAGCGAGGAGATTAGGTTTCGTGTTATTCTCACTTATAGGCTTATCAATTTTAGTGTTTTATTTAGCTAGGGTGATACCTGGAGATCCAGTTTTGATGATGGTTGATCCACGTACCTCACCAGCAATCATTGAAGAGTTAAGACATAAGCTGGGACTGGATAAACCATTATACATGCAGTATTGGTTCTGGCTGCAGGATGTTTTTAGGGGAGATCTAGGCTTCTCTGTCTACACTAAGCGTAGTGTAACAAGTGATGTGTTAGAGTATCTTCCTATATCTCTAGAACTCGTAATTTTAGCTGCCCTAATGGAAATTGCGGGATCTTTTATACTCGGCGTGTTAGCTGGCTCACATGCCTATAAGTGGCCTGATAACCTTGTAAGAATACTGTCGTACATAGGGATATCAATTCCATCTTTCGTGTGGGCTATAATATTCCAATTGATTTTCGCTTGGCAACTGTCATTATTTCCCACGAGTGGATTGCTTAGCAGCAATGTCCTCAAACCTCCGAGAGTGACTGGTTTTACATCTTTGGATTCGTTGATCGCAGGTAGGTTTGATGCGTTTGCTGATGTTATATGGCATGCGACACTTCCAGCATTGGCGTTGTGCATCGGTGGTATGACGCAAGACGCGAGGATAATAAGGTCTGGCATGGTTGAGAACAAAGACAAGGAATACATAGCTATGGCGACATCTCAAGGCTTACCCAAAAGGCTTGTGATGTTCAAATATCTGCTTAAACCATCCATAATTCCGGCAGTAACAGTTATGGGAATGGACATAGCTTCGATGTTGGGTAATGCTTTCCTAGTCGAAACGGTTTTCCTGTGGCCCGGTTTCTCTAGACATGCAATCAAAGCTATGTATAGAAGTGACCTTAACACCATAATTGCTACCGTCTTAGTGATAGGACTAATTTTCGCTATAGTGAACATAATAACCGACATCATAGTGGCATATTTAGACCCAAGAATTAGACTCATGGAGAGAGGTGAATAAGATGAAAAAGATAAGGTTATTTGAAACAATTAAGCAGTCACCACGCTGGGAATCTTTTAGGAGAATGTGGTATAAATTCTCTAGAAGCCCACTGTCAATAGCGGGATTAGTGATATCGGCTGCTTGCATTTTCATAGGCTTGTTTGCCCCTTATATAGTGCCTTACCCAGAACATGCAGGCTACTTCCACAACTATGCAGATGCCTTCATCTCTCCCTTTCAAAACTCAAATTATATATTTGGCACAGATGAGTATGGCAGAGATACACTAACTAGAACGATGTTAGGGTTTCAATACTCTCTAACGATGGCTGGAGTGGTTCTCTCTCTCGTTGTCGCACCTGGCGTGATTTTGGGACTTATCGCAGGGTACCATAAGGATAGATGGATTGACATGGTAATAATGAGAATATGTGACATATTCATAGCGGTCCCTCCCTTGGTATTAGCGTTAGCTATATGCTCAGTACTAGAGCCCAATGTTTTCAATGCTATGATGGCGGTCTCATTAATGTGGTGGCCTTGGTATGCAAGGTTGACATATAACGTTTCATCGGCAATGAGAAACGAGTACTTCGTTCAAGCAGCCGAGGTGATGGGAGCTAGTACGTTCCACATAATATTCAAGGAAATACTTCCAAACTGCCTTGGTCCCATACTAACAAAGGTAACGCTAGATGTCGGCTGGGTCATACTGATAGGATCAGCGCTAAGTTATGTAGGGTTGGGTGCTCAGCCTCCGACACCCGACCTTGGCACTATGGTTGCTGACGGTGGGAATTGGATGCCAGATTTTTGGTGGATGTCCATGTTCCCAGCATTAGGGATTGCGATTATAATCTTAGGATTTAACCTGCTAGGCGACGGCATTCGAGACATGTTTACGGAGTAATCCACTTTGACGGAGCAACTCTTGGAAATAAAGGATTTACACGTGGGCTATAGGACTTATAGGGGCACATCAAAAGTTCTTAATGGCGTACACTTGACGGTGAAGACTGGAGAGAAAGTAGGGATAATCGGAGAATCTGGGTGTGGCAAGACGACAACCATGAAGACTATTCTCCGCATTTTACCCACCAACGCTGTAATACATGGAGGTGAAGCATACCTTAAAGACAAAAATATTCTGAGAATGGGAAAAAACGAATTAAACGAATTGCGAAGAAAGCATGTAGCCATGATATTTCAAGATCCCACAGCAGCTCTTAATCCCGTATTCAATATTAAAACGCAGCTAATAGATGTCATCAAATCTTCTCATGCACATGAAGGCGAGAAGACAGAAGAGTTTAAAGCCAAATGCATAAGGCTGCTTAAAGAGGTAGCCTTACCAGACCCGGAGAGGGTGCTTGGAAGTTACCCCTTCCAACTAAGCGGAGGTATGAAACAAAGGGTCTGCATTGCTATGGCACTAGCAACGCCCAGATACCTTTTAATAGCTGATGAGCCTACCACCAACCTTGATGTAACAATACGGGATCAGGTATTACTCCTCATCAAGGATATCACAGAAAAAAGAAGATTATCGGTAATCTTAATCTCTCAAGCGTTGGGCGCGGTTAAAGGCTTCGTAGATAAAGTCTACGTTATGTATGCAGGAGATACTGTTGAAGTTGCTGATACCAAAGACCTGTTCTCAAACCCGTTGCATCCCTATACTAAAGGGTTTTTAGACTCAACTCCTAAGCTGACCGGGGGCGGCTTCTCAGAAGGCATTAAAGGGAGGGTACCTGATTATATAGACCCCCCATCAGGTTGCAGATTTCACCCACGCTGCACTTACACCTTAAGCAGATGTAAAAAGGAGAAACCACCATTCATCGATGTCGAGGGAAACCACGGAGTAGCCTGCTGGCTTTACTATAAGAAGTGACGACAAATGGAAGAAGCAGAGAACATACTCGTAGTCGAGAACTTAAAGAAATACTTTAAGACAACCTTTGGAACGGTTAAAGCCGTTGATGGTATAAATTTCAATGTCAGATCCGGTGAAACCTTCGGCTTAGTAGGTGAGTCTGGCTCTGGTAAAAGCACAACGGGTTACCTGATAATGGGAATTTACACACCTACCTCAGGCAGAATCCTATTTAAAGGTCGGGATATATCAGTGCATGCATTAAAACGTCCCAAACACACCAAAAAAGACATGAGCATAGTCTTTCAAGATCCAGCTTCTTCATTGAACCCTTCGAAAACCATTAGAGACATTGTGGGTTTACCCTTAAAAGTACATGGAATGGGTAAAAGTAGTAGCGAGTTTATTGAAAAGGTAGCTGAACTTTTAGAACTTGTGGAGTTGCCTCCTAAAAGATTCATGCATAGACGACCGGGGGACTTAGGAGGAGGCGAAAAACAGGCAGTGGCTATCGCAAGGGCTATTGCTACAAATCCTTCTTTCGTAGTTCTTGATGAACCCACATCAGCTCTAGACGTTTCAATTCAGGCAAAAATAATAAAGATATTAATGAAGTTACAACAAGAGCTTAAGCTGTCATATCTCTTCATAACCCATGACTTAAGCCTCATGCGAAATGTGGCTTCAAGAGTTGCGATAATGTATTTAGCCAAAATCTATGAATACGCTCCTGCCCGCCTGTTCTTCCATAACCCATTACACCCATACACTAAAATGCTACTATCTTCTGTGCCAGTACTAACAGATGAAGAGGAAGCATTAAAGCCCAAAGATGTAAAATCAACAGGAGAAGTCTCGAGCGCAATTAATCCTCCACCGGGATGCAGATTTCACCCAAGATGTCCATTTGCAACGAAAATTTGCAAAGCGAAGGAACCCAAGTTTACAATGGTAGAACCCGAACATTACGTGGCATGCCACCTCTACACCGAGAAGAGCTAAAGAACTAGTTTATCCTTACTATTGTTACGCTTTTTCGCCGAGCAAGCTCCTCAGATTTTACGATTCAATAGAATTCTAAAAGAGAGATTAAACGCTTTTTCTATATTGGAATATCGTTGTCAAGTATAGCCGTTAGAAAATTATCGAGAACTTAAACTCAGCTGTGCTGTAAAAAGCAAAAATTTCACTTAAATAATCAAATGCAGTCAAGCGGATGAAGTAGAGGCCTCGTTTAATTCTTCAGATAAAATTACGCTTTCGACATAGAGGCGCGTATGATAAAAAGGCTATGTTAAAAATTATTTAGTTACTAGAACTGGGCATGGAGCATTTCTGATCACTCCATCACTTACACTGCCTAAAAGCATCTCTCTTATTTTGCTTATACCCCTAGCGCCCATAACAATTAAGTCGAATTCACTGTCTCGCGCGGCTTTAAGTATCTCTTGAACCGTGTGTCCTTCCTTGAGCAAAGTTCCAACTTGAATCCCCTCAGTTTTAACCTTATTTTCACCATCCACTAAAATGGTGGTGCCAGCCTTGCGGGCAGCCTCAACGACCTTCGAAAAATCCGCGGGAGCCATGATTGGAACGCTTGGAGGAGTTAGAGTTGTTGGTTCGGGCATAACAATAGGTCTCACGCCAACTGAATATACGTGGAGTAAAGTGATTTTTCCATCAAACCTTTTAGTTATCTGGATAGCAATTCTAGGGCTCTTAGTGAATGCTCAGAACCGTCTAACGGAACCAAAATCTTCTTGAACAATGACATGAAGCCAAGGAAATGGGAAGAAAGGGAAGAGAGCACGTTTTGAAGAACTTCTTGATTACAAGACACTTGAAAGACTATCTTAGACTGTTCAGTTCAA
>JGI24025J20009_10002240_pt1 | contig 14090 bp, 14 predicted proteins | sample Cruoilmetagenom3_FD_20009 | JGI IMG/M metagenome (IMG submission 20009)
TGCTCACCAAAGAGCAAAAGGAGATTATTGAAAAGTTGGGGTTTGCTGAGGCGCTTTTTTAGGGGTGTAGCCTATATAACGCAGAAAGTCAGGTTTTAAAGGGGTTGATTACCACGTGGAAGTCTGAAGTAATTAGGGTGAGATTTGGGTGCAATTAGGGCGAAAAGAAAAGCTTATGGTGGATTATTTCCTATCTATAACCGTGGAGACACGTTAAAAAAAATTAGGATGTGTAATGATAAGATGAAAACAAAATTGATTGCTGGTATATTGGCGCTGGCACTGGTCGCGACTGCGATTGGTGTCGTATCCGCTCGTAACAACTTTAGCGGTCTAGCTCAAACTTCAACTCTGGACGAATAGTGCGAATAGAGACCGGACAAACAGACGCAGATAGAGCCACTGTTGTGCACAAACGATGTGAGTGCGTGGGAGGGGAAACACGCACTCTTTATTTTTTAATTTGCCATAACGCCGGACAGCATGCTTAAAAGAGGTTTTGGACGTTATTGCAGAGGAAAAACAATTGTTAAGTACTTCCACAACTGAAAATTTCTAATGAGTATCCTTGGTTATCAAATCACGCACTTGGGTTAGAATGTTGGCCTTCTGGGAAGTAAAAATTGCATGAAAAAGTATTGTAGTAAAAAATAAAAAGAGGAAAGCTATAGTTATGAACGCTATAGCTTTGGTAAGCAGTTTTATAAATGAGAAGCGTAATGAATGATCATTCCGCAACTACTTCTGCGAATCCAACTCTTCTCGATACTTTTGTTACCCGTACCTTCACGTTATCACCTTTGTTCGTGTTGGGCACAAAAACCACAAAACCCTCTACTCGAGTTATACCGTCGCCTTCTCTACCTACATCCTCTATCGTCACGTCGTAGGTCGCACCTACCTCTATAGGGGCACGAAATCCCCTTCTTTCTCCACTATATTCCATACCTTACAAACCTCCTTTATATCCTATTTCGTTTTTTATTTCGTGATACTACAAAGAAAAATCGCTTCCCTCATGAGAAAAGTCGCTTATTCCTCGCTATCACTTAGTAACTTCTATATTCTTCTCTTATATAAATAGGTGGCTGTGAAAAGCGGAAAAACAAGGCAGTCAAGCGGAAGGTATTCGAGACAATACATGTGCTACCGTAAACAGCACACGCACCATTTCCTACTTATTTCATAGTTTTTAGGTATTCAGGTCTCATCCGTAACAATAGAAACGAGTGTCACATCAAAAATTAATGTTTTTCCCGCGAGTTCATGATTGAAATCAATCACAACATCTGTATCTGTGACGTTTGTTATAGTGCCTACCTGCCCTTGGGCAGTAACAAGCTTCTGCCCGACTACAGGAGTAATACCTGCAGCAGTCAATTCTTCAATCGGGCTGGTTATTAGCATATCCTCACGATAGGCGCCGTATGCTTCTTCGGGCGGGATGGTTAAAGTCTTATTTTCACCCACAGCCATACCTACAACACCCTTATCAAATCCACCTATCATCTCACCGGCACCAACCGTAAATTCAAGCGGCTGGTAATCCCTTTTCTGGTTGTATATTCCTGCTTCAATCGCAACGTCCTTTACAGACGTGTCAAAAACAGTACCGTCTTCCAGTTTCCCGACGTAGTCTACCTGAACGTAGTCGCCGTCTTCAACCACTTTTACCGGATTATCCGTGCTTAAACATCCGCTCACTAAAATAGCGCCCACCAGCAACAAAAGCAAAGCTTCTTTTCTTCTCATTTTTTCCCTATCTTGTGCATTCGCAATCTCCAGTCAGTGACAAACAAATCCGGCTACACACATGCCTTCCTTCAGAAGCCTTTCAACTCCCGACCCGAAAGAGAATGTAGCCCTTGTTTTATGTCTATAAGTTACTTCTTAAACTATAACCTGTTAAACATTTCGCGTAATTCCCTCATTGTGCATTTATAGTTAGGATAAAGTTGATAGTACGACTAAACTTCAATATACCACTCCGCATGCCTTATCTCCTCTTCCATGAACGTTGTTCCACGAGGTATAAATTACCAGAGCGGTGCATGGAATTTAAAACTACTGAGATTAACCTACAAATATGGTGTTTGCATCATGCTGTTGCCATTCGCCTCTGATGCTGACTGAACTAAACTTCACAAAAAATGACTGAGCAAAACGCCACAAACTTCCCCTTCCCCGCGATACGAGCAGGGCAACGGGAGTTTATGGACGATGTACGTGATTCGGTAGAGTCCGAAAGCATCTTGCTTGCACATGCACCGACCGGGATAGGGAAGACCGTTGCTGCGCTCGTTCCTGCCTTACACTATGCGTTGGCGAACGAAAAAACCGTATTTTTCCTCACGTCCAAACGCAGTCAGCACAAGATAGCGATCGACACGCTCAGGTTGATAAAGAAGCATGCCGGGCTCAATCTCGTTGCGGTTGATATCACCTCGAAGCAGTCCATGTGCCCACGCGCGACGAGCCCTCTCTATCAGGAATATTATTCGTTATTCAACGAGTTTTGCAAATCCGAGCAGAAGAATAAACGCTGCCGGTACTTCATGAAGACTGATGAAGAAGCGCTGCAGCGGATAAGTGCGGATATACTGCACGTAGAGGAGTTATGCGACTGGTGCGCAGGCAGGGGCGTATGCCCGCATAGGGCTGCTCTGGAAGTGGCAGAACGCGCTGACGTGGTCGTGTGCGATTATAATTATCTTTTCGAGCCAGATATTGCGGAACGGGTATTAGAGCGGTTAGAAACAGGTTTGGATGATCTCATATTGATCGTTGACGAAGCGCACAACCTGCCAGATCGTATACGAAACAATCTCAGCAATACCTTGCGAATGAGCACGATAACAAGTGCCGCACGTGAGATCAAGTATATAGACCGCGAGATGTACGGCAATCTCATGGAATTGGAAACGATCTTCACGAAATTGGCGATGAAAGCGAGCGAGAATAAGGAGAAGGAGATACCGGTGGATCGTAACTTTCTGCTGGACGAGATGGGGCGAGTACTGAGGCGGAGAATAGAAGCGATAAGTTACGATGAGTTCGTCAACACGCTTCAAACCATTGCCGAAAAGTTTGAGACTGCTGGAGAGGCTACGGGCAGTTCACGGTATGGCAAAGAGAAAGAGACGGCACAGCGGAATATTGTCAGCGTGGCGGAGTTCCTGGATACCTGGAGAACACGGGAGAAATGTGTAAGGATTTTTTCGCTCGCGCTGCGCGAGAATCCAACGCTGTACTTCAAACTGCTCGACCCTTCAGTGATAAGCGCGCCGATATTCGCACAAGCGCATTCAACAATCATGATGAGTGGCACGTTATGCCCCACGGAGATGTATGCCGATGTACTTGGCGTTACTCCTGCTCGAATCAGAGGCAAAGAGATAGTTACGCGGGAGTACAACTCGCCGTTCCCTGAGGAGAACCGCCCGATTGTGGTTACTAAGGAGCTCACAACGAAATATACGAAACGTGGCGAGGAGATGTACAGGAAAGTGGCCGGGAAGATTGACGATGTAGCGCAATACGTAAAAGGCGGCATGGCAGTTTTTTTCCCGTCATATGCGCTTCTGAAAAGCGTTGCGGCGTATTTGCCTGAGGACATAAGCGGACGGGCGATGGTAGAGCGCAGGGAGATGACGAAAGGGGAAAAGAATCGGTTATATGAGCGGTTAAGGGATACTAATGATGGGATATTGCTTGCCGTGCAGGGTGGGTCGTTCTCAGAGGGCATGGATTACGAATCCAATACGCTCAAGGCGATTATAGTCGTTGGAGTGCCGTTGAGTCCGCCAACATTGGAGGTAAAAACGATAGAAGGGTATTATACTGGAATTTACGGTGCAGAAAAGGGCAGGCTTTACGGGTATTACTATCCGGCAATAACAAAGGTGCTACAAGCGGCCGGCAGGGGCATACGAAGCGAGAAGGATCGGTGCATCATTGTTCTGATGGATTACCGATTTGCTCAAATCCCGTATAGAAAATGTCTCCCGCCAGATTATAAAGTGAACTTCACAAACCGAGCAGAAATGCTCTGCCGGGAATTCTTTAATTGAATGTGCAAGAATACGAATCGGGCTTTACACTTTCATCGGGGAAGATAAGAACAAGATGAATAAGTTGGTGGACGGATGGATATAACTGAAAATACTCAGCACTTGAAATAATCCCTAATTAGCCCCACCACGATCTTGCTCAGCAGAAGTAACCCGATCAAGTTGGGAATGGCCATCAGCGCATTGGTAATATCAGAGAACAGCCAGATGTCCACGAGGTATATCGCCGCTTTTGGCAGGTCCACCACACCGGCACCTATGACGATCCCCACCAGGAACACGGAATAGTATACCCTGAGGAAGAACCTGTAGAATCTGACATCTTCTGACACTTTCTTCACAAAGTATGAGAGGCACTGCTTGCCGTAGAATGACCAGGTTAGTATGGTAGTAAAGGCAAACAGCACCATTCCGAAAGTTATCACCAAATCGCCAGCATAGCCGATCTGTGAGTTGAAGGCATGGATGCTCAGCGAGGTGCTGGTCTTGCCGGTCTCCCACGCACCTGTGGATACAATCACCAGCCCGGTCATGGAACAGACCACGATAGTATCAATGAACGGCCCAAGCATGGCAATCAAACCCTGTCTGACGCTGTTCGGTGTCTTTGCAGTGGCATGTGCCATAGGAGCGCTGCCCAGACCTGCTTCATTGGAGAAGACACCTCTGGCGATGCCGAACCGCACGGCATGGGCCACGGTAGCACCTGCAAATCCGCCGACTGCTGCTTGACCGGATAAAGCGCTCTCGAGTATAAGCAAAAAAGCCCCAGGAATTGCTTCGTAGTTCAATACCAGAACAACCATGGCTGCTGAAATGTAAAGCGCCGCCATGAAAGGTACCAGACTTCCGGCTACGTGTCCCAGTCTCTTAATTCCGCCAATCACTACCAGCCCGATCATCAATGCCAGTAGTAAGCCAGTGGCAATTCCAGGAATATGGAACGTCTCATTTAATGCAAGAGATACAGAGTTAGCCTGGGCCATATTGCCGATGCCAAAAGAAGAAAAGAGGCCAAAGGTGGCAAATGCCATTCCCAAAGCCAAACCCAATCGCGGATTTTTTAATCCCCGCTCAAGATAATAGAACGGGCCGCCTATCATGGTACCGTCAGGCAGTTCTTCCCTGAAATGGAGGGCAAGTGTGCATTCCACGAACTTTGTTGCCATGCCCACTATTGCGGTCAGCCACATCCAGAAAAGCGCTCCTGGGCCGCCAAGCGAGATTGCCGTGGCAACGCCTGCGATATTGCCTGTGCCGATGGTGCCCGATAGTGTGGTCATCAAGGCACGAAATGGCGATATGTCTCCCTTGCCCTCTTCCTTATGTTTGATTATGAGCCAGAGGGCATACACCAGTTTACGCGCCTGAAGTCCCCTTAACCTGAAAGTAAGAAATATACCGGTCCCGATAAGCAGGGCCATCATAAAAGGACCCCAGACAATACCATCTACTGCTGTGATAATCTGGTGTATATTTATCAAAAGTATCATTCTCGCCTCGATAAGTCCTCTCCTATCCTACACTCTACCCACTACTTAAGTACAGGTCCTGCACTTAAGCACGATGGCTCAGATATGACTTACTTAAACTACCGATACGGTAGATTTATCGCAGAGTGGAAAAAGCTCTCCCACCTTCAGTATATCTATGCCGAATCACCGTACTTGGTACTGATCAATAACGCAGCGCAGTCGCGTTTTGCAACACGATTATATTATCTGCCTATTCCAGATACATTTATGGATTTATAATATGTGCTACAACTAATCATCAAGTCCCTCGAGTTCCTCGCCGAATTCCTCTTCTACTTCTCGCTCCAAGTCCGCACCAGTACCTAAAGCCTCTTCTATCAGCTCTCTTACGGAAGTCCACTTCTCAAGCGCCCTTTCCTGGTTATAAGGGAAACTATAAGTCTTTCTCGCCCACTGGCTCTCTATTATCTTTTCACCTTCCATCTTCTGCACCCAGTGAGTCTCTACGGAGATGAACTTGCCATAATTCCCCTCTTTGACAAAACATCTCAATACTTGCCTTGGACTTCCATCCTCACTTTTCATAATCACTCTGTACCCAACATCTTTTAATGTCTTTATACTCGGTTTTATTCCGCTCATGGTTTTTCTTTCACCTACTCCTTATCTTATTTAGATTTTTGGTCTGTATATAAATTAGATGGCGCTGCTTTTACTTTTATTCTTTGTTTTCTTTTTATTCACCCCGCTCGCCACACCGCGTTTTCCATATTTCTTCCTCTCCTTCTTCTCCATATACCACCGTAATACCCCTGCATTAAGGAGCCAGGTATTCAGCAAATCCATCGTGAGACCAAACAAAAGCACGAGCGAGATGTCCCTTAACATGGGAATAGGGGCGAAATGCGATGAGAACAAATGAATAGAAGAGGAAACGAGGAACATTGCGAATATTGCGGACATTGTGGTAAATGTCATCGTTATGCCGGTTTTCATTGCGTTTCTTACCTTCTCGTTTAAGTCACCCTTTTTACGAAGCAGATTCGTCGTCAGTAAGATATTAGAGTCCACAGAATAGCCTATGAGCATAAGCAACGCTGCGACCGTGCCAAGCGTTAATTCCAGCCCTATTATGTCCATGCAGCCCATTGCAATTACGATGTCAGAAAACGCGGCGAAAATTACTGCTAACGGTGGAATAACTGTTCTAAATACCACGAAAACAACTATCGCCATCAGCGTAAAAGCGAGGATCACGGCGCGCACTGCCTGACTTTGCGATTCCTGACCAAACAACGGACTTATGTCCCGCAGTTCATACGACCCGTATTCCTCTTTAAACATAGCTATCAATTCATCTTTTTGTAATTCGCTCATTTGTCCGAATTCTATACTCTTCTCATTCACGCCACCGGTATCCCTTATGTGGGTGATCGGATACGCTGAGAATTTTGCAGTAAGCGCTTCTTTTGTATCGTCAGTTGTTATCTTTATCACTGTTCCGCCTTTGAAATCCGTTCCTAAACGAACCGGTGAGTCTACGGTTACTTGCGTGTACGTGATTATAGCGAAAGAGATGAGTAAGATGATTAACGGTATCGCGACCATTTTTTTCACCGGATATTTCGTGATATCCACTTTTTCGAACAGGCTGTCTATATCGGGTATACGCATGCAACATCCTTTCTATTTATTTTAATAAAAACCTTCATCTTTTTCAAATAGGGATGTAAAATCCGTGATAAGGCTTTCGTTTGCAACAAACTTTCTTTCTAAGGTTTTACTGGATGCCTGCTACGAAGTTATTTCTTTAGTAAAAGTTTCTTTACACTTTTTCTTTTTTGAACGGCTTCGCCGTTCCATTGCTTTCAGCAATGTCAAAAGAAAACATGTGCTAAAATAAAACTTATATCCTTGGGGGATTTTTATTTTTAAGAAGCGGGTTGTGCTGAAAACAAGCTTTAAAATGTATATTTACTAAGTAAAAAGAGATAACTACACTACAAGGAAGGTAAAGATGAAAAGTTCTTTTGTTAAAGCTTTTCTTCACAAGACCATGAAACGATTTGAAGTAGGGATACGGGATGCGAACGATGAAGAATTGACTCGTATAAGTGAAGGTATGGGTCTTTCGCTCAATTTGGAAGAGATGCGCAGAGTACAGCGTTATTTCGCAGCGAAAAAACGAGAGCCAACGGATGTGGAACTCCAGAGTATTGCACAGGCTTGGTCGGAGCATTGCTGTTACAAGAGTTCGAAAAATGTATTGCAGAAGTTCATTTTTGGGATAGAAGCGCCGCAGAATATGTTAGTGATAAAAGAAGATGCGGGCGTCCTGGAATTTGACAAGGACCATGCGTATGTTTTTGCCTTCGAGAGCCATAACCATCCCTCGGCAATAGAGCCCTACGGGGGTGCCGCAACAGGAATTGGGGGCATTATCAGGGATGTAATCTGCATGGGCGCGCAGCCGATTGCGTTGATTGACCCTTTATTCTTCGGCCCGTTGGATTATGCGTATGACAAACTTCCCGCAGAGGTGAAGCATCCGCGGTTTTTGTTTAATGGTGTTGTTGCAGGGATAAGCGACTACGGGAATCGTATAGGCATTCCCACATGCGCGGGTATGGTTTATTTCGATGAAGGCTACGTGGGCAACTGCGTGGTGAACGTGGGCTGCGTAGGAATAATGAAGAAGGCTGATTTGAGCAGAAGCATGGCGAAGCAGGGTGAAGTGCTTGTTTTGGTCGGCGGGAAGACAGGGCGAGATGGTATACATGGTGTTACCTTTGCTTCGGTGGAGCTGACGGGTGAGGAGGAATTCAGAAGCGCAGTTCAATTGGGTGATCCGATAACTAAGGAACCACTCATGCATGCGATACTGGAAGCGAATGGGAAGAGGCTGATAAGTGGGATGAAGGATTTTGGTGGCGGGGGCTTATCATGTGCAGTGAATGAGATGTGCCATGCAGGTGGATGCGGTGCTGAAATTCACTTAGAGCGAGTGAAGTTGAAAGAAGAGGGTCTTAGCGCATGGGAGATCTGGGTTTCTGAATCACAGGAACGGTTTTTAATCGCGGTGGAGCCGGATAATGTGGACGAATTACTGGCAGTATTCGAGAAATGGGATGTAGACGCTGTGGCTGTAGGTCAAACACAAACTTTTAAGAAAAGTTTAATCAAAAGCGCTTCGCAACAAACTTTAGGAAAGTTTAATCAAAATGCTCCTCAGATAACGATCTTTTACGATAACGAGAAGATATTTGAGCTGGAGACAGATTTCCTCGTCTCCTGTCCTGTTTATACGCGTCCGATGGAGGTGAGGCGGGAAGAGAAAGAGAAGTTAGTGGCGATAGAAGAGCCGGTAGACTATAACGAAACTTTAAAACGATTGCTTTCCGCGCCGAATATCGCATCCCGGGAATCTGTTATAAGACGATATGACCATGAAGTGCGGGCTTCTACAGTAATAAAACCGTTGCAAGGGCTATTAGGAAAAGAGACGCATGGCGATGCAGCAGTGATAAAGCCGTTAGAAGACTCTTATAAGGGACTTGCGATTACTTCGGATGTGAATCCGTCCTTGTGCAAACTAAACCCGTTTTGGGGCGCGGCAAGTGCAATGGACGAAGTATGCAGGAATTTGACTGCGGTTGGTGCAGTTCCTCATGCGTTTGCCGACTGCTTGAACTTCGGCAATCCCGAGAAGCCGGATAGGATGGGTGATTTCTACGAATGCTGTCGTGGTCTCGGCTACGTAGCATCCTCGCTTGGAGTGCCGTTTGTGAGCGGGAACGTGAGTTTTTATAATGAATCCGCAGCGCTGAAAGAATCTATTCCTCCCACACCCACTATTCTGGGTATCGGGCTATGCGAGGACGTGCGAGACTGCGTTACGGTGGACGTGAAGGAAGCCGGCAATCAGTTGTATGTGATAGGAGAAACGAAAGCGGAGTTAGGCGGGAGTGAGTATTGCAAGTTACGAGGTGTAGAAGGCGGTATTGTGCCGAGGACTGATCCAGCGATGCTGAGAAGGAGTATGGAATCGTTACGGGAGGCGATGAAGATAAGTTTAATAGCAAGTTGTCATGACGTTTCCGAAGGTGGTTTTGCGGTTGCGGTATGCGAGATGTTATTAGGTGGAGATATTGGCGCTTCAATTAATGTTGCAGATGTAAATCCAGAACTGAGAAGCGATTATAAGTTGTTCTCCGAGTCGAATTCGAGATGGGTGGTGGAGGTGTGTAGAGGAGAAGCAGCAGGAAGGTTTGAGGAGCTGATGAATACACGAGGAGTTTGCATAAGTAACATAGGGGAGACTTTGGAGGAGAAGCGGATTGGGATTCAAGATAAGAACAAAGAGTTGGTGAATATTTCGTTAGAAGGAGTGAGAGCGGCGTGGTTGGGGACATTTGGTTGATGTTCAAACCTTTTAAAAAGAGTTAGATGGAAAACCAATCACATAATTAGGATGAAGAACAAATAAATGGCGATTGAAAGGAAGAAAAAGACCGCATCTAATTTAGGACACGTAAAGATTTATTTGGACACAAACGTGTGGTGTAGACCTTTTGATGAACCGGCACAGCAAAGGATAATTGATGAGGGGGAAGCGCTTTTGAAAATACTGGAGAAGGCACACACAGAACAAAATTATACTATTATCGGCTCGTTGATCTTAGACGATGAAGTTAAGCAGATAAAAGGGAGAAGGAAAAGAGAAGCAGTTAAAACTATAATGGCTCTGTTCATTTCGGAAAAAGTGCGAAGCTTTTCAAAATCTGCCGTAAGGGATTTAAAAACAGTTGGTTTAAGAGACAAGGATGCACTTCACCTCGCTTTTGCTGTCCACGACCATGCAAGATATTTTATAACTACAGATGACTACATATCAAAAAAAGAGAAGGATATAGAGAGAAAGTATAAGATTAAAATAGTGCCATATGACCTCTACTGTTATTATCCACCCCATACGTAATTAACATTTTCTTCCTCACCTCCACTTTCCAGCACCTTAATCAAATCCTCATACTCAACAACCAGCGATTTGCTCAGCTGCGTTGTGAATGAGGTCTCTTCTACTGACAATCCTTTCTTAAGGCAGAAACGCACACGGTCGAAATCGCCGAGATACCTATCGACGGCGCTGGGACTGTGATATGTTTCCCTTGCGATGTCCGGCGTAGCCTTTTTATCCCGGAGCGATTTTTCACAGATGATTCTTTTATGCGTTGTGCTTCTGCCCAGATCATGCACGGTGCCCCTGCGTGGCAGCACCACGTTGTTCTCGCGTTCGTATTCGGCGATATTCTTGTGAATGGTCATGTTGGAGCAAGAAAGGATGAGCGATAGGTCGGTCTCTGCCAGCGTTCCACCCTGATCGTCCGCTTCGCGCAGCATCCTTGCAATACCACTCTTTCGGATCTCTTTCTGTGGAACGCTCTCCGCCCTATTCTGAATGTCCTCATAAGTGGCCGCCGATAGGACAACTGGACGCAATCGGAGGTTCTTCATGCTCTTGCCATAACCGCCTTTCTCCTCTTTTGCCACTGCGAACCAGAGCATCTGCCCCATTCTGAGATTCGTTATCGGTGGATAGTACTGCTCAACGATGGACTTCAGTTCTTTGACTAACAGCCCGACGACCTTCGGTCCGCCCAACTTCGGGAATTCCGCCGATATGAAGCCGGATACCGCGGTCTCAAACGTTTTATCCAGCAGTGGTGCATAGATACTCTGCTGTGTTTTCATGCTCAATTTGTCACCCCCCCTTTGCTCAGCTCACGATCTGCGGAGTTCAACGCCAGTATCTCGTCTAAGCGGTCTTTATACGCCGGGTCTTCTTTGTATTTGCGGTATAACACCTGGTAATCCTGTGTCAATCGCTCTGAGGTCTGAACGAGAAAAGCGATTTCTTTCGTTGTGTATCCCCTTTCTGTAAGATACGCAACACGGGAGAAAGTTAGGATATAGCGCTTGATAGCCGTTAGAGAGTGTTTCAGTGTCCTTTCAATCTCGGTGTAGGTTTTTCGCTCTATGAAAAGTCTAACGGTTTCTACCTTGTGGGATACGCCTGGACCAATGTCTTTTTGCTGCCCTCGTGTTGGAACAATCACGCCGCGCGTTGCAAGTGCCTTGAGATCGCGCCTTACCGTTCTGACACCGCAATTCAAGAGTTTTGATGCGACATCCTCCTGTGTGAGCGTGACTCCCTGATCCCAGGCTTCGTGTGTAATTCTCGCAAGCCTCGCCTGCCGAAGAGCTGCAAGCCCATATTTCCTCCTGATCGCCTCGTCTTCCTTTCCGGCGTCGAGCGTTACCACTGCCGTTTTCATCTTGCACTCCGATAACGGCTTTCCAGCGGGTTCCGATGCGGCAATCCCTAAAATCTTCACCTGCCCCACATTCATCACGTTCGGATTGCTATGATCCGGCACGAATACGGATTTCGCAGTCTCTAATATGGCGTTGGATACGAATGGTGGACATTCATAGCCTTGTTCTACCATATTGACGAACATTTGGTCGAGCGTCTTGGCATTTAACCTCTCGGATGCGTTTATATCAGTCTTCATCCATCTCGCCTCCTCTCAATTCGAAATGCTTTTTATCTCCTACACTTATGTGTGTTGTGAAGAGGAGGTCATATGGCCTAATAGCAAGTAATAAATCCGATAGAATTTATAAAGGAAAATGGCAACGAAATCTGAAGATGTAAAAGTTCTGGAGAAGGTGGTATCCATAGCTAAAAGGGAACTCGATCCAGTTGAGTATGCGAGATTTTTGGGGTTGATAACACCCAAGACTGGGGATTCTACGAAGGAATTAAGGGAAATCCGAGATGTTGAATCTTATGAAGAGATTATAGAACGATTAAAGAAAGTAAATGCCCGAATATCCCCCTAAGACGATAGGGTAAGGGATAGAGTAGCGAAGATATGTAAGGGTTACGGGCTTTACCGAGTGCAGAAGAGCGCTTTATTAGGCGATTTGAACAAAAACGAAGCAGAATCCATTGTGTTGGTATGTGAAGAGCTCATAGAAGAGTTAGATTCAGTCTTCGTGTTTCCGATGCGTGATGATTGTTTCAAGAAGATAAAACTGATTGCTGAGGGGTTTGAGGAGTTGTTGAACACTCGAGGAGTTTGTTTACATAGCATAGGGGAAACGGCGGAAGAACAAAGATTTGGTGAATCTCCCGTTGGAAGAAGTACGAACTGCGTGGTTAGGAACAATTGGTTGATGTTCAAGCCTTTTAGAAAAGGGGCAATCCAAAAATCACACCTTTAGAAAAGGTGTGTACCAAAACTCAGGTGCGAGAGTTGGTAAGAGGGGCCTGGCTCCTTACTGGGTCTGACCCCTTATGTTGGTTGCAAGGTTTTTAAGCACGACTTACTCTCTCATATGGTTTAGCATAGGAGGTGAGTAGGAACATGGTATGTAAAGCGCAGATGTTCAGCGAAGATGAAGAAGACTTGCTGCGCATCTTAAGGAAGAAGCCGCGGCGAAGCGAGGTGTGGCTCGACGTTGAAGAAGACCTGCTGGAAATGGACGAAGAGTTTTAACACGCCATCTACGGAACGGACGGAGTGCAGTAAGTAGATGGAAATTGTACGGAAGAAATTATTTCCATTTTTTCTTATTTTATTTTATTCAATTCCATTCCAGCGTAATCGTCGTTAATCATTAGAATTTGAGGGAGCGATTACGCACACCGCTCTTAACCATAACTTGGTGCGGTGCTGGTGCGCGTAAGCCCCTCTATTTTTAATATTCCACAACCTATATACCAGCATAGCATGAATGGTACAACCATGAACCTATTGGAAGTGGATGATAGCAGTTGGGAGCAAGACGTAGAGCTTTCGGAGCTGCCCGTGCTCGTGATGTTCTCCAGTCCCACCTGCGTCCACTGTAAGGAGATGGAGCCGTATTTCATCCAATACGCCGTGGAGTACGAAGGCAAAGTTAGGTTCGCGAAGCTTAACATCCTCGAGAGCATGTTCACCGCCGAACGCTACGGGGTAAAGGCTACCCCGACCTTCACGTTCTTCTGTGACGGCAAACCCGTCCAGAACCTTGCGGGCGCAGCCTACCCCACGCTCATCAAGAAATTGATTGATGATTCGCTCCAATACGGAGAGCAATGCCTGGAGAAATCGACACCTGTACGATTCGATCCGGCGTATGCTTGAGGCGGAAGAGACGCTAAGAAAAAAGAGAGTGGGGCATTGCAAGAGAAAATAGAAGAACTAAAGGCACCCAACAAGTACGCAGTTTAGCTATCATCCCATGCTTTTGAATTTAAACCATCTCGCAATGTTCTATAGATCAGGATATCACCATTACCTTTGTTATGGTAGTGCGAATCCGTTGAAATTGGAAGTTAACATCTTCCGTAGCCGCTGAGGTTTTTGTCGAAGGTTAATGAATAAAGAAAGTTGTAACCTGACATTACGAGTTTTATAGGCTACAATATCACGTATCTATAATGACACGCAATCTAAGGAGCTTTACTCGGTCATAACCAGTTAAAAGCTTTATA
>JGI24025J20009_10002243_pt1 | contig 14069 bp, 12 predicted proteins | sample Cruoilmetagenom3_FD_20009 | JGI IMG/M metagenome (IMG submission 20009)
CTGTGCCGGAAATAGCGCGAAACCTGCGCATGTTCGAGAAAGCTGGCGCATTCCAGATGCGGGTCATCACAGCAAGTCTCGTCGATCAACGCCCACAATGATTTGGCATCATTGGGGCTGTCCTTCCAGTCGGGGAAGAATGCATCGGCATCTATGAAGGGCAAGGAAATGCCCATATCCACGCCAATCAGCGTGCGATCACTTATCTGGTGTCGCAGGAAGTCGAGGACATCTAAGCGTGACCACGCAGTGCCTTTGGGGTGGAGTAATTGGGGCGCTCCGGCCTGTTTGGCCAGTGCCAGCGCAATCCCTTTTTGTCGCGGCCCCTTGGCGCCAGACCAATCAATCGCCAGAAATTGGTCGAAGCGTTTTGTCACGGACGTTCGCTGCGCAATTTGTCCCAATAGGTGATCCGTTCGCGAATTTTACGCTCAAACCCTCGTTCGACGGGCGCATAAAGTGTCATGGGCTCCATCTCTTCTGGCCAATAATTGTCGCCTGAAAAACCCCCTTCAGCTTCGTGGTCATAGGAATATCCGTGACCATAACCGATATCTTTCATCAGCTTGGTCGGGGCGTTCAGGATGTTTTGCGGCGGCATCAAACTGCCGGTTTCGCGCGCTGCCTTAAAGGCTGATTTTTGCGCAACATAGGCAGCGTTGGATTTGGGAGCGGTGGCGCAATAGAGGCATGCCTGCACAATCGCCAGCTCTCCTTCAGGACTGCCCAAAAACGCATAGGCATCCTTGGCCGCAAGACATTGGGTCAACGCTTGCGGATCGGCCAGCCCGATATCTTCGCTGGCAAAGCGCACCAATCGGCGCAGCACATACATCGGCTCTTCTCCGGCCACCAACATGCGGGCCAGATAATACAAGGATGCTTGGGGATCGGACCCGCGCAAAGATTTGTGCAAGGCGGAGATCAGATTGTAATGCCCGTCGCGATCCTTGTCATACACAGCGACACGGCGTTGCAGGAAATTGCCTAACGCAGCTGGATCAAGCGGCTCTTCCAGGGCGGCATTATATAGGGTTTCGGCCTGATTGAGCAGAAACCGACCATCGCCATCGGCGCTGGCAATCAAAGCCTCGCGCGCTTCTGTCGTCAGGGGGAGGGGGCCTTCCAATGCTTCGGCGCGATCCAGCAATTGTGCCAGCGCCTCTGCATCCAATCGGTGCAGAATCAGCACTTGGCTGCGGCTGAGTAAAGCTGCGTTCAATTCAAAGCTGGGGTTTTCTGTTGTGGCGCCAACCAGCGTTACCGTGCCGCGTTCCACAAAGGGCAGAAAGCCATCTTGCTGCGCACGGTTGAACCGGTGGATCTCGTCCACAAACAACAAGGTGCGCTGCCCGGCCTCAGCTGCGCGATCCGCTTCGGCAAAAGCTTTCTTAAGGTCGGCAACGCCGGAAAATACCGCGCTAACCGCAATAAAGCGCATCCCAACCGCGTCCGCCAAAAGGCGCGCGATGCTGGTCTTTCCCGTTCCCGGCGGACCCCATAAAATCATGCTGGAAAGNTTGCCAGCGGCNACCATGCGCCCAATNGGACCTTGTGGGCCAGTGACGTGGTCTTGGCCGATGATCTCGCTNAGATCGCGCGGGCGCAAGCGATCAGCCAAGGGGGCATCCTCGCGCGGTTCATCGCGAGTTGGTTGCGCCGGCGGCGCGTCATTTCCAAACAAATCGGCCATTGGTCGGGCGTGATACGCCGCTGGTCGGAAAACGTAAGCCAAAATTGCAATTGCTCTTGTAATGATAGTTCTAAGATATATCTTCAATGCATCGAAAAATTGAATATATTTACGGAGAGCAATAATGACGAGGCAAAGACGAGGCATGGGCGGGTGGAACAATCTTGGCCCGATGATCGCGATGATGGCAGCTTCGGCGGCGAGTGATTGGGAAGGTAGCGATGAACGTCGCGTCGGTCGTCGCGGTAGATGGCAAGACGGTTCTAAGCCGCGCAAGCGTCGCAGCCGGATGTTCGCGCAGGGCGAATTGCGCCTCGCTCTGTTGGCGCTGATCAATGAAGAATCGCGCCATGGCTATGAATTGATCCGTGCGGTCGAAGATATGACCGGCGGCGCCTATGCTCCCAGTCCTGGTGCGGTGTACCCCACGCTGCAATTGCTAGAGGATGAAGGCCTGATCAAACCGGCCAAGCCCAAGGGCAAGAAGGCGGACGAAGAAGCCGAAGCGAGCAGCAAGAAGCCGTTCAAGGCGACCAAAGCTGGTAAGGTGGAATTGGCCGAGCGGTCTGACGAGGTGGACCAGCTGATGGGACGCATTTCGGAACATGGGGACCGCGCTGAGCGGGTCAAAGAACGCTCTCCCGATCTGTTCCGTGCGATGGGCAATCTTGGCAATGTGCTGAAAAATCGTGCCAAGGCCGGTAAGCTGGATCAGACTGCGATCAATGAAATTGTCGACATCATCGATGAAGTCGCCAAGCGGATCGAACGCCTGTGATTTGGTGTGATTTGGTGTGATTTGGTGTGATTTGGTGTGATTTGGTTTGATTCGGTGGGACTTGCCTCGGGAATTTGCGCCCAAGCGATTGCCGCTCTAAACTCCCTCTTCATTGCGCTGCGCAGATGCAGAAGTATCGCCAGCATAGTAATGGAGGGGGAATTTTATGACTGAATCGGTAAAGACACCGTGGCACCTTTGGGTTGTCGGAATACTAACACTGCTGTGGAACACCGGCGGCGTAAGCAGCTATCTGGGCACGAAATTGGGCGCGCTTAAATCCATGGGTTTCGAAGGTGAAGCGCTGACCTATTTTGACAGCTTCCCAGCCTGGGCCTCCGCATTTTGGGCCTTGGGCGTGTGGGGATGCTTCTTAGGATCGCTCGCATTGCTTTTGCGCAGAGCTTGGGCAGTCTGGCTGTTTGGCATTTCGATTATCGGATTGTTGGGCACGACATATTACGAACGCTTTGTGGCCGATATTCCGGCGTCGATGGTCACACATGGCCAGCTGCTGTTTGCCGCATTCATCTGCTGATTACATTCGCGCTGTTTTTCTATTCCATCCGCATGAAATCAGCGGGTGTTCTGCGTTGAGGCCTTAGGCGGAGGCTGCTGTCTCAGCGGCCTCCTGGGCTATCAAAGCGGCGCGTTCATCGACCAACCGCTCGTAAGTTTCAGCCATGACAGAGTTGATCGCGTCCCAGCTGTAATTGCGGCTGCGACGTTCGCCCTCTTGGCCGTGGCGAGCGCGTAAGTCGTCATTGGTGCAATAGGGCTCGATAGCATCGGCATAGGCTTTGGGATCGCCGGGAGGGATCAGCCGGCCATTCTCCCAATCTTCCACCAAACTGGAGGCACCCGTCGCTCCAGCTGCCACTACGGGCAGGCCGCTGGCCATGGCTTCCAGCGTTACATTGCCAAATGTTTCAGTGACAGACGGGTTGAAGAAGATGTCTCCGCAAGCAATTGCTCGCCATAGTTTTTCTTCGGTTTGCAGGCCAACAAAGATGCCTCCAGGCAAGTTTTGTTCAAACCATTGCCGCGCGGGACCATCGCCGATGACCAACACTTTGTGAGGGGCCTGACGTTTACGCAATTGCACGATTGTCTCGGCAAATATGTCGAGCCCCTTTTCCATGACCAACCGGCCAAGAAAAGTGATGGTTACATCATCGTCGGCAATCCCGTGCGATCGGCGCCACTCCAGATCGCGCCGCGAGGGATCGAATTTATGGCGATCAACCCCGCGTGACCACAGCCCGATAGTATCGTGCATTTTCTGCGCGAGCAGTTCTTCGATCATGCTTTGCGAAGGCGCGACCAAGGCATCGCAATTGTTATAAAAACGCCGCATTATTCCCTCGATCACAGGCTCGATGAAACCAAGCTTGTAATAACGGAAATAGGTGTCGAACCGGGTGTGGACCGAAGACAGAACCGGCACATCATGGTCTTGTGCCCAACGCAGCGCGGCATGGCCGGTACGATCGGGCGAGGCGATGTGCACGATATTTGGCTTGAACCTGGCCAGATCGGCCCGATTTGAGCGCGATAGTCCCATGGGGAAGCGATATTCAGAACGGCCCGGAATGGGAAAACTGGGAACGCCAACCAGATCACCGGTCGGATCGAATGCCGGTGTATCGCAAGTGGGCGAATATACCCGCAAATTGGCGCCATGCCGCAGCAGATATTCCGCCAGACGGTTCAGCGCTTTGTTCGCTCCGTCCAGTGTCATATTGTAGTTGCCGCTGAACATGGCAATTCGAAGACCAGAAATATCCATATACCTGCGACCTTTAATCGGCTTCGCTGCAATTGGCGAGAGGCAGCATCAATTGATGGCCCCTTTCCCCCAAAGTTTGGCCATGCGGCTTGACTTCAGAACAGGTCTGTCTAGTGCCGCCGACGGGCCACGCGGTCCCAACGCCGCGCGAGCTCTCTGTAAGGAGAGAATACATGACTGTTGATACCCCCAAGGGTGCGCCTGCGCACCCGACTATTCCGGCGCTCAAACCTGAGCGCCCGTTTTTTTCGTCCGGACCTACTGCCAAATTTCCAGGCTGGTCGGCGTCAAACCTCAAAACTCAAGCATTTGGCCGTTCGCATCGTTCTGCGATTGGTAAAGCGCGGCTGAAATACGCCATCGACCTGAGCAAGGAAATGCTCGGCGTGCCCGAGGATTACCTCGTCGGCATTATGCCAGCTTCCGATACAGGCGCGCTGGAATGNGCGATGTGGACCATGCTGGGNGCNGGTCCGGCAAGTGTTGCCGCTTGGGAAAGCTTTGGCAATGTGTGGATCCAGGACGCGGTGAAGCAGCTCAAACTGCCCGACCTTCAGGTGCTGGATGCCGATTATGGCGAGATCCCAGACCTTAGCTCCATCCCGCAAGACAATGATGTTGTCTTTACGTGGAATGGCACAACGTCTGGCGCAAAAATTCCAAACACTGACTGGCTGGAGCCGGGCCGTAAGGGCGTGACCATCAATGATGCCACCAGCGCTATCTTCGCGCAGGAAATGGACTGGGCCAAGCTGGATGCAACAACCTATTCATGGCAGAAAGTCATGGGTTCAGAAGCGCAGCACGGCATGCTGGTGCTCAGCCCCAAAGCTATTGAGCGAATCGAAAGCTATGATCCCGAATGGCCTCTGCCCAAGCTGTTTCGTCTGAAAAAAGGCAACAAGTTGAACCGCAGCATCTTTGAAGGTGCAACGATCAACACGCCTTCGCTGCTGGCGACAGAAGATTACATTGCTGCGCTGGAATGGGCCCAATCTTTGGGCGGACGCAAGGCGATGTTTGAACGCGCCGATGCCAATGCCAAGATTGTAACCGATTGGATCGAATCCACTCCGTGGATGGAAAATATGGTTGCTGATCCGGCCAAGCGGACCAACACCGGTGTCTGCATGAAGTTCACCGGCGAGTGGTATCAAAACCTGTCGGATGAAGATCAGGCAGCGGTACCGAAAAAGATCGTCAAAATGCTGGAAGAACGCGAGGTTGGCTATGACTTCAACGGTTATCGCGATGCTCCGCCATCATTGCGCATCTGGTGCGGTGGAACGGTCGAACAAGAAGACCTGAAGCGTCTCTTGCCATGGATCGAATGGGCCTACGCCCAAGTCAAAAACGGCTAATCGGCGGGCGGCCCTGCATTGGGTCGCCGCCTCCTCCCTTTATCGCGTGCCAACCATAGTGTTGGCATGACCCAAGGATATAATCATGACGAAACCCAAAGTTCTCATCTCTGACAAGATGGATCCCAATGCAGCGCGTATTTTTGAAGAGCGTGGCTGCGATGTTGATGTAATCACCGGCGAAACGCCTGAAGAATTGATCGCCCGCATTGGGGAATACGATGGCTTGGCCATCCGTTCCTCGACCACAGTCACGCCAGCAGTACTGGATGCAGCAACCAATCTGAAAGTGATCGGCCGGGCCGGCATCGGGGTCGACAATGTCGATATCCCTTATGCCTCTGGCAGAGGCGTAGTGGTGATGAATACGCCGTTCGGCAATTCCATCACTACAGCAGAGCATGCGATTGCGATGATCATGGCATTGGCTCGGCAAATTCCCGCCGCCAACACCCGCACGCAAGCCGGTGAATGGCCCAAAAAAGATTTCATGGGCGTTGAAGTGACTGGCAAGACATTGGGCCTGATCGGAGCCGGCAACATTGGTGCGATTGTCGCCAGCCGCGCGCTGGGCTTGAAGATGAAAGTGGTCGCCTATGATCCCTTTCTGACCGAAGATCGGGCGATTGAAATGGGGGTCGAGAAGGTCGACCTCGATACGCTTCTGAGCCGGGCAGATTTTGTCACTTTGCACACACCGTTGACCGATCAAACGCGAAATATCCTAAGCCGCGAGCGGCTGGAGAATGCCAAGCCTGGCATTCGCATCGTCAATTGCGCACGCGGCGGTCTGGTTGATGAAGTGGCGTTGAAGGATTGCTTGGAAAGCGGCCAAGTTGCCGCAGCGGCTCTGGATGTGTTTGAAACAGAACCTGCCAGGGAAAACCCACTGTTTGGCGCGCCAAACTTCATTTGCACCCCGCATTTGGGCGCATCCACCACCGAAGCGCAGGTCAATGTTGCGCTGCAAGTGGCTGAACAGATGAGCGATTATTTGGTCAATGGCGGCGTCACCAATGCGCTGAATATGCCATCGCTCAGCGCGGAAGAAGCGCCCAAGCTGAAGCCTTACATGGCGTTGGCCGAAAAGCTGGGCAGCTTGGTTGGACAATTGGCGCATGGCAATTTGACCAAGATCAGCATTGAGCGTGAAGGCGCGGCTGCTGCACTGAACGGCAAGCCGATCAGCGGGGCAGTTCTGGCGGGCTTTATGCGCCGGTATTCTGACACGGTGAATATGGTCAACGCGCCATATCTAGCCAAGGAGCGCGGCTTGGACGTGAGCGAGGTGCGCCATGACCGCGAAGGCGCGTACAACACTTTGGTGCGCGTTACCGTTGATACAGCGCAGGGCGCTCGGTCTGTTGCAGGCACGTTGTTTGGCAATTCTTCTCCGCGACTGGTAGAGATTTTCGGGATTGGCATCGAAGCTGATTTGGCAGGTCACATGCTGTATATCGTGAATGACGATAAACCAGGCTTCATTGGCCGCATTGGTACGTTGCTGGGCAATCACGGAATCAATATCGGCACCTTTAATCTGGGGCGGCGCGATGCTGGCGCAGAGGCCGTTCTGCTGTTGAGTGTTGACCAGCCCATCGCTGAGGCAGTGGTTGCCGATGCTGAAAAGGTTGAAGGCGTGAAATTGGTCAAAGCGCTGGAATTTTGAGCTTTGTGTGCTCTCGCGGGCAGCTGGCTGCGCCAGCGCCTCCGAGGGGCGGCCTACCGGCCGACGGGCAGTCGCCCTTGCGGTTCGCTGTCGAACCGTTTGGATTTCTGCCCTGCATAAGCTTGTCGAAGGCCTTCACTTCTATTAGCGCCCGCTTGCAATGACCAAACCTGACGACTTGTTGCCCGAGGGGCTAGAAGACCGGCTTCCCCAAGCTGCCGAAAAGATCACACGCGCTATGCGTGCAGCACTCGATGTGCTCGGTTCGCATGGATATGATCGGGTCCGCCCGCCCATGGTGGAATTTGAAAAGTCGCTGGTTGGCCGGATGGCAAAGCACGAGCAGGATGCGCATCCGCGCCGCATGTTCCGCTTTGTTGATCCGTCCAGCCTGCGCACTTTGGCGCTGAGGTCTGATATTACGCCGCAAATTGGCCGGATTGCAGCCACTAGCCTGGCTGATGCTCCGCGCCCATTGCGCCTGTGCTATTGCGGCGAAACTGCGGTGATGCGGGCCGATCAATTGAATCCGGCGCGCGAACATTTGCAGTTGGGTGCAGAGTTGATCGGTGCCGATACCGTGTCCGCCGCCAGCGAAATTGTGGCTTTGGCGGTCGAGGCTTTGTCCGCTGCGGGATTAAGCGGCATTTCGGTTGATTTCACTCTGCCCGATCTGGTCGATATCCTAGCCAGCGATGTCATGCCGTTGGCCGATGATGCGGTGGATGCCGTCCGGCGCGAACTGGATACCAAAGATGCTGGCGGGCTGAAGAGCGTTGGCGGGGAGGCGTACCTCCCGCTGCTATATGCCACCGGCCCCTTGGATGATGCGCTGGAGAAACTGCGTGCGATTGATGCTGGCGGCGCTTTGGCCAGCCGGATCAAAGGGCTCGAAGAGATTTCAGCTCGGGTAGGCGATAAAGCCCGCATCACGCTTGATCCGACCGAACGCCATGGATTTGAATACCAAAGCTGGTTTGGCTTTACCCTTTATGCAGAGGGCGTTCGCGGCGCTGTGGGGCGCGGCGGAACCTATCAGATCACGGGCAGCGAAGAAGTCGCCACCGGCTTTTCCTTGTTTGTTGATGTGTTGGCTGATGCGGTATTTGAACTGAGCCAGCCTGACACATTGTATCTGCCTTATGGATATGATGGCGCTGTTGCAGCACGCCTTCGCGCCATTGGTTGGCGAACCATCGCCCAAATTGGCGAGGGCGAGGATGCCGCCGCATTAGGCTGCACCCACCGGCTGGATGGCCAAGAGCCGATCAGGCTTTGAGATAAAATGGATCTGACAATGAACTATCGAGCAAGGCCGATCAGCATCAGTCCTGACCCGCTGGCTCTGCCTGAATTGCAGGTAGAGATTGACGTGATTGCGACCACCTAACCACCCGCGATAAGCACAGCGACAAGGCTGGTCGGGTGATAGGTGATACTTGCCGCTTGCCCTCCCTTTAGTGAGGGCCTAACCCCGCGCCGTTTGTCGCATCGGATTAGAAAGCAGATTCCATGGCTAACGTTACCGTGATTGGTGCCCAATGGGGCGATGAAGGCAAGGGCAAAATTGTCGATTGGCTGGCTAGCCGCGCCGATGCTGTCGTGCGCTTTCAAGGGGGCCATAACGCTGGCCATACGCTGGTAATCAATGGCGAGGTTTACAAGCTCAGCCTCCTGCCTTCGGGGATCGTTTCCGGCACGCTATCTATCATTGGCAATGGCGTGGTGCTGGACCCATGGGCGTTACACGACGAAGTGACCAAGCTGGAAGGCCAAGGCGTCACCATCAGCGATGATAACTTTGCCATTGCAGACAATTGCGCGCTGATCCTGCCGCTTCACCGCGATCTGGATGGCCTGCGCGAAACCGCCGCGGGCAAAGGCAAGATTGGAACAACCGGGCGCGGCATCGGTCCGGCCTATGAAGACAAAGTTGGCCGCCGTGCGATACGTGTATGCGATCTGGCCCATCTAGACCGTTTGGAGCCGCAATTGGATCGGCTGTGCGCTCACCATGACGCATTGCGCGCCGGGTTTGATCAAGCGCCGGTCGACCGTGAGGCATTGCTCGACGAACTGCGCAAAATTGCCGATTTTGTTTTGCAATACGCGCAACCTGTGTGGAAGCGCCTGAAGAAGGTCCGCAAGGCTGGCGCAAAGATCCTGTTTGAAGGTGCGCAGGGCGTATTGTTGGATGTCGATCACGGCACCTATCCCTTCGTCACCAGCTCCAACACCGTCAGCGGCACAGCGGCCAGCGGCAGCGGGCTGGGGCCCAATTCAACCGGCTTTGTCTTGGGTATTGTAAAGGCTTACACTACCCGTGTGGGCTCTGGCCCGTTCCCAACAGAATTGGATGACCCTGATGGTCAGCGTTTGGGCGAGCGGGGCCATGAATTTGGCACCGTCACCGGGCGTCAGCGGCGTTGCGGCTGGTTTGACGCTGTGTTGGTCCGCCAAAGCTGCGCGATCAGCGGTGTGACCGGTATCGCCCTGACTAAGGTCGATGTGCTGGATGGCTTTGACACGGTGAAAATCTGTACCGGCTATCGCTTGCGTGGCAAGATTCTGGATTATTTCCCCAGTCACTCTGCCGATCAGGCAGAAGTTGAGCCAATCTATGAAGAGATGGAAGGCTGGCACGAAACCACCGCAGGTGCGCGCAGCTGGGCCGATCTTCCCGCCAATGCGATCAAATATATCCAGCGTGTGCAGGAATTGATCGAAACACCGGTGGCCTTGGTTTCGACCAGCCCGGAACGGGATGACACCATTTTGGTGCGCGACCCGTTCCTCGACTGATCCATCAATGCTGCAGGCTTAGTCCTGCTTTTCAGACAATTGAGCCACTTGTACCTGCAAGCGCTTAATCTCGCGCAGGATGGTCAGCATGTTCATGCGGGAAAACATCCATTGCTTGGCAAAACCGATAACCACCAGCAGGGCTAAGCCTGCAATGGCCCACAGCGCGTGGAGAATTGGATGGTTGGCGGATTGAGCAACTTGCCAAATCACGAATAGGAACAGGAAACCCAGCACGGTTGTGACTGCAAAGATCAGTTTGGCCCAATTGCCCATCGGTCCTTTCCAGCTGTCACCAATTTGCTGAAACATTCCGCGATGCCCTTCCAGACTGGCAAGGAATTCCTTGTCATCAGCATCGAGTGCGTTTGTGATCAGATCATCTTTATCTGTCATGGGTTTTCTCCTTTTGGGGTGTCGGGATTGAGTGCGGCTTTCAATTTGCGCCGCGCGTGGAACAGGCGGGACTTGGCGGTCCCAATGGGGATGGCTTGAACTGCCGCGATCTCGTGCAGAGCCAGTCCTTCAACGAAATAGAGATGCGCTGACAGGCGTTGATCGGGTGGCAGCCGGGCAAAGGCCTGATTGATGGATAGCCGCTCGTCGGGATGGCTTGCGGTATCGGCGGGCACATCGGCATCATCTTGGATTATGGCGCGGTCACGCATGGCTGTTGCGATCAGGCTGGCGCCTTTGCGCTGCAATATGCTAAATGCCCATGGGGCAAAGCGCGAAGTTTCGCGCAAGTCGCCAATGCCGCGCCAAATGGCCAGCCAGCAATCCTGTGCCAATTGTTCGGCCAAAGCTGCATCGCCAGCATAGCGCCGGGAACTTCTTAGCAAGCGCGGGTTCCAGCGATGGAACAATCGCTCTGCGGCGGCTTTATCACCTTGTTGCACCAGCATCACCAACAGCTCGTCAAACAAGGCGCCAGTTTGGTCAGCCGGTTTCGGGCCATTCGTTACCTGACCGGTGGGCGCTCGCGGCGCTGAAGGGATGTGGTTCTTGGCCATCACAGGGATAGTCTGCGAATAGGCGCGAAAGGTTCAATCCCAACGAAAATTCTTTTCAATTGAGCGATAATTCTTGACCTGATCTGCATTTGTTCTACCTTTGTACGCAATTCAACGGAGGCTGATTCGATGGCTCAGGCAGACTTTTCCTATGCGGCGGTGGGTGATGCGGCGGGCCTGACCGCGCATGTTTCGGTGTTTTCTGACCGGCCCTATTTGCGCGATCAGATCGGTGATGACTTGCGCGGAGCAGGCTTCCAGATCGGTCAGGGTGGTAAGGTATCGGCGCTGCTGGACGGCGGCCTGACCGTGTTGGGTGATGTTGTGATTTTGGATTGCCCGTTGGTGGATGCAGCCAGCATGGCTGCGTTGTCGCGGTTGGACATGCGCGTGGCGCGGTCCGGTGCGCAATTGATCGTCAACACATCACTGGATGCGCTTGATCCGGTGTTTTCCTGCTTTGACCAATCAGCGCCGCAAATTCTGGTTGATGCTTCGCGGGCAGAGCGGGTTGTGGCTGTGGGCCGCATTTTGGGTGCGGTAAATGGACCGCGGGTGCGCGAATTGTCCGAGATAGACCGGTTGGCTTTGTTGCGGCTGACCGAGCAGGTTGAGGCGATTGCGAGCAAGTTTGACCGGCTGGAGGAGCGAGGCTTTTCCAGCAGCGAAGCGTTAGACGATCACGAGCTGGAATCTGTCGCTGATGACAATTTGGTCGAGCGTTCGCTTGGCAGGCGAAGCACTTCTGTTCCCCTACCAGACCCGCGTTTGGTGCGGCGGATCATCCGTCAGCGTAACGAGCGTAGGCGCTTCTTTGATGCCGAATTGTTCGCTGATCCGGCGTGGGACATGCTGCTTGATCTGGCAGCGGCGCATGCGGAACATCACCGTGTATCGGTCAGTTCCTTGTGTATCGCTGCGGGTGTTCCTGCCTCCACCGGATTGCGTTGGATCAAGCAGATGACAGAGACTGGCCTGTTTGAACGGGTAGAAGACAGCAGCGACAAGCGGCGCGTGTTTATCACGCTCAGCGATGCTGCAGTGGACGCGATGGCGCGCTATTTTGCTGATGTGGTCCAAGAGCCGATGGCAGCAGCTGCCTAAGCTTGCATTGATTCAGGTTTGAGGCAATTTAACCTGCCAGAGGTTTAGCTTTGGGCGGGCTGATAGCGCAGAATAACCGTCAGCGTGCTGCCCGCAGCTCCCATGGCAAAACGACGTTTGGCTATGGGGCAATGGGGCTGTTTGCGCTCACCGCTGTTGGCGTTGGCGTTGGCGTTGGCGTTGGCGTTGGCGTTGGCGTTGGCGTTGGCACATGTGCCTTTGTCGCAATTGATCCGCACCGCATCGGCGCGCGCGCGTGCCATAATTGCTGGCGGTACTGGGCCAATGGTACAAACGGTATCGGCTTCTCCCAAAGCACGGGCTTGCCGCAGGGTCAGTTCCTCGGGATCTGCATTGGTCAGGGTGAACTCAACCGTCTTGTCCTGCACAATCTCACTGGGTCTGGCATCATCAGTATCTGCCAACCAAGCGTCCACCNGGTTGTGGCTGCTGGCATCCAGTGCATCCAACTGNCCNCCTTCTCGCAAGGCGTCATCCAACCCGTGCCGTCGATCGGCTGCATCGGGGAAGCGTGCGCGTAATGTGGCTCTNGCTGCAAACAGGGCGGTGGCCAGCTTGCCTAAGGTTTCTGGCAGGATACGTTCCAGCCTCAACCGGACATGTTTTGCCAGACCAGCTGAGGTTCCGCCTGTTCCAACCGCTATCAGTACAGGATTACGGTCCAATATGCTGGGCGTAGTAAAATCGCACAGATCGGGCCTATCGACCACATTCACCAGCAAGCCAGCGCGGCGCAGATTGGCTGCGGCTGTCTCGCAAGCTTGAGCATCATCGTAAGCGATAAAGGCAATGCGAACGCCTTCGTCCAGGGCCTGTTGCATATCGTGGATCACAATGCCGCCAGCGCGCTCTACCAGCCGTTTCTTGGGCTGTGCTGCATCGCCGTCACCCAATACAAGGACGCTTTGTCCGCGTATTTGGTGAAACAAAGGCAGCGAACCGATCATGTCAGGAAATCGGGTACGCGTTCTGCATCCATAATCGCATTGGCATCGATCCGGTCGGCGACAATTGCGAATTGATCGCCATCCACCATCACCTCGGCCACAAAGCCGCGCGAATTATAACTGGAAGCCATGGTTGCGCCATAGGCCCCAGCCGTGCGGAACACCGCTAAATCGCCACTGGCCACTGCATCGCATTCACGGTCGCGCGCAAAGGTATCGCCGGTTTCGCAAATCGGGCCAACGATATTGGCGACCATGCGTTCGCCTTGTGGCTCTACTGCTTCAAAATCATGCCATGCGCCATACAGTGCCGGGCGTGCCAAATCATTCATCGCTGCATCGACAATCACAAAAGGTGGGCCATTGCCGCCGCGCTTTATGCGCACAACGCGGGTCATCAATACTCCGGCATTGCCTGCAATGACGCGGCCCGGTTCAAATGTCAGCTTTACGTCCCAACCTGCGGTCGCCTTGGCCACCATTGCGCCATAATCAGCCGGAGAGGGCGGATTTTCACCCGCTTTGTAAGGCACGCCAAGTCCGCCGCCCAGATCAACATGGGTGATGGAGTGGCCAGCAGCGCGCAGGTCTGCAACCAGCGTTCCGATCTTGGCAAATGCTGTTTCCAATGGCTCCAGATCCAGCAATTGGCTGCCGATGTGAATGGCAACGCCGCGCAGGTTCAGGCCCGGCAATGCAGCCAATTCTGCGAACACCTCGCGCGCACGCATCAACGGCATGCCGAATTTGTTTTCTGCCTTGCCGGTAGAGATTTTCTCATGCGTCTTGGCATCAACATCGGGATTGATGCGCAAAACTGCATTTGCAATTTCGCCGCGCGCCATAGCTATTTCGGACAGCTCCTCGCCTTCTTCGCGCGATTCGATGTGAA
>JGI24025J20009_10002247_pt1 | contig 14051 bp, 12 predicted proteins | sample Cruoilmetagenom3_FD_20009 | JGI IMG/M metagenome (IMG submission 20009)
AAAAGGGTCTTGCTAAGTTCTGCTTTTTTTGTAGTCCCGTGCTATGGCTGCGATGTCAAGTATGTTTATGAGGTTATCTTTGTTTATGTCGGCTGAGCTGTTGTAGGCTGGGTCGCCTGCTTTTGATTTGAAGGCTGTTGCAGCTATTGAGATGTCCAAGATGTTGACTTTACCGTCTCTGCTGACGTCTGTGTAAAGCCAAAAATAGTCGAATGTGGTGATTGCCAAAGCATTATAGCGAGCGCTGGTGGAGACGTTGTAGGTGCCTAACATTGCATTACCCGGTAATTTGAAGGATAGGCTGTACGATCCCCCCGAGCTTGTTGACGACGCTGAGGTTGAGTCTGCTGATTGGGAAGTGCCGCCGGTAATTGTGAATTCAACGGACTCTTCCGTGCAGTATGGCTGACCATCATCTTTTGGTAACTTGGTTAAAGCGTTAGCGCAGGCTATTGCTGTTCCCGTAAAAGCGTCATCTGGGATAGGCATGGAAGTAAGATATGTAATTTGCTTTCCGGGTGCCACTGGAAAGGTTGCATAGGTAACAGCTATGGAGACTCCCACTGAATCGAATAAGTTCAAGGCGACTGTCACTTGCCTTTCAAGAATTATATCTAAACTGTCCACTGTTACAGTGAAGTATGCTAGGGTGCCGCTGTTGAAGCTGTTTCTAGGGTTGCCCAGAGAGTCGCATGAATAGAACTGTACTATCCGAACTTTCCAAGGCGGCGGGAGGGTTCCTGTAGGTACAACCCGAATCAGTCTGAGGCTTCCCAGACAATCTTCAACTTGGACTGCGACCAGTCCATCCGTTACGGGGTTACCTCCCCAAGTTAGCATTCCGTAGAGGTTTACGGTTGCCCCTAGAGCATAGGAAGACTTGTCTGTCGAGACAACCAGTTCATCAGCGTAAACAGGATTTGGAAGCATGAAAATTATGAAAACAAAAAAAAAGAGAGGAAAGGTGGCGCGTGCACGCGCATGTTCCATTTACATCCCCCTTAAGGGGTTATTTCGTAATACCCGTTTTGTAGGCTTTGGAATTCGATCTCGTTAGCGTCCGCATCTACCATAAATGCGTTGACCAGAGTTAGATAGCAGCTACCGCTTGGTGGAGGCACATATGAAGCGTAGAACTGGATTGTAGCAACTGTTCCGCTGCCTCTCATCCACCCATTTTCTCCAGGCCACGGAGGCAACTGAAGCTCACCTACTAAGACGTTGTTTTCCACGTAATAGACGAAGTATGTGTCACCGAATTGCTTCACAAAGTCTCCTTCAACGACTTCTAACACTTCCAGAAGGTCTTGGTCGAATTCAACTTCGAATTGGATTGCTGTTATGTGCCAGTCAGGATCAACATCGTTGATTGTTACGGTAACGGTGAATATTCGACCAGCAGCATCTGCAGCAGCGTTATCCCAGACTTTGCTTGACACCTGTAGAACGNCTTCTGATGTGGGTGGTGGTGGTGGCGGCGGGATAANGCCTTCTAGGAATGAAATCCAGACTTGTTTTCTTCCTATTGATGGATCTGAGTANGGTACACCATTGTTTGNCGGAAGGTCTGTTAAGATGTTGCCATATACTGTTCCCACGCCTGAATATGCGCTGAACGGAATACAAATAGACACCTGTGCGTTACTGAAATCTCTAGTCTCTTCGTTCTCGACGAAAGACGGGTCGAATGAAACTTGTTCAATGCTGCTAGTGATATCTACGGATTTGTAGAAGAGCGGTTGTTTCAATTCGTCAAAGCCACTGTAGGCCAGAATTACTTTCGGCGTCAACCCCTGCAATTGCACACATTTGGTTGGATGCTGCATGGTAATAATGTTCAGAGAGACGTCTATTGTATATTCTTTCCCTTTGTAGACTTTTTGGATTCCTTCTCCTATTGGCATTATACCTTCATCCGGCTCTATCGTGATGCTTTTCACTTCTATAAGCCATCCTACTCTGAAAGTCAAATGGTCAGTTACTACCTCTCCAGCGATATCGACGCTTGCAGTGACTTCCCAAAGGCCAAAGTAACTTGATGAAGCGGGTATACTGAATTCGAGAAGTGCTGTACCGACAGGGTATACTGACTTCGTGAACTCAATTGCTACAAACTCGTATCCTTTCGGCCCCTGTATACGATAGGTAACTGGTTTGCCTGGTACACCGTCGCCGCGATATGTAACTTCGGAATATAGCTCAACCTGTCCCTGCGGAGCGAAGGCGTCACTAGGTTTGTCAAGACCCTGTCCGCCATAAGGATCGCTGTACTGAGTATATATATCAATAACGCGTTCTGCCGGCGGTGGAGCGAACTTCTTGAGTAATGTACATGTGCACGTTCCTTCTGCGGCAGTCTTTTCCGTATTTAAGGGTATTTCTTTGGCGTCGACGTCTACGAGTAGAACATCGTAAACTTGCAACTGGGTGGTTATATCTTCGGTTTCAGCTTGGGATATAGAGGTGAACTTGAGCGTCGCTAGCACTCCTGTACCTTCTGGGAAGACGTCAAGTGGCCATGTACCGTTGGGCAGGGGCAGTATTATTATGCCGATTAAGCCGTAGTCTTCTTCCACGTACGCTTGGAAGAATGTGTCGGTTCCGACCCGTGTAGCGAACTCTTCCAAGAATTCCCCTTCTTTTATGTCTTCTTCTGTTATACTAAGCAGTGTGTTATCGTAGCTCACCTTGAATTCTACTCCGACCATTCTAAATCCTTTGTCCAGCTCGTTTATTGCCACGTTCAAGTCGAAGCTGTTGCCTTCCTTTTCTACTTCAACTGTCTTAGGTGTCACGGACAGCCATGGCGGTGCCGCCACAGTGATATCGTAGCGTCCGTGCTCCAGCCTTTCGTATTCCACTACGTTGCCCTCCGCATCTACAAGCAGAACATTATGGAGCGTTAGATTGCAGTAGGCTGCTGGAGGCGGATGGTATATTGCGTTAAACTCAATTGTGGCCACTGTTCCGCTACCTTCTGGCCATCCGCCCGACGGTGGATACTCGGCTTCTGCAGGCAACACAAGTTGGCCAACTATTGTGTCGTTTAAGCCTTGCGGCTTAGATTTGTCTACGTAAGCTATGAAGTATGTGTCGCCGAATTGTTTGAGAAAGTCTCCTTCGTAAATCCGTTCCGGTTTTGTTTCTAACAATGTCGCATTGTATTTGAGGTAGAATTGGATGCCAACAACGTGCCAGTCGGCGAGCAGATCATTAATGGTGACGGTGATGCTGAAAAGTCTTCCCGCCGCATCTGCGGACTTGTCATCCCAAACATGACTGGAAGCCATCAGCCAAGGCTTCGGAGGCGGCGGAGAGATATATTGGTATACTCCGTCAATCACGTCGTAGTTGGCTTGAGGAATCTGCACTGCTGAAGGATCAACCACAATAAGGTCGTCGCGGATAATCGCCAAATCGCAGGAAAGTGTCTCGCCAACTTCGGGCGCGGCTGTGATTTTCAGTGTTATCGTGGCGAAAGTTCCTCCGCCTGTCTTACCTGACTCTGTCCCCATAAGGGTCAACGCAAAGCTAACGTAGCCTTCTTCCTGGTTGATCGTACCGCCGTCGACAACGAATATGTTGGAGGGGGCCTCGGTTGGGGTCATCCAGTGACCTTCAGGCAACGAGGCTGCCACCGCTTCAAGCATGCTGTTATCATAGTAAAGCTTGAACTCATAGCTGTAGACGCCGGGTTCAACCCAGTCACCAGCCATGATACTTACGTCAAACTCGTAGCCAACCGATGTCTCATCAGTGTAAAATATGTTTTCTGCAGGCTCAACGTAGATTTTAGGACGCTCCTGCGCAGCACCAATCTGCCATAGCATTATAGAACTCAATGTGAACATTAACATGCAAAGGAAAAATGATGCCTTCTTTAATTTTCTTTTCATTCTAAAGTTTCCCCTTTCTCCTTTCTGTAATTACTGTCTAGAGTTTACAAATTTAAGCCTTCCGGAATTATCTTCTATTATGTAACTAGTAACTAAAAGGTTAAAGAAGCACTAAAAGGATAGTGATTCACCGAATGGTTTGAATCAAGGATTATGTAGGGGTTAAATTTGCCTATCAAGTTGTAGTTTTCACTTGAAATTTCTTTCTTGAAAACTTCCGAACAATAGATACGATCACTGCAACTATAACTAAAGCTGCTAAAACCTCTAGATAAGGCATCCAATTCAAGGGTATTAAAATGATTCCTACTTGAATGTCCCGGGAAGTTATGGTTGAAGATGTGTTTTCGTCATCCCATACTCTAAGGGTAACGGTTAAAGTTAAACTGGAGTTTTCATATGTATGAACCACTGTCGGAACGTTCACCTTTGTTGTGTTTTTATCTCCAAAGTCCCATTCATACAGTGTTACGTTTCCATCAACATCACCAGATAAAGAGGCGTTAAATAATACGGGTTCTTCAACAAAAAACAGAGGCAACTCCATAGTTTTAAGATATATTAATCGAGCACCTTCAGGAGGAGACGCCAAAGCAGTCATCTGAAAGCTTGCACAGGGTGGAATGTTCACTTGCCCAGAGGTTACTGTTCCACTGTTTTCAGCGAAATGAATTTTATCCAAGTCTGATGATAACAAAATTGATTCCCATTCTTCAAACGCCCCTCCAACACTACCGATAACAGGAATATCTTCGGTACCTATTCTGAGTTGGGAAAAGCCTGCCTCTTTAACTGTGAAGTTTATTTTACATAAGGTCCCAACGCCCGCAACGTTTATACTCCCTCCTAAGGATACCACACCATAAACTAGGAAAAGATTGCCTATCGATGTGTTGCCGTGGTCCTCAAACGGTTGTATTTGCTTATCCGCAAAAACGTTATCCTCGGGAAGCCACACACTGGTACAATCCAGCACCGTACCATTGTATTCTAATGCAAGCTGCCAACCAAAGAGGTCTGAAACGTCACCTACAACTATTTCAACAGTGAAACTTTCATCGGGGACTGCGAATATATAATCGGGTACAACTGAAAGCGTTGTTTCTGGAGATGCATATGTAGTATGCCAACCAAAAGTAAGGGTAATTAAGAGAACAGATAAAGCCATTACTACATGTAATGATCGCATGATTTTTTCCCTGGATGATATCATGTCATATTCCTCCATCAATTGTTAAAGGCTTTTGACCGCGTGACACGCGACAAAATGACTGTGTCCAACATCAATTAGCTTTGGTTCCACCTTTCGACATACATCCATAGTAAGAGGACATCTCGGATTGAATCTGCAGCCAGGAGGAGGATTTACAGGGCTCGGTACCTCTCCTAAAAGGGGTGGCTGCTCCTTTCTTTTGGTTGGGTCAGGTATCGGAATTGACGCGAAAAGTGCTTTTGCATATGGATGTAAAGGGTTACGAAATATCTCTTCTGTGGGAGCTAACTCAACGATTTTACCAAGATACATGACGGCGACTCTGTGGCTTATGCATTCAACGACGCTCAAGTCGTGGCTGACAAACATGTAGGTGAGATTGAATTCTTTTTGCAAATCTTGGAAGAGATTCAATAATTGGGCTCTAACGCTGACATCTACTGAAGAGGTGGGCTCGTCTAATACTATAAATTCAGGTTGTGTCACGAGTGCTCTAGCCACAGCGATTCTTTGTCTTTGTCCACCGCTAAATTCATGTGGATATCGATAAAGATGGGTCTCAGATAAACCTACCTTTTCTAGGATTTCAACAATCTTTTTTTTCGTTTCTGATCCTCTGCTTAATCCCTGTGCAACAAGAGGTTCAGCAACTATGTCTTTTACAAGCATCCTTGGATCCAAAGAAGTTGTTGGGTCTTGGTACACTATTTGCATTTTTCTTCTTAAAAATCTCAATCTCGCTCCATGGAAAACGGCGAGGTCGTATTGTTCCCTGAGATGTCTTAATCTGCGAGAACGAGGATCACTTTTTTCAATCTTCTCAATTTCCTCTATAACTTCAGGAGGAGGTTTAAAGTATGCGCTTCCTCCGTTTGGATTAAGTAGCCGAATAATAGTTTTACCCAGCGTTGTTTTCCCGCAGCCAGATTCACCCACTAAACCAAAGCATTCATTTTTTTCTATGTTGAAAGTGACACCGTCAACAGCCCTAACGTCAGCTACCGTTCTCTTCAAAATACCCCCAAGAATCGGATAATACTTCTTTAACCCTCTTAGGTATAGAAGTGAACTCATTTTTTACCCCCATAAAGATGGCATGCAACAAAATGTTTCTTCTCAATTTCCGTAAGGGGCGGTTTCATTTTTCTGCAGATTTCCATGGCATATGCACATCTATCGTGAAATCTGCAACCTTTGGGCGGATCAATTAGACCTGGCACCGTTCCGGGAATAGATTTGAATTCTTTGCCGGGTCGGGGGATGGATTCAAGCAAAGCCTTTGTATAAGGATGTGAAGGTTTTTTGAAAAGGTCAAAAACGTTTGCGGTCTCAACAATGCTTCCTGCATACATGACGGCGACACGATCACATATTTGTGCAACAACGCCTAGATCATGGGTTACGTAAAGGACGGAGGACTTAGATCTCTCTTGAAGCCTCTTGACTAAGTTTAAGATTTGAGCTTGAATCGTCACGTCAAGGTTTGTGGTAGGTTCATCTGCAATGAGTAACGTTGGATTGCATACCAAAGCCATCGCTATTACTACTCTTTGTGCCATTCCTCCGCTCAATTCATGAGGATACATCTCTGCAACCCTATCAGGATCGGGGATTTCCATTTCCATAAGTATTCTTATGACCTCTTTTCTGACCTCTTCATTCAGCCTTCGTTGCGAACGTGGAACTTTACAGAGAATTTTCGTTACGAAAGAGTTTGGTTTTTCCAGCATTCGCTCATAAGTTTTCATCTCAAACGATGAGCCCTTTAAACCCTCTTCTTTTCGTCCCGTTCTTAGGCTTTCTAGCACTGTCTGCAATAGTTCTTTTCTTTTGTGCACCACCAAGACTTCAGCTATCTGATCCCTCACCGTGTATACCGGGTTTAGATAGGCTCTTGGCTCCTGGAAAACCATAGAAAGATAGCTTCCCCTAATGATTCTGAGAAAAGCGTCGTCTTGCTTGAGTAAGTTTGTCATTTTGTCTCGATTCTTCAGCAATATTCGACCTTTTTCTATTTTGCCGGGAGAGACAACTACAACCATCGTTGCTAGACTAGTTACGCTTTTTCCACATCCTGTTTCGCCAACCAGTCCTAATGTTTCGTTTTCTAAGACGTTTAAGTTTACACCGTCTAGGGCTTCAACTATCCCTTCGTAGGTGTAAAACCTAAGCACCAGATCTTCTATTCTTAAAAGCGCCTCTTCTTGTACCGTTGTCAACGCCTCCTAATCATGGGATCTAAAACGTCCCTTACAGCGTCTCCAAGCAGATTCCAAGCTAAGACAAACATGAAGATCAGAAAACCTGGTATCAGAAAGGCATGGAGATACTCAGTTAGTGGAACATTTGTAACTCCAATCCAGTGTTGTGACATGTTGATTATTTGGCCCCAGTCTGCATATCCTTGGTCTGCACCTAAACCCAAAAAGCTAAGTGCAGCAGCCGATAATACAATGGCGCCGGTATCAAGTGAAGCCATTATTAATACTGGGTACACCGAATTTGGTATTATGTGTTTCATGATGATTCTTAAATCAGAACAACCTGAAGCTCTAGCAGCTTCGATGTAATCTTCACTTCTCACTCTAAGAACCTCTCCGCGGATCACCCTGGCGTAACCAGGCCAACCGACTAATACAAGTGCAACCATCACCTTATCCAAGTTGGTTATGCTCATATTAACCATCAAAGGAAAGTACAGGTAAGATAGCAAGGTTATAACAAACAATGCTCCAGAGATTGCTGTTATGCGGGGGTTTCCCCGTAAAATCAACACGGTTAAACTCAACAAAGCGAAAAATACACAGATAAATAAAGAAAGGTTAACCTGCATCACATTAGGCAAGGCTATGGTAAGCGCCATCGAAAGAACCAAGCCGGGAAAGGCAATTATGATGTCTGTAAACCTCATCAAAGCCTCACCGGTGATACCGCCGTAGTACCCTGCACCCATGCCTATCAAAAGTCCGATGAGTAGAGCCCCTGCAACCACTAGAATACCTATACGGAAGGCTGTTATAGTCCCCCATATACACCCGTAGTACAGGTCGTATTGATTTTCTATCGTTCCAAATATATGATCTTGAGTTGGAGGGATAGGTTCCAGCACTCCTACACGTAGTATCCGCCAGTCTCTCGGGATCATGAATGGGTCGTCACCCTGGGGTGGTGCGAGAATGGGGGCAAAAACAGCGATAACAACAAATGCGGATAAGATTGCTACTCCGGCTATGGATAAGGGACTTTCGCTAAGCCTTTTCAGCATGAATTTCCATTCTTTAACCTTTGGCTCTAATGAAGCTTTGAATTCACTCCATCTTGAACTCATTTACTACGCCAACCTGATTCGAGGATCAATATACGCGTAAAGTACGTCAACAATAAGGTTTGATATTAGGAAAACTACTGCTGTAAACATTGCAAATCCAAGAACTGCTGGCATATCTATATTGAGTGCAGCCTGTGCAGCCCATCTGCCGAGACCTCCTATCGCAAATACTGTTTCCGTTATGACCAAGCCGGTAATTAAGCCGCCTATTATCAATCCAGATATCGTGATTGTAGGTATAAGCGCGTTTCTCCTAGCGTGCTTATTTATTACTTGTTTTTGGGTTAAGCCTTTAGCTTTTGCTGCGATTATGTAACTTTTGTTCAGTACCTCTAGCATTGAAGAGCGCATAACTCTGATGATGATAGCTATATCGATCACTATGATAACTGTTGCAGGTAATAACACGTGTAGTATAGCGTCTCCTGTAACCCATAGTTGCCCATTCAAGATACCGTCTATAATGTTTGAGCCTGTATATCTTACGAAGCTTGCAGAAGTAACAAAAGCCTGTATAGGTGAACTTAATCTTCCTCCTCGTGGAAGCCAGCCCAGGTAAACATAGAAAAATGAAACCAGTAGTATCCCAAACCAGAAGGATGGAAGTGACCAGCCTAATATTGCAATAGTCCTTGTTCCATGATCTATGAGAGTGTTTCTGTGGACTGCTGATTGGACGCCTAACCATATGCCCAGTATCACAATGACAGGTGCGGCGATCAAAACAATTTCAAAGGTGGCGGGGAAGCGTTCTAAAAGGGCTGTGGTTACGGGTTGTCTGACAGTTGTGGACCATCCCAAGCTTCCATGGAAAACTTCGCTAATCCAGCTAAAATATTGACTGAACATAGAACCGTTTAAATTATATTTTGTTATTATCCCTTCAATGGTATGGGGGTTCAACGCTTGGGGATTTCTAACGTATAGAGTTGCTCTTTGATACGGGCTAAATAACATTGAAATCGCAAAAATAAGAACAGAAACTCCTACTAGAACAGGGATCATCAGCAACAGCCTACGTACCACGTAAGTAACTAAACCCAAGTTTCACTTCCCCCTTAATCAAGCAATCAATCAGCAGTATTTAACTTTGTCGATAGGGTGAAAACATTCAGAACATCAAAACAAAAAGAAGGGAGGTGGAGTTGCCTTAGCTGCGCGCAGCTAAGGAGACCATGTGGAAGATGTCTGTCTGAAGTATTTGGCGACTGCAGCTATGTCGATTATGTTGACTTTTCTGTTGTTGTCGATGTCGCATCTGAAGATCCACCTTGCGTGCATGGGTGGACCGAAGGATGATCCGAAGGCTTTTGCAACAAGTGATATGTCAATTATGTCTACTCTGCCGCTGTAGTCGACGTCGCACGGTACATAGTTGGCGATTGGATGCTCATTCACCACGCTACTCAAGGAATGTGGGACATAGTACCATTTCCAGAGGTTGTAGGCAAAGGTGCCTGGATAGATCGGGTTGTAGTACCAGCCACACACCCAGTCTCTTTCAAAGTGCCTGCCAACTGGCTGGTAGAGATTGACGCTGGGACAGTCTTCAACAGCGAATACTGCTATGTCGTGGTATATCGCGGCTCTACCCTCTGGGTCGCCTTCTGCGATACCCTCGTCAATCAGTACATCCATGTCCGCATTGCTATAGCCTTGCCAGTGAGAAAATGTTCCGTACGTGTAATAGAACGGGTACACGAAGTTGTGTGGGTCTGGATAGTCAGCTAGCCAGCCTATGATAAAGCATGACAACTGCGAACGGACCATTGCGGGCAGATAAGCAGTTCCCCATGGTACACCTGAAACTTCGCAATGGAAGTTTGGATTCAAGCTTTCAATGGCGTCTTTAAGCAGGTTAGCAGCTGTCTCTCTAACCAAGTTGCCTGTGTTGTAAAGAACTGCAGCAGTAAATCCTGTATCCCATAGGCCAGGCACCGCCCTGAATTCGGTTTCGGCCTGAGCTAAGTCAAATTCGTATCTTGGCACATCGGCGACAGCATCATAGAAGGATAGACCCTCTATGTGCGCTGTTGCTGGTCTTGATGCCTCACCAGCCAAAGCAGTTGCAAGAAGGGTATCATAATCCATAGAGTGGGCGAAGGCTTTTCTCACGTTGATTCCCCAGTCAGGGTTGCCAAAGAAGTCGCTTGGGATGCCGTCCGCGGTAAACACACCAGGATCATTGATCGTTCCGTAGGGTGTGAGCGGGTCTATATCAAACGTGAAGAACAAGGCACCGTTACTCAAGGCGGGCAATGGATAAATGCAGCGTACTCCCGGCTGTCCTAAAACCTGGCTCATGTATTGTCTTGGAACCGCGCAGAGGTCCACGTCACCGGCTAGGAACATGTCCCTCCTTGTTTCCCAGACGAAGTGCCATGTTTCCACTATTCTCTCTAGATAGCCCGCTGATTTCACGGCGGTCGGAGTCGATGGGTACGGTGGTGCTGGATAATCTGCTGGCCAACCTTTCCAGTAGCCACTGCCACCAAACCTTACGATAGACCAGTATTCTTCTGCTGAGGAGTAGGTTTCAAGCTGGTATGGGCCTGATCCGCACATTATCATGTCTGGATCGTCGAGCGGCGAAACCTCGGGGTTGTGGTAGTTTACCCAGTCGGTGTAGTCGCCCCACTCGCCATTCCAGTCAGGCCTTCCAAGCGTACCGATAACGTAGTCGTTTATCCAGCCCTTGCTTAGTATGCTTGACCAGGATTGGCTTAGGATCTGCAGGAATGGCGCGTAGGCGCCTGGAAACGCTATGTTGAACCAGACGTGTGTGTCGTTTGATTCCACACTGTGGTCAATCATCTCGCCTACTAATGCAACGTCAGGTCCGGGGATTGTGGCGTTACCAATGTCACCGAGGCCAGCCGCGCCCCAAGTGTTCAGCAAAGGCTCATAAAGCATCCATTGAGGACCGCCATCTCTGTCCTGAACCATCCCACGCTCAATGCTGTATTCAATGGTTTCCGGAGTCACCATATAGGTTCCTTCTGGACCCCAGTCGCCTCCTTGGAATGGCATGTCTTCACGTATTGTGAACGTGTATCGATAGGTCCAATCCAATCCCTCAGGACTGGTAGTTCCTTCAATGTTTTCAATGGTCCACTCGGTTGCAGCGGAAGGAAGATAATAATCCATTGATTCACCGTCGAATATTAGTAGCACATCATAGACGTTGAAGATAAGTGTGGCACTTGCAGTGTCGTAACACCATGCAGGGTCAACAGTTTCTGGCATTCCACCTTCAATGGTTGCAATGATCAACTCGTCTGGTCTTTTGATCGTTGGAGGTTGAGCAAAAGCTGCAGGCATAAGTAGCAAAGAACTCATTAGCATCGCAAATACAATTCCAATTACTATTTTCTTCAAAATTTCTCTCTCCTTCATTTTTCTCCTATTTAGACATAAATTCTAAAGAATTATCAGATATTTAATCTTTATGGAACATTGTTCCTTCCAAACAAATTGAATCGAGGTGGAAAAACCTCTTGTTCACAACCCTTTTCGATTTTCCTCCTTTTTGACACTATAACCTTTGTAACATCTAACAATCCACCATAGAACAAAAATCGCAATAACCGCCATAATCATCAAATCCGGTCGCAAACTTACTATTATCCACGCTATCAAAAGCGGCAGAATAAGCACTGCCATAAGACAAAACGCAAGTACCCAAAACCACTTCTGTTTAAGAACCCAAGTCATCTTGAATAAAACAGATAAGCGAATAAATATTTATCTCTATTGGCGATTGCATTTCCCGATATTTCTGAGTGTGCTCCCATCATTCATGGAACAAATAACTATTCAGAAAACTTTATTTCAAACGTTAAGATGTTATATCAAAGAGTTCAGTGTGTTTATGAAGGGAATGTTTTGAATGCGAAGCAGAAAAAAAGGAGAAAGAAAGGCAAAAAAAAGTAAAAAATGGATGATTATTGTATTACCGCTAATAGCTTTAATTGGAATAGTTATCGTCTCGCTGCACTTTCAGAAACCAAGTCAAAACCCAAAGTATCCAGCAAAGGAATATTTTAGAATCTCAGACGCAATAGCATTAGCCACACCTACAGATGCAGAAAACAAAACGATAAAGATAAGACAACTTGATTTCAAATTAACACCAATAATGGGAGACGCCAACCATGTAGTGATAATTCTCCCAGGCGGAGTTGAAACCACAGATTATCCATACTTTAGAGAGATCAAAAAGAATGAAACGGTATGTTTGTCTGAGTCAGGTCAAGAAATAGTGTTCAAGTTTCCTGTAGTAGTAACAAGAAATGATGAAGGATACTATCCACTGACCATTCGTTTACGATCTGATGAAACAATCGATAGTACTGAAGACCAGAAAGTCACCATAAACATTAACAATTGGATCTTTTTCTAATATGGAACTTAATGAATAAAAAATTCATGTTTAAAGTTCCAAAATTTGTACAGCCTCAAAGTCCCAAACGTCAAAGTTTTATATCACGTTATGATTTTATATATAGCAGGAGTACCCTTTTTATAGGGGGTAGAGTGGAGAATGGCAGCCTTATGGGTTGAATTTCGATGCCCAGAACATGGACTAGAAAGGTTTAGAATAAAAATTATAAAAAAATACAACGTAAATACACGGTTAATCTCGCCAAAATTTCGAACAAGACCTAAACACGAATTAAGCGGCATAATAGTCGGTCGGAACGTTAATTATTCAGAAGCAAAAGATTACCTGATTCAGTACTTTAAGCAAGTCGGATTACTCGGCAACGTTATCAGCATCAGATTCCAGAGGTAACCTATTAAAACCAAAATAAAACATCCACTGCGCATGGATACTCGAGTGATATTCTGGAGTTAACAAGAGTAACCCTTTAAAGTTAGCGCACGATAACTTTAAAAGCAGTTCTGAAATTTTTCCTAAATGGCGTTAAATATGCAAAGAAAATGGAATGAGAAGAACGTCAATTTAAAATTACTTACCGCGAGAATAGGAGATTTTTTTAAGGAACATCGCTTCGAAGCGATAAAAGGGAAGACTCCTACAGGTTATCAAATTTTAGCTGAAGACTCTCCCACCTTTAAGCTTTTGGGGTATGTAAGCGTAACTATTGAGGGAAACCCCGACAGTTTCGTTGTAAAACTGGAATTGTGCGAAAGAAAGAAACGGTCTAGACTTTCTCCTTTCTTGTTGAACATGTTTGGAGGGGGATACTTCTTCCTACAAGAATTGAAATCAGACGATGCATGGATGAAATTAGAAAAAGTATTCTGGCAACACGTCGAAAACGTGATATTGCACTTGCCTAACACAGTGAAATAATCAAGCACACCTTTTAGACACATTCCTGAATNATCTGACTAAATATTTCCAGAATTAATTCACACANATTCTGAATTAAAAAATTACAATGCAATGTTCATGTCCGCATTTTGAGGATTATACCAAATAACAGTGAGACTATCCCTATTGTTGCTAGAATANGTGAGACTTGTGNATATGGATAACCGTAAACCAGNCTAGTCACGAGTTTAAGTTCAAAAGCATGTCCCACCTGAAATGCCACCCATTCAGGAATTTCCGCAACAACCTCTCTATACATGCTAAATAGGAAGG
>JGI24025J20009_10002248_pt1 | contig 14044 bp, 11 predicted proteins | sample Cruoilmetagenom3_FD_20009 | JGI IMG/M metagenome (IMG submission 20009)
CATATCTCCTCAGTATCTCAAGTGCCTCATCGAAGAGCTGTCTTGTCACATAGACCCTCGGCTTGCTCAGGTTAATCCCCCAACTACAATGGATCATTTTGTACATATATCAGCATGCCTGAAACGAGCCCTCGGTCTCTTTCAGACGTATTTGGGCGAAAGATTAATATTCAGAAAATTCCTGAATATTAAAAAATGAGGTAAATATAATGAAAGCTAGGGAAGTAGGAGATCGACCTGACGAGTTTGATATGCTCTTCGATATTTACTTAAAACCTCTAAAGAGCAAGAGCGCGAGGACGATCTTCAAAATATTGATCGAGGAGGGGGTGGCCAGATCTCTGACCACCTTCGACATCCAGAGTAATCTTGAGGGGCGTGGAATACACCTAAGTAAAAAGGAGATCAATGGATGGCTCCACTCGATACAATCTGCGAGGCTAGTCTTGAAAGATCCAGAACGAGGGAAACCCACTACAATCTGTTACGAGGATAAATACACCTTTGACCTTTGGCGATTAACGGAGCTGGGATCGGAGATCGGAGCGAAGATACCCCATTTATTGAAAAAGGAGCCCCTTTCACTTGAAGGCAGCTCGGTGGAAATCTTGAAGAGGATCGTTAGAACTGAGATGACAGTTAGATCGCGGTCTATCAGACGCCTGAATGAACTCTTCATCCTCGTCAAGGTGCTGAAGGGACTGCTGGAAGCTGGGGAAGAGCTGCGAACAGCCGAGCTGAGGGGTAGATTAATGCCAAACGATGACGACCTTAACAGGATACTCTCAAGATACTCGAATCCGGACCGGGGTCCAGCCCTGATTGTTCAGAGTCAAAGGGGACAGAGCCTAAAGACGAAGCTCCTCCGCTTCCTTGGCCTATCTTCCGGTGAGGAGGTGACCTACGCCTTGACGAGGGATGGAAGAGACCTAGCGGAATCATTCCTCTTGGAAGGAGATGTCGGACAATGAATCCATCTATAATCTTGAAACTATATATTTTATAAGGCCTCGGAAATTCCAGGATCGAAAAGCCGCTGAAACGACCTGTTTCACCCCTTTTGGACGCTTAACCTATCTATAACTGAAGGTATGTAAGGCGTTCATTGGATTGATGGATAAAAAGATTGGCCAAAATCCCTAGCCCGCTTCATATGAGGTTCTTATGCGCCCCCTTCATCCAAAGGACTTTTTTACTTTAGACCTCTCTATAGGGAGAAGAAGATGTCGTTTCGTACTGCTCTGATCGATGATCCCGGGAGGGTCGTCCTCCTTATGGGCAATGAGGCGATCGCTCGGGGCGCAATCGAGGCCGGCGTCACCGTTGCCGCGGCCTATCCTGGCACGCCCTCCTCAGAGATCGGGGATGCCCTCAGCCGGGTCGCGGATGCGGCCGACCTCCACTTCGAGTGGTCGTCGAACGAGAAGGTCGCCTTCGAGGTGGCGTTCGGTGCCGCGATGTGCAACCAGCGTAGCCTCGTGGCGATGAAGCACGTCGGCCTGAACGTCGCGCTCGACATCCTGAACCCCGTCAGCCTCCGTGGCGTCAAGGGCGGGCTGGTCTTCGTCTCGGCGGATGACCCCTCGCAGCACAGCAGTAGGACCGAGCAGGATAACCGCTGGCTGGCGAAGCTCAATTGCGTCCCCGTCCTCGAGCCCTCAAGCCCACAGGAGGCAAAGGACTGCACCCGCTACGCCTTCGAGCTCTCCGAGCGTGTCAGGCTGCCGGTGATGATCCGCACCGTCACGAGGCTGAGCCACATGAGGAGCGACGTCACCCTGGGACCAATCAAAGGGGAAAGGCGGAGGGCCGAGTTCGACTGGGAGGGATTCAGCTACCGCGTCGCGGGGTTTGAGAGGCTGTTCTACCGCCACATGGAGCGCCACGAGAAGCTCGATCGCGTCCAGGAGGAGTTCGAGGAGCTGGGCTTTAACCGTCTGAAGCTGAATGGCGATGAGAAACTCGGCGTCGTAGGGACCGGGTTCTCCTTCAACTACGCAATCGACGCGATCAGGAGGCTTGGCATCGAGGACGAAACCGCCTACCTGAAGCTGGCGACATCGCATCCGCTGCCCAAGCGGCTTCTGGGCAGGCTTCTGAGGGGTGTGGAGCGGGTTCTGGTCGTCGAGGAGGTCGATCCATTTGTGGAGCTCCATGTGAAGGCCCTCGCGAAGGACGTGAACCCCAGCCTGGAGGTCTGTGGGCGGATGAGCAGGCACCTACCGAGGGAGGGCGAGCTGAGCCCGGTCCTCGTCGGCAGCGCGCTGGCAAAGCTCCTCGACATCGAGACGCCATGGAATCCCCGGAGGGAGCTGGAGGCTCAGGCTCATGAGGTTCTGTTCGACAGGATGCTGACGCTATGCGCCGGCTGCCCCCACAGGGCGACGGTCTACGCGCTGAAGGAGGCGGTGAGNGAGGTGAAGGGCGACCTGANGGGCGTTGTGGTGAANGGTGACATCGGCTGCTACGGGCTGGCCCACGCGCCGCCGATGAGCTTCGAGGACACCTACTTCTGCATGGGAGCCAGCATAGGGGTCTCACAGGGGATGGCGCAGGTCGGCGTTGACACCATCGCGTGGATAGGCGACGGCACCTTCTTCCACGCAGGCATCCCCGCGCTCATCAACGCCGTCTACAACCATGCCGACATCAAGGTCGTGGTCGCCGATAACCAGACAATCGCCATGACCGGCTTCCAGCCCCACCCAGAGTCGGGGAGGACGGCGACGGGAAAGCCGGCGAAGCGCATCATGATCGAGGATATTGCCAGGGCTTGCGGCGTCGAGCACGTCGAGGTCGTTGATCCATACAACCTGGAGGAGGCGAAGGGGGCGTTCACGAGGATGCTCCAGGCGGAGGGGGTTGCGATGGTCATTGCCAGGAGGGTCTGTGCAACCCAGGCCATACGGGCCATGAGGCCAAACAGACCCGTGCCATACCGCGTCGACCCCGAGTCATGCACTGGTTGCAGGCTCTGTCTGACCCAGTTTGGATGCCCCGCCCTGGGCTGGGACGACGATGCTGGAAGGGCGAGGATCGATGAAACTCTCTGCATGGGATGCGGCGTCTGCAGCCAGGTATGTCCTCAGGGAGCCATCAGGAAAGCGGAGGGTCCTGAATGAAGCCGTTCAGGTTGGTGATCGCGGGCGTCGGCGGGCAGGGCACACTGCTCGCTTCGAGGCTGCTGGCGTGGTCCGCCATCAGGGCGGGAATGCCCGTGAAGATCGGTGAGACTTACGGGATGGCACAGCGGGGTGGACCCGTGATGGGGCACGTGCAGATCGGCGGCGAGGTGAACAGCCCCCAGGTCTGGCCGGGAGAGGCGAATGTGCTGCTCGGGTTTGAGGAGGGGGAGGCCGTCAGGCGGGGCGTGACGTACCTCAAGGAGGGAGGGCTGGCGCTGGTGAACAGCCGCAGGCTTCCCCCCGTAGAGGTCATCTCGGGCATGGTNGAGTACCCCCGCAGNGAGAGGCTCATGGCCCTGCTCTCAGAGGTCACTNACAAGATCGTNTCCTTCGATGCCACGGCGCTTGCCGAGGAGGCTGGCGACCCGATCACGACGAACACGGTCCTCATAGGNGCCCTATGCGCGAGCGGGTGTCTGCCCTTTTCGGAGGGGGTCGTTTTGGAGACCTTGAAGGCGAGCCTCCGTCCCGCCTANCATGAGGTTAACCTCAGGGCGTTTGAACTCGGCAGGGAGGCATNCCTCAACATCTCGGGAAAATAGGCGCCTCGCCGCTNCTCATCTGGAGCGCCCCTAGTGCTCATTTCGTCNTATATATTTGAGACAAAAAAGTGATGGGAGCGTTAAACGAGGGAAATCGTCCGNCTCCCTATAGGNCCCTACGNNTGAGACTTCAGCCGGTCGAAGATCGCCTTCTCCAGCTCTCCTGACACGGCCTCATCAATCTCGTATCTGACCCGGGATATGGGTTTCTTGACATCGAGGTATCTCCGGATGTCCGTCGGCGTCCCGAGGAGTACGAGGTCGCATGGGGTCTCGTTGATCACCTGGCTGAGCTCCCTCATCTGGGTCTCGCTGTATCCGACGGCGGGGAGGACCTTCTCCAGGTGGGTGTACTGCTCGTAGATCGACTTTATGGAGCCGCGGGCGTAGGGCCTGGGATCGACTATCCTCGCGTCCAGCTCTTTCGCCTTGATGGTGGCGGCCCCGTAGGGCATACCACCGTGGGTCACCGTTGGTCCGTCCTCTATGACTAGGACGCTCTTGCCCCTGATCTCGTCTTCCCTCTCGGCGGAGATCGATGAGGCGGCCTTGATGATCTGCGCGCTCGGGTTCACCTTCCTGACGTTCTCCTCGACCTTCGCCACGTCTGCGGCCGCCGCCGTGCCTATCTTGCTTATGATGATGATGTCCGCCATCCTGACGTTCGCCTCGCCTGGATGGTAGCTCAGCTCATGCCCCGCTCGGTGGGGATCGACGACGACTATGTGGACATCAGGCCAGTAGAATGGGAGGTCGTTGTTCCCGCCATCCCAGACGATGATGTCCGCCTCCCCCTCGGCCTCTCTCACTATTGCCTCGTAGTCGACCCCGGCGTAGACGATGGCGCCCCTCTCCAGGTGAGGCTCGTAGTCCTCCCTCTCCTCGATGGTGCAGTCGTACTTGTCCAGGTCCTCCAAGGTCTCGAACCTCTGCAACCTCTGCTTCACCAGGTTCCCATAAGGCATGGGATGGCGGATGACGACCACCCTGTATCCGTGCTCCTTGAGCTTAGAGACAATCAACCTCGACGTCGGGCTCTTTCCGCTCCCCGTCCTCGCCGCGCACACGGATATGATCGGCCTCTTCGACCTAATCATCGTCTCCTTCGGCCCGAGGAGGACGAAGCTCGCCCCCGCGGCCAATACCCTAGAGGCCTCGTGCATTACATAGAGGTGGGATACGTCGCTGTAGGAGAAGAAGACCTCATCCACATCGAGCTCCTCGATGAGCTCCTCCAGCCTTTCCTCCGAGTAGATCTGGATACCATTCGGGTACCTCTTCCCCGCCAGCTCGGGTGGGTAGATCCTCTTCTCGATCTTCGCGGAGCGGTCGAGATCCGATATCTGGGTCGCCGTGAATGCCACGACATCGTATTGTGGGTTGTCTCTGAAGAAGACGTTGAAGTTGTGGAAGTCCCTCCCAGCTGCTCCCATTATCAAAGCTCTTTTTACCATCTCGTATCAATAAAAATGTTATCAAAGGGTTCATAAAACTATCGTGTCGAAGACCTTTACACATGACCTCCCCTTAACCGCCTCCGGAGCCGTTTTCGTCTCATCTTTCTGAGACAAAAAAAGGCGTTAAGGGGATCTACTCATTCACGGCTCTATCGTATATCCCCCAGAAGCTCCTTACCTCCATGTCCTCAGGTATGTCCAGGCCGTGGTCTCCCCGCCCCGTCTCGGGGTTCAGATGAGTGCCATGGTCAGGTGAGAACAGGATCAGGCGCGTATCATCCTCGTATCTCTTTAGAAAGGCTTCCGCCAGATGTTCGAAGCCTGCGATATGGTTCCGCATGGCCCCGATGGCATCCTCGCTCCGAGGGGTCGTACGGTGCATGATGTCATCATACTCCTGATTATAGGCCAGGATGAAATCGTAGTCGTCGTCTCTCAGCAGCCGTAGGACGCGGTCGTTGACCTGCTGATCGTACTCCTCGATGAAGTAGTCGATCTCCCTGTTCAGGAAGATACGGGCGATACTGCTCCCTTCTACCGCGACTACGGCGACCTTCTTCCCCGCCCTCAGGAGCGTGTCGAAGAGGGTGTCGCAGCTCAGCACGGGCTTCTCGTATTTTCTGATGCCGTGGGTCTCGGGGAGGGCGCCTGTGAACATGGAGGCGAAGCAGACGGGCGTCTTCGGCGGAACGACCGATCTCAGCAGGACCTGCACCGGCGCGAGCCCGATCACGGGCTCGAACTCCCCCGAATAATCACGGAACAACCCCTCCCCTATCGCATCAGGGGCGTACACAAAGCACTTCTCCACAGGTCGCTCCCCGATGATGCCTCTCTTCGCCTCAACGAGATTTTCAATGAGGCTAGTCGTTGACAGCTTCGGCGGAGGGATCTGCATCAGCCTGCATAGTGTCGAGGTTATCGTGGTATTTTCTCTACGTATTGGTTGGATGATATTTCATCTTTGTATTTGGGACGGGCGGAGCTACGGACTTGTTCCCCCCTAATCATTATAGAGGATTTGGATTAACCTGGTTTTCTGTTGATATGGTCTATTTACAGCTTGACTGTGAACAGAATGGCATCTGATCCACCTACCATGCCTCTCCACCCACCAGCATCCCGCCCGTGAACCCCATCCTCCACGCCCTCGCACCACGTCTCTCCACCTCAATCTCGCCCATTTCACGTATCTTCATCCCTCTCCGGTGAACCCTCCATTACCCTGACTGCGACCTCAGGTGCTTGAGGTACATCGAGGAAGTATGCCTTCAAGAGCTACCTGCCGCCCGACGAGGTAGCCGCCGCCATCGTTGAGCCCATCGCGGGGGACGAGGGCTGGATCGTGACGCCCGAGGGCTGGCTCAAGGGCCTGAAGGAGATATGCGAGAGACACAACATCCTACTTATAGATGGGGAGATACAGACGGGGTTCCGGCGTACGGGTCGATGGTTTGCCTGCGAGCACTGGGGCGTAGAGCCCCTCATCGGGGTAGAGATCGTCAAAGATAAGGGAATGAAGAGGCCCGGAGTCGAGGAGGCGGACGCAATATGCGCCGCGGCCTTCAAGCGCGCCTCTACACGATTAGGACGGGGGCCTATGGGACTGCGAACATCCAGGTNGCACCCACCACGAATCCTAATCGAGGCTCAGGCAGACACCGCCCTCGACATCCTCCCCGAGTCCATCACTGAGGGCGAAGGGGATTGAGGAGGACGGGCCAATCCAGAGATGGAGGGCGCTCTGACCGGGAAGAGATAGAGGACAGGTACCTGTAGGGCGCTGGTAATTAGCATCTTCGACGAGGTAACCCCCCAAGAAAAACGTACGGTAAACAAAGGAAAAATTTAAAACGGCTTAAAACTTTATTAAGCGGGGAATCAATTGAACTTGAAGACAATGTTAGATAGAAAATGCGTGCCGATAATTCTTGGTATCCTCGTCTTGAGTGCCTTCACTCCCTTTGCACCGACGGTGGAGGGAGAAGAAATTCAAAACGGGGGGACGCTGGTGATTACGTTATACTTCGACATCGATTCGCTGAATGTCTTTACGATGAGCGCGGACCCTTCGTTTAGGGTGTGTGAGAAGATCTATGACACCCTTTTCATAGTGCTGAGGAACGGGACGTATCATCCCTGGCTCGCGGAATCGTGGAGCATATCGCCGGACGCGATGACCTACACGTTCAACTTAAGGCACGGCGTGACATGGCAGGATGGCGAGCCCTTCACCTCGGCAGATGTCAAGTTCACCTTCGACCTCGCGAAGGACAATCCCGCCCTCGACAACTATGCCCTAGCGGTGAGTTCTCTTGAGAGCGTTGAGACGCCTGACGACTATATGGTGGTCTTTCACCTAAAGGAGCCATTGGTGCCATTCCTATTCTACGCGGGTGGATCATGCCCCATAGTTCCAAAGCACATCTGGGAGACGATCGACGATCCCGCGACATTCGAGCCAATGGACTCTCCTGAAGAGCTTGTAGGGACGGGCCCCTTCAACTACGTTAGCAGAAAACCCGGAGAGCAGGTAATCGTGGAGGCGAACGAGGACTTCTGGGGAGGGAGACCGTACATCGACGCGATAATCTTCAAGATCTACACGAACGCGGACGCGAGGATTCTGGCCCTGATGAAGGGCGAGGTAGATGCGGCAGGGAGCATCCCCTCCAATCTCATCGGTAGCCTCATCGGCCAGAAGGATCTAATCGTGATAAAGAGACCATCGCTACAGGCAAACAACTGGATGGGCTTCAACCTGAGGGTCTATCCCCTGAACATAAGGCAGGTCAGACAGGCCTTCGACTACGCCATNGACAAGGACTTCATCTACAGCAACGTAGAGATGAGCATCACGGAGCATGGAAACGATGGCTGCGTAACACCTGCCCTAGCCGAGTGGCTTCACCCAGAAGGGCCGCTCTGGAAGGGCAAGGGGATGAGCGAGGATGAGCGGATTGCGGCGTCAAACAAGCTGTTGGATGATCTCGGCTTCATGCCCGGATCCGATGGCGTTAGGATCACACCGAACGGGACGAGGCTCGAATTCGACCTGCTTACCCTCTCTGCGATCCCTGACTATGTAAGGGCTGCGGAAGTAATAAAGGAGAACCTAGAGCCCGTCGGCATCAAGATCAACGTAAGGTCCATGGAGACTAACACAGTGATCAACATCGTCTATGGCTCTCCCGTTGGCGAGTACGATCTTTACATCATGGGCTGCGGATACGAAGCCGATCCAGACGCGTGCCTCTACCTTGAGTTCTTCTCCAATCCCGCGATCCCGCAGTGGACCTCTGATGCACAGGCTTACAGCAACTCCACTTTGGACGAACTCTTAAGCCAACAGAGGGTGGAGCCCGATCTGCAAAAGCGGAAGGAGCTGATCTGGAATATCCAGGAGATACTGGCCGACGACCTGCCAATAGTCGTACTATTCCACAGAGTTGGCATCGTAGCACACAGGACAGATAAGTTCGAAGGGTGGGACGACGAGCAGGGCATATACTCGCGCTTCACCGCCCTGAACGTCCACCTAATACCTCCACCCCAGGAACCAGAGAAGGAGATCGTCGAGGTGGAGGTCGAGAAAGCCGTCGTCCCGCAATGGGTATACGGTGCTATCGCGGTTGCCGCCATCGCCGTCGTTATAAGCCTAGGTTACGCTTTCACGAGAAAGTGATTTATACGAGCTAACCTCCTTTTTTCTGAATTGAAATGACAATAAAGGATTTTCTAATCAAGAGGTCGATCTTTATGTTCGCCACGCTTTTCATAGTCGTAACGCTGAACTTCGCAATCCCGAGGATCATGCCCGGCGACCCCATAACCCACCTCATGATAGACGCAAGGATACCGCCTGCGGCCCGCGATGCGCTGATTAAACGCTTCCACATGGATAAGTCAGTGTTTGAGCAGTATGTCAGCTATATATCGAACCTACTTCAGGGGAACCTCGGCCTCTCCTTCTCTCACTACCCCAGGCATGTCTCCACGGTCATTTTGGAACGGTTTCCATGGACCCTTCTCCTGCTCGGAATATCGACCTTTCTGTCCACTCTCCTCGGCCTCGTTCTCGGCGTTGTATCCGCATGGAGGCACGGCGAGAAGATCGACATCTCGATCCAGACCTTTGGACTGGCGCTCTGGTCGATGCCGATATACTGGCTTGGAATGCTCCTGCTCTACTACTTCGGCTTCCAGCTCGGCTTGGTCCCGCTAGGAGGGGCCACCTCACCGCGTCTCGGTTACCCCAACGAGATTGAATACATAAAGGACGTACTTTGGCATATCGCCCTGCCGATAGCTACCCTAACATTGGGCGGCTTCGCGAGCAACACGCTGATCATGAGGGGCTCTATGCTGGAGGTAGTTAAGGAAGACTATATCATGACCGCAGAGGCGAAGGGGCTGGGCGAGAGGACGGTTATGTGGAAGCACGCAGCCAGGAACGCCATGCTACCGATGGTGACCGTCGTCGCCCTTCACCTTGCCGGAATCGTTGGCGGGGCAGTCTACACCGAAACGGTCTTCTCCTACCCTGGCGTCGGCAGGCTGATCTACGACGCCGTACTGGCCCACGACTATCCACTATTGCAAGGTTCATTCCTAATCATCGCGATAACCGTGTTAATGGCCAACTTCTTTGCCGATATCATATACGCGTACTTGGATCCCAGGATAAAGTTCTAGGTGTTAAAAATGTCCCGATTAGGAAGAGAGATATCAGCCCGATATTCATCGAAGCTGAGAGCCTTCTGGATACAATATAAGGGAAACAAGATGGGAATGGTCGGCCTGATTATCATTCTCTTCTTCATGATGATAGTCTTAATGGCACCGATGCTTACTCAATGGGATCCATATAAGATGAACACGGGCCCGCCTTTCTCTCCGCCCTCGAGTGAGCACCCACTCGGAACAAACGATATGGGCCAGGACCTCTTCAGCCAGCTCATATACGGCGCGAGGATATCGCTGATGGTCGGGTTAGTAGCGGCCTCTGTAAACGTGACCGTCGGGACGATGGTGGGGCTTCTGTCCGGTTATTTCGGAGGCAAGCTGGACGAGTTCTTCATGCGCCTCATCGACGTGATGATCATAATTCCCGGGATCCCTATAATGGTGCTCATCGCGGCCTACCTCGGCCCCAGCATTTGGAACATTATCTTCATCTTGGTCATCTTCGGATGGACCTCAATAGCTAGGGTGATAAGATCCCAGGTCCTTATGATCAAAGAATATCCCTACATAGACGCTTCTAAGGCCGCGGGAGCAGGCTCATTCAGGATCATCTTCGACCACATACTGCCTAATATCATAAGCCTCATGCTGCCACAGGCGATACTATCGGTCGTAGGTGCCATACTGGGCGAGGCCGGATTGAGCTTCTTAGGTCTAGGGGATCCGACCCACGTCAGCTGGGGCATGCTCCTTTATTACGCGGAGGCTTATGGCGCCTTCCTTAGGAAGGCCTGGTGGTGGATAATACCGCCGGGGCTGTGCATAACTTTGGTCGGGTTGGGCTTCACGTTCGTCGGATACGCGCTCAACGACATATTCAACCCCAGGTTGAGGAGATGATCTCATGCCACTTTTAGAGGTGAAAGATCTCAAGACCTATTTTTATTCAATACACGGCGTTGTCAAAGCCGTAGACGGCATTAGTTTTCACGTCGATAGGGGCGAATCCTTCGGCCTCGCCGGGGAGTCAGGCTCTGGAAAGACGACCACCGCCCTATCCATCATGAGGCTCATAAAGCCTCCAGGAAGGATTTTAAGCGGTGAAATTCTCTTCGATGGAGAAAACCTACTAGAGAAAACAGTCAACGAGATCGATGATATCCGCTGGAAGAGGATCTCGATGATATTCCAGGGAGCTATGAACGCACTAAACCCCGTCTACAGGATAGGAGATCAGATAGGAGAGGCGATCATACACCACGAGGGTGCCACGAAGGAGGAGGCGATCGAGCGATCGATGGAACTCCTCAAAACCGTGGGTATCGATCCATCTAGGGTGAACAATTACCCCCACGAGTTCAGCGGAGGCATGAAGCAGAGGGCTATGATCGCTATGGCACTGGCCCTGAGCCCCGATCTTGTGATTGCCGATGAGCCGACGACGGCTTTAGATGTGATAATTCAGAGGCAGATAATCAATTTAATGAACTCACTACGTAATGATCTGAACATCTCCTTGATACTTATAACACACGATCTATCGGTGATAAGCGAGCTCTGCGAAAGGACAGGCATCTTCTACGCCGGAAAGCTGCTTGAGGTCGCAAGCACGAAGACGCTCTTAGAAAGCCCCCTGCACCCGTATACATTAGGCCTGATAAGGGCCTTCCCCTCTATAGACGGTGAGAGGAGGAGGCTTAAAGCGATTGGAGGTGCCCCACCAAGCCTTATAGAGCCCCCATCGGGATGCAGGTTTCATCCAAGATGCCCCCGTGCTTCACCAAAATGCGCGAATGAGGAACCGGAGCTGATCGAGGTTGAAAAAGGGCACTACGTTGCCTGCCACCTAATCTGCCCTCAGGAGGGAAGATGATGAACCACGATGAGGATGCAATTATCGATGTCGTGGACCTGAAAAAGTACTTTCCAGTTAACATGGGTTTCATCTCCTCGCTATTAGGCAGGGGGATCATATATGTCAGAGCCGTTGACGGTATAAACTTGAAGATCAGGAGAGGCGAGATATTCGGTCTGGTAGGAGAGAGCGGGTGCGGGAAAACCACTACTGGGAGGTCAATCCTGCTACTTGAGAAACCAACTTCTGGAAGCGTCTTTTTCAACGGGGTGGACATAACATCTCTTAAAAAGCGTGGATTGAGAGAATTTAGACGCGGGACACAGATGATATTTCAAGATCCCTATAGCTCCCTCGACCCAAGAAAGACCGCCTACGACGTCATCTCCGAGCCTGTAAATATCAACAAGGCGGTCCATTCCGAGTCTGAGAAGAAAGGCAGGATAAAAAATATGCTAGAGGTCGTGGGCCTTACCCCTACGGAGACCTTCATGTATAAATACCCCCACGAGCTGAGCGGCGGGCAGCGCCAGCGGGTCGCCGTCGCTAGGGCGCTCATCCTCAACCCCCAGTTCATCGTCGCGGATGAGCCGGTATCGATGATCGACGTTTCCATGAGGATAGGAATACTAAACCTCCTGCTTGACCTTAGGAGCAAATTCAACATCTCATTCCTTTTCATAACCCACGACATCGCGATAGCCAGATACATGTGCGACAGGATCGCCGTGATGTACCTTGGAAAGATAGTGGAGATGGGTGAAACGGAGGATCTAATTAAGAACCCCGTGCACCCTTACTCAATGGCACTGATGGCATCCGTTCCCAGACTCACAAGCAAGAAGCACGACGAGCCCCAGATAAAGGGTGAGGTGCCGACTGCAATAAATCCCCCATCTGGCTGTCGGTTCCACCCTAGGTGCCCGTATGTATCAGAAAGGTGTAGATCTGAAGAGCCTCAATTGATTAGAGTTGGAAAAGACAGATTAGTCGCGTGCCATTTACATAGTAGAAATTTATCTAAAAAGAAACTTGCCATGGGAGATAATCGTGTCTTGTCTCACTAAATCAACATTTTCGGGTGGAAGGGCACCAATTATAGCCAAAATGATAACCGATGCAATTACGTCTGATATTCCTTCATTAATGTTGCTATCCTCAAGGTGAACTATTCATGGCGTGTCCTTACACTTCGCCAATATTTCAGTCGGTAATTCGAGAACATGAGGTAAGTTTTATAAGTTCTATCAATATGTTAACATGAATAGGAATGAACGAAATAAGGTTCGAGCTGAAGTCGGTCTCCGACAACGGAAAAAGAAGCTTCAAGAATCATCTCCTCCAACCCCATTGGTTCACCCGTCATCACGCATCCCTGGTTGGCCATAGTGATGAACCAGCCATCCTTCGACGCCTTCGGGACAAGGGTAAGGGAGGGCGGTTTGCTCGTTATGAATAGCTCCCTCATCACTCCAAGCGAGAAGAGGAGGGACATCGCCATCATTGAGATTCCCGCGAACAAGATCGCAGTAGAGCTGGGAAACGAGAGGGCCGCGAACATGGTCATGCTCGGAGCCTACGTTGCATACAGGAGGATCGTGCGCAACGGGAGCGTCCTGGGAGCCTTGAGGCATGCTCTCGGAGGCACCGAGAAGATCTTCAAGTAAATAAAAAGGCATATGAAAGGGAAGAAAGCAACACTGTTCCCGAGAATATATGAACGTTCATTTTAAATATCTTACTCAAATTTTGCGGTATTTAAGGGGCGTCATCTCAATATCATGTCCAGTATCTGGTTTATGGGTAGCTTGTCCGCCATCCTGTAGACCTATTGGATGAGGTTCCCGAGCAGGTCCTTGAAGGCATACCTGCACTCCGCTCCGATGGTCTGATCGGACTGGAGCCTCCTATAGGGTCTGCTTCTGCATATCCTGAGCTTGAGGAGGCTGTACGCCGTGATCCCGAGCATCCAGTGTCTCTTGGTGCCCTTGAGGGATCTCAGCTGGCAGCCGCCTAAGCCCAGGTTCTGCTTTGCATCCTTGTAGAAGCTCCGCCGCAACCCCCAGCTCCTCGCACTCGTCCACGAGCTCCATGGCGAGATCCAGCTTCCTCCTGAACCCGTACCTCTCCGCCTCCCTGCTGCCGTGCTTGAAGTACTGCCTGAGGCCTATGGGGTTAGTCCCTGTCCGGGTCGGCATAATGGCTGGTGACGAGGCTCTGGGCGTGCATGAAGCGACCGGAGCTGTGATCGTAGAGCTTCCCAGCCCCGGGCATCCTCCTCACCGTCTTGGGTAGCAGGGTGTCGTCGATGGCCACCAC
>JGI24025J20009_10002249_pt1 | contig 14039 bp, 13 predicted proteins | sample Cruoilmetagenom3_FD_20009 | JGI IMG/M metagenome (IMG submission 20009)
AAATAAAATATTAAAATTAAAAGAATAAACCCTACTATCACACCTATTATGAAGATAGGGTTTTTCTGTTCATTTTTCCTTAAATGAGGCCTCTGAAAAACCTCCAGAGTCCCTTGATTACACAGATTCTTAAAAATGATTACACTGATTTAGTAGAGATTTCTGACTTTTTCAGAAATCTCCAAATACTATGCGCATAAATTTATCCACACCATTTTCCTCTGGAGCAGTATAAGTTATTCCTTTATACTCTTTTGCTTTCTCTACATCTCTCCTTAAATTTAGCTTATCTTGCTCTACACTGTAAAAATTCCCCTTCTTCTTATGGTAACTTGCCAAATAAACCTGCTCTGTTTGGCCAGGGGTAGGAATAAATAAAGCTTTTTTACCTAATACAGTCAATTCCATTATAGTGGTGTATCCGGGTCTCGTAACTACTAATTTAGCTCTATTCATAATCTCTTCCTGCCTTTTCCTTTCCAGGAAACCAAAAATACGGAGATGATTATTTACTACTTCTTTATCATCTTCGGGTTTGCCTAAGGAAATGACTACTTTTCCTTTCAAAAAAGATGCCTGAGTTAAAACTTCCTTCTCTAAAACTGTTCTTTGCGGCTCTGGCCCCGAAACGGAGATAAAATAATCAATATCCTCTTTAACATCTCTTTTCTTTAAATCAGAGATTATTCCCAAATATTCAACTTTATCTTTTCCAAAATAATTTAAATTATGGGAGAGGTCGCCGCTTAAACAATTCTCTCCATCATCAGGAACCAGAAATTTGCAAAAATTATTTTTAAAAGAGTAATTGAATCCTTCGGTTGCTCTTTCAAAAGGTTTTATTCTCCCGGGGACCATAAATCTTAATTGATGGGAGATAAAATAGGAGGGAATCTCTTTATTATAGATACCGAAACGGCTATCGGAAATTATTCTCTCGTACTCATCTTTATATATTAATTCTTTTATTCTCTTATGTTCCTCAATAATTTCATTTATATAAAAAGGGAAATAAGCAATAAGTTTGGGAATAAAAAAATTTCTTTTAGAGTAAGGAGAAGAATAATCAGGAATATCTAAATAAAGGCACTCCTTCTTAAATTCCTTCTTCAATGATTCTAAGGACCTACCCTTTCCACACAGGGTAAGAGTATGTCCTTCCTCTAACATCCTTTTAATAAGCGGAATATCCCTTGTTGCATGTCCTAATCCCCAAGAACAGATACCAAAGAGAACTTTCATTTTCAGTCTTTCTATTTAGAGATTTCTGAAAAAGTCAGAAATCTCTGATTTCACAGATAAAAGTTCAGATTACGCAGATAGATTATCCTTACTAAATCAGTGTAATCATTTTTAAAAATCTGTGTAATCTTATTGAATTTTTTTCTTAATCTTCTCTATTACTTCATTCTTTATCTTCTCTCCATGAGCTAAAATTAAAGAGAGTTCTTCTTTCCTTCCGGTGTTAAATTTTTCATCTTTAATAAAGGCAAGATTAATCTCTACATTTATAGCTGCACTCTGCAAAGCTGCCTCTGCAAATAATACACCTACTCCTATATCGGTGATTAAATTAGGATTTGCTTTCGGCGAAAGTTTCCGGGCTAATTTTATTAACTGAAAACAGGAATAAGCAGTCTTATGGGGAACTATGGCTGCATTTTTCAATGCTTTTTGTAAAGTAAAAAATCTTTTCTCTCTCATCTCTTTATTATCTTTGGGTATTTTTGTAGCTCGCAAAACCTCCTCATAAGCCTGAATATCCTCGGAGATAAGCTCAGAAAGTCTACTTTTAAGCTCCTCTGCTTCTTTTAAGATATCTTTCACATCTTCTTCTACATCCTTATATTTTTTATTCCCTATAGTGAAATTAGCCACCATACAGATAAGAGAGGCCCCTAAGCATCCCGCCAGAGCAGCTACACTTCCTCCTCCCGGCGTTGGAGTTTTTGATGATGTCTCTTCTATAAATTCTCTCAGAGGTCTATTTAAATACATATCTTACTCCCACCTATTAAATTCAAAATCCGATTTAGGATTTTACCTCCTTTGGAAATCTTACCTATTACCAATTTTCAAATATTGTATATAAAACTTCTCAGATGTCAATCGGAGACTTATCTATATAGCCTCTTAGCTAAAAACTTTCCAATTTTTAGAGAGTAAGTAAACCCCGTTAGATGCTTGCTATCTAATGGGGTAAATAGAAAAAAGAGTGGTAAGTTCAATAATCTCATTTAATCCCCCTAAGGTATCGCCTGTAAGTCCTCCTATCCGTTTTTTAACATATGCTATTAAAAGTAGGCTTATCAGTAAATTTGAGCCTATCAGATAAAAACCTGTAAGATTAAATAGAGCTAATCCCACAATAATTACTATTAGAGTTGACCAGAGAGCATCTTTTATTGTCTTATGATTAAAAAATGCTTTCCCCAATCCTTCTTCTCGAGCATATGGAGAAAGATATGTTCCTATTACCATGGAATATCTTCCCATAACAGGACTAAAAAGCAGAGCATAACTCTTATATTCAGGGTTTATCTCCAACAAGAGAAAAAATTTCAACATCAAAAGACAAATTAAAGCAATAATTCCTTTGGCTCCCACAAAACTATCTTTCATTACCCTTAATATATCTTCTTTCTTTCCGCCAGTAGCAAAGCCGTCTATAGCATCAATAAACCCATCTAAATGAAGAGCACCTGTAATCCATATCCATCCTACCATTATTAGAGCAGTTCTCATAAGTAGGGAAGGGAAGAAAGAGGTTATTCTCTCAATTAAGATAAGAAACGCTCCTATAATTATCCCCACAAGAGGGAAAAAAACCGTAGAAGAAGCTAAATTTTCTTCCCTTAGATTAATCTTTTTCCCCGGAGGAAGTATAGTTAAAAACTGTAAGGCGATGATAAAATTTCTCAATCCTTGCCTTCTCTAATCCTACTTTTTGGTTTTCCCTTTAATCCTTTAATCCTGCTTTTTTGGTTTTCCTATGAGCTATGAGCTATGAGCTGTTATTCCTCTAATCCTCTAATCCTGTTTTTTCTCTCTGGATATCTTTGCCTCCTTGAAGGTAGCCATTTGTGTCAATATTTTAGTGGAAGTATCAGCCAAACCTATTCCTAAAGCAGCCCCCGTCCCTTCCCCTAAACGCATACTTAAATCAAACAAAGGTTTCTGGTTAAGGTAGGAGAGAGCAATCTTATGTCCTTTCTCCACCGAATTATGAGAGGAAATTAAATACTCTTTTACTTTCAGAGAGAACTTAATAGAAATCAAGGCAGCTGCCGTAGAGATAAATCCATCCAGCACAACAGGAACTCTATATCTTGCAGCCGCTAAGATGCATCCAGCTAAACCTGCTATCTCATATCCTCCTATCTTACTTAATACATCTATAGGATTCTCAGAGTCAGGATGGTTAATTCTTAATGCTCTTTCAATTACCTCTATCTTCTTTTGGAGAGCTTTATCGTTTATTCCTGTCCCTCTTCCTACCACCTCTTCAACTCTGGATTTCGTTATACAGGCTACAATGGCGCTACTTGCTGTTGTGTTGCCAATACCCATATCCCCTGTCCCCATTATATCAATACCACTTCTCTTTAACTCTTCCTCAAAGACTTCAATTCCAGCAGTAACAGCTTTGGCAGCCTCTTCCTTATCCATTGCCGGACACTTAGATATATTATTCGTCCCATAGCCTATTTTTCTTACGATTAAATCAGGATGAGATTTTAAATTTTTAGCTATCCCCATATCCACCACAATTACTTTTGCTTTTACGTTTTCCGCCAATACATTAATTGCTGCTCTTCCCTGAAGAAAATTGTATACCATCTGAGAGGTAACTTCCATAGGATAAGCACTCACTTCCTCCTCGGTTACCCCATGGTCTCCAGCCATAACAAAAATTACTTTTTTTTCAAGACAAGGCTCCAATTTTCCCGTAATACCCACTATTCTTCTGGCGAGTTCCTCTATTCTCCCCAAACTCCCCTTAGGTTTGGTAAGATTATCTAATCTCCTTTGAGCTTGTTCCATAAGCTTTTTATCGATAGGTTCAATCTCTTCCACTATTTTTATTATCTTTCTCATATTTTATTTTTTCCCTTTCAGCTTAAGAGGAATCCCGGCAATCATCAGATAAACCTCCTGAGCGTAATCAGCCATTATCTGATTAGCCCTGCCCGCTACATCCCTGAAGTTTCTCCCCAATTGAGTATGAGGGACTACCCCTTCTCCCACCTCATTGGAAACCACTATCAGCTTATAATCAGTTTTTGAAGTAATTTCAGCCAATTTCTTTACCTTTTTTAAAATAGATTCCTCTCCCACTCCATCGAGTAATAAGTTGGAAATGAGAAAAGTTAAACAGTCTAAAATGACCACCTTATAATTTTCTTTAAGGTTTATAAGCACATCAAGAGGATTTTTCCTCTCTTCAATAGTTCTCCAGGAAGAAGGACGGGATTCTCTGTGCAATTTTATACGGCTTTTCATCTCTTCATCTTCAGCAATACCCGTAGCTAAAAAGACTACTTCTTTCCCCATTTTTTTTGCTAATTCTACTGCATATTGACTCTTCCCACTTCTTGCTCCACCAATAATAAGGATAAGTTTCCCCATTTTTACTCCATTAATATAGCTGATAGCTGATGGCTGATGGCTCATAGCTCATAATTCTGAATTTCCAGCATTTCTCTGTGTTTTGCATAAACCTTCTTCCAGTAGGAAATTTCTTCCCGGTTAATCAATTAAACTCCTCAGATAGTCCCTGTAAATAATCTCCCAGGAAAACCTGGATATTACCCGTCTAAACATAGAGTAAGTTGGCTGTGTCTTAAGATAATTCAGTATCTTCTGAGCAACATCAGAAGGATTCTCATTCGGTTCAAAAAAGAGAGCCTTATCTTTCGCAATCTCTGATAGTGCTGGTATACGAGTACAAGCAATGGGCATTTTCATTGCCGCTGCTTCTAAAAGCGGGATTCCGAAACCCTCCTGAGAAGAAGTAATCAGCAATAAATCACAAATCTTATAAAGGTCCCCTAACTGGTGATATCCAATCTCTAATTCATACTTATCTTTCAAATCATCAAGGAAAAGCACATATTTTTCCAGACCCATCTTTTTTATAAGACTCTGCAGATAGTTATGATATCCCCTGGAGCTGGAATTGTGCGGGTCGAAAGGAGCAGTCACCAATAGTTTACACCTTTTGCCTGAAGCAACCATTTCTCCTGTTATCTTAATTGCCAGCTCGTAATTTTTCCTTTTAACAATTCTGGAGGGAAAGAGCATAACTAAATCTTCATCAAAAATTTTCTCCTGAGAAGCCATTTTCCATATTGGATCCGAGATTCTTAAGAACGACTTTATATCTATACCATTGGGAATGACTCTAATTAGACCCTCGGAGATGCCAAATAATTGAGAAAGCTGCTCTTTTCTCCACCCCGAGATAGCAATGTAGGTGGCGTTTTGATTAAACTTACCCAGGAGACTATAGGGATACCTACAAGATTCTTCAATTTTATAATCTGGATTAATTAAGGTGGCATCATGGCACCAGAAGTAAAACTTTACCCTCTGATGAAGCTCATCAACAATCTCATTCAGAGCAGAGGTTAAAGCAAGATTGAAGTGCATAGTCATAACATTGTGTATCATGCAAATATCTACCTCTCTCAGGGAATGCTTAACCTTTTGGTAAACAACTTCCTTTAGTTTCTGAAAACGCTCTGAAACAATACCGTCTTCTAATTCCTTACTTACAACTCTATTTTCTAATCCTGTAGACCCGATTTCGGGAATAAGCTCTATTAATATACCCTTATCTCTATTTTCTCCTACTCCCGTGATAATCTTTACCCTGCATCCGTTCTTAACCAGAACCTTAGCCTGTTCTCTCATCACAAACTCCACTCCTCCTATTACAGGAGGGTAGGAGTAATGTAAGATGGCTACTCTTTTCTTAGAACTCATAAACAGAACCTTTCAACTTGAGCATTTTCGGGTAGTTTTCTCCAGAGGAGGTTTAGAGAACTGTCTTTTTCCAGAACCGACTTTATTAAAGCATTGACGATTTTGTGGGCTACTATCACTCCTGTTCCTTTCCTGGTTGAAATATTCTCCACCCAGAACTCCTTTACCCTTTGGAATACTTCCCTTATGCTTTCTCCTCCCGGAGGCGTAACCAGAGTAGGGTCTTTCTCCCACTTAAGGTACAAATCTGGATATAATCTTCTCATTTCCAAAACTCTCATTCCTTCCCATTTTCCCTGTCTAAGTTCGTTTAACCTGCTGTCGGTGAGGACCTTTATTTTATGGAATCTGGCTATCTCTACAGCAGTGGCATAAGCGCGGGAAAGTTCACTAGAATAGATATAATGGATGGTTGCATAAGCTAATTTTAAAGCAATAGCTCTCGCTTCCTTTTTTCCTCGAGCATTTAAAGGAATATCTATTCCCCCCTGAATTCTATTTTCCCTGTTCCAATCTGTCTCACCGTGCCGCACCAGAATTATTTTCTGCAATATTTTTCCTCTTAAGCTTGTATTGCTCTATAGTAATCATAGGAGGTCTTTCAATAAAGGTAAATTCCTCTTTTTTCAAAAAGATATCTTCTCCGCGTCTTTTGACAAGCTTAAACTCATCAGGAATCTTTTCACTTAGAGAGATGATGCCTTGCTGCTGCAATCTGGTAAAAAAGGTATGAAGTATAGCAAATGACATTTTACCCAGAGCAGATAGACTCCGATTTCTATGAATTCTTCTATCCAAATCTACCTGTGCTAAAGCCTTTAACCCGCACTTATCATAAATATCTATAAGCAAACCTATTTCCACCCCGTAACCGACCCGAAAGGGAACCGCCTCTAAAATCTCTCTTCTGCCAGCATACTCACCTGATAAAGGTTGCAGAAAACCGGAAAGTTCTGGGTAAAAGTTAGCTAAAAGAGGCCTCACCAGAATTTCGGTAACTCTACCTCCACCTGAGAGCCTCATTATCTTTCCCAGCACCAAGGGCCTCTCATAAAATGCTTTAACATATTTAACATAATCGTATTCTAAAAGTGGTCCCACTATCCCGTAGACAAATTTAGGATGAATATTTTTAATATCAGCATCTATCCACACAATTATATCTCCTTCCAGAAGATAAAGGCTCTTCCAGAGATTCTCCCCCTTTCCATTAGTAATTCCATACTCTGAAAGATAGTCGCTGGCTAAATAAACCTTAGCTCCAGCCTGATGAGCTAACTCCCTCGTTTCATCAGTGGAGCCGCTATCTATAACTGCGATTTCGTCTAAAAGAGGATACTCCACTTGCAGATTTTCCTTTATTACCTTGATCTCTTCACCAATCGTCTTCTCTTCATTTAATGTAGGGAAAGCTAAACTAATCTTAAGCCCTCTCTTTTCCTTCAGTCTGACCAGCCGAGCTATGTCAGAAAAAGAGGAATGGTGATAAGTATTACTGTTAATCCATTCATCTAATTTCATTATTAGCTCCCTCCAGAGGTGGGAATTGAATTACTACTTAAATTTACTCTCTAATAAGATTTTTGTCAACAGCTGGGGTGGTAAATTTGACTTTTGGAAAAAGATTGATATAATTTTTATCTATAATAACAGGAGGAGAAAAGAAAGGGGGGTGAAAAACAGAAAGGGTGGTTTTAAAAAAGAGTAAATCCTGTTAGATAGAAAAGCTTATCTAACGGAGTAAAAATTTAATAAGGAAGGAGAGGTTGAATGAAACTGAAGGTTTTTGGTGTTGTATTGTTGCTTGTTTTTGTGAGTACGTCTTTTGCATTTGGGACTGTTAAAAATCCTGATACCATCGTTGAGGCGAGCATAGGTGGGCCTGAGACGATGGACCCATACTGGAGTTACGATACTGCCAGTGGAGAGGTTATCTACCATACCTACGATTGTTTAATAAACTACAAGGGTGAAAGTCTTTCGGAATTCGTTCCAATGTTGGCAACTGAGGTGCCCTCAGCAAAGAATGGTCTCATCAAGGACAACGGGTTGACCTACATCTTCCCGATAAGGAAAGGGGTAAAGTTCCACAATGGAGACATCCTTACACCAGAAGACGTGGAGTACAGTTTTGAAAGGGGTATAATATTTGACAGATCTGGTGGACCGATGTGGATGCTTCTCGAACCACTCTGTGGTGTAGGCAGTATAGTAGATGTAGCCGTTAAAGTTGCCGGGGTTGAAAATTACGGTGATATGTTTGATGGGGACGAACTCAAGCCGGAGTACAAAGATGCGATGACAAAGGTCTACACTGATTATGTAGATAAGGCAGTAGAGGTTGATGGTGATAAGGTAATCTTCCACTTAGCGCAACCATACGCTCCTTTTCTGAACATCATTTCCCATGGCGGTTCCTGGGGTTCAATAATAGACAAAAAATGGTCTATAGCCCAAGGTGCCTGGGATGCGAAGGCAGATACGTGGTGGAAGTATCATGACCCTAAATGTGAGAACGACCCTCTTTATGCTATTGCAAATGGTACCGGTCCATTCGTACTAAAGAAATGGGTACCCGAAGAAGTTATAATGTTAGAGAGATTCGATGATTATTGGCAGGGTCCAGCGAAGGTTAAAAATGTTGTAATAAAGTATGTTAACGAATGGACTACGAGAAAGTTGATGCTCCAGACCGGTGATGCAGATATGGTATACGTTCCAAATCAATATATGGATGAAGTTACAGGAATGGAAGGTGTAAGAGTTGTAGAAGACCTTCCAACGTTACAAAATGCTGTCAGTATGTTTCCATGGACAATAAATGCGGAGGGCAATCCTAACATAGGCAGTGGAAAATTGGACGGGGAAGGTATACCACCTGACTTCTTCTCTGATATACACGTAAGAAAAGGATTTTCCTATCTGTTTCCTTACGAACTCTTCATAGAAAAGGTGCAAAAGAAAAGAGCTATAAGGAATCCGGGTCCATTGGTGAAAGGTCTATTGGGATACTCGGACGACCCTTCACTATTTTATAATTTCAGCTTATCCAAAGCCGAAGAGGAATTCAAAAAAGCATGGGATGGCAAGCTGTGGGAGAAAGGCTGCAAATTCAACATCTTCTACAATGCAGGGAATGATGTACGAAAAGCGGCATGTGATATGATAGCGGCGTATGCAAGGTTGATAAATCTGAAATTCAAGTTAACACCTGTAGGGGTTCAATGGTCATCCTATTTGAAACAGTTCCTTGCAGAGAAACTTCCTTTCTACACTATTGGTTGGCTTGCAGACTATCCAGACCCACACAACTGGATTCCAACTTATATTGGAAGCTCTGGCACGTACAGTGCTTACTTTGGTAAAGCATATGTAGAATTTGCTAAGAAAAATATAGACCCCTTAATAGATAAGGCGATTAAGTCAACAGATCCGGAAGAAAGAGCAAAACTCTACAAAGAACTGGTGAAGATAGCACACGATGAGGCTATATCTCTGTATTTGTATCAGCCAATAGGACATCACGTTGAGAGAACCTGGGTCAAAGGTTGGTATTACAACGCTATAATGCCAGGAGAACCTGCAGGAGCAGATTTCTATTCCCTTTCAAAGAGTGAGTAACAGAATAACCCAATAAGAAATACTGGGGTGGGGCTTTTTACTCCACCCCAGTATATTTTAAGGAGAGAAAAAGGGTGATAGCTTATATAATAAGACGTCTTCTATTGTTACCGGTAATACTCATTGGGGTGACTTTTCTTATCTTTTGTATGTTCTCTCTCTTGAGCCCAATGGAAAGGTTGGCAACTTACGTCAACGACCCTTCCACCCTTAAGAATCCTCAGGCAGCTGAAAGACTGATAAATAAATACCATCTGGATGACCCCTTTCCTTTAGGGTATATTCAATGGGTCAAAAGGATAAGCAAACTTGACCTTGGATGGTCGCAAGCAGCCAATCAGCCCGTCTGGGATGCGATATGCCAGAGATTTCCGGCTACTCTTGAACTCGTAATATATTCGGTCGTCCCCGTAATATTAGTGGGAATATGGTTAGGAGTGATATCTGCTGTTCATCACAATGATGTTATAGATCAATCTATCAGAGTAACCGCAATAGTGGGATGGTCTTTACCTACATTTATATTTGGTCTATTAGTTTTGTTTATATTTTATGGAATGTTGGGATGGTTGCCGCCGGGTAGATTGAGTACCTGGGCACAGGATATAGTTTACACCGGTACCAACTTTCACAGTTATACTCACCTTGTGACCATAGACGCCTTATTAAACGGGAATATTCCCATATTTGTGGATGCCTTGAGACATCTCTGCGCCCCCATAATAACTCTATCTTATGTCTACTGGGCTTTCTTACTTCGTATAGCACGTTCCAGTATGTTGGATACGTTGAGAAAAGATTACATAAGGACGGCAAGGGCTAAGGGAGTGGATGAGCATACCGTGATACATAAGCATGCAGAGAGAAATGCACTGATACCTGTTGTAACGATTGCAGGTATGTTAATTATAGGAATGCTTGGAGGTGTGGTGGTAGCGGAAACAGTATTTACTTATCCGGGTTTGGGCTTCTGGGCGGCTACGGCAGCACAACAGTTGGACTACGGATCAGTCATAGCTTTTGCCTTATTATTTGCTTTACTCATGGTGGTGGGTAATCTGGTAGTAGATGTGTCCTATGCCTTCATAGACCCACGTGTAAGGTTGGAGTAATGGAATAAAATGAATAGAACTCTGAGGAAATTATTCAGTAATGCTGCTTCACTCCTCGGAATAATCCTTTTAATTTTCTTCATCGTTATAGCCGTATTTGCTCCGGTGCTCGCTCCTCCTCTGTCGGATGACCCATATCAAATACCAAGGATGTCCTGGGATGTAAATCCCCAACCTCCTGGTTTCCCTATGTCAGATAATATAAGAGATATGTATGAGTATATAGGTAAAGAGGTAAAATATGATAAGGCACTTTGCGGAACTGCCCAGGGGGGATACGATATATTTTATGGTTTAATATGGGGCACACGAACTGCATTCAAAATAGGCATAATAACGGTTTTTGCTGCTATGCTTATAGGACTTTTTACAGGTTCTATCGCGGCATATTTCGGTAAGTGGTTGGATGAAATATTGATGAGGATAACAGATATATTTTTATCTTTTCCATTTTTAGTTGCGGCAATGGTCCTTACAACTATACTTGGAAGAGGTCTGGACAAGGTAATGATAGCCCTGATAGCTTTTGGATGGATGGGATACGCAAGGGTGATAAGGGGAAGTATACTATCTGCAAAAGAGGAAACCTACGTGATGGCGGCTAAGGCTCTGGGTGTTAGAGATGGTAAGATAATATGGAGGCATCTGCTGCCGAATACTATATTTCCGGTGCTGATACAGGCATCTATGAATATTGGTACCATGGTCGTAACTGCAGCTACATTGAGCTTTTTGGGGGTAGGAGCCCCTATGGGATATGCCGATTGGGGGCAGATGGTAAGTTTTGCGAGAAACTGGATCATCGGTGCTCCTGGTCATGCTGGACAATATTGGTACACGGTATTCTACCCCGGGATATTCATTATTCTTTTCGTTCTGGCATGGAACTTAATAGGTGATACGCTCAGAGACATACTCGATCCACGTTTAAGGGGTGAACTGTGATAGCAAATAACAAGAAGCCTTTGTTGAAAGTTGAGGACCTGAAGACATATTTTTTCACCGAAAATGGAGTGGTAAAGGCAGTTGATGGAGTGGATTTTGAGGTCCATAAGAGAGAAACTTTGGGTTTGGTTGGAGAATCTGGCTGCGGTAAGAGCGTTACAGCATTCTCCATAATGAGATTGCTTGATTATCCAGGGAAAACAGTTGGAGGAAAGATACTTTTCAAGGATGAAAACCTGCTGAAGAAAAGCGCTCAGGAGATGAGAAAGATAAGGGGAAAAGAGATAGCAATGATCTTTCAAGAACCTATGACTGCTTTAAACCCCGTTCTCACGATTGGATATCAGATATCAGAAGGCTTGATGATGCATTTTGATATCGGTAAAGAAGAAGCGATGAGAAAATCTATAGAGTTGTTGGAAAAGGTGAGTATGCCCATACCAGAACAAAGGGTAAATGAATATCCCCATCAGTTAAGTGGGGGAATGAGACAAAGAGCAATGATAGCAATGGCAATGTGTTGCGATCCCATATTGCTCATCGCTGATGAACCTACAACATCTTTAGACGTTACAATTCAAGCGCAGATATTGGATTTGATGAAATTACTTCTGCAAGAGTTCAATGCTTCTTTGATAATGATAACCCACGATCTGAGTGTTATTGCAGAAATAGCGGATAAGATAGCCGTTATGTATGCGGGTAAAATCGTTGAGTGCGCGGATATAAAGACGGTCTTTCATGCTCCCTTACATCCATATACCTTTGGTCTATTAACCTCTATTCCGAGACTCGATGTAGAGATGGAGAGATTGAATGCCATATCAGGAGTTGTTCCTGATCCCTTGAAATTCCCACAGGGTTGTAAATTCAACCCGAGATGCAAATTCGCAACTGATAGATGTAAAGAAGAAGAACCTCCTTTGGTTAAGGTAGAAGAAGGGCATATGGTAAGATGCTGGCATATACACAGGGTGAAAGAGGAAGTGAAGAAAGGTTTTTTTGCAGGATTACGAGTTGATGGCTAATACACTATTACAAGTAAAACATCTGGTTAAGTATTTCCCCATAAAGAAAGGTGTTTTCAGGCGAGTTGTTGGTTGGGTAAGGGCAGTAGATGATGTATCGTTTGATGTGTATAAAGGAGAAACATTAGGATTGGTTGGAGAATCAGGTTGTGGTAAGACAACAACGGCTCTTGCCATCCTGAGACTGGAAGAACCTACTAAAGGAGAGGTGATATTTGACAATAAAGATATAACGAAGATAAGCAAACATAATATCAGGAGAGAAAGAAAGAATATGCAGATTATATTCCAGGACCCGTATAGTTCTCTCGATCCGAGGATGAAGATAAAGAATATAATAGCTGAAGGCATGCTAAGTCATAATATGTTAAATAAACAGAAGAGGTATAAAAGGGTAGGAGAACTTTTAGAAAGAGTTGGTGTTCTTCCCGAATATATGGATAGATTTCCTCATGAATTCAGCGGCGGACAGAGACAAAGGATAGGTATAGCGAGGGCCCTCGCACTGGAACCTAAAATCATAATGTGTGATGAGGCAGTCTCCGCCCTGGATGTATCCATAAGATCTCAGATTATAAATCTTCTAAAAGACATACAAAACGAGTTCAACCTGACCTATCTTTTTATCGCTCACGACCTCAGTGTTATAAAGTACATAACTGATAGGGTTGCAGTTATGTACCTTGGAAAGATAATAGAGATCGCAGATAAAAAGGCGCTCTTTAGTAATCCTTTGCATCCTTACACACAGGCATTGATATCTGCTGTTCCTGTCCCAAATCCTGATTACAAGAAGGAACGTATCATCTTACAGGGTGATGTACCGAGTCCAGCAAATCCACCTACGGGATGCAGATTTCATCCAAGGTGTTTTAAGGTTATGAAGATATGCTCCGAAGTTGAACCTAAATTGGTGGAAGTAAGGAAAGGACATCGTGTTGCTTGTCATCTTCTTAGGTAGGGAACGGTCGCGGCCGTTCCCTACTTGGTTGACAAAAATAGCATATATGTATTATATAATACTAAAATTCTTGAAGAAAGGAAAGTCATATGTTTCATCTTTCTAACCCAAGAGATATTAAAGAGGGGAAAATTACGGATGTTTATTTTGAGAGAACAGTAAGAATAATTAAAGAAAAAAACATAGATAAAGAGGTAACCGCAGAAGTAATAGCAAAAAAATTTCCCTCTAATTATGATTGGGCAGTTTTGGCAGGTATAGATGAGGCTGCATATCTTCTTGAAGGCTTAAATATCAGAGCCTGGAGTATGCCTGAAGGCACTATATTTCATCCTCTTGAGTCGGTCATGGTTATAGAGGGTAGATATAGTGAGTTTGCCAAAT
>JGI24025J20009_10002259_pt1 | contig 14005 bp, 13 predicted proteins | sample Cruoilmetagenom3_FD_20009 | JGI IMG/M metagenome (IMG submission 20009)
TTCTTCTGGATTTGCAATATCAATCAAACCCAGACCGTAAGTATCCTTGAAAATCGCATTCTCAAAAACAAAATTATTATCTGGTGCAAAGAACCCGGCTCCAAAGGCAATCAAAGGGACTTCTTCACCTTTCTTCCTTTTGTCGAGTGGATTCCCATACAGCAAGCTTGTCCCTTTGCCTTTTTCCCATAGAAAGGCGACTGTGTCACCAACCATGTAGCCTTCAACCAGCACAATGAGAGAGAAATCCTCACTAACCGCAGACGGAAATCCGCCATAAGGGCTGGCGTAGATTTCCTCCACTGTCCCGTTTTCCATGTCACACAAGTAGGTCCGTTCCATGCCTTCCTGGCGGGATTCAGCGACGATGATACAGCGCTGCTTATCAGCTTTGACGTACACCAGGTGGCAGCGCGTATTTTCAAAAAAATTATTAAAGGCAGGTTCAGGGAAACCACCAGACATGGGTATGACCATTGGAAGGTAGTTCTCATCACCATCCTGATCGATCATTACGAGAACCTTTTCAAGATCTTTGAAAATCGCATAAGACTTCCCCCCAATCAGATGAGGGTTTTGAAGTACAATATTTGGCGGTAACAAAGGTTCAGGAACGCTGCCACCCTTCACCATTTTATAAAGACTGTTGTGACCGCTGAGGTTCGAGAGAAAGAAGATTTCCTCACCGGCAATCTCAGGTCGCAAAAAAAGCCTTGCGGATAATAATGCTTCAATACGATACATTGGATCTCACTTTCTAAGTATTTTGGAAGTCCACCAGGCTTAGCCAATAACCCAGTGCAAGCAACACAATTGAACCAAGGATACCCATGCCGAGATGAATGGGACCGACGTCAAAAAAATTTATTGAAAAAGATTCAGCCAATAAATGGCCACCAAAAAAGCCAATCCAACTCAAAACCAGGTAAAGGATCAATTTGAACAGGCCACCCCCACGCCAGAGATGTAAAAAACTCCCTAGAAGCGTGGCGATAAAAAAAGAAAAAACGATGGCTGGAAAGGTCATACCTGTCTCCTTGCGTGGTTCATAGTTACCCTAGTGTGCCAGTTTGATAATACCACCGCCCAAACACGCCTTTCCCAAGTACAAAACCGCAACCTGACCGGGCGTGATGCCGCGAATTTCTTGCTTAAATTTTAATCGAAATTCGCCGGCTGTGACAGACGATAAAATCGCAGGTACAGGATTGGCTCGGTATCTAACCATTACGTCATACACCTCACCTATCATGGGAGGCTGACCACTGATCCAATTTGGATTAACCGCAATGAGTTCTTCCTGAATTGCCTGGTGAGCGTATCCGACCACCAACAAATTATTTAACGGGTCTTTTCCAATCACATAATAAGGTTCTTCAGCTGCTACACGGATGCCCTTCCGTTGACCAATAGTATAGAATGGGAGGCCTTGATGTTGCCCCAAGACCTTTCTATTCACATCGACAATGTCACCCGGTTGGATTGGCTCAGGAGCAAAGCGTTCCAGGAAATCCCGGTAATCACCATGACTGATAAAACACAAATCCTGACTTTCACTTTGATCAACGGCGTTTAAGCCTAAATCACGCGCTTTGTTCCGCACCGCATCTTTAGTCCAAGTTCCTAACGGCAGCAGGCTTTGACGAAGCTGCGCCTGGGTGAGCATTGAAAGGACATAGGATTGATCCTTCTTTTTGTCCAACCCCCTGAAAAGGCCCACTGTGTTGGGACCGTCGGGTTCAATGCGAGCATAATGTCCCGTGGCAAAATATTCTGCGCCGTGTGCCAATGCATAGGATTGTAAAATGCCCCATTTAACCTGTGGATTACAAAACAGACAGGGGTTGGGCGTTTCACCGGCTAAATAGTTTTTGAGGAAGGGCTTTACAACGTCTTTAAAAAACCTTTCGCGAATATCCAGTGAAATAAAGGGAATATTGAAGGATTCCGCTGTTGCCTGGGCGCTGATCATCAGGTTATCAACACTTTGACTGTCCTGTGTGGGATGGGGATCCTGCCAGGTCTTCATATGAATACCTGTGACATCATAACCTTGTTCCTGAAGGATAGCAGCCGCCACAGCACTATCTACGCCCCCGCTGATTGCCACATAGACCTGCTTTTTTGAATTCATCCTTCCTATTTTACCTTATCGAAATTGCTTCGCCTGCTATAATTAACCTTCGTAACCAGAATCAGGAGATACTAACGTGATACCTACCACAGATACCCCATTGTCATTTAGATTTTCAACGCTTTGATCAAGACAGAGAAGCCGTCCTCAACCGCGCCTGGAAAGCTGGTCTGGTCTGGATTCTCAATCCGGGTATCGATTTACACACAAGTCAAGCGGCCATCGAGCTTGCGAACAATTATCCTCAAAAAATCAATGCTGCAGTCGGTATTCATCCCAATTTCGGACAACCCTGGACGGCCGATATCATACCAACTTTGCGGGAACAGGCGGGACAACCCGGGGTCGTAGCAATTGGTGAGATTGGATTGGATTATTACCGCGACCACACCCCCAAGGAGCAACAACAGCGGATGTTAGAAGAACAATTAGCGTTGGCGGCAGACTTTAACCTGCCGGTTGTTCTGCACAACCGTGACTCCACTGATGACCTTATGGCAATCCTCAGCAATTGGCATGCCGGGTTAGAAAAAGCGAATCATACCCTGGCAAATTCGCCGGGTGTGCTCCATAGTTACAGCGCTGACCTTGAGACCGCTTTAGATGCCATCGAGATGAATTTTTACATAGGCATTAGTGGACCAGTAACTTTCCATAATGCCCCAGACCGTAAAGCCATCACCCAAAAACTCCCCCTTGACCACCTGCTGCTGGAGACGGATGCGCCTTTCTTAGCCCCCCACCCCCATCGAGGCAAACGCAATGAACCAGCTTACATCCCACTTATCGCCGAAGAAATTGCCAGACTGCATGATATATCTATGGAAGAAGTGGGTAAGCAAACCACTGAAAATGCAAGAATTTTGTTCAAATTACCTCATTTAGTTGCATAATCTATACGAAATTACTTAAAATTCCAGAGATTCCCAAAATTTTCCCCTTTAAACTTGCTTGATTAAGACTAGCGGCACCTAAAAGTCCTGCGCTCACATTAATCAAATCAATTAATTTTTCGAGTATGAACCATACATAAATGTGTAGTAGGGGCGCAGCTTGTCTTCGATACCTCGACACATAGTGCTGCGCCCCTACTTTTCGTCATAAACTCCATTCTCTTCTCTTGCAGAATGGGTGGTTTTCTATTTAGGGCTTTCCGTCCTCAACCTGCTCAAACAGTAATAAAAAACGACACTGGTAGGACCAAAGCCAATAAAATCAGTGTGGCGCGTTGACCCGGTGTCGTTCTATTTGACCAAGACTAAAAACTCCGCAAGGATAATTTAAAGGGCATCCTCCCGTCGATAGTCCACAAAGCGATATCCTACACCCCGCTCAGTCAGGATGTATTGGGGATCTGATGGATTCTCTTCTATCTTTTTCCGCAGGTAATTGATATACAATCGAACATAATGGGGTTCATCCCGGTACTCATATCCCCAAACCTTGGTCAGGATCTGGTCGTGTGTCAGCACCCAGCCAGCATTTTGGACAAGGTGATAAAGCAAACGGTATTCTGTTGGTCGTAGCTTGACCAATTCCTCATCAACCCACACTTCACGTCGGCTGAAATCAATTTTGAGTCGATCATCCACTTCAATGATCCCCTCTTCATCCTCTTCAAAAGTTGACCCCCGCCGTAAAACCGCCTTTACACGGCTGACAAGCTCCCTTGGGCTGAAGGGTTTAGTGACATAATCATCCGCACCCAACTCCAGGCCCTTGACCTTATCATCCTCCTCGCCCTTTGCAGTGAGCATAATCACCGGCACCTGGCTGATCTCACGGATCATCCTGAGGACCTCGAAACCGTCAATATCGGGCATCATCACATCCAGCAAAATNAGATCAGGCAGNGAGTCCCGTAAGCGCTCTAGGGCTTCATTCCCATTCGAGGCTTCGATGACTTCAAAACCATCTTGATCAAGGTTAAGTCGAATAAACCCTACCATGCGTCGTTCATCATCAACCACTAAAATTCGATATTTCCGCGATGTTGTGTCTAACATTTATCTTCCTCCTGAAATTAATAAAATCATCCTAATTTCTCAACCAGGACCACACTGATATTGTCTGGTCCCCCCGCCTGATTGGCTTCCCGAACGAGATCGGAAGCGATATCATCTATATTTGATCCGCTTCGGATGACGTTGGCCATGTCCTGCTCGGTGATTGTGCCCCATAAGCCATCAGAGCATAGCATAAAGCGGTTTGCACCTTCTAGATCAAATGGATGGATATCAGGCTCAAAGTGATCCGTTTGTCCCAAGGCGCGATATAACACATTTCGTTGGGGATGTGTCCGGGCTTCTTTTTCAGTGATCTCACCCAGGTCAATCAAGCGCTTGGTCAAGGAGTGATCCCTGGTGAGCAAATGCATATTGCCTTCACCATTAATAGTATACAAACGACTGTCGCCAACATGACCGTAAAAAAGCCTTTCACCCAAAGCCAAAACCAGGGTCAGGGTGGTGCCCCCACCTGGCACCCGTGTGGAGATTAGTTTCTGTGCTTCATCGATGGCAGATTTTATCAACTCGCAGACCGATTCGTCAGAGAAGGATTCACCCTCAAATAGAAATTCATCATATAAACGACTGATTAAGGTTTGACTGACCGCTTTAGATGCCAAATTGCTGGCAACCTCCCCACTCTGGTGACCGCCCATCCCATCAGCAACTAAGAAAATGCCAAATTGTATGGGTTGGTCCAATCCTTCTAATATTGCACTTAATGTAAAGATGGTATCCTCGTTATGTGCCCTTTCCCGCCCAGTGGATTGACAACTCCCCAGCTTAAAGCGTGTTTTTCTTAATCGATCATCCGCTATTCCAGTTTGGGAATCATCATCAGTTAATGCGGATTGTGATTCCCTGAGTGCTTTTGATCTTTTACCGGCAAATAACTTTCTGAGAAAATTACACACGAATCAACTCCACAGATAACTGCTCATCTCATTTGTTACTTATTAATTTTACTGGCATTTTCGCTAATTTCATCCATGTCATTCAGAAAATCTGATTTGGCTTTCGTACTAATGAACCGCAGTGTTAATTTTCCTCTTCAATCGGGGTCAGGAAGTCACCAGCCGACCATCCACTTCGATTCTTGTCATAGGGCGCTTCAAGGTGCCACCAGGTGTAACCATCGAGTTCCACCGGACCATCGATCACAAGAAACACCTCAGAGTCCAGGGCAGTAAAATTAATGGCTGTATTCAGGCCTGGGTCTGCACGCATTCGCAATCCTGCACCTTCTGTGCCGATCACCTGTACATAGGCTCCGACTCCAATTGTGCCTTCAGGAAGAAAGAAAATTGACGTCGGCGTAGGGGATGGTGTCACCGTTGATTGAATACTCTTTTTCGTCGGTGTGAAAGCCGGTACTCTTGTTAACGCCATGGGAACTTCAGATTGAGGTCTTGGATCGCGGCCCAAGAACAGAATTACCAGTGCGATCAAAATTAACCCAATAACGAGAATTAAACTAATAATCAGGGTAATTGGACGAATAATTGATCTATTGCTATTGTTTTTTGATGGATCTACCATAATCTTCATTTGCCAGTATTACCCAAATAACATGCTGTTATTATAGCGCATTCAACGCAATAACAAATGCTTGGCTCGATATTCAATAGTCACGTTCATCAATTGCCCTGTATGTTATAATGACTTAGGGTAATTACCAATGATAGACGAAACATTTTTACTAAATCAACGATATCAATTACTGCAACCCATTGGCTCTGGGGGTATGTCGGTGGTTTATAAAGCCATTGATGAAATGTTAGAACGGGTTGTGACCGTCAAAATTCTTCGAGAAAATTACGCAGCAGACTCCAAATTCAGAGAACGCTTCAAACAAGAAGCAAAAGCTGCTGCCAACCTATCTCACCCAAATATCGTGACCGTTTATGATTTCGGTTTTGATGATGGAAAAGTATTTATCGTCTTTGAATTCATTGACGGCACAGACCTTAAAACCCTGATTCGGAAAAAAGCCCCCTTCGACACAAATGAAGCACTCCACTTAATGACTCAAGCATGCGCCGGCGTCGGCTATGCACACAGGGCGGGTTTAGTACACTGTGACATAAAACCCCACAATATGCTGGTTTCACACGATTCACGCTTGAAAGTGACAGATTTCGGCATTGCTCGTGCGCTAGCAACCATCCATCCTGATGAAAAAAGTGATGTGATCTGGGGATCCCCCCATTATTTTTCTCCAGAGCAAGCAACCGGAAACGCCCCGTCACCAGCATCGGATGTCTACTCCTTGGGTGTTATTCTGTATGAGGTCCTCACGGGGAAATTACCCTTTGAGGCCAGTGAAGCCTCGGAGCTAGCTCGCATGCACCGGCAAGATAAGCCTGTCCCTCTCCGGCAAATCAATGCCACGATCCCAGAACCCCTTGAAGAAATCACACTCAAAGTCCTCTCGAAAGAGCCTTCTGCACGATATCGAACAGCGGATCAGTTGGGTCGTGTGTTATTGTCCTTTGGCAATCTCAATCAAGAAGTGACCGGCCCAATTAACCTTCCAAACAATCGAGATTTTCAGCAACCCCAAAAAACTCCTGAACCTGTAAACTTTGCACCTAAGGACGAAGCAACACCTTTAGAAATAGTCCCTAACTTTCCATTTGAAGCCATTGAACAAGAACAACCCGGCTTGATCAATGAAAAAATCGATTGGATGACATGGTTACTGGCTCTGCTTGCATTTACCGCCATCCTTGGATTGATCCCATTTTGGCTGTATATCTATTTCTCAATCAACCCTTAACATTAAGGAAAAGCCCTTATGTCGATAATTATTGCCCCTTCAATTCTCTCAGCGGACTTTAATAACCTCGGTGACCAAGTCAGGCAAGCGGTGGACGCAGGTGCAGACTGGATCCATGTGGATGTGATGGATGGCAGCTATGTCCCCAATATCACCTTTGGCCCGATTATTGTTAAAGCTGTGCGCAAGATCACAGATTTGCCCATCGACGTGCATCTGATGATTGTCAAACCAGAACGACATTTCCAAGCCTTTGCTGATGCCGGCACTGATCATCTCACTATTCATTTTGAAACCTGTCCCCATATTGACAGTTCACTCCAACAAATCCGAGATTTAGGCATGTCGCCAGCAGTTGTCGTCAATCCCGGCACACCTGTCAATTTCTTGACTGAGATCACCAATACCATTGATTCTGTGCTGATCATGTCGGTCAATCCTGGCTTTGGCGGTCAATCTTTTATAGAGAACACCTACGATAAAATTCGACGCACCAAAGCCCTGTTTGAAGATAGTAATACCGATCCAAACATTCAGGTCGATGGTGGCATTAGTACGGAAAATATCAGAGCTTGTTATAAGGCAGGTGCAACTGTTTTCATAGCAGGATCATCCATATTCAAACATCCAAAGGGAATTAGCTGCTGGCATCAAAGCTTTACGACAGGCAGTTGAATCTGCGGATTAAAGCAAAAATCGCGGTGTAGACCGCGACTAATGCCGATGTTTGGTGTTAAACCTATTTGGAAGATTTAACGAGAGTGCGGATACATCGGGTGCATAAAGTTTTTCGAACCATACGTCCATTTTCGTATACGGATACTTTTTGAAGATTTGGTTTGAATTGCCGTTTTGTCGCTCTCATTGAGTGACTTCGATTATGACCAAAGGTGGTCTTTTTTCCACAACTTTCGCAGATCGCCATGATTTCGTCCTTTCACAACATTAAGTTATAATAACTGGGTTCAAGGTTATTTTCCTGAACCAGCAAAGGATTTTACCATAGTCCTATCAAACCTTCAAGCAAAATAGGTGAAAAAATATGTCTGAACCTTTACCAGAACACAATCGATTAGGAAGTATCTTAATCCAAAAGGATGCCATTGCATCCATTACCCGTCAATCAACCCTTCAATCCTATGGCGTTGTCGGACTTGCGCCGAAAAACTTTTTTGAAAATATACGTCAATTTATTAAAAAGGATGCACGCTATGGGATTGAAATTGAATACGATCACGATGGCTTAATGATTGATATCTACATTGTCGTCGAATACGGTACAAATATTAAGTCCATTACCAACAGTGTGATTAACAGCGTTAAGTACAATGTTGAAAAAACTGTCGGTTTACCGGTTCGAAATATTAATGTCCACGTCCGTGGGTTGAGAATAAGTAATATGGATTAATTTTTCCACTGATTCTTGTGGATTGTCATTATCTTTTTTTATTATTTGGAGAATTATGAGTGCAAGCGAATTGATTAAATTAAACCCTGAAGAACGGCATAAACTTATCACTGTGCCGATCAATGGTGGAGGGCTGAAAGCACTCCTAGAAGCAGGAATGATCTGGTTAAAAACAAACCAACAAGTCGTTAACAGTCTAAATGTGTTCCCTGTCCCAGATGGTGACACAGGTACAAATATGTTGCTGACAATGCAAGCAGCCTTTGATGAAGTAGAATCCTCCCCCAGTGAAAACATTGGTCAGATTGCTCATTCAATTGCACGTGGTGCTTTAATGGGTGCAAGAGGAAACTCCGGTGTGATCCTATCGCAAATCTGGCGAGGGTTCGCCAGGTCCCTTGATGAATACCCCACCATGGATGTCAATCTTCTTGCCGAAGCTTTACAAGAAGCCCGGGCAACAGCCTACAAAGGTGTTGTCCGCCCAGTAGAAGGCACCATTCTAACCGTCATCCATGATATTGCCAAACAAGCGGAAGTGTCCGTCCAGCGGACGGACAGCTTCACGGAGGTTTTAGCAGATATTGTTGAAGCCGCCAACGCCTCTGTTGAACGAACTCCCGAATTATTACCCATTCTTAAACAAGCTGGCGTGGTTGACTCGGGCGGAAAAGGCCTTTTATGTATCTTTGAAGGTATGTGGCGTTTTATAAATGGGGATCCCATCGACAAAACTACAACAGAGGTATTACCTCTTTCAGAGATGAATATGGAAGATGCCATGGAAACCGTAGAGCCTGGTCAGGATTACGAGGTTGTAATTGATTTTAGACCAGCAACGGCTTTTAATCTGGAAGATTATTACGAGGAACTTACCAAAATCGGCACATCTATCCAGGTTGGTGAAGGTGATGGCATGTATCGCATGCATATTCATGTACCCCTTGAGAATCGATATCAACCCATTGATCACACCATGACCCTTGGAACAATCCAAAAGGTGATGATGGAAAATCTCGTTGCCCAAATGGAAGATAAGCGGAATAATCGTAATCCAAAAATAAAATTCACCCAGGTTCAACCTGATGAGACAGCTGTTGTAGCAGTTTCACCTGGTACTGGATTATCACGAATTTTTGCCAGTCTCGGAGTAGCTGCCATCGTCCAAGGTGGACAGTCAATGAACCCCTCCATCAAAGAAATCCTGGCTGCCTTTGAGAATTTACCAACAGATAAAGTCATAATATTGCCGAATAATAAAAACATTATCATGGCTGCGAAAGAAGCAGCTTCAATGACGGTTAAGAATGTCGCCGTTATCCCCACAATCACTGTGCCACAGGGCCTTTCTGCAATGTTCAGATTAATCCCCGACGTGGATTTTGAAGAAAATGTTGACGCCATGAAAGAAGCCATTGACGACGTCCAAACCGGAGAAATTACAACAGCCATCAGGACAGTTGAAATTGATGATGTACAGGTCGAAAAAGGACAGGTCATCGCCTTACTCAATGGCAAACTCATTTCAGCAACATCTACGATTGACGAAGCTTGTGAAGAGTTCCTGATTGCCGCCAATACTGATGAATATGAACGGGTAACCCTCTTTTATGGCCAGGATATTGACCGTATCAGAGTGGACCAGATTGCAGATGTGATCCGATCAATTTATCCAAACCACGAAATTGAGGTCCATGAGGGTGGTCAACCACATTATCAAATTATTCTCGCCGTTGAGTGATGAAATACGAATTATTAATCCAAAAAAATTAACTCCTTTAATGGGGTTTTTTTATTAATATGATCTGGACTTTGCCAAACGTGATAAAAAACCTCGACGTTTTTTCAACATACGTTATTATTAAAGGGTGAAATTAAAGAAAATGATCGCTAAAGCAAAGGCAATATTTTAGACAATGCAAAACTCAACCGCAAAACTATACAAAATTCTAAAGCTTGAAACTGAATTGGGTTATTCTAATAAAGCTGTTGTCGGTGGTTTGGATAAATCAGTAGATTCTTGGATTGGAGAGGCCAGAGGAGATGGNCTNCCTGAGGAGATTATCGCAAGAGTTGCATATTTACTGAAAAATTATCCCGAAGGTGACNTGCACCAAAGGGAAAAAANGATTTATCAAATCGGGACAGTTTTAGAGGTCCCGGGGATCAAGCATCTAAAAGCAACTGATATCCAACAAGCCGATCCANCGGAATCCCAACCGAAAGCACAACCGCCATCGGTCACAGATACCCAACCAAAACAAGAAAGAAAAACAAAAGGTTCCACTCGGAAGCGCACAAGTGAATCCGCACCTATTCCAATTTCGATTGCTCCTGAAGGTTTAGATGCGCCCACAACTGCTGTACGAGGCATAGGGAATAAACAATCAGAGTTATTAGCCAAACTTGATCTATACACCATCGAGGATATGATTTACTTTTTCCCAAGGCGATATGACGACTACTCAAAATTAAAATTAATTAAAGATTTGACCTATGGTGAAGAAGTAACCATTATTGCCTATGTTAAAAGCGTCAACACATTTACAACCCGCAACAAAAACCGAAAGATTATCCAGGCTGTCGTCTCGGATGACACCGCTAGTATCCAGTTAATGTGGTTTAACCAGACCTATCATTTGCGTTATCTTCGAAAAAATTTATTCCTTTCGATTTCCGGAAAAATCGAACAATACATGGGACGACTGGTAATGTATCACCCAGACTACGAACAAATCGATAAACAACAATTGAACACCAAGCGCATTGTCCCGGTGTATTCATTGACAGCCAAACTGAGCCAACGATGGCTTCGGCGAGCAATGCATAATGTCATTACATATTGGGCACCCAAAATCCCTGAATTTATGACGGAATACATATTAGAAGATGCGGATCTGATCGACCTACCAACAGCGCTTAAGGAAATTCATTTTCCTGAGAGTATGCCTAACCTCAGGAAAGCCCGTTATCGCCTTGCTTTTGATGAGATATTCTTGCTGCAGCTCGGGGTTCTCAAGCAAAAATACGATTGGTCAAAACAGCAAGGCCGTGTTTTCACCATCCCTGACGATTGGCTCGTTGAGCAGATAAATCGCTTAGATTTCACCCTCACAGAAGCGCAAATTCGGGTGTTGAATGAAATCCGCCATGATTTTGTTTCAGGGCACCCCATGAACCGTCTGTTACAGGGTGACGTTGGCTCAGGAAAAACAGTGGTTGCAGCATTGGCAATCAGCATCATCAACAAAAATGGTGCACAAGCAGCATTTATGGCGCCAACCAGCATCCTTGCGGAACAGCATTATGCCAATCTTAAACGCATGCTGACTGAACCTAATGATCAAAATGCTTTACTAGAAGAAGACCAGGTGCGAATCCTTATCGGCGACACGCCCGCCAAGGAACGGGAAGAAATATTTTCTGGTCTAGCAAACGGTCGCATCAAACTTATCATCGGAACCCATGCTTTAATCGAAGACCCGGTTGAATTCAAGGATCTTCAATTGACTGTTGTGGATGAACAACACAGGTTTGGTGTAAGCCAACGGGCTGCCCTGCGTAAAAAGGGTGACAACCCCCACCTGCTTGTGATGACAGCCACGCCAATTCCAAGATCTCTTGCCTTGACGATTTATGGCGACCTTGATATCAGCGTTATGGATGAGATGCCAGCTGGCCGCCAACCTATCCAGACACACATTGTTCACCCTACAGAGAGGGAACGCATTTACTCACTTATTCGATCACAAGTATCAAAGGGTAATCAGGCGTTTATTATCTACCCCTTGGTGGAACAAGGCGACAATGATGATAACCTGGCTGCTGTTGAGGAACAAAATCGAATGCAAGAGGAAGTATTCCCGGATTTGAGGGTTGGATTATTGCACGGCCGGTTGCGGCCTGACCAAAAAGAAATGACCATGCGGAAGATGCGGGATCGGGAGCTTGATGTGCTTGTCTCAACCTCTGTTGTTGAGGTTGGTGTGGATATTCCCAATGCCACCGTAATGGTCATCGAAGGTGCAAATCGATTTGGTCTGGCACAACTCCACCAATTCCGCGGTCGTGTCGGACGTGGGACAGAAAAATCATATTGCATCTTGATTCCAGAAACATCCGATGCTGCAGAGAATGAACGCCTTTTAGCAATGGAAAGTACAAATGATGGATTTGTCTTAGCTGAACAAGACCTCCAACAGCGAGGTCCTGGTGAATTTTTAGGGACAAGACAATCAGGCTATACGACCTTACGCCTTGCAAATCTTACAGATGTAAAATTGATTGAAAAAGCACAAAATTATGCACATCAAGTACTGGAGAATGATCCTGAGCTATCAGCACCTGAACATCAATTGATGTTGTTGGCTTTGGAGCACTTTTGGCCAACACTAGAAGGAGATATAAGTTAATATGTCAACTGTAATTTTTCCCGGAACTTTTGATCCCATTCATTATGGTCATATCAACATTGCACGCCGTGCTGCCAACCTTTTTGATAAAGTCATTGTTGCAGTATATGCCAGGGAGCAAGATAATATTCTCTTCTCACCAGAAGAGCGCATCATCCTCGTCCAAGAGTCCTTTAAAGATGATAAAAATATTCTTATCACATCTTACACGGGATTAACGGTCAAATTTGCAAAGAAAATGGGGGCACAAGGCATAATCCGTGGCTTGAGAGTTTTTTCCGATTTTGAATATGAATTTCGCATGGCACTAGCCAATAATCGACTCGAGCCAGAGATTGATGTGATTGCCTTAATAACAAGCGAAGAGCACACTTTCCTCTCATCAACCACTGTCAGGGAAATTGCTGCTTTGGGTGGCGATGTTTCCAGTATGGTGCCCGACCTATGTCAATGAAGCCCTCACACGACGCTTTAATGTTTTGGGAGCTGATCAGAACATAGTCCCCTTAACATCTTTGCGAGATTAGGCAACAGAAATATTGGAAGTATGTTAAGATTGGTATATTGCTTGCAACATTTTTTGGGAAAAAGGCGGAGGACTAAATGGATATTCTACATCTTGTTGATCGGCTCGAGGAGTTATTCAATGAGAGCCGTCCTATTTGGCTGACTCATAGCGTCATTGTTGACGAAGATCGCATGTTGGATTTAATTGATCAAATGCGGGTTGCTATCCCTGAAGAGATAAAAAAAGCCCAACAGATTATAACGCAACGCGATCGGATTATGGCACAATCCAAAGAAGAGGCAAACCGAACCCTTGCCCTTGCGAGAGAAAAAGCAGAAAAACAACTGCAAGATGACGAAATCATCGAATCTGCAAAGAAGCGTGCTGCAGATATTATTGAAGAAGCACATAAAGAGGCAGCCATCACCCGTAGTGAAGCGGATAAATATATTCTTGATATATTGTCCGGGTTGGAGATAAATCTTGACCGTTTGTTATCTCAAATACGGAACGGGATCAAAGCAGTTCAGAATGAAAATTTTCTCCCGCGTGAAGAATAAAAACACGAATATACATTGATCAGGCTGGCAATAATGCCAGCCATTTATTCAACTTATGCACCGTTTTCAGCATCTGGAGGTTCAGATGCTGTTCTTTTTCGATTCTTATTTTTATTTTTTCTAATTGGCACCTTTTGTTCGTGTAAAGCTACTGACAAGACCTCATCCATGTGGTTAACCGAAAGAATCTCAACC
>JGI24025J20009_10002262_pt1 | contig 13991 bp, 12 predicted proteins | sample Cruoilmetagenom3_FD_20009 | JGI IMG/M metagenome (IMG submission 20009)
CTACCTATTTTTGTTCTTTATTATTTCTTTAATTTTTCCACAATTTGCTTACTCACTTCATAAAGAATGCCTACATCAACGGAAAAAGACATATATTGTATTCCCAAAGAAATCCACTTTTTCGCAGTCTGAATATCATCCGCAAAAGTTCCCACCACTATATCGTTTCCCCGACATTTAGTCACTACTTCTTTCATTTTTTTCACTACTAAGGAGTGGCTAACCTGTCCCGGCATTCCTAAAGATTGAGAAAGGTCATAAGGACCAATAAAGATAACATCTATACCGGGAACTGATAGTATTTCATCCAAATTATTTATACCTTCAACTCCTTCTATGTGAGCAATAATCACCGTTTCTTCATTGGCAGATTTAAAATATTTAAATTTATCTAAGGAGGAATAATTAGCAGCCCTTACATATCGGCAAACACCACGTTCCCCTTGAGGAGCATATTTTACAGATTTTACTGCTTTTATTGCCTGGGATTTACTGTTAATCTGAGGAATTTCTATCCCTTGAGCTCCTATATCTAATGCTCTTAAAATTAGAGGTTCATCATTGTCACTTACTCGAATAACGGGCGTAATATTTACAGTTTCGGCTGCTCTTATCATATTTTGAGCACTTTGCATAGATATAGGACCGTGTTCTGCATCAATGATAACAAAATCAAATCCGGCAAATCCCATAATTTCCACTGCAGCTGGATCAGTAAACTTCATAAAAGGACCGAAAACATTCTTGCCTTTTCCTAAGGCTTCTTTTAAATTATTTTTTTTCAAATCTCTTTCTCCTTTCCAAAAATAATGATTACAATCAGCTATGAGTGTTTGCATCTTTTATTGAGCCGCATAAAACTCCAGACTCCTGTCTTGAGGTGTAGCGGCAGCCCGAAGGGCTCAAGCTCGTTTTTCGCTTATAGCTAAAAGAAGCCCCAGCTCCTGCTGGGGGAGTATCACTTATTTTAAACCCCTCATCTATTTGAATAAATGCAATTAATTAAGCTTTAATTATTTTTTACTATTTCCTTTAAAAGTAACGATTCTCTTTTATAAAAATAAGTAGCACTTTTTTCAACAAGGTCATCAAAAATTTTTGGATCACTTATTCCATTCATTTGATAGTATGGATTTGATCCTGGTCCTAAAGGCTCCGCTGTACAAAAAGCTTTTTTTTCGTTATAATTTATTAAATATAAAGCCATGATAATAACATCTAAGTTCATAATTCCACTTCCTAAAGCTCTTCTATTTGTATCAGCCATATGAAGGTTTATTAAATAATCGCTATATTTTAATATTACTTCTCCAATATGTTTTTCTTCATGGTACATATGATATATATCACCCGCAATGTATTTAATTCCATTAGAATTTATTGCTTTTATCATTTTTAAAGCATCTTTAAAAGTATGACATATGCTAACTTCATCTGTTCTAACTGGCTCTATAGCACCTTTTACATTTTCTTTAATAAAAATATCTCCCAATATTCTCAACGTATCAACTGCTCTTTCAAATTCAAAATCGTCATATTTTTCTGGTCTTCCTATAGCTCCAGGGGAAAATAAAATGTATTCTCCTCTTAATTCACGGCAAAATTCTATGTTTCTTTTAAAATAGTCGATACATCTTTGTCTAACAAAAGGACTATTTGAAGAAAGTTCTGATTCTTTGCTCACCATACCACAGATACCAGAAACTTTTATATCATAATCATAAAGCAATTTTTTTAATTCCTTTGTTTTGTAACCAATGTTACTCCCATATAAATTACCATGAAGTTCAATATAATTTACATTATATTTTTTTAGTCTTTTTAGTGATAGCTCTATTGGTTCTAAGCCAAATCCCCAATTGCTCCAAGAAAATTTCAATTTTTTATTTTTGTTTATTTTTTTTAGGCTTAAATATTTTTTCCTGATATTTAAGTCTTTTTTCTCATAATTTTGTAATTCCATTCTAAAACTCCTTTTATAAACGATAGAATAATTATAATTTATTTTATGCTTATCTTTCCCAACTTCTATAAATTCAGCCTTTCCATCTTGACCATAATTAAATAAATTAATTTATACTATATTTATTTATTACTTCATCTATTCCATTATTTTTATGAATAATATCTCTTAAGGCATGAATTATTTTTTTTCTATTATTGTTTTGCCAGACATCCATACCAAACACAATCCCCTTACCTCCAACATCTATAGAATCTTTGGTAGCTTGAAGTAAATCCTTAATTGTACCTATTTCTGGAACTCCATAAATTACAACTGGAACGTAGGAATTATCTATAATTTCAGCGAAACTTTCCTTATCTCCCGTATATGGAATTTTAATAATATCCGCTCCCATTTCAACTGCAATTCTGGAAGCATTAATTATCACTTTGGAGTCTTTCCTTTTATCTTTTGGTACATATTTATTGTCTAAAAAAAGTTTTATCATTAAAGGCATCTGTAATTTATCACATGCTTGAGCTATTTTTGCTATATACCGAATTGACTCAATTTGAGTTTCTCTATCTGTCCCCCAGGCTGATAATACTTTTACTGCATCAAACCCCCAATTAACCGCTTGTTCAACTGAAAAATAAGCACAATTTGCAAATATTTCTTCTACTATTCCAGGTATTTTAGACATTAAAATATAATCTAAGGTCAATATTTTAGATAAAGTTTTTTTTTGTTTAAATAATTCTGTTGATATTTTATTTAAGCCTAAACTAATTAAGATCCCATCTAAATCACATTCAATAAATTCTTTGATAACTTCTACTGGGTGTTCTATACCTCGTACTGCACCCATATATAATCCGTGATCAATTGAAGCCATAAGAGTTCTACCTGTTTCCGCATTAAATAAATTTTGCATTCTTTTCTCTTTAAGGTTTAACATAAAAAAACCTCCCTTGCTTCCCCATAAAATTGAAAATAAAATATTATCCTGAGCATAAAAAACATTATAAAGATATTTTTCTTAAATAGAATTATTAAATTAAATATTTTTACCAAATTAATAAAAATACTAACTTTATCTTTTTTTTCGACAAATTTTAGAACTAAAATTAATATTAAGCAAAATAATAATAAAAATTTTAAACTTTAAACTAAGTATTTAATATATTCATCTAAACCAAGCCTTGTTAGAGCTTCTTCTGTAGGAATACCATTTTTATCCCATGCTCTTAATCTATAATACTCGTCTAATGCTTTATCATGGGGAAGAGGCACTTTACCTTTTCGTCCCCCTTCCTTAGCTGCTATAGTCATTTTTTTTGGTAATATATCATCCTTTCTAGTAATTCCATCTCTAACATTAATCAATCGTTGAATAGTAAAAGCCCTTCTGCCGGCATCAATAACTTCATCCACTGTCCAATTCCAACCTGTCACAGAATTAAATATTTCAAGCATTTGAGTTAGAGTCATACCCGCAAATGCAAACATAAAATAGCAAATTGTAAGTTGATTAAAAAAACTATTGATATTTTGAACGATAAAAGTACGTTCCGCTGCCTTATCCATAGAATCAAGTGCTTCTTCTTCCTTTATACCTAGCTCAGGAAACATATTATAATAAGGATCCCCTACAGCACCACGTGCATGACAGGCACCTCTAGTGCCAGTAGCATAATTTACCCCAAAACTTAAACTACATCTGGGATCATGTGCTGCATAATCCATATTCTTAACATGTACAATTAAATCTTCTGATTTTGGGCCAATAATCTTAGATGCTCCCAGAATGCCTTCTTCAAACCATTTTCCTATCCCTTCTAACTTTGCAATTTTTTCGGTAAGTTTAACTAATACTTCACCATCTCCCCATTTAATCCTAAGGCCATTGGTATCCTTTTCATTAATAAGGCTCATCTCCCAACACTCTGCTAAAAAACTAATCCAGGCTCCGGTTGACACTGTATCAATACCCATACTATTGCAAATATAATTTGCTTTACAGATAGCAATCAAATCAGAACAAAGAAAACTTCCTCCCATCATACCCAATGTTTCATATTCAGGACCATTTCCTTCAAATATAAATTCTCCAGGTTTTTCTATCTTAATATGTCTATGGCAACCGATTGGGCAATTTGCACAATATAGTGGTTTTGCGTTTAGAGTAGTAGTATATCTTGGTGCACTAATCTTTGGTGCATCTGCCCATTTATCTTGAGTCCAATATTTCATTGGTAAGTCGCCTTTCTCTTCAGCTGGAACTACAACTTGTGGAGTACCATGCTTAGTACCGCCAGCTCCTTGTTTTACTAAGATCTTCATTAATTCAATTGATTTCTTCTTGGCAACCTCTAAATCATAAACAGGAACTTGTTTTTTTCCAAAGGCAACAATGGCTTTTAAATTTTTTGAGCCTAAAACTGCTCCTGCACCACCACGTCCAGCAAAACTATGACCATCACAAGTAATGCAAGCAATTGGATTACAAATCTCACCTGCTGGACCTATGTTTAACATACTAACTTGGGTATTACCTATTTCTTTCTTAATAATTTTAGTAGTTTCAATAGTATCTTTTCCCCAAATATGAGAAGCATCTTTAAATTTGACCTCATCTTCTGTAATATAAAGATATACAGGAAACTTGCTCTTTCCTTCTATTATTAATGCATCATAACCAGTTTTTTTAAAAAGCGGGGCCCAATGGCCGGCACCGGCTGAATCAAGAAAAGTTTTAGTTAAAGGAGATTTAGTGACTACACTCCATTTAGCACTTCCTGGAGCTTTCACTGACTGCCAGGCCCCTAATGCAAAGATAATTTTATTTTCTGGAGATAAAGGATTAACCTTGGGAGACGTTTCCTCCAAAATAATCTTAGCACCAAAACTTGAACCACCAACAAATTTTTTCCAGACTTCTAAAGGTACTTCTTCAATTATATAATTTTTGGTGGTTAAATTAACCCTTAATACTTTACCCCAATATCCATACATTATACTTCCTCCTCATTATTATTTATATATTTAAAAGGCATTAAGAAAATTATAAGTGTATTTATAATTTTAAAAATAGGCGTTATTTGATAATTAGCATTTGCTTTTGAATTATATTCCAAAATTCTACACTCTTTATATATATCATTATTATTCTTACTTCACATTCTCTTTAATATTGTTAATTTAGGCATTTCAAATATAAACTATATATATAAGAATTATAGAGACAACTAAATAATAAGTTATATTACAGAGTAATATATACCCAATACATGAACAATATTATCCTTAACTAATTCTTCGGGATCGTTTTTAACAATGCCATCTCTAATTCTTTGGTATTGGATTGGCATAAATTGACTAACAAGTGCGAGTGGAATCTTTTTTTTCTTTAGATTTTTGAATAATATTTTCACGGCTTTTTTTGCTTCAGGTACATTCCAATAATATCTTGACCGATCTAAGAAGCTATACTTTCGCATTAATCTTTTTTCTTTGTCAGTTCCTTCATAATAATCTACCCAATATTTAGAGTTTTCAAGCATTGCTTTTTCCATAATTTCAATCAAATTAGATTGTACTTTTGGAACATTAAAAAAAAGCTCCTTCTCTATATGCCATAAAGCAAAAAGAGCTTCTCTAAAAGCAAAGGTTAGAGCAGGTCCTACTTTTAAAATAGCTACACCATCTTTAACCATATTCCTCAGAGAATTCCTTGACTGGTAGTCAGTTGAATGAGCTTCAATAGCAAGATTAGGATATTGTTTTATTGTACTAAAAAGCCCTTGAACACTTTCTCTATTATACTCAAATACCTTGTTATTGTTAAATTCTATTCCTAAATTAACTACAACTGCAATAACTCTTTCCCAAGCACTTTCCAAATTTAAATCATAAAAAGCCTTTTTTGTTAATTCAATTGTATTTTTTAAATTAAATGAACTAGTTATTTCAATATTTTCTTTGGCTTCTTTTGTGCCACCCGGAGCTGGAACTTCACTTCCGATTACATATACTGGTAATAACTTATCACTATCAAAAATATTTTTATAAATTTTTTCTATTTCAAAGCAAAGTTTTGCCTCTCGCTCTGCAACAATCTCTGGATTAAGGGTTCTATCTTTTCCTTTTGGATCATCCGCAAGACACATACTAGCATCTAGGTGGAATTTAGAATATCCTGCCAATGCATATTCATTTACCATAGAACATGCTTTTCCCATGGCATTTTGTGAAGTTTCTTTCTTCCATGGGCTTGGTCCAAGATGATCTCCCCCTAAGATAATTTTATTCTTAGGATATTTTATTCTATTAGCAATAGAAAATACAAAATTAGCAAAATCGAGAGGCTTCATCCCGGTATAGCCACCAAATTGATTAACTTGGTTACACGTAGATTCAAGAAGAACATGTATTTTTTTTTGCATCGCATATTTTAATGCAACTTCAATAACATATTCATTAGCGCTACAAATTGAATATATCCCTTTTGGAACTCCATTTTTTTGACTTCTTATTATGTTATTAAGAGGGTGTTTGAAATTATTCATTTTGATTTAACATTTTTTTTATAAGACTTTTACTCATTTTTCCTTCCATTGGTCCAAACATTGCAGTATTAAAGGCTCCAGCTGCAGAAGCAATTCTTCCGCATTCATACAGTGATTTACCCTCAGCAAGACCACAGAGAAATCCGGCATCAAAACAATCTCCTGCGCCAGTTGGATCAATTTCCTCTATAGAGAACGCAGGGATATCTATTTTCTCCTCTTTTAAAAAAATTGTACAACCTTTTTTACCTTTTTTTAAAACAACTAATTTCATTAAATCATTTTTAAACAATTCATTAACTCCAGCTTCAATACTATCCTTACCTGTTATAATATTAAGTTCTTCAATTCCCGGAAATATAATTGAACAATGCTCAATAATTGGCTTAATAATTTCTCCAATCTTTCTATTCTGAAGAAGTTCTTTTCTAATATTTGGATCGAATGTTATTTGAGCTCCTTTTTCCCAAAAAGCTGTAGTATTTGAAATTATATTTTCTCTAAACTCATCACTTACCGTAAGTGAACATCCCATAATATGAAAAAAATCAGCTTTAGGTATAAGTTCCTTTGGAATGGCCATTGTATTTGTTGCAGAAGTTCCGTCAATATAGAATATATATTTTCTTGATCCATCCTTAAAATAAGTTACAAAAGCTACAGCAGTGGGCTTTTCAGGAACAATTAAAACATTCTCACAATTTACACCATCCTGTTTTAATCTTTTAAGGATATTTTCTCCAAATCCATCTGCACCAACACTTCCAATAATTCCAGCTGAGTGCCCAAGTTTTGCAACAGTATCAGCAAATATTGCTGGTGCACCGCTTGGAAAAGGCCCTAAAAATTCTCCAGTTTCATTAAATGGCATATTAGGTTTAGGTCTCATTATCTCAACTAATATCTCGCCTATCGTCCAAATACTATATATTTTTATCACTTCTTTCCTAATGATTAAAAAATTAATACTTGTAAAACATTATTTTTTTTCTATTTTGCCAAACTATAAAATTTATTTTGTAAAACATACTTTAGGTTTAAAGAGCTAATAGCTTTACAAAACTATTAGCTCTTTTTTCTAATTCTGTAAATTTAGAATTAATGACAAGGCTATTATCAACAAGAGAACTACCAATGCCCAGACCAATAGCCCCTGATTTCATAAAGCTTTTTGCATTTTCTAAATTAATGCCTCCAACAGCAATAAACTCTATATGATTTAATGGGCTTCTTATACTCTTCAAATATCCTGGACCTAATTCACCTGCAGGAAAGAGCTTCAGAATATCTGCACCTAACTCCATTGCTCTAACAGCTTCACTGGGAGTCATAATACCGGGGATTGCAACCTTCCCATATCTATTGCAGATTTTGATCATTCCTTCTGAAATGCTCGGGCTTAAGATAAATTCGGCACCAGCATTTATAGCTAATTTTGCAGTCTCCTGATCTAATACAGTACCTGCCCCAACATACATTTTATCTCCCATTGTTCTCTTTATGGCTTCAATTATTTCTATAGCTTTATCAGTGTTAAATGTAACTTCAATTAACCTTATTCCGCCATCAAATAATGATTGTGCTATTTTAGCAGTCTTTTCAGCTTCAGCTCCTCTTATTATTGCACAAATTTTATATTTTTTTATCGCAGAAATTATTTCTAATTTATTAGACATAAAAATCACCTAATCCTTGTAAATTATAATTATTAAAAATATTACCTATAAATTTTATTAACAGAATTTATAGGTTCATTTCCTTTTAAAACATTAACCAGGTCTTTAGCTATCGTTATTCCAGTGTTATAATTTGATTCATATGTATAAGCTCCAATATGAGAAGTGGCAATAAAATTATCCAATTCAAATAAGGGACTTTTTTTAGGGGGTTCTTCTAAAAAAACATCACAAGCAGCACCTGCAATTAACCCATTCTTTAATGCTTCATATAATGCTTCTTCATTTATTATTCCGCCTCTAGCAGCATTTATAAGAAAACTACTATTTTTCATTAATTTAAATTCTCTGGTACTAATTAAATCTTTAGTATTTTTATTAAAAGGTATATGAAGTGTCACATAATCAGCATTTTTAAGGACGTAATCTAAATCATAGTATTTTATTTTATATTTTTTAGCAAAATTTTTATCTTCTTGGATATCATAAGCTAATACTTCACAATTAAAACCCGTAACTCTCTTTGCTACTCCTTGGCCAATTCTGCCAGTCCCAACAATACCAACCTTTTTCCCCCATAGTTCATGACCTATTTTCCGTTTCCACATACCACTTTTTGTCATCTGATCAATAATTGTAAGCTTCCGGCTTAGAGCCAACATTAGAGCTAATGCAAGATCAGCTACCGAGTTATTGTTGGTGCCAGGAGCATTTATTACATAAATTCCCGCTTGGCTAGCAGCATCTAAATCAATATTATCCACTCCTATCCCATTTTTCACAATTACTTTCAACTTTTTTCCACATTGTATTACCTTTTTAGTAATTTTATCAACACCAACAATTATTCCATCATATTTTGAAATAATCTTAATTAAATTATCTTCTTGAAAAGGCCTATCTTGTTCATTCCAATCTATAATGCAACCATTTTTTTTTAAGTATTCTAATGGTTTTTCACTAAACTTACTAAATGATCTTGAGGCAATAAAAATATTATACACTCTTTTATTAACTCCTTTTTATAATAGATATGCCTATTAGCTATTTAGAACAAAGAACCCAAAAATATTCTAAATTTTCATTGTTAGAGTTAAATGTTTTGTGGAATATTCCAAAAGGAATGTGAAAACAATCACCAGTTTCAATATCATATTTTTCCTCATCAATTTGAATAACTCCCTTACCTTTCGTAATATAATATATCTCTTCATATTCACAATGTTTATGCCCATTAGTATTGCATCCTGGATAAACCATAGTATAGCCAGCTGTTATCCTTTCTGTCTCACAAGACTTAGGGTCAAGTAAAATATATGTATCCCTTAAGACTTTATTATCTTTTTTGTTTAATAAATTACTAAAAGAATTATCTCCATAATCTTTTTTCATTTTATTAAAATTTTCTCTTTTATATTTCATTTTATGCTTTCCTCTTTAAATTTTTATGGTTGGTTAATTTTTAAATTAGATAAACATTCTGCGGTCGGAATACCATTTTCATCCCACTCACGTTCTCGGTAATACTCATCTAACATTAAATCGTAATTTTTTTTAGTGATAGCATGTCCTGCAGAAGCACCTTTACCTCCAAGAGGTTCTTCCATGCGAGGAGGTAGATAATCATCTTTCCTGGTAATACCTTCTCTAACCAATATCATTCTTTCTAAAGAATAAATTCGGGCTCCGATCTCCATGAGAGTAGAACTAAAATCATAACCGGTAATATCTTTCAAAACAACTTCTTCCGGATTATCGGTAAAACCTAAAACCGTACGTGCCTGGGTACATACTCCAGTACTGTCCAAGTAGGCTCTTACATCCTGCAACTTCTTGACAAGTTTACCTTTTCCTTTAAAAGCAAATCTGTCATATTTATTAGAATCTAATTCTGTGCTTATTGTATATCCCCCTACATTATGGCAAGCGCCCCTGCTTGATGTGCCGTAAGTCAAGCCCATACCATGGACTCCGCGAGGATCGTAAGCTGCTAAAGGTAAGCCCTTTACATGAACAGCATATTTTTTCGCTTCAGGTATTGCTTTAATAATACCTCTCATGCCTTGGGATAGAATAGCACCGATACCTTCTTTTTTAGCAATTTTATGTATAACTTCAATAAGGGCATCATCATTTCCAAAATTTAGTTGAATACCTTCCGTATCACTATTGTCAATGATGCCTCCTTCGTAAAGCTCCATTGCCAGTGCGATAATGCCACCGGTAGACATTGTATCAAGTGAATAATCATCGCATAATTTGTTGGCTTTCATTATGGCTGCAAAATTACTTATCCCGCAATTTGCCCCCAAAAGTCCGACTGTTTCATATTCAGGATCAATTTTTGTCCCTTTATATTTACCCTCTTTAACTTCACAATTTTGTTCACATGCTATTGAACAATTGTAACAGGCTCCATTTTTTATAAAATAGTTTTTTTTCATTGTTTCTGCATCAATCTTAGAAGCATCCTCAAATACTCCATCCTGAAAATTTCTAGTTGGTAAAAAGCCAAGGGCATTAATTACTTCTAAATTTTGAAGGGTACCATATCTTGTCATACTGATTTTACTTTCTCTAGCTTTTTTTGATAACTCCTTAAATTTTGTTTTAATTTTTCCCATGTTGGCTACCGGAATTTCTTTTGAACCATAAGTTACTATACCTTTTAATAATTTAGATCCCATAACTGCACCTGCTCCGGCTCTGCCAAAGCTCCTACCATCAACCTGAATTGAGGAAAATACTACTCCATTTTCAGCTCCAGGCCCTATACTCATAATACTTGGGTTCTTTATATCTGATGTTTTTTTTATCTCGCTTTCAAAATCCGAAACTTTAAGCCCCCAATAATCCTCTGCATCTATAAAAGTTACCCTTCCATCATTAATTATCAAATAAAGTGGTTTCCCCCTTTTGCCTTCAATAATTAATCCATCATAACCGGCTTTTTTCAAATAAGGACCAAATAAACCTCCTGAATTTGAACAGAGGTAATGTCCGGTTTCCGGGGATTTTGTTGCACAGCTAAATTTAGTGCTCGAGGGGACCCGGATGCCAGTTAATATTCCGGTCATAAAGATAAGTTTATTTTTATCTGAGAGTGGATCTATATCTTTACCAATTAACTGTCTATAATATTCAGCAGCCAATCCTCTTCCTCCTAAATATTTGATAATTTTATCTTCTGATAGAATTTCTTCTTTAAATGTTCTATTGTAAAGATCAATTAATAATATTTTACCATTAAATCCTTTAATCAATGTGATTTCTGCCTCCTTTGTAAATCCGATTAACTAAATTAATTATTTTATATATCACTTTGATACTTTAGATAAATCGACATAAAATCTTTGAAACTCATCATGTAATTTTTTATATAAATCATAGTATTGCTTGTAAATTGCAACTTCTTTATTTGAGGGAAAAATCTTATTATCTTTTTTTATCATCCTTTTTACGGCTTCTTTTTCATCCTTAAATAATTTTACTCCTACACCAGCAAGAATTGCAGCTCCAACAGCTCCTCCTTCAAAATTCTTCAAAGTTACCACAGGTATATTATAAATATTTGATTTAATTTGTATCCACACCTTACTCTTAGCTCCTCCACCAATGGCACGAAGTTCTGAAATATCAACTTTTTCTCTAATTATGTCTAAACTTTGTCTTAAATCATAAGCCACCCCTTCCATTATAGCTCTAATAAAATGATTTTTTTGATGAGTGCTACCAATTCCAAAAAAGACACCACGAGAATTTTTACTCCCCAATGTTCTTTCTCCATTTAAGTAAGGAAAAAATAATAGTCCACCGCTACCTGGAAGTATAGATAGAGCTTCTTGGTCAAATATTTTATAAACTGATATGTCTTTCTCTTTAGCCATCTCACATTCCTTACTCCCAAAATTATTTTTAAACCACTGTAAACTTCCACCCCCACTATCTAATATTCCAAAAGATACCCATAAATCATTTACTACATAGTGTAGATTCATTATTCTGGAGTCAATTAAGGGAGAAGTTGTGCATACGGAAACATCAGCTGCGGTTCCAGTTACGTCGCAACCTATTCCTTGTTGAATCATCCCAGAACCTAAAAGCAAGCACATCATATCTCCGCCCCCACATACAACCTTTATTTCTTTATTTAAATTAAGATCTTTCAATAAAGTTTTTTTTATTTTTCCAATTATTTCTGCACTTTTTTTTATTGTAGGTAATTTATCATAATCTACTTCTAATAAATTACACAACTCCGCAGACCAATTATTTTTCTTAATATCGAATAAATAAGTTCCTGATGCTTCAGAAAAGTCTGTATATATTTGCCCCGTTAACATATAATTAATAAAATCTTTGCATGATAAAAATTTATAGGTTTTATTATATAGATCTTTATTATGTTCCCTAAGCCATCTAATTTTAAATCCAGTCCATGTAGGCATAGCTGGATTACCGGTTATTACATTTAAATTTTTATCATGAAAATTAGAAACATCACTTCTCTTGTCACACCAAATCGGCACTCTATCTAATAATAGGTTACCATCTTTCCCAATAGGAACAACAGCATGCATTTGACCACAAACTCCTACTCCTATAATATTTTCTTTTGCTATTTGATAATTATTCAATATTTCCTTTAAATTATGAAATACTGATCCCCACCAATCATTCGGGTTTTGTTCTACATAATTCTTTTGCTGATAATATGTGGAATAGCTACTCGAGGAGGAAGACAAAACCTTTCCATTTTCCTCAAATAATATAACCCTACTGCTCTCTGTACCAATGTCAATCCCGATTATATAATAACTCATTTATATCTCCATTTTCCATTTCTATATTATAAATCGATAAGAAGTTTGCTTATTTTAATTATAATTATTTTTGATGTTTTAATCTTCCTTTAAGCGATACAACATATTTATATAAATCTGCATAATTATCTGATTTAACTACTTCAAAAGGACGTCCATTAGAATCACAAGTTATTCTTGTTATTGCTAGTACTGGATATTTTGGGCTAATTTCAAAAAAATTGCTCGCCTCTTTAGTTGCAGGTTTAGCCTCAACTATCTCTTTAGCTGTACCAAATTCTATGTTATATTTCTTTTCATAAACCTTATATAATGATTCAGATCCCCAATTAATTTTATCTATATTAGGAACATAATGACTCAAAATATAATTTACCATTATGCAAAAAGGTTTATTATTTCCTGTACGCCATCTTTTAATTTTTGTTAGTTTCTCATTTGGTCCTAATTTTAAAGCAGCTGCAACTTTTCTTGGAGGAATTATTTGAATTATTTCTTTCTTAATTGTTCCAGGTTTTATACCTCTTTCTTCCAAGGTTTCAGTCCAACTTGAGATATAATCAAGCTTCTGAATAACTTTATTAATATTATATTTAGCTACAAATGTTCCTTTTCCAGGCTTTCTAGTGAGAAAACCTTCGTTCTCCAACTCCATTATTGCTCTACGTACTGTGATTCTACTTACATTAAATTTTTTTTGAATTTCTATTTCTGAAGGTATTACTTCGCCTATTTTATATATTTTTTTTCTAATTCTATCTAAGAATATTCTTTTCAATTGAAAATACAATGGTATTTTATTAGATTTGTCTAACAAATTAACCCCCTTCTTATTTTAAATAATCTATAAATATTTTTTAATAGTAAATTAGAATTAATACATACCATATTTATAAATTAAACTTCATTTAAACTATAACCAACAAAGTCTTGGGATCAAAAATATGAGTCTTTTCCATATCTAATGCTACTTCCATAT
>JGI24025J20009_10002264_pt1 | contig 13985 bp, 14 predicted proteins | sample Cruoilmetagenom3_FD_20009 | JGI IMG/M metagenome (IMG submission 20009)
ACGATCAGCCAGGGGTGCGGGTGGGGATAATCAAGGAACGGCGCGCGGATCCATATAAGATCATCCTCGGTCTGCAAGGGCAGGTCAAAGCCGGGAAGAATNCCGGCATGGACAAACANCAAATCATCGCGTTCAAACCAAAGCGGCAGTTGGTCGATGTAATCAAAATGCGATTGCGGCACCGCAGCGCGTGCGGCCTGCCACCGGTCGGGTGCGGGCATGTCAGGGTCATCCGATACGCCGTAAGAGGCAAGCGTGGTCAGGCCGCCGAGACGCGTGTGCAGCCATCCCAGACCGGACAGGATACGCGGGTCCGTCTCGTCCCCGCTTTGCAGGAANCGCGAGAACATGCGGTCATGGTTGCCCTTCAGGACGTGCCANGGNNNGCCGGAGTCTTGCCCTTGTTTCAGCCGGTCTATCACCGCCCGCGAGTCCGGGCCTCGATCAACCAGATCGCCAAGAAACACGATTTGGGCGTCTGATCCGCCATCGGCTGCGACCAGATCAAGCGCGCGTTCAAGCTGATGGAACTGTCCGTGGATATCACCCACGGCATAGATTGGATTGGGCATGGGGTAGGCTCCGGTAGGTGGATTACCCATCAGGTACCGGTTTGCGCGGCTGTTGAAAAGCCGTTCCGGTCAGAGAAATCAACGGGCATGCGCGTGCGCCCCCCCACACACACACCGCATCAGAGCTGCACCCAGCCCGCAGGTGGTTTGCCTTTGCCGGGATGTAACGTGCCGCAGTTCTTGCAGGTGCGGGCCTTGATATCGTTGTGAAAGTTTTCATAGATGGCGGGGAGGGCTGTGACGATGCCGCTGGAGTCCAGTAGGGAAATCTCGGCCCGGTGCACGCGGGTTTTGCAGGTAAAGCAAAACCATTCAAAGGCGTCCTTCATTCCGGCCATGCGCGGGCTTTCGACAACGATCCCAACCGATCCTTCTTGAGGCCGTTGTGGGGCGTGGCGCGTATGGGGGGGGCAGCATGAAAACCACGCCCTGGCGGATCGGGATGTCGTAGAATTCGCCGTTTTCGGCGATTTTCAGCATCATGTCGCCGCGCACCTGATAGAACCATTCTTCGACCGGATCGTCGTGAAAATCGACCCGCGTGTTGGGGCCGCCGACCACCATCACGATCATGCCTGCATCCTTGTGCAGCAGTTGGTTGTTCACCGGTGGTTTCAGTTTGTCTGCATTGTCGCTTACCCATTTTTCGAAATTGAACGGGGCCAGTTTGGGGTGAAGAGGCGTGGGGCTCTCCTGATGTCATATTTCGTGCTGAAAACAGGATTGGCCAGTGGCGGGTGCAATTCTAGGGTTGATTGCAAAAACGCCGCCCCGGACTGGGGCGGCGCTTATCCGCCCTTGCGGGCGTCTTCGCTATGTCGGGGCCGGTCAGGCCACTTCGAAGGCTAACGGTTTGACCTGGGTGAACAGCCCGGTTGCTTCCAGCAATGCGGTTACGTTGGCAGCAACCGGTTCATCGACGTAAAGCAGGGCAATCGCCTCGCCACCAGCGGCGGAACGGCCCAGGGTAAAGTTGGCAATATTGACCCCGTTTTCGCCCATGGTTTGGCCCAGTATGCCGATAATGCCCGGGGCGTCTTCGTTGGTGGTATAGAGCATGTTGGCACCGATTTCGGCGTCGATATTGATTCCCTTGATCTGGATAAAGCGCGGCTTGCCATCGCTGAATACTGTGCCGGCGATCGAGCGCTCGCGCTTTTCGGTAACGACGGTGACCTTGATATAGCCATCAAACGCGCCCGATTTATCCTGATTGGTGGTGCTGATTTGAATGCCACGTTCTTTGGCGATCACCGGGGCGGACACCATGTTCACATCCGGATTGGCTTTTTTCATGATCCCGGCAATGGTGGCGCAATTCAGCGCCTCGAGGTTCATTTCCGCGACCGAGCCGTCGTAAAGAATGTTGATCGCCTTGATCGGCTCGTCCGTCATCTGACCGATAAACGACCCGAGATGCCCGGCCAGCTGGACCCAGGGGCCCATCACCTTGGCCTCTTCTGCGGTGACGGACGGCATGTTCAGCGCGTTGGTGACAGCGCCGGTCAGCAGATAGTCCGACATTTGTTCAGCCACTTGCAGGGCGACGTTTTCCTGTGCTTCGGTGGTGGCAGCACCCAGATGCGGGGTGCAGACCACATTGGGCAGGTTGAACAGCGGATTTTCCTTGGCGGGTTCGACGCTGAACACGTCAAAGCCCGCGCCGGCCACATGGCCCGATTGCAGCAGTTCGGCCAGCGCCTCTTCGTCCACCAGCCCGCCACGGGCACAGTTGATGATGCGCACGCCTTTTTTGGTTTTCGCCAGGTTTTCCCGGCTTAGGACGTTGCGGGTGCTGTCGGTCAGCGGCACATGCAGGGTGATGAAATCGGCGCGGGCCAGCAGGTCGTCCAGTTCAACCTTTTCGACCCCCATTTTGTCGGCCTTTTCTTCGCCCAAAAAGGGATCATAGGCCACAACTTTCATTTTCAGCCCAAGGGCGCGGTCGCAGACGATGCCGCCGATATTGCCCGCACCGATCACGCCCAGGGTTTTGCTGGTCAGTTCAGAGCCCATGAATTTCGACTTTTCCCACTTGCCTGCCTGGGTTGATGCGCTGGCCTCGGGGATTTGCCGGGCGACGGCGAACATCATAGCGATGGCGTGTTCAGCGGTGGTGATCATGTTCCCAAAGGGGGTGTTCATCACGATCACCCCCTTTTTGCTGGCGGCTTCCTTGTCGACATTGTCGGTGCCGATCCCGGCACGGCCAACAACCTTCAGGTTTTCGGCATTGCGCAGGATGGTTTCGGTGACTTTGGTGGCCGAGCGGATCGCAAGGCCGTCATATTTGCCGATGACTTCGGCCAGTTTGTCCTTGTCCTTGCCCAGATCGGGTTCGAAATCGACCTCGATGCCGCGATCACGGAAGATCTGGACGGCGGTGGGGGACAGTTTGTCAGAGACGAGTACTTTGGGGGCCATTTGTCTGGTCCTTTAACGATATGTGGGGAAGGTAGGGTGCGTGAAATCACGCACCCTACGGGCAGATATGTAGAATGCCTGAGGTCAGGCGCCGCTTGCTATTGCGCGGCGATTTCGGTCTGGAATGCCCAGTCAAGCCAGTGCAACATGGCCGAGATGTCGGTGGATTCCACCGTGGCACCACACCAAATTCGCAGGCCCGCAGGCGCGTCACGATAGGCGCCGATGTCATAGGCGATGCCTTCGGCCTCCAGCCGTTTGGCTACCGATTTGGCAAACGCCGCCCCGTCCTGAATTCGCGCATCGGTGAATTTCAGGCAGACGCTGGTATTGGACAAAGTCGCCGGGTCATGCGCCAGAAAGTCGACCCAGTCGCGCAGTTCGACAAAATCGGCGACCGCCTTGGTGTTGGCATCTGCGCGGGCAATCAGCCCGTGCAGCCCGCCAACCGAGCGCGCCCAGTCCAGTGCAAGCAGATAGTCTTCGACCGCCAGCATAGAGGGCGTGTTGATCGTTTCACCCTTGAAGATGCCTTCGATCAGTTTACCGCCTTTGGTCAAGCGGAAAATCTTTGGCATCGGCCATGTCGGCGTATAGCTTTCCAACCGTTCAACCGCACGGGGCGAAAGGATCAGCATGCCATGTGCTGCCTCGCCACCCAGCACTTTTTGCCAGCTGAAAGTGGTCACATCCAGTTTGTCCCAGGGCAGGTCCATCGCAAAGGCCGCGCTTGTCGCGTCGCAAAGGGTTAACCCGGCACGGTCTTCGGCGATCCAGTCACCATTGGGGACCCGCACGCCAGACGTTGTGCCGTTCCAGGTGAACACCACGTCATTGTCAAAATTGACCGAGCCAAGATCGACGATTTCACCGTAATCGGCGGTCTTTACCGCCGCGTCCAGTTTCAGTTGTTTGGCCACATCGGTGACCCAACCGGCGCCAAAGCTTTCCCAAGCCAGCATTTCAACGCCGCGTGCGCCCAAAAGCGACCACATCGCCATTTCCATGGCACCGGTGTCCGAGGCCGGAACGATGCCGATACGGTAATCGTCGGGGATGCCCAGCAGCTCACGCGTGCCGTCAATCGCCGCCTTCAGCTTGTCCTTGCCAATCGCCGCGCGATGCGAACGGCCCAGCGCCGCATCAGCCAGTTTTGACACATCAAATGTAGGGGGTTTGGCGCAGGGGCCAGAGGAGAAACGCGGATTAGCCGGCCGCGTTGCCGGGTGTTCAATAGCCATTTGTGCTATCCTTCCAGATAAGCGCCCCTCGTTGGGGAGGGGTGTCCCACGGACGGAAATACGCAGGCGAAACGGCTTTCGCAAGCGCCAAAATGACGCTATAGCCCCGCCTGATCCTTCAATTGCGACACATCTGTCGCCTATCGGAAACTTGCCCTGATGTTTGTCGCCACTCTTTTGACTGCCCCCGCCCAGCCTTCTCTGGACCCGGTTCTTGCAAATTCGCTGCGCAGTGCCTGGGGGGGCGGTGATCTGAATTGGCTGGCCCCGGGCGAGGCGGTGGAATTCGCAATCCCTGCAACGCCGGACAATCTGTGGCAGGTCTGGGATGACCTTCAGGGCCTTGGCATCGATCTGATGGTGCAGCCCGCCAAGGGGCGGCGCAAGGCGATGCTGCTGGCTGATATGGACAGCACGATGATTCAGCAGGAATGTATCGACGAGCTGGCCGAAGTTGCCGGAGTCGGGCCCCATGTCCGCGAGATCACTGCGCGCGCGATGAACGGCGAGCTGGATTTCGAAGGCGCGCTGATCGAGCGGGTCGGGTTGCTGCAAGGGCTGGACGAGGCGGTGATCGGGCAGGTTCTGGCCGAGCGGATCACGCTCATGCCCGGCGGGCAGGCCTTGCTGGGTACGATGAAGGCCAACGGGGCCTATGCGGCGCTGGTGTCGGGCGGGTTCACTGCGTTTACCGGGCATGTGGCCGCGGTGCTTGGATTTGACGAAAACCGCGCGAACACGCTGCTGGTTGAGGGCGGCAAACTGACTGGCGTTGTGGCGCGCCCGATTCTGGGGCGTGATGCCAAAGTGCAGGCATTGCACGACATCACCGCGCGGCTGGGGCTGGATGCCGGGGATGTGATGGCGGTGGGTGATGGCGCCAATGATCTGGGAATGCTGGGGCTGGCGGGTGCGGGCGTGGCGTTGCATGCCAAGCCATCGGTAGCGGTGGAATGTGATATCCGGATCAATTTTGGCGACCTGACCGCGCTGCTGTTTCTTCAGGGCTATAAGCAGGCTGAATTTGTCAGATAGCGGTTGGTAAAACGACGCGACCTCAAATCAGAGAGGAACAGGATTTTCCGGCCCGGTTTCTTTCATGAAACCGGGGGCTCGTGTGGTATTGCTGTTCCGTGATAAGCACCAACAACCGGCTCTGACCATGCTTGTGCGCCTTCCGTCTTGATTCTTAATTAACCATAATGTTAAGTATCGGGCATGACACAGCTGACAAACACATTTTCTGCGCTTGCTGATGACACGAGACTGGCCCTTGTGGAACGTCTGATAGCCGAAGGCGAATTGCCTGCGGGTGATCTGGCAGCCGACGCCTCAATCAGCGCACCGGCGATCTCCCGGCACCTGAAAGTATTGCGAAACGCCGGGGTGATCCGTCAGCGGATCGACGGCACAAGGCGCTATTACGCCGTGCGTCCCGAGGCATTGCAGGCGATTTCACGCTGGACCATCGACCACCGCACTTTTTGGGAATCCGGGCTGGACAGGCTGGGGGCCATGCTGGCGCTAGAGGAGGACACATGACTGATCTACGTCTGGAGCGTGAATTCAAGGTTTCACCCGCGCGGTTGTTTGCGGCGATTTCCACTCAATCCGACCTGCTGCAATGGTGGGGACCCGAGGGGATACATGTGCCGGTGCATGATCTGGACCTGTCGCGCACCGGCCCTTGGCGCCGGGGCGTAGTTTATCCGGCGTGCAGCAACCCTGCCGCCGGTCTGATCTCTGCAGCGGCGATGCTGCGCCGGTTCAGCAGCGGTGCGTTCATGTAATGCCCGACCACCGGATGTCCGGGTTCCAGCACCCCCAGTGACGTCAGAATCGCGGTGATCGCGCATTCACTGGCGCGCGTCGCCCCGTCGCTGATTTTCAGTGCCACGCCCATTTTCTTTTCCGGGATGATCGCGACAAACACCGCCTCGGCCCCGGTCTTGACCGCCACACGGCCACCCATCGCGCGCATCAGCGCGGTGCAGGACCGCCCTTCGCCCGCGACCAGATCAGGGTGCTGCATCATCGCCGAGACCAGCCGGGACGCTGCCGCGCTTTGCCGGTCTGACCGGTCGGCGGCGGCGGCAAACCATGCCATCGCCCGTGCCAACCCATGCACCGTGGTGGTATAATTCGGGGCCGAACAGCCGTCGATGCCATAACCGGGGCTGGTCAGGCCGGTGGTGTCTTCAAATGCGGCCAGACAGGCCTGCTGAACNGGGTGGTCAACCTCGACATATTCCGGCCCCGCGCCCATATGCTGGGCCAATGTCAGGAACCCGGAATGCTTGCCGGAGCAATTGTTGTGGTACTGGCAGGGCGTTTCACCGGCGCGGATCATCGATTCGAAGGCGGGCGGGTCGTTGGGCCTTTGTGGGCCACAGCGAAAGGCGCTGTCGTCCAGCCCCAGCTGATCCAGCCAGGCGCGCACCCGGTCTGTGTGGATCGCAGCCCCGTTATGCGACGCACAGGCCAGCGCCAGGTGTTCACTGGTCAGCCCGTATTTATCCGCCGCCCCCGAGGTGATCAGCGGCAAGGCCTGGATCATTTTGGACGAGCTGCGCGGATAAATCACGGTCTCGGGATCGCCCCAGGACTGCACGATCTGGCCAGTATCGTCGCAGACCACCGCATGGCCCAAATGCAGGCTTTCCAGCAGCGAACCGCGCCAGATTTCGGCCATTGGAACAGGTTGGGGAACGGGTTGGGTCATAAAACACCTCACTTCTTGGCGAAATCCTGCCAATCACTCTTTCGCCGGTGGCGCAAATTACGTTAATGTGTCTATGTCAGCAAGCGTCGGTGCGCCACAAAAGAAGGTCTGACAAGGATCGCCCGTGCCGTCGAAATTGAGGTTAAGGACAGTCTGGAGGCTGGACAAATGGGATTGAAACTCGTCCGCGCAATTGTGGGCCTGTGTCTGGCTGGAATAGCCACCACCACAGTTGCACAACAAGCTGAAAGCACCAACCGCGTCGCGGCAAAGACCGATTGGAGCGTGTTTGTCGAAGGTGACCCCAAAGAATGCTGGAGCGTGTCTGCGCCCAAGGAAACCGTGAACACCCGCGACGGTCGGGTGGTGGCGGTTCGGCGCAGCGACATATTGCTGTTTGTGTTCTATCGCCCCGGCACCGGGGTCAAAGGGCAAGTCACGTTTACTGGTGGCTATCCGTTTGCTGGCGGGTCGACGGTGAACCTGAACGTGTCGGGCACCGAGTTTGAGCTATTTACCGAAGGCGAATGGGCGTGGCCTGCGACCGAAGCGGATGATGCCAAAATCATTACCGCGATGAAGCGCGGCGCGCAGGCGGTTCTGTCGGCCCGGTCAGGTAAGGGTACCCACACCAAGGATACGTTTTCGCTGTTGGGGTTCACCGCCGCGATCGAGGATGCGGAAAAACGCTGTAGTAAATAATCGGTTTCCTGCAGTTTGGCATTAAGCTGGATTTTCGATAAATCGGCTGCTCCTCAAGCCCTTGCGGGCTTTCCTCGCGAGGGGCTGGCAGGGTCAGGTTTAATAGCGTCGTCAGGTTTGTTTTGAAAATGGTGCGAAACCCTATATAGGGGGTCTCTGCTGTTCCTAACCGAGTGTCCTGCCATGCCTGCTTCTGCCCCGATCACTCAGGATGTGCAAACCATCCCCCGCAAGCTGCCCGATGGGCCGGTTAACCTTGTTGGGTTGACCCGCGCTGCGCTGCGCGACGTGTTGATCGCCGGCGGCACCCCGGAAAAGCAGGCCAAGATGCGAATGGGGCAGATCTGGCAATGGATTTACCTTTGGGGTGTGCGTGATTTTGCGCAGATGACCAACCTGTCCAAGGCCTATCGCGCTGAGCTGGCTGAAAAGTTTGTTATCGAGATCCCCGAGGTGGTGTCCAAACTGGTTAGTGATGATGGCACCCGCAAATATCTGGTGCGTATTGCCGGTGGGCACGAGGTAGAGGTTGTTTATATTCCCGAGGACGGGCGCGGCACCCTGTGCATCTCGTCCCAAGTGGGGTGCACGCTGACTTGTTCGTTTTGCCACACCGGGACGCAGAAACTGGTGCGCAATCTGACGGCGGGGGAAATCGTCGGGCAAGTGATGGTGGCGCGGGATGATCTGGGCGAATGGCCGGAGGTTGGCGCGCGCAGGGTTGAAACCCGACTTTTGTCCAATATCGTCCTGATGGGCATGGGCGAGCCTTTGTATAATTTCGACAATGTGCGCGACGCGATGCAAATCGCCATGGACCCCGAGGGTATCCAGCTGTCGCGTCGTCGCATCACCCTGTCCACGTCCGGTGTGGTGCCCGAAATCGCCCGCACGGCGCAGGAAATCGGCTGTCAGCTGGCCATATCGTTCCACGCCACCACGGATGAGGTACGCGACAAGCTGGTGCCGATCAACAAGCGCTGGAACCTGGCGGAACTGCTGGAGGCACTACGCAGCTATCCCAAAGTGTCCAATTCCGAACGCATCACCTTTGAATATGTGATGCTGGCGGGGGTGAATGACAGCGATGCCGATGCCCACCGGCTGATCAACCTGATCCGGGGCATCCCGGCCAAGATCAACCTGATCCCGTTCAATGAATGGCCCGGCGCGCCCTATAAACGGTCGTCAAATAACCGCATCCACGCCTTTTCCGAGATCATCTATCAGGCGGGCTATGCGTCGCCCATTCGTAAACCACGTGGCGAGGATATCATGGCCGCTTGCGGGCAGCTGAAATCAGCCACTGAACGCGCCCGCAAATCAAAGCGCCAGATCGAGTCCGAGGCGGGAATGTGAGCCACCGGTCATGAAGCGCCGCGATCTGTTGATCGCCGCAGGTGTATTGGGGGCGGTTTTTGGTGGCCTCCCTATGGTGCGGAGGTATCTGTCGGGGTTCGACTTTGCACCGCTGCGCGGCTTTGACGGGTTTCGGCGGCTGGAACAGGGGCCGATCACGTCATTCCCAAGTTTCCTGTTGGGCATAGAATCCCCCACGCCCGATCAACTGCGTGATCGTCAGGCGGTAGAGGCTGATCCTTGCGGCTATCTGTTCGGCGGCCCGGGTGTTTCAGGTGGAAACCAACTTCCGATAGCGATATTTGGTGATTACTTCTGCCCCTATTGCGCAGTGCTCAGCCGTCGGCTGATCCGGCTGCAACACCAGCGCAGTAACATTCGGCTGATCGTGCATGAATTGCCATTGTTGGGGCCGCAATCGCTGCGCATCGCCAAAGTGGCGCTGGCGGCCGGGCTTCAGGGGAAACACTTGTCCGCGCATATCCGGCTTACGGATAGAATGTTGCCACCCGGCCCGGTGGCGCTGGGTGCGCTGGCCGAAGATCTGGGTCTTGATGCCGAACAACTGGCCCGTGATGTCGAAGGGCCAGAGGTGGCCGCACAGCTACGCATCACCGCAGCGCTGGGCACAGCGCTGGGGATTGTCGGTACACCGGGCACAATGATTGGCCGGACACTGGTGATTGGCGCGATTTCGCAGCATGACATTGAACGGCTGATTGATCTGGAGCTGTCAGATCCGGGCGAAACATGCGGCTGATCGCTGATTGGTGCCATTGCATGGTCAAAGCCGGGTAAACCGGGGGATCCTTTTGCCAACAGCAAAGGGGTTAGCCGATGCTCCAAACCGTCATCCTGGCCTCAACACCGCGAATGACCTGATTGGCATGGCAGGTCAGCCCGTCCAGAGCAGGCGCATTCGGCCCGGTTTCACGTTCCACCTGATTGCGCAACGCGTCGCTTAACGCGACCCGGACATTCAGGTTGCGGGTCAGCGTTTCCAGACGGCTGGAAACATTCACCGTATTGCCGATCACCGCAAATTCCAGCCGATACGCCCCGATATCCCCCAGAACCGCACTGCCATAGTGGATGCCGATCCCGGCGCAAATCTCGGGCTCGCCGATGCTGCGGCGTTCGCTGTTCCACTGGTCCATCACCGCGTTCATCGACTGGGCGCATTCCAGCGCATTTGTGGCATCGGTTTCCCCGGCAAACGGCGTGCCAAATGTCGCCATCAGACCGTCGCCCAGGTATTTATCCAATGTGCCGTTAAACCGGAAAACCTCGGCCTCCATGCGGGCATGAAACCCGCGCAGAACCTCGATCACCTCACGCGGTTCGCGGGACGAGGCGAATTTGGTAAAGTTTACGATATCAATGAACAACACCGCGATGTCATGGGTTCTGATCTGCTTCAGTGGTTCGTCATTCTGCGAAAGCTCGTCCACCACATTGGGCGAGAAATAGCGCGACAGGTTGGCGCGCTCGCGTTCCAGCCCGGCATTGTTCATCAGCAGCGCGTTGAACCGGCGCACCGACAATCCTAGCGTGACCGCGACGATCAGAAACACCACAATTTCCTGAATGCGCAGTTTGAGGCTGATGTTGTTGGGGTCCATAAATTCGGCAAGCCCGGAAAAGTCGCCAAACGCCTGCTCGGCTGCCTCGGTCAATCCTGCAACCGGCTGTGAAAACCACCAGACCAAAGCAACCCCCGCGCCCCACATGCCCGCCGTCCAGGTTCCCATCGCGATCACCGTGCGCCAGGAATAGGCCAAAGTGCCCGCCGCAAGGAGCACAAAGAAATACAGGAAATTGTCAAAGCGGTACTGCATGGCCATTGGCAATTCGTTGTCGCTCAGCGGGTTGGGCATGGTGATGCCGACGGTCATTATCGCCAGATCAACAAACATCAGGGCCAGTTCAGGCCGTGATTGCCCAACCCGCCCGATCCGCCGCATCACCCAGCCATTCAGCGCAAGGCATCCCAGAATGAAATGGTAATAAAGCACCTCCCAAGCCGGGTTGATGAACACCATAAGCGCGGCAATCAGCGCCAGCGCAATCCAGCGCGCGTGCACCGCAAGGTCCTGCCCTTTGGCCTTGTGCCGTTCCAGCGCGGCCTCGGTGTATTTGTTGTGCGCGTTTTTGGCCGCTTCAAACCGGTCCAGAAAAACGGTGCGGTCTGGCGATTTGGTGGCGGGTGTCGATGTCATGTCGGGTTTTTTTCCTGCATGGGCTAACAGATACGGCGAATGAGACCAGCCTGTGTACCCCCTGTGTACCCCCAATAACCAAAAAAACCCCGCCATAAAGGCGGGGTATAGTAGGGTGCCCTGCGACAGACCACAGGCACCGGCGGTAAACTTTCTGGGTAAGTCTAGTTGTGCATCTCGGATCGAATCTGCTGGCGCAGCACGTCGATCGGGACGGTTTTGCCGTCTTTTTTGAAACACCAGTAGGTCCAGCCATTACAGCTGGGGGCATTTTCCAAATGGGCGCCGACCTGATGGATCGACCCTTTGATGTCATCGCCAATCAGTGTGCCATCGGCGCGCACCTTGGCCTTGTGGCGTTTGTTCATCGAAAACAGCTCTTCTCCCGGGCGCAGCATGCCGCGTTCGACCAACTGGCCAAACGGCACCCTTGGTTCGGCGCGTTTGGACGCGCTGACCTGCAACGCCTCGCGGTCGAACTTGCGCACCGATGCGATGCGGTCTTCGGCTACCTTGCGATAGGCCGCTTCGCGCTCGATACCGATGAAATCGCGGCCCAGCATTTTGGCGACGGCGCCGGTGGTGCCGGTGCCAAAGAACGGGTCCAGCACCACGTCGCCCGGATTGGTCGACCCGACCAGCACCCGGTGCAGCAGGCTTTGGGGTTTTTGCGTCGGATGGGCCTTGTCGCCCTGATCGTCCTTCAGGCGCTCATGCCCGGTGCAGATCGGCAGAACCCAGTCGCTGCGCATCTGGATGCCTTCGTTCAGCGCCTTCAGCGCCTCATAGTTAAAGGTATACTTGCCGCCTTCTTCCTTAGAGGCCCAGATCATGGTTTCATGCGCGTTGGTGAACCGTTTGCCGCGAAAATTCGGCATCGGGTTGGACTTGCGCCAGACCACATCATTCAGAATCCAGTACCCGGCATCCTGCAACGCCGCGCCCACCCGAAAGATGTTGTGATACGAGCCAATGACCCAAATTGCCCCATTGGGTTTGAGCAATCGGCGCGCCGCTTTTAGCCAGTCTTGGGTAAACTTGTCGTAAGCGGCAAATGAGGAAAACTGATCCCAGTGGTCATCAACAGCATCCACCTGGGAATTGTCCGGGCGGTGCAGCTGGCCCTTTAGCTGAAGGTTATAAGGCGGGTCGGCAAAGATCAGGTCAACCGACGCTTCGGGCAATGAATTCATTACCTCGATACAGTCGCCATCCAGAATCGTGTTCAACGGAAGCGCAGCCGCGCCCTTGGTTTTGGTCTTGGTCATTTTTTTGCCTCTGTCCCCGGCACATTTTGTGCTCGTTTGGTTGAACACAGGATGAGTCAAAGCTGATTCGACGTCAAATTCTTTATTGAATCAGGGGCTTACAATTTTTTCTTGATACAAGATATTGTGGACCGGTTTGAATGACCGTCTATGGTGTGGGGTCACGCCCAGATTTTGCAGCGCCAACCTGTGGCTTTTTGACGGATAGCCTGCGTTGGTTTCCCAACCATAGCCGGGATGCTGTTGCGCCAAATCCACCATGATCCGATCCCGACATATTTTGGCCACAATTGAGGCCGCCGCAATCGACACAGATCGCCCGTCTCCNTTGACNACCGCCAGCGCCGACAGGTGCAGATCCCGCGGGATCAGNTTGCCGTCGATCAGCAGGTAATCCGGCGGCGGNTCCAGCGCCGCCACCGCGCGTTCCATCGCCAGATGGCTGGCGCGCAGGATGTTGATTTCGTCAATCTCGGCCACCGATGCGTGGGCAATGGATACCTGCGCCCGTTCGCGCAGCACCACATCCAGCGCTTGCCGCCGCTTGGCGCTTAGCTTTTTGGAATCGTTCAGCCCCTTGGGGATGGCCACAGGGTCCAGAATAACCGCCGCCGCCGTCACCGGCCCGGCCAGCGGCCCGCGTCCAACTTCGTCAACACCGGCGATCCGCAGATACCCCTGCGCCCGCGCTGCGACCTCCAGACTGTCATCAGGCCCGTTCATGTCGCTAATCCCGGTCGTTATCCGCTAAAAACTGCGCCCATAAATCCGGGCGACGTGATTTGGTGATCGCTTCGGATTGTTCCTGTCGCCATTCGGCCACCTTGCCGTGATGGCCGGACATCAACACATCCGGAATGGCGTGGCCTTTCCACTCTGCAGGGCGGGTGTATTGCGGATGCTCCAGCAACCCCGAGGAAAAGCTTTCCTCGACGGCGGATTCGGCATTGCCCAGCACCTCGGGGATCAGTCGCACCGTGGCGTCAATCAGCGCCTGCGCGGCGATCTCGCCGCCAGTCATCACAAAATCCCCCAACGAGACCTCTTGCACGCCGTAATGGGTCAGCACCCGTTCATCGACGCCCTCAAAGCGGCCACAAATCAGCGTCACACCATCGGCCTGCGCCAGGTCTTGCATCAGCGATTGGGTCATCGGCGCGCCGCGCGGCGACAGGTAGATCAGCGGCCAATTGCCCTGAACGCCCGCCATCGCGGATTCGATCGCGTCGCCCAGCACATCGGCGCGCAACACCATGCCGGCACCACCCCCGGCAGGTGTGTCATCGACATTGTGGTGTTTGCCGACGCCAAAGCTGCGCAGATCAACGGTTTCCAGCTGCCACAGCCCTTCCTGCAACGCCTTGCCAGTCAGGCTTTCGCCCAGAACGCCGGGAAAGGCGGTGGGGAACAGGGTGATGACCTTGGCCTTCCACACATCTTTCAGGTCGGGCGTGGGGGTGATCAGCGGGCGCGGCACC
>JGI24025J20009_10002265_pt1 | contig 13980 bp, 15 predicted proteins | sample Cruoilmetagenom3_FD_20009 | JGI IMG/M metagenome (IMG submission 20009)
CTATTGTAACCGTCATCTCGGCTGGAGTAGTATTAACGGCTGCGGCGCTCACGGCCACAGCAGGCAACAACCCGAGCCTCACTATTGGCTTCAGGCTGGGATGCGCAGTTATGAACTCAGCCATCGGTGGGCTGGCCCTGTAATAGAGGTCTACCAAGGCGTTCCCCATCGGGTTGGTGAGCAGGTATTCATCTCTGAACTGACGCAGTATTCCTATTTCCTCTGCCATTGGGCTGCCGTAGGCTGCAGTGGCGATGAAGCAGTAGGTGCCACTTGCTGGCACCCAGAAACCAATGTCGTCAAATCTCACTACCGCCCCGTCACTCCAGCCAGTTCCGTAGAGCTGAATTCTTACATGGGTCGTGCAGCTTGGCGACTGCGTTATGCCAGCCTTTTGTACATAGGTGCCGTTCGTGTCGGTGGTAGACAGTATAGTTGTCGGGCTCAGTTGGCTCGCCCCATCCTCATTCACCATCCAAAAGTCGAGAGCAATAACACCCGTAACATTGCCCGAAACATATATCCATCCCCAGGCCTCATATGCTCTCGTCGCAGTGATATTCTCGATCCACTGGATGAGCACGTCACCGTGTCCGGTTACTTGGGCGCTCCAATTACCGGCATAGATGTATCCGGTTACATTGTCGCTCCAATTACCGGCATAGATGTGTTCGGTATCTACACGCGTAGCATTTCCGCTCAGCGTCCACCCATCCGGGTCTCCTTGTTCTCCCTGCTCAAAGTCTGAGTTCACGACCGATCCTCCAGCGCTTACGTAGCTGGAGGGCAAGAAGACCAAAACCCCGACCACAACAAGCAAAGCTGCCAGCGTGACCCTGATGTGTTTTCTCATATTCCACCTCCTCTTATAACAGTTTATTTCCCCAAAATTTCTAGCTTACAGTTTTATATTATATCACCGCACCTCACACTGTCAAACGAGCACCGTCAAGCGTCGCCCCAACCAGCCCAGGCTAATGCGCAATTTCATCTTCAGGTGTACTGTGGACCTTTGTTCGCCGCTTCGACGCCCATCCAGCCACTGCCACCGAAACCAGCACCAGCAATCCTATTGTAACCGTCATCTCGGCTGGAGTAGTATTAACGGCTGCGGCGCTCACGGCCACAGCAGGCAACAACCCGAGCCTCACTATTGGCTTCAGGCTAGGATGCTCCGTTATCAAGTCGGCTATTGGTGGGCTGATACTGTAATAGAGGTCTACCAAGGCTTGTCCCAGTGGATTCGTGAGCAGGTATTCATCCCTGAACTGACGGAGAATTTCTATTTCTTCTGCCATTGGCGAGCCGTAGGCTGCGGTGGCAATGAAGCACCACCCACCCCCCTCAAAATTGGCTCTGATGGAGTAGGAGCTGTCCATGATGATGGTGGTCGAGGCAGCATTGACGTCAGCGATGGCGTCTACATCGCCCGTCCAGTTGGTGAACTGGTAGCTATCCCTTGCCTCAGCGACAATGTTGACCTTGTCACCGAGAGGATACCAGAATGCCCCTTCACCTGGGGTGGTTACCGAGCCGCCTCTGGTGCTGGATACCAACAGTAGCACCATGGGTTCGGGATACCACGACTCAAACTTGGCAGTGATGGAATAGGATGCGTTCATAGCGATGGTGGTCGAGGCAGCATAAACATCAGCAACGGTATCTACATCGCCAGTCCACTTCACAAACTGATAGTCTTCGTCAGCCTCAGCAATAAGGTCAATCACCTCCTCAGCATTGTAGATAAAAGTCCCCTCACCGGGAGTGATCACCGAGCCGCCCTCGGTGCTGGAGATGATGAGGCTATACCAGCCTTCGTCCAATTCGAAGTTGGCGGTGATGGAGTAGGAATCGTACATAGTGATGTTGGTCGAGGTAGCATAGACACCGGCGATGGTACTTATATTGCCAGTCCAGTTGACAAAGTGGTAGTGTGCGCTAGGCTCAGCGACAAGGGGGACGGTGGTGTTAGCGGCATAAATAAAAGAGTCCCCACCGGGTTGGGTTTCGCCGGGTTCGTTTACCGAGCCACCAATGGTGCTGGAGATGTTGAGGCTACACCAACCTTGCTCTAGTTCAAATTTGGCGGTGATGGTGTAGGAGGCGTTCATGGTGATGTTGGTCGAGGCAGCATTTACATCAGCAACGGTATCCACATCGCCAGTCCATTCCACAAACCGATAGTATTCGTCAGGGACAGCAACAAGTTCGACATCTGCCGCGGCATCATAGATATGCCTCCCTTCACCGGGGATGTTTACTTCACCACCTTGGGTGCTGGAGATGGTGAGGCTACACATACCTTCCGGAAGCTCAACAGCAATATCAAGTCCCTCAATAATGTGCTCTGCCTTGCTGATGACCACGTGTGTTTCGGAGCCAGCAAAAACCAGCCCCACGAATTCTCCACCTTTATCCACTGCGGAGCCCGAATCACCGGGCGCTGCAAAGGACCAATTCTCTTGCTCCACTACAATTTGGTCCACGAAATAAGCTGATTTGCCGTCGTACTCAACCCAGACAGAGGCATTGGTGTGAACTATCTCACCTGTGGTTACCCCAGTCGTGCGCCCAGATTTTCGTACGATATCTCCCTGAGAGACCTCGGTCCACCCTTCAAGCCAGTAGTTATTTATTTCGCAAAACTGCTCGCCAGGAGACGCACCAACACCAATATCAATACTGCCTATAGCAGCATCGGCGTAGTTTTCCGCATCAGGGTCAAAGTCAATAGGTATATATCTCTGGAGTTCCCCCACCCTGTTGTCTATCCTTCCTCCGTCGCGACTGCCGGGCTGGATGATGGGTGTTCCTGTGGTGAGAAACTCATGTGTCTCCGGATTCATAGCGATAACGTGGGCATTAGACAGAATCTTGTCGTCATAGGTGACCATGCCCANGGTTCCGGCGTAGAGGTATATTAGTGCCCCTTTGGTGACATAGGCTGACAGGCTTATGCCGCCGACCAGAGGTCTGACTTCGTCTTGCCTCTCCTCGCTGACGCCGGTTAGAGGCTCCGCTACCTGAGTAGAAAGTGTTTCAATTCTCCCGGTAACGGCCGCCCGCACCGTATAGCCCTCAAAGGAACAAGGCACTCTTTGCTTCGTCTGTTGATCCTCGACAAAGACGATGACTTCACCCTCAGCTTCCGAATAGGCGATGCCAACAAAGCCGGCTCCAGCCAGAGGCAAAAGTTCTTGTTCCAGAGCCTTCCTGGCTTCCGCCAGTGATTTCCCATGACCAGGATTTTCACCAGCCCAAGCGGGGACAGAGCTAAAAATCAGCGCACAAACAAGAACCAGTGCTAAGAACAATAGAAGCTTTCTCTCATTCTTCATCTCTTCTCATCCACCAAATTGGTCATCGCTTTGGCTATTATATCATCGTCAGCACTGCCAAGCATTTTACAATTGTCGAATATACGCTATGGATAAGTGTGTAATCTGGTCGCGGTGTCTCTACATAAATAACCTATGTCGGCAGCAAAGACATGCCAGGGGTCTGGCAAGGAGCCAGAGTGCTATTCCTGAAAAAGGTCATTTCGTGTATACTTTTTGATCAGGCATTAAGCGCCGAATACAAAAACCCCAAGAAAGGAAGGTACACTATTGAAGGATGAGATAAAACGAATCGCTTTGATGGAGGGAGCAAGCAAGGTGGGAATTGCCTCCGTGGAGAGCTTTGCGGGTGCACCGAACGGACATGCACCTGCCGATTTCATACCAGACGCTAAATCAGTGATTTCGTTTGGGATAGGATTACTAGGTGCAGCTGTAGAAAGGGATAGATTATTCCTGAATTCCCAGATGGTTCCAGAAGAATTAAGAATGCCTGTTCAAGAATACATCTATAACACGGTAGCCTACAGCATGGTAAATACCCGCTTAGATCAAATTGGATTGTCGATCGCTCTGTTTTTGGAAAANCAAGGATANCCATCAATGTGTTTCCCGGCAACCTATGATGAGCAATATGAACCCTTAATGAGTGAAATTCCTAACTTCCAGGCTCCTTTTTCTCATAGGCACGCTGCCGTGAGAGCTGGCTTAGGAGAATTTGGTCTAAGTAACCTTGTGCTGACACCCGAGTATGGCCCAAGAATTCGATTGAATTCAGTAATAACAAGCATGCGGCTAGAGCCGGACCCCATTGTCAGAGAAAAGTTATGCATAAGAGGGTGTACATTGTGCATGGAGGCATGTGCATCGTGCGCCTATAACTCCAGTATAAATATCTTGACGTCCAAAGAGAATCTGAATTGGAATGAAATATGGTTAGACCCACCTTCTGTTACAGATAAACACGTGTGCAACTCCGGGAGGTGTGCAGGAGGGTGTATGAGGGCGTGTCCAGTGGGCAGCAAGAGGAACACATAGACGCTAGAAGAAAGAGAAGAGCTCAAGATAGCTAATACTAGCTATGGTTGCATGTCTCCATAAGTTAGTGCCTTCAACACTTGAGCCCAGGCATGGTTAGAATAGGAGCCTTATTACGAATTTTGGTGACAGAATGGCCCATTATTGCTTAGCGCAATGAGACGGTAGATGGTGTAACTCGAAGGCAACATGACCATGACCTCAAGCTACTCACCGGTGAAGACCGGCTCTCGCTTCTGAATAAACGCTGTCATGCCTTCCATAGCATCCTTGGTTCTTACCACCCGCCGTGAGCCTTCTCGCTCTATTCCCAAGCCCTGGTCAATAGTAACCTCGAGCCCCCGGGTCACTGCGTCGAGGATTATCTGCACGGCAATCGGTGCTTTTTTCGCCAGAACCTTGGCGAGTTCTTTAGCATCATCCATCAACTGCCCTGGTTGAGACAACCTGGTTATAAGCCCGATGCTCAAAGCTTCGGAGGCCTTGATTCTAGTACCGAGCAGGAGCATTTCCAGCGCTCTGGTCTTGCCCACCAGCCTGGGCAACCGCTGGGTGCCACCCCAGCCAGGTATAATACCCAGGTCAATCTCAGGCTGTCCTATCACCGCCCGCTCGGAGTTGACCATTATTCTGAGGTGGCAAGACATTGCCAGCTCACAACCACCACCAAGAGCATAGCCATTTATGGCGGCGATTATGGGCTTGGGATACCTTTCGATGTGGCTGAACAGGTCTTGCCCTTGGGCTAGAGCTTTCTCGCCTTCTGGCGTACCAGCCGTCTTCAAATCAAAGCCAGATGAAAATGCCCTCTCGCCAGCGCCTGTGACGATTATAGCTCTCACCGCTTTATCCTTCTCCCACTCAGTTAAAACCGCATCCAGTTCATCAAGCACACTCACATTAATCGGATTTGCTGGCGGTCTATTCAAGGTGATTATGCCGACATTATCCTCTCGCTCTACAATTAAATTCTCATAAGTCATGAAGCCCTCCCTATTTTGAGATTCTTAGTAGAAACAGTGAGATATTAACACCTACAGCAGTGGCTTGGCAACGGCTAAAAGATAACGGTTTAGCTGTTCCGAAATCCTGGCCTATAGTATGTCAGTCCCTCACACTGCTAGGTCACCAAGAAGTAAGTTGTATTAAATAGCTGGGGGAAAGTCTTGTTGCTAAAAGCCTTGAAATGGGGATAGAATACCGACAAAAGCAAGGTTATTCGAAAGTTATCAACGCTGAACAGCGGATGAGCAATACAATCGTCCTGGGCATTGGCAACCGACTGGGCGGCGACGATGCCGCTGGCACCTGTGTAGTAGACATGCTTATCCAGAGGCGGCACAGAGTCAAGTCCTTACCCACTGATGACCTGATGGTCATAGACGCTGGCTCTGCACCGGAAGGCTATACGTCGGTTATCCGACAGCACCGGCCTGACTTATTGATACTGGTAGATGCCGCCGATATGGGTTTATCTCCAGGTGCTCTACGCATAATCACGCCAGAGCAAATCAACACCCTGTCCTTTTCCACACACCACATGCCCCTCTCCATATTCATATCTTATGTAAATGAATTTTGTGGAAGCATCCTTCTGGTCGGAGTACAGCCTAAGCAAGCACAAACAGGTGGTCGCATTTCAGAAGTGGTGCGCCAAAGTGTAAACATATTAGCTGAAGCCATTCTAGAAGGACGGATAGCTGAAATTCCGCGGCTGGAGTGAGGAAGCTAGCTCTGTTCGGGTGGTTTCTCTGCGGTTGCGGCGTCTGATTTCTTTCGTTTCTTCGAGCCTGGCAGTTCGCCGCTGTCAACGATTACCAGCTCGTCGGCGTACTTGTCGTAGCTGGCTAGCAGAAATTCCTCCGTCATGACCAACACATTCACCGGACAAACGTCAACACACTGGGCACAGAAGCAACAACGTGAGATAAACACTCTGATCTTTTTTTCTTCAGGTAACCACTCGATAGCCTGTGTGGGGCANACCCTGTAACACTGCTGGCAGCCGATGCAGTTTTCCCGATCGTAGGCAATCTTGCCGCGGAACCNGGGTGGTATGGTGACCGGCGGGTGCAGCTTCACTTCCTGCCTGGCCACTCTGTCCAGAAAGGACAAAGTGGACNCGGGGGCGTATTTGGNNGGAAAGATATTCGTCGCCGGCTTTTGGAAGAGCTGCTTTAATATCGTTTTTGCTGCTTCAAACATTTTCATGATACCATCAAGTCAACTGATAGCAGTATCAGACCAAAGAAGCTGATGAGGGTCATGGCTATTATGTAGACCCAGCTTGCCTGACTTATCTTAAACCGTGCCATTGCTGCGCGTACCACCGATATACTAATGAACATCACAGCAAAGACCTTGACCAGAAAGAATAAGCCGTCCACTATCCCGGCGAGGACAGGCGCACCAATTCCAACCAAAGGGGAAAGGTTATATGGAATGAATAGAGCCACTACTAATGACGCAAGAGCAAAAGTTTTTATTATATCAGCGAGGTAGAACAAACACAGGTTTCTGCCCGAATATTCAACCAGTAATCCGCCAGCGATTTCAGTTTCGGCCTCGGCTATATCAAAGGGCACTTTGCCAGCCTCACCGATTGTAACTACCAGGAGAGCAAACAACAAAATCAGCGAGCCGATTACTCCCAGCGGCCCAACCAAACTCCATATAGGAGATTCGGCAATCGTAGAAAACATAAATGGATTGTCGGCGGCACGACCGATGCGCCAGGCGAGAGAAACTATAATTACCGCCAGAGGGAGTTCGTAGCTCATCATGATGACCATCTCACGCTGCGCCCCCACAGTGGCATATGGTGAGCTCGAAGCAAAACCTCCTAAGACAAAAGCAAGAGGTGGTAATATCAACAGGTATATTACTAATATCGCATCACCGAATCCCCCTAAAAGTGCTTCCTGCCCAAACAAGGGTATATAGAGCAATAGTAAAGCCGAAGTTATCAGACAAACAAATGGGGCTGCCGTGAACAGCCAGGAGATAGCACCATCAGGAATAATGTTCTCTTTCATAAGCAGCTTTCGCACGTCGCGAAAAGGTTGGATTACGGGAGGGCCTACTCTCCCTTGCATGTGAGCCACCAGCTTACGGTCTACGCCTCGGTATAACAAACTAAATATAGCGCTGAGACCCACAACGCAGATAAAGGTAGCTATGATTACAATTACATTCACAATTTCATCTCCGCAAATTTTCGGTCTTTTGAAGGGAAAGGTGATGCATCTCCGCGTAGCTCATTATTGACTTTTTCCTCAGGGCCCGGTCCGTAATAATCATCCGATTAGTACAGGACATACAAGGGTCAAGGGAGGCAAAGGTGATAGGCACATCGGCAATCTGCATGCCTTTGAGTATAATGGGAACCGACACCAAGTTAACATAGGTGGGTGCCCTCACCTTCCAGGTGGCCAGGGTGCTCTGTCCAGCCTCCAGACGAACATAATGTATGACTTCACCCCTGGGTGCTTCGGCTCGCCCGACACCTTCACCTTCTGCTTTGGTCAGCGTCTTCAGCAGCACTGCTGTCTTTGGTTGTGCCAATATCGGACCAGGCGGCATTTTCTCCAGACACTGCTCAATGATTTCAACTGCCTGCCTCACCTCCAGTAACCGAACGACAATCCGGTCATACACATCGCCGACTACAGTTCCGGTGACCATGTCTGGAGTTATGGCCTTGATATCCAAATCGGCATAGGCAGCGTAAGGCTGGTCCTGCCTCACATCTTTAGTGACACCACTTGCCCTGCCCGATGGGCCACATGTGAGCAATTTCAACGCATCTTCCTTCTTCAGGATACCTACATTCCTTGTCCGCATCTGTATCGTCTTATCGTCTAAGAATACCCTTTTTAGCTGGTCAAATATGCTTTTATAGTAATCCAGGGACTGTCTAATCCTGGGAAATTGCTCCTCAGTAATGTCTCTCCGCACACCACCAATTTGAAACATAGCCTTGGTAATCCGGTTTCCGGTCACGTATTCCATTAAATCCATTATTTCTTCCCTGACCCGCCAGACGAGATAAAAAACGGTGTCAAAGCCAATCTCGTGAGCTGCAACCCCAGCCCACAGTAGATGAGAATGTATGCGCTCCATTTCAGCGATAATCGCCCTTATATACTCAGCACGCGGCGGTGGAGTAATTCCAGCAGCCTGCTCGACAGCCATGACGAATGAAAATGGGTGAGATATATTACAGATACCACATATCCGTTCCGCCAGGTATATACTTTGGACAGGGTTATTCCTATTCATACCAAGCCACTCGATACCGCGGTGAACCTGCCCCACAAAGACATCCGCATCCACAATCTCTTCACCGTCAACAGTCAGAGCAAGCTGAATCGGTTCCTTCAGCGCCGGATGAATTGGACCTACAGGGATAGTATAAGTTGCCTTTCTTGTCTCTTCCTGTATCATTTTTGCTCCCTGCCCGGCAGCACCCTAGGCATGTCACTCGGTCCTGTCTCATCAAAGCCCAAGTCACAAAGAATTAGGCGGGCTGAGTGAAAACCCTCTGGCTTCCAGTCAACAAACTCGTTAATAAGCCAGTAGCATTCCAACGAAAAGTTCCAGCTCATATCACCAATCAACCCAATAACTTTCATAGTTTTTCTTTAATCAATAGACTAAACTGCTCTTTTACCACGTTAATACCTTTTATTCACCACTTTTGACTGCTCCCGAGGGAAAGGGGTCTTTGATTACCGAATTAGGGTCAAAGGTAGAAAGGAAGAAGCTCTTTGTGAGCGTAATGCTACCCTTGGGGCATATGTCTTGGCACAAGCCACAAAAGCAGCACTTCCCAAGGTCTATTCTTGGGTATTCTTCCGAATACCTATTTTTGTATTCATCAGGTGCTGCTATCATCTCTATCGCCCGATTAGGGCATATCCTGAAGCAGAGTCCGCAGGAAGTACACTTATCAATATCAAATATTTGCTCGCCCCGATATCCATCAGGAATTGGAATGCTCTGCCAAGGGAACTGAACGGTCATTGGTCTTGAAAAAAGGTTCTTTAGCACCTCAAATACCATACCAAATTTCATTTCTATCACCTGTCTAAGTCTGCCGGGCACACGTTTAGACTCCAGTATATAGCGGGCACGTCTGCTATTTGAGCTCCGGTTAGTAGATGTTCAAGAACCGGTATCATATGCAGGAAACTCGGCCCTCTAATCTTGACCCTGTAGGGCTTGTCGCCGCCATCGCTAACCATGTATATGCCAGCTTCTCCTCTGGCAACCTCATTGCGGACGTAGACATCCCCCTCAGGAATCTTAGTCGACAACTTGATTCTCCTGAACTTTGGTGCTATTACTTCCCCTTCTGGCAATTGCTGTAGAGCCTGCTTTATTATTTTTACCGATTGCCTTATTTCCTCTATTCCCACTAGGTATCTTGCGTAAGCATCGCCTTCTTTTCGCACGGGAACTTCAAAATCAAATCTGTCGTAAACTTCGTAAGGTTCGTCTTTCCTGACATCTGTTTTCAACCCCGATGCTCTCAATACCGGCCCAGTTGCACCTAATTTAATCGCATCCTCTAGTTTCAATATACCGATGCCCTTCGCTCTGGCTACCAGGACGGGATTCTCCATCTCTTCGATTCTAACCATCCTGCCTATCTGGTCAAGAACATGAGCTATTTTTTCGATAGCACCGTCTGGAAAGTCTCGCCTCACACCTCCAGGACATATATAGCCAGCTGGATATACCCTGCCTCCGGTTACCAGTTCAAATAAATCCAATATGTAATCCCTATATCCAAAAGCTAACTTAAATCCGGTATCGAAACCGGTACCAATAGAGAAAACACCAAACCAGATGATGTGAGACTGGATTCTGGAAAGCTCAGCCATTATAACTCTGATATACTTGGCCCGCTCTGGTGGCTCAATCTCCAGCAGCTCCTCAACTGCTTCGGCATGTATCAAATTCCAGTTTAGTGCTTCCAGCACGCATATCCTGTCTGACAAAACAGAGTTTTGAATTGGCACTCTGTATTCCATAAGCTTTTCGAAGCCACGGTGGAGGTAGCCTGGGTCAGCACGAGCCGAAGCGACAATTTCTCCTGCAATCTTCAACTTGACACCGAAGTTCCCCGACCCTGGGTGTGCCGGCCCAAAATAAAGGTCATATTCCGCTCTTTCGGGGGTAGACTGCAATGGACTAATCGTAGTAGACGCGCTCGCGTTCATTTTGCCTGTCATAGTACTTCCCTCTGACATATTCCCTCCAGTCAAAGTCCTTTCTAAACGGAGGCGGCCCCTGCCAATCCTCCAGGAAAAGCGGGGTCAAATTGTTGTTGCCTTCAAACTTGACCCCAAAAAGTTCATGTATCTCCCTCTCGTGAGCTTGGGCGCTTCCATCCCATACCTCAGTTACAGAATCAATTACCGCATTTTGTCTATCAATCTTCACTTTCAAAGTAATTAGAATCTTATCTTGGTAGGACCATAGATGATAGGCAAGCTCACACATGCTCTCATCGGGCCAGTCTATTGCCGATATGGCTGATAAATGCTCGAATCCCTGTTCCTTCAGCCACTTACAAAAATCTACAAAGCCCTCTGTTGGTGTATCAAGCCATATCCTACCCTTTCGCCGCACCTCACATTTAATCTTGAACTCTAAGGTTATCTTGTCCATAATTTCTAGGTCTTCTTTTGCAGCCATTTTAATCCATTTCCTCCACATGCTGGAATATTTTGGCACATGCTTCGAATATCGCTTCAGGCCTTGGCGGGCAACCTGGAATATACATATTGACCGGTATGTAATCGCTTAGCTTTTTGACAGTATTATATGAATCCCAGTACATCCCTCCGGTCATGGTGCATGCCCCTAAGGCAATTACGACTCGAGGCTCAGCCATCTGCTCGTATACCCGCCTTGCCCTTTTTATCGATTTCAGTGTTTGATATCCAGCAATAAACAGCACGTCCGCATGTCTCGGACTGCCAACAATTATCATCCCAAACCTTTCCATATCCCACCTTGAGCCAACCACCGGAACCAATTCGCAGAACCCGCATGAATTGAACCAGTTGAAGATCCATATAGCCTTTATAACTCTCTTCAGCTTTGTCGATTCCTTGACCGTCAACTTGGCTCCTTTCCTGACTCTCCTGTTGTCACTCTTTTTGCCTCCCCGGCAGAACCCTAAGCATGTCATCGGGTGGGCCCTTCTCATCCTTTCTCCAGGGATAAACACCTTCGGGAAAATCTTCAGGCAGGAATAATCGTCTTTTATCAGGGATACCGACCACCTCCACTCCCATCATCTCCTGAGTTTCACGCTCGGTAAATATTGCCCCGGGAATGATATCTGTAATTGTCGGTATCCTCAGGTCGCTCTTGGGTAGCTTCACCCGCAACCCCAGGCTCAACTCCTCCAGATGATGACCGTAGTAAATGGTGAAGTGGTAGATGAGCTCAACCTCAGCACCCAGATCGCTCGAGGAGATAATGGCCAGGTGAGGATATTCCTGGAGGTGGCAGATATGCTCTACAGCGTCGCGAAAGGCGCTCTTTTTAACCTCAACCCAAAGGCTGCGGAACTTATTCTTCTTGACGGCAACCTCGCGCTCATATATTTTGGCGTCAAGAACTCCATCTCCCAAAGCTGTCTTAAAGCTATCAACTATTTCACCAGGTTTCAGTAATTCCATTTATCTAACTCCCTGCTCAGCTTTTTCGAGCTTTACCCAGGCTTTGACCACTGCTTCTATGATGGCTTCAGGCCGGGGTGGACATCCCGGGACATAAACATCAACCGGTATAATCTGGTCTACAGGTCCCGCCAGGCTATACGATTCGTAGAATACACCTCCTTCTATGCCACAGCTACCAACTACCACGACCAGCTTGGGGTCAGGTGTTTGTTCGTATATACGCTTCACGCGCGGCACCATTTGCTTGACCACCGGACCTGTCACCAGTAAAACGTCGGCATGGCGCGGCGAGCCGACAAGCATTATGCCAAAACGCTCAACATCATACCTAGGGGTAAGCACAGCTAGAATCTCAATATCGCATCCATTGCACGAACCAGTGTTGAGATGGTAAACCCACAGTGCTCTCTTAAATGCCTTTAAGCTCAATTTCTTCTCCCATATTGCTTCAGATTATCCAACTAGCTTGACAACAAACAGTATTATGGCACTTATAGCCATAACAGCTACGAACCAAACCGCATAGTCATTTACGATTCCAGTATGTAGTCTTACGATTCCATCATAATATTCCTTAAGGGTTTCAAAGAATCCCCAGTATACATTACCCCCTCTCACCCGACGCTGTTCTGCCTCGGGGACCTCCTCCCCACATAGGAAAATCTGTGCCTGATCCTCACCCTTCTTATATTTTTCCACTCCTTGTTTTCTGAAGAAGTAGACTATGACCATCACTACAGCAAAGGTAATGAGCCAGATGATGGGATTCCAAAACTCGTAGCCAGATTCTGCAATTAACGTCATGGTATAACTCCCATGATTGCGTTGATGTATGATGCCTGGTCCACTAAAGCATCGGTGGCCGGGCGCACTATCCAATCAACGATTAGACCTGGAAACAGACCAAAAATAATGATGATTACAGCGAAAATGGTCATGGCTGCTATCATCGTTTTTGGTGCTTCTTTTGTGTCTTCATATTTAGGCAACACCGCTCCGGTGAATGCTGAGAAAAAAGCTTTGACGAAAACAGCCAGAGTTATAATCGAAACCAATATACCAATTATGGTTAGGATTGGGTTAAATTGATATATAGACTCATAAATCAATATTTTCGAAGCAAAGCCATTGAAAGGAGGAAGACCAGAACTGGCCAGAGCTCCAAGCAGGAAAAACGCTGCCGTGAACTTCATGGTATGACCGAGACCCCCCATCTGGTTAAGGTCTCTCGTGCCGATGCGATAAAATATCGCCCCCGCGACCAGGAAGAGGAGTCCTTCAAATAGGGCATGATTTATCATATGAAAAATAGAACCACTGATAGCCATCGTTCCGTAAGTTCTTAAAGCTGTCGGATTGCCCAAAACGGTAAGCCCAACCCCGAGCCCAACCAACATAAACCCAGCCTCGCACACGCAATTATAGGCAATCAAGCGCGTGATATCCGTTTGCCGCACAGCCATAGTGACCCCAATGAACATGCTCAATATTCCGATGGCTATAACTATCCACCCTACCACAGCCTGGTCGAGAGTAACCCCATAAAGGATAAAGCATATTCTCATAAGGGCATACATGCTCGCTTGACTGGCCGCTATCAGCAAAACAGTTATGCTTACCGGAGCAACTGAATAGGTATCCGAGAGCCACATGTGCATGGGAACACCACCCAGCTTCATAGCAAAGGCAGATATTAATATGACCAGAGCTATTCTATCCAGCATTGTATATTGTATTGCTGCGGCAAGAGCTCCTATGTTGAGCAAGTTATACTGGGCATATAGCAGGCTAATAGCAAATAGGACCATCAGGGACGCAATGGCAGATACAACTATGTATTTGAATCCGCCCTCTTGACTGTCAGCAAACCTGGTTCTGAAAGCTATCAGTGCTGCTCCCGA
>JGI24025J20009_10002266_pt1 | contig 13977 bp, 18 predicted proteins | sample Cruoilmetagenom3_FD_20009 | JGI IMG/M metagenome (IMG submission 20009)
CCTCCCAGACCAGCCTGTCCCTCCCCGTCTCCGCCAGTCGCTCCCTGAACAGCCAGGCGGTGGTGGAGTCAGGCACCCTCTCCGGGAACCCGAGGAACCTTCGGAAGCTGATGCGGTCGTTGGCCTGTCTCTCCAGCTCGGGGTCGCTGAGGCCGTACCAGCTCTGGAGCACCAGCAGCTTCACCATCACCACCTCATCGATGTTCGGCCTCCCTCCCTGGGGGCCCTTGTTGTCGTACAGGCCTTGGATGATGGGCCTGAAGGCCTCCCAGTCTATGAGCTTCTCGACCTCTGCAAGCTTGTCGCCGTTCTTACTGACGTTCTCGTAGGCCTTTCTGAGCATGTAGGCCCTGAATGTATTCATGTTTCAAGGTTGGTTATTGTGATCTATAAGTTTAACTGAGGGGGTCTGGAAGCCGTGAAAACATAGGTAAATCAAAATCCTCTTGAGTATATAGAAGCCTTAGGCAAGTTACACCTTGAGGCAGAAAAACACTTAATTTCGCAAGCTCAAATGAGGAGGCAAGTTATTTTACGCGCGAAGTAATTAAATGTGAGTCCAAGATCGTAGTGGACCTGACGTGTACGTGAAGTTTGAGCAACAGGTCATTATGCAGCTATCAGAGCGACCTATGTCCCTATCAGAACTAGCTGAGAAGACTGGAATCGAGAAGAAGAAGGTATACCGAGTTCTCAGCTCGCTTCATAAGAGGAAGCGGATTATCCACATCAGGGACACCGATGGCATCAGGCGCTACAGGCCGCACGAGCCATTGGAAGAAGAATGAGTTCGCATCGCATGCAAATGTCCTCGCTTTTTAGGCACAGAGCTGATTTCCATCGATATGGAGAATCGCGCGAACATGCCGCATCTCTAGTGTACTCTGTAATCAACAATCCTAGATGAGGAGTTTACCATTATCGATTACAGGAATCCCGATTGCCACCCTCGGCTTCATCATTACGACACGCGCTCTTTACGTGCGCATTTTTAACGCCGTTAAATTTATATTCTACCCCACTTTTATAGATAATGAGATGAAGGAGGGCACAGAGAAACTGGCCGAAAAATTACTTGAGAGATTAGGAACGTGTGATATTGAGGCCGCGAGAGAGGTAACCAAGAATCTAAGAGTGAAGCGTGTTTGGGCAATTTTGAATAAAGTCGATTCACCAAAGATGGAATCCGTTATGAGAGAAAAGTTGAAGGAAAAAAGGATAGAACCAATAGGCTCTATCCGATACGATCCTGAAGTTTCTGGATCATTCCTAAAAAGCATTCCCCTTAGGGAAAGTGGAGTAAAGGATGATGTGGAAAAAATTGTGAACCGCTTAGAAGGTCTAGTTACAGGATAAAAAATTATGCTAGGTGATAAAATGGGAAAAACGATATCTGTTCTTTCCTCAAAGGGAGGGGTGGGCAAGACTATGGTATGCGTTTCATTAGTCGATTTCTTAGCTCAAAAGGATTTCAGAATAACTGCCGTGGATGCGGATGTAGGTGGTCCAAACTTTGGAAAATGGTTTGATAATATTTCGGATTGGGATGAGAGAAGGGATGTCAAGGTATTTCCTTTGCCTAACCGGTATAAAAAATGTGAGGATATAAAAATATTATGTGATGGAAAGAAGCTACCTGTTGAGCTTGAAACAAGAGGTAATGTACTTATAAAGAGAAAATATACGCCCTCCTTCGCTAATTATTCGGTCAACTTAGTTTCTGGAGATATCATGAAGGGGAAAACAGGCTCGGGAAAAGTTGTTGAAGGAACTATTAAGATTTCTGATGAATTCGATTACGATTTTAGAGTTATGGACTCTGCACCAAGTACAGGATATCCTTCCCTAACTTGTATAAAATACTCAGACTATGCAGTAATAGTTATCGAAGCAACATCTTTAGGCTTTAAGAACTTAAAAAAAATTATGAAAATAGTTGAGGTGAAAGGAGTTAAGTATGGAGTCGTGATTAATATGGAGGATAGGAATCCAGAAATTGCCGAGCAAATAAAGGACTACGTCGGAGAAAATTACTTGGGTTCTTTACCATATGATGAAAAAATTCCTTTGGCATTAAAGAAGTCCTTACCACCAACAAGGCTAGAAGGTCCATCATCTAAAAAATTAAAAGATATATGTGAAAAAGTTTTTACTAAGATAAAAATTTAGAAAGAATTGTTTGGATCCTAAAGAATTAATTTTAAGGAGGAATCTGTCATTCAAAAAGAGGTGAAAAATATGAAAGGACCGAGCATTAAAGATGTTGGAGGGATATAGAAACCTCCAGAGAGGATTAAGAAAGTTTCTGAAGGGCGGGATAAGATAGAAAAAGGAGATCACGCTGAAATAGTCGCTGATGACGAAAGGATACTTAAATTGGCTCCAAAGATAATTAAGTCGATAGGTGAGGCGAAGTTCATCAATATGCCACCATATTAAAAATCGACGCTCTTCTGTCTGAGCCTACTGATTTATTTTATGGTCGTGTGTTGGATCACCCATGTTGTCTATTGAGGATTTCTTGCCCTCAGAGGAGATGTGTGCAGAGGTTCTCAGAGGGTTGAGATGGAGTGGCGGGGTTGAGTGTGTCTGGTGCGAGTGCCGGGACGTGGTTAAGAATGACAGCTACATGCACCACTACCAGAAGTACATGTGCCGGGGCGGCGGCAGTCCTTCAACGACAAGACCGGAACCATCTTCGAGTATTCGAAGATGAGGGGGGAGTTGCTGTACATAGCGAGGGAGCTGCAGAAGAACAAGCCCGTCAACAGGATCTCGAAGGAGCTGGGTCGGAGGTACAAGCACGTGATGAGGATAGCTCACATCCTCATGGAGCGAGAAGACCCGGAGGTTCCTGGAGCGTCTGTCCGGAGTCGTGGAGATGGATGAGATGTACATAGCGAGGGAGCTGCAGAAGAACAAGCCCGTCAACAGGATCTCGAAGGAGCTGGGTCGGAGGTACAAGCACGTGATGAGGATAGCTCACATCCTCATGGAGCGAGAAGACCCGGAGGTTCCTGGAGCGTCTGTCCGGAGTCGTGGAGATGGATGAGATGTACATACCGGCTGGCCAGAAGGGTACCAGATGCGTCTCGAGGTGGCCGAGGAAGCGGGGATTGAAGCTGAGGGGGAGAGGCACCTGGAAGAAGGATAAGCCGCCCATCATGGGCCTCCTGGAGCGAGGTGGACAGGCCGTCCTCAGGGTGGTTAAGCACATCACGAAGAAGGCGGTGGACGAGCTGCAGGAGCTAGTTGCCGACGGCTCGGCCATCATCACCGACGACTTCAGGTCATACATGCATCTTGGTAGGGAGGGCTTCCGTCGAAGACGAGGATTTCCGGTGTGAAGCCTGCCTCCACTCTTGCTTCTCTCAGCGCCATCGCCGTGGCCTCCTTGTCCCTCCTCTCAGAGAGGGTTATGGCTACTATGCACCGTTTCTCGTCTTCTACAACGTGGACGTAGGCATTCCCGCCTCAGAGCCTGACATGGAACTCGTTGATATATCATATCTGGGAGTATACTCCGGTCTGTACCAGCGCTGGAGCGTCTGGAAGCTGTCGCTGAACCTGCCGGTCTAGAAGAGGACGGTGGACTCAGAGATTGGGTGACCCATCTCAGCCATGAGCTCCAAGACCTCCCTCCAGCTGAGACAGTAGTTGAACCGGAGGCGGAGGGCCAAGACCACCTCCTGCGGGGTGTTCCTCATCCCCGCGAGGGGTGTCCCACTCCGCTCGTTGAACTGTCTGCCGCACTCCTTACACCTATACTGCTGGACACCGCCCCTCCTACCGTATTTTATTACCCTCTGGGAGCCACAGTAGACGCAAACCAAATCTGAAATCCCCGCATTGAGTGATGGAAACAGCTAAAAGAACCTTATGCGGCCAATACCATGCGACTTTTCAGCATAACCTTAATAAATATATGGCTGGAAATAATTTGAGTGTATGTATCATATCCCCGTGCTGTACGAGTCCATCCAAATTAATTTTGTCCGCACGAACGTGTGAGGGGCAAGAGAAGTGTATCAGAACATTATAATAGTACCCGACGCGATATGCACGGGGACCAAGGATAACTTAAAATTCCCAATCTCCAAAAATATTATGATAATGAGGGATTGAGGCTAAAACTATGAGGGAGGCAATGTTTTATGAAAAATTAAAAAATAAAAGAGTGGGATGCAGACTGTGTGCTTTTAACTGCATGATACCTGAAGGTAAAATAGGAGTATGCAGAGTTAGAAAGAACGTAGATGGAACACTTTACTCTATAAATTATGATAAAGTGAGTGCAGCAAATCCCGATAGTATTGAGAAAAAACCTTTATATCATTTTGCACCTGGATCTTACGCTTTTTCAATCGCCACTCCAGGTTGTAATTGGAGATGTAAATATTGTCAGAACTGGGATTTGAGTCAGGGAGAGATAGAGGGAAAGAGCATACCTCCAGAAGAGATAGTAAGAAGGGCAAAAGATACTGGTTGTCAAGGTATCAGTTACACCTATTCGGAGCCAACGATATTCTACGAATTAACCTATGACACTGCTAAAATAGCACATAAAGAAGGGTTGTACAACACTTACGTTACAAATGGATATATGAATCTTGAGCCAATTAAACAAATATCAACTTACATTGATGCAGTTACAGTAGATTTTAAAGGATCAGGAGATAAAGAATTTCTGAGAAATTTCTCTTCAGTTCCAAGCCCTGAGCCCATCTATAGAGGGTTAAAAGAATGGAAGAAACAGGGTGTTCACGTAGAGATAACTGATTTGATAGTACCAAATATAGGTGACTCTATAGAAAAAACGAGGGATTTAGTTAAATGGATAAAAGAGAACCTCGGTGATGAGACGCCTATTCATTTCATAAGATTTTTCCCAAACTATCTCGTTCTCGATATACCCGAAACTCCATTGGAAACTCTTGAAGAGGCTTACAGGATCGCTAAGAGAGAGGGAATGAAATACGTTTACATAGGAAACGTTTTGGATGAAAAGAATAATACTTATTGTCCAAAATGTGGAAAGCTACTAATAAAGAGGTTAGGAATGAAAACATTAGAATACAAAATTAAGGATAGCAAATGTCCATATTGCAAAGAAAGAATAAACATTAGAGGAAAAAAGCGGGTTCCAAAAAATCTACTAAATTAACCAATAGTTCTTCTCGAACAAATCTAGAATCAGAGGTAGAAGACGAAGAAGAAAACTATACTACACGCACGCGAGCCTGTGGATAAGCCACGTCTTCCTGAAATCGGGGCTCAAGGACAGGTTGAGGGCCACCTTTCGGGTGTTGCCTCCGCATCCTGGATACTTCATTAAGATACCGCCTCCTACTAGCAGCCCTCGAGGTCCGCACGCGGCTTAGGTTTTGCGTTTAATGATTACTTGGTATCGAACTTTCTGGGCCCCGTCGGCGTCAGGTATGCCAACTTGGAGTTCGTAGCTGAAGTGGGTTTATGTAGTGATCGACGGCGTTTAGCCAGGTGACTCCGTGGGCTTGGAGGGTGACGTTGACGATGTTCTGGTTCGATTGGAGGGTGATAATGGTGTCGACGGTGGATTTGGCGGTGGATCTAAGAAGGATGCCTCTGAGCGCGCGCTCAGGGTTTCTGAGGGTTCTGTTGTGGTCTTCGTTGCGGTGTAGGGAGAACAGGTGACGGTGAGAGGTCTTAAATGCCTTCCTGCTTAATTATTTGTATGTATTTAGCTCGTTGCGCATACATGTTAAGTTCAATTTTACACGATGCTTAATTTGATATTTCCCTGAATCTTTTAGCAAAAATTATATTGAAATAAGGTAAATTTCGCTTCTATTAATCCGAGCTAAACACGTATAATTAGTTAATCAGCCTGATAATAGAAGAAGACGCTTATCCGGGCGGCGCTCATGCCCTTCTATGAGCGCTGTTGTTTCTGGACTGGACGTCCACAAAGAATACACCTATGCAACCGTCATGAGCCCCGACGGAGAAGTGGTGGTCCAGAGCCGGATGCCCAACGAGGAAGTACCCGCATTTCTCAAACCCTATCGGGTGGAACGACTGACGACGGAAGCCACCACAAGCATCGCACCCCTCTACCGGAAGCTCACCGAAGAAAGATACAACGTCACCGTCTCCCCCCCAAGAAGACCCGGAACATCGCGGAAGCCCGCATCAAGACCGACTGGATTGACTCCCAAGCATTGGCGGAGCTGCTCAGGTTGAACAGCCTCCCCGAGAGCTACATGCCTCCACCAGACATCGCGATGCTCCGGGAGAAGGTCCGGCGAAGAGCGTTTCTGGTACGTCAGCAATCATAGGAATCCCGTCGATCTCCACCCTCGGCTTCATCACTACGACGCGTTCTCTTTACGCGCGCATTTTTAACACCGTTAAATTTATATCCCCCCAACTTTCATAAATAATGAGAAGAATGGCTCAACAGGCTTTTGAGAAACAACGAATGGAACAGCAGCAGCGAATCAAGGCCGCGATGGGCAAGATAAAACATAAAATTGCCGTGATAAGTGGTAAGGGCGGGGTTGGTAAAAGCACCGTCACCGTGAACCTGGCTGCATCATTCGTCATGCATGGTTTCCATGGCAGTGTCGGTATTTTAGACGCCGATATCACCGGCCCCTGCGTACCGAAGATCCTTGGCGTGAAGGGTCAAAGGCTTCAAGGCGGACCTGTGGGAATAGCTCCAGTCGTGTCTCCCTTTGGTATAAAGGTGACGTCCATGGCTTTTCTTCTTCCAAGCGACGAAACGCCAGTCATATGGCGTGGTCCATTGAAGATGAAGGCGATACAACAATTCCTTTCAGACATTATGTGGGGAGAACTTGAATTCCTCTTTATAGATCTACCGCCTGGAACCGGAGACGAGCCCCTCAGCATCATGCAGCTGCTTCCTGAGATGGATGGCGTCGTAATAGTAACGATACCCTCAGAGGTCTCTCAGGAGGTGGTGAAGAAGGCTGTGAATTTCTCAAGGAAGCTGAAAATCCCCATCATAGGCATCGTGGAGAACATGAGCGGCTTTATCTGCCCCAACTGCGGGGCCGAATTCGACATCTTCGGCTCCGGCGGCGGACAAAAGATCGCCAAGGACCTGGATATTCCCTTCTTGGGTAAGATTCCGATCGACTCCAAGATCTGCGAAGACTCCGATAGAGGAACACCGTTTGTGCTAGAACACCGGGACTCGATATCAACAAAGGCATTCATGGAGATCGTGGAAAAAATTGAAGGATTTCTGAAAAACGAGACTCGAAGAGAAGTAGTTAACGGCTCATCCAATAAGAATAGGAACCTTCACACCACATAGGAGGAAAAATGAAACCCTACTGCGTAACTGTGGTAAAATACGTCTTACCTGCCATGAGGGTTTTAATCGCGAAGGAACTCATGGAAAAATACGGTTTCCGTAAGATAGACGTAGCTGAAAGGATGTCCATATCACCGGCAGCTGTAACTCAATACTCAAAGGGTGTTAGGGGATCCAGTTTTGTAAAAATAATTTCTGAATCTGAAGAAATCATGAAGAAGATATCTAAAATTTCCGAGGCTGTAGCTGATGATGAAGTTACCGTTGAGTCTATAATGAATAATATGTGTGAAGTATGTAGATTAATTAGAAGTAATAAGTTAATTTGTAAATTACATGCGAATGAATTCTCTGAGTCAGAATTAGACGGATGTACGATTTGCTTGAATAATGAATCGCGATACGCGCATAATGAAGAGTAAGTCTTGAGGGTCGTGCGATGATAAAGCATTATTGGGTCAACATTTGCTTTGTGGAGAAATGGCGCGAATACCCCCGGGTTAAGTACTATGAGGCTGAGACGAAAAAGGAGATCGCCGCTAAGGTTAAAGAGGAGTTTCCAAACTACAAGGATTTTCTAATTATGGAGGTACTAACCCATCCACACGAAGCACGACATCCTGAGAACGATAGATGAGGAGTTATTAGTATGTGGAGTTTAGTTTTGAAGAACTTTTGGATGACCGTCAAAATAATCGTAATGGTTACGACATTAATGATTCTAATTGAGTATTTGGAATTGAAGTTCAAGGATAAAATTCGTGAGAAGATCACCGGTAGACCTTTAAACCAGTATGTGATAGCATCTCTCCTCGGTGCAATACCGGGGTGCATGGACGCATTCCTCGTGGTATCCCTCTACATCCATGGTATGGTGGGTTTCGGCGCCTTGACATCGGTGATGCTGTCCACTGCAGGTGATGAAGCATTCATCATGTTGGCGATGGCCCCAGAAGCAGCGTTAAAACTCTTCGCAATCACAATTGTTCTCGGCGTCATCGGAGGTTTCCTAGCTGATAAAGCCGTCAAACGCCTCAAAATAAAAACATGCGAGCATTGCATAATAGAAATACACGAAGAAAAAACGGGTTTTCATTTTCTGAAAGAGCATGTTTACGCCCACATTTTAAGGAAACATGTTCCTAGGCTATTTATATCGATCTTCGTCCCTCTGACCGTGGTTGAATTCCTCATACAGAACTTTGACTTCGCTTCGGTCATTTCAGGTCTGCCGGTGTTCGCGCTGATTGTCTTCGCCGCCTTGGTCGGCATCATTCCTGAATCTGGGCCCCACATGATCTTCCTCATATTGTACTCAAAGGGATTGATACCTTTCTCCGTCTTACTCGTTAGCACCCTGTCACAGGATGGTCACGGATTACTGCCTCTACTTTCACATACAATCAAGGATACATTATATGTCCAGATATTCACCACAGGATTTTCACTGATTATAGGAATAATATTATTGTTAATAGGTGTTTAAAAAAATGAGAAGGGCACTGTATGATTCAAGAGGGGATTTCACGGATGCACTTGGAATCGCAGGCTATGTTCTCCTTGGGTGGCTGCCTTGAATGACATACTTAAGATGTATAAAGAGGATCTACTCCGAGCAATCCTAGAATTCGGTAGAGGGAATGGTGAAGCAGACGCCAATGATCTTTTAGTTGATGTAGCCGGTGAGCAGCGTCTCTTTGAGCAGGCGACCTTGGAGATGGAGAAGGAGAAGCTGATCAGGAGGAAAGGAGAATGTATAGTTTTAACACCTAGCGGAAGAGAGGCTGCTGAAAAAATCTACGCTAAACATAGGTTTATCGAAAAATACTTCATCGAGGTTTTTAACGAAACCAACGCCCACATCCTTGCCCACGCCTTAGAACATTGCATCTCAGACAGCCTTCTAGCAAAGATGCAGGGCGAGCTAGCTTTGATGAGTGACACCCTAAACCTGTCAGACCTAAAGACGGGCGAGCAAGCCGTGATCTTGGCAATAGCAGTACCTGATAAGAAGCTCTTATCCAGACTTTTAGGTATAGGGCTCTCCCCCAGATCAAAGGTTAAGCTCTTTGAGAAGCTGCCAGGCCAATTGGTGGTCGAAGTTGAAGGGAGAAAAATAGCATTGGATATGTTCATAGCCGATAAGGTTTTAGTATCCAAAGAGGACCCCAAGAAGGCTGGCTGAATCATTGGAAAGCGTTAAAGTCTTACTTGTAGGACAGCCAAACTCTGGAAAGTCAAGTCTACTAAATGCCTTGGCAGGAGCGAAGGCGATCGTATCGAACTATCCTGGAACGACGGTTGAAGTCACTAAAGCTAAAACTTTACTTGAAAGGGTTGAAGTCGAGATCATCGACACCCCCGGAATATACAGCCTATCGGATGCCACACTAGAGGAAAAGGTGACGAAAGAGTACATTCTAGAGGGAGACTATGACCTTGTTGTGAACCTAGTTGATGCGACAAGCCTTGAAAGAGGCCTTTACCTAACGCTTCAGCTCAGGGAAACAGGAATTCCACTGGTAGTCGCCTTAAACTTCGTAGAAGATGCACGTAGAAAGGGAGTGGTAAGTAATATTAACAAACTTTCGGATGGCCTTGGAGCCCCCGTAATCACTATTAACCCCCTCACAGGTCATGGGTTGAAGGCTTTATCCTTAATCATTTCGGAGGCGGATAAACTTCAAACTGAAGTCAAACCATTGATTATCCAATACGATGACCATATAGAGGAAGCACTCAAGGAAATCCACTCGAAATTACCTCCAACAATGAAGATGTACCGAAGGTTCGCCGCCTTAAGAGCCTTGGAGGGAGACGAGGAATTTAACAGCCTTCTCACCGACCCGATAGATAAATTACTCCCAGAGGAGGTAAAAAAATACCACCCCGATCTTTCAGGAGACATAATGCTTACAAGATACGGCTGTGCTTCAGTGATCTCCAAGCAATGCATTAAGGTAACCTCGATAAGAGGGTTAAAGGAGCCCTTCTCAGAGAGGCTGGATCGGGTTCTGATAAACCCACGTTATGGGTGGATTCTATGTCTTTCAACCCTTATAGCGATCTTCTACATCATGCTCGTGTTGGGAGGCTTTCTACAGGATAAATCTGTAGAGGCGGCCGAAGCAATGGTTGACTGGATAATAAAAAGCTGGAGTTTAACAGGCGTGGCTGCAGATATTCTAGGAAACGCACTAAGTGGAGCTGCTTCAGGCGTAGGCATAGCGTTAGCGTATGTCCTCATATTCTACATCCTCCTAAGTCTTCTAGAAGATACTGGTCTTTTATCTAGGATCGTATTAAGTTTCTCAAGGTTCCTAGCGAAGCTGGACTTACCAGGAAACGCTGTCGTCCCAATGATGCTAAACTTTGGTTGCACCGTTCCAGCGATCAGTGCAACAAGGATACTCAGAAATAGAGCTGAAAGGTTGCGTGCAACAGCAACATACGTAGGTATCCCTTGCTCCTCAAGGACAGCGATAATCATGGGGCTTGTAGCCTCATACGCAGGTGTAAACTATGCTATTGCTACATATGTCATCGCAATCGTTTCTGGTCTCCTTTTCTCAAAGATTTCAGGTTTATTCGTAAAAGTAGAACCTTCTCCCTTCCTTCTGGAGCTTCCACCCTATAGAAAACCGTTACTTCACAACGTAGCTGTTAAAAGTTGGATAAGGATGCAAGACTTTGTTAAGGTAGTTATTCCCCTTTTAATATTCGGTGGCGTGGTTTATGGCCTCATGGAGTATGTTGGTTTGGTGGACTTCCTTATATTACCCTTAACCCCTCTGAGTTTATGGCTCAGGCTTCCACCTGAAGCAGTTGTACCTCTCATATATGGTTATCTACAAAAGGATTTAACCATAAGCATGCTTTTCACCGTATTAGGTACGACAGATATAAGTTCTTATCTCTCCTCTACTCAGCTTTTTATTTTCGGCTTACAAGCATCAATCCAATTTCCATGTATAATAGCATCGTCTATGGCTTGGAAGGAATTTGGGTGGAAGGTAGCAGTTTATTTAACTATCTCAGGCTTTGTATATGGCGTTCTGATAGCGGGGTTAATTGCCAATTTTGTTGTCGCCTTGTGCTAGTAAACCTAGCGCCTGCTAGAATCTGGTAACAGTCCATCCCAAACATGCATATTATCGAGAGATTTTCTGTGTACCACCAGTCGATTTTAAGAGCCTTAAAAAAGGAGATCATAGAGGGTGTGGTAATGTATGAAGCGTTTAATGAGGCTGCTGAGGAGATATTGATGGGGATATCAGAGGCTATGAGAGGGCTTGACCTCTCCCAGGTTGGTGTGATGCTGGAGGCCTTGCTCCTAACGAGGATTGAAGGGAGGAAGATCCTCGTTGTGGGAGCCGGCAGGAGCGGCCTCGTGGGGAAAGCCTTTTCCATGCGCCTCATGCACTTGGGATTCAACGTCTAGGTTATGGGCGAGACCATCACCCCAGCCATCGGAGATGGTGACCTAGTGTTCATCATCTCGGGCTCAGGTAGCACCACATTACCGCTCACTATAGCGAAGATGGCTAAAAGCCTTGGAGCTAAGGTACTCGCTGTAACCTCCTACCCCACATCTCCGCTAGGAATGATCGCGGACCTTGTCCTGAATGTACCAGGAAGGGAGATGATAGCCCGTGAGGATGAGTATCATTCACGTCAGCTTCTTGGTGATCACGAACCCCTAGCACCAATGGGAACCATGTTCGAGGACTCCTGCATGGTCTTCTTGGACAGCATCATCGCCAAACTTATAGCCAGGATGGGTATGTCGGAGGGGGCGATGAAGAGTAAACACGCTACAATTGAGTAGCAATTTGTAACGAACGCACGATAGAAGAAAAAGCTTCAATACTTAAATTCGCAGCTTACTCACGTAGTAGGTAATATACCTACTTAAGATCCGTGATTTTCTTGTACTCAACTCGCATGACTTGGTAGCTTCCTCATATAGAACTTTTTCCCCATATACTCCGTCTCGACGAGCTTGTGTTTTTCGATTAGTCTGTGAACAGTGTCCCAGTTCTCGCCCGCTTTAGATAGTAGCATGTCAACTCCTTCTTCTCGCATTGGGTGTACGGATGTGATGCTGAGCAGATCCTCTTCGACGTTCCCCGTGAAAGCGAACGCGTTCCCCTCGTATCCAATCAGGTATTCGACGTGTTTAAGCTTCTCATCGAAGATCTGATATGCCCTGTTTATGGCCCGCTCGTCTGCAGGTTTCGCCCATTTCTCCGCTGGAGGCCTCGTGGGAAGCGCTACGTAAGCTTTTTCTGGCCTTAAATCCGTCAAGAAGTCAGCGATCTTCTCAGCCTCTTTACCGCCGTCGTTAAGGCCTTTGATCAGCATCGTCTCCGTAGCCAACTCGCCCTTGAATATTTCTGCGAAAGCCTTCATCCCCTCCAGAACGGCTCTGTGCTCCAGCGCTCCGTGGGGTCTATTGACCCTCCGCCACAAGGTCTCGGTAACGGCATCTACCTTCATAGAAACCCAGTCGGCTTTAAGCAGGTCGCTCCTGACATCCTCACGCCACATCAATGAGGCGTTCGAGATCACGGCCATCTTTATCCCCAAGGGTTTCAGAAGCTCGATCTCCCTGCCAATGTTGATGTCCAACGTTGGTTCACCATCGGGGACGAAGGTAAGATAATCTATGCGCTCGTCTCTATCTCGCGCCTTGCTGACCTGCTCCTCAACCTCCCTGACGATCTCATCAGGGGGATAGAACTCGCGCCGCTCGGACTGCATACTTATCGTTCGGCCGAGTTGGCAGTAGACGCAGGAGTAGCTACAGATCTTCGGGGGGATGTGGTTTATCCCCAGGCTTTGCCCCAGCCGCCTGGACGGAACCGGGCCGTAAGCCATCATCTTCCAGCACCCTAGTTGTAGGGTCATCCTGGTGACTTATAATCTTGTTTTCCTGAACTCAAGTGTGGCTATGGGAGAACCTTTGAGACGGGTGGAGACTGTAAAGGCGGGATTTCGTTCAAATCAGAGTGGTCTTAAACGATAACATGAGCGATCTTTAGGATGTGAAAGGCCATCAGTAACATTGGGGGAGTTCTCCCTTTCCCTCGTGTGTCAAGAATTAAATAACCTCCGCAAATAACACTTTATAAAGTGAAAAGTCATACCACGCAGAAATGTACCTTTTTTAACAAAAATTCTTCTCCCTACGGACGGCTCAATACACAGCTTAAAAGCCAGGAGGTGTGCTGCTGAGCTGGCGAAAATATATGGTTCAGAGGTGACTCTCTTACACGTTCTAGAGATGTCGATTGCAGATCACCCGATTGAAATCGAAACCGATTAATGGGTCGAACCTATTCAGGTTGAAATAAAAATAGAGGAAAGAGGGTTATGGATAATACAAAAGAGATTTTTGACGAGGCTGGGATACAAGTTGAAACGAAGTATTTTATATATGGGCACCCGAGCAAAGCCATTCTAGAAAAAGCTGAGAAGGAAAATTTTGACTTAATTATTATAGGTCGCAATGGGCTGGATGGGATAAAACGGTTGGTTCTGCCCTATTTGTGTATGATTTTGGCTGCGTAGTGTTTTTGTTTGACGTTTGCGCTCCTTCATTCGGTGTTTGGCTTGGATTGCGTGTACTGCGGCTCATCCAGGGTTGTGAG
>JGI24025J20009_10002268_pt1 | contig 13969 bp, 12 predicted proteins | sample Cruoilmetagenom3_FD_20009 | JGI IMG/M metagenome (IMG submission 20009)
GGGATTTCGATGTAGCGCTCGGTGCTCACCTCCTGCTTGATTAGCTCCATCGGGAATAGAGGTGCCAGGTCATCGGGGGTTACCGGTTTTCCCGTAGCCGGGTGCAGGACTGGCGGCAGGGGTTCAGGCAAGTCCGCCTGAATGTTATACCAGGAAGTTGGCATCTCCTTTTCGTCGAGAAAGTACTGAGTTTTTTCCATTTGTTTGCTCCTTCTGTTTTGTTATTTACGTATCACTTTAGAGATAGCTGGGTTGTTTGCTTTTTACTTAAGATCTGTCTGGCCCCGGGGGGCCACCACCTGTTCAATATAATCATGGTATCCTCCTTATTAAAAAACCTCCCACCCCTTAAAGGGGCGAGAGGTCTACCTCCGCGGTACCACCCTTCTTAGTCAGCTATAGACTGACTATCTCTTTCGGGTACAGAGACTATAAAAAACCCACCTCAATACCCTGGGATTCGTTAACGCTTCCCTGGCGACAAAGCCTACTTGCCTGCTAATCCACGACTTTCGGTTTGCAGCTCCCAAGCCCATTCACCTTCTGCGCCAGCATCGGCTCACACCTTACCCGACTCTCTGTGCCTCGCTGGAAGCCTACTAGTCTTGTTCAGCGCCTTTACCTTATTCTATTTGACAATAACTATAACCCGGTATTGCTAATTTGTCAAGTTTAGCGGCAGGTCTTGCCCTGGCGCTTTCAAAAGAAACTAAAATTTGCTACACTGGTTTAACCAAGCTGCACTGGAGGAGGACTGAAGTGGTAACCAAAAAGCGAATAATAGATGGGGCGAGGAATGAGGGCCGGACATTACTAACCGAGGTAGAGTCCAAGGACCTCTTGAGACAGGCAGGGATAAACGTTACTGATACCAGACTGGCTACCTCCAAGGAGGAGGCAGTTTCCGTAAGCCGTAAACTCGGTTTCCCCATAGTATTGAAGGTAGCTTCGCCTGATATTGTGCATAAAAGTGATGCCGGTGGGGTTAAATTGGGGTTAAAGACATCGAAACAGGTAGGCAAGGCCTATGATGATATCCTGAAAGCCGTTAGTCAGAAGTATCCCCGGGCAGCAGTGCACGGGGTGTCGGTACAGAGAATGGCTCGCCCCGGCGTTGAGGTAATTATCGGTATGTCCAGGGATGCCCAGTTTGGTCCGGTGCTTATGTTCGGCCTTGGTGGAATTATGGTCGAGCTCCTGAAGGATGTTTCGTTCAGAATCGTTCCCTTGACCGGGTGGGATGCTCACGAGATGGTCAGGGAAATAAAGGGATACCCTCTGCTCGAGGGTTACCGGGGCCAGGAACCGGTAGATGTATCAGCTCTTGAAGAGTTGCTGGTGAAGGTCTCTGCCTTTATCGAGCACGCCCCGGAGATAAAGGAGCTTGACCTTAACCCCGTTCTTGCCCGCAGTGATGGGGTGGTGGCTGTAGATGCCAGGGCGGTACTGGAGGAAAGTGATTGGTGAACTTAAGGCAGATGCTCGGGGAGTCAGCCAGACAATATAAGGAAAAGACGGCAGTCGCTCTGGGTGATACCCGGCTGTCCTACACTGAGCTGGATGAAGCATCAAATAGAATAGCCAATGCCCTGCTGGAAAGAGGAGTGGGCAGGGGTGACCGGATAGCGATGCTGCTATCCAATAGCCTGGAATTTGTTACTACCTACCTGGGGATAGTTAAGGCCGGTGGTATAGCTGTCCCCCTGGATACCAAGTATAAACTCGGTGAATTGGCTTCTCTGTGTAACGATTCCCGGCCGAAGGTCCTGGTGGCAGAAAGCCCTTTACTAAAGTCGGTAGTCCCTGTGTTAGCAGAGTGGGACTCTATAGAGTGGGTTATAGATGTAGGTACTGCGTATAGAGGGCGATTTACTGGTTATCAGGAGATTATGGCTGCCAGTCCGGCACGACCCGTGGCGGGAGAGCTGGAACCTGGAGATATAGCTCACATCGCTTATACTTCGGGGCCCAGCCTTCACCCCCGGGGGGTTATGTTATCCCATCAGGCCCTGGTCAGAGAAGCAGCTATATCAGGCGATGGCTTCCAGCAGGCGGACCGGGATATTGTGGTGCTCTTTGCCTTACCAATGCATCATGCCTTTGGCCTGGTAGTGGTCCTGCTGACGGCGCTGGCCAGGGGGAAGCACCGTAATAATATTGCCCGGGTTATCAATTAAGAACCTCATGGAGGTCATTGAACGGGAGAAGGCGACTATATTTATGGCGGTGCCCTTCGTCCATGCATTGATAGTTAATGCGGTTGAGGCGGAGGAGTTGAAGTATGATATCTCCTCTCTGCGCCTCTGGGGTACCGCCGGGGCAGCGATGCCAGCCAGTATTTCGCAGAGGCTCAGACGATATTTAGGCATGCCCGAGGTTAATTTCTGGGGGATGACAGAGTCCTCGGCCCATGTTACCTGCCAGCCCCTTGATGGCACGGGAAAACCGGGCTCAGTGGGGGGGGCCTTGCCCGGCTGGGATTTGAAAATCGTTGACGATAATGACAGGAAACTGCCAGCCGGTGGGGTAGGCGAGATAATTGTCCGTGGACCAATAATGGAGGGGTACTACAACAATCCCCGGGCTACCGCTGAGATAGTAAAGGGTAGCTGGCTTTATACCGGCGATATGGGCTGGCTGGACAGGGAGGGGCAGCTGTTTCTGTCCGGAGGCAGGAAGAAGGACGTGATTATTAGCAAGGGGCAGAATATCTATCCCGGTGATATCGAGCAGGTACTGGCTGCTCATCCCAAGGTGGCCGGGGTAGCAGTGGCAGGCATCTATGATGAGATGCGGGGGGAGGTACCACGGGCTGTTATCAGATTGAAGGCAGGAGAAGTAGCCACCGAGCAGGAGATGAAGCGGTTTTGCCTCGGGCACCTGGCTAATTATAAGGTGCCCCGGGAGGTCGTTTTTGCCGGCTTATTGCCCGGAGCTGCGGATAGCAGGATTCGCAAGGAAGACCTCAAGTAGAGCAGGCTGGTTTGATGCAGATTACAGCAGGGGAATCAAGATGAAACGGAGAGTAGTCGTAACCGGACTGGGGGCGGTAACGCCGTTAGGTATCGGCGTTGATGAAAACTGGGAGTCTTTATGCCGGGGGAAGTCCGGTATTCGCATCATCAGCAGGTTTGATGCTAGCGGTTTCAGGACCAGAATCGCCGGTGAGGTTAAAGGGTTTAATCCAGCCGACTTTGTTCCCAGAAAGCTGATGCGAAGGGGAGACCGGTTTATCCATTTTGCGATGATTCCGGGCTTATTGTCAGTCCGGCGAATGCTGACCGGATTGGTGTGGCGCTGGGGACTGCTATGGGTGGGGTTGAGACCATGGAAAGGAACCATCAACTGCTCCTTAAAGGTGCCCGGCACCAGATTTCCCCCTTTTTCATCCCTAACTTCATCGCCAATATGGCGCCGGGGCAGGTCGCTATCCAGTTCGAGGCAAAGGGTCCCAATATATGTCTGGTAACTGCCTGTGCTTCCGGAACGCATGCTATCGGTAATGCCTTTCGAACTATCCAGCAGGGAGAGGCTGAGGCTATGATTGCCGGTGGCACTGAGGCAGCTATCAGGCCTCTCATATTTGCCGGGCTGGATGCCATGAGAGCCATGTCCACCAGGAACGAGTCACCGGAGGAGGCGAGCCGCCCTTTTGATAGGGACCGTGATGGTTTTGTTACCAGCGAGGGCAGCGGGATTATCATTCTGGAAGAGCTGGAGCATGCCTTAAGGAGGGAAGCCAGCATTTATGCCGAGTTGCTGGGCTACGGCACGAGCTGCGATGCTTACCATATAACCGCCCCTGACCCGCTCGGGGGAGGAGCCGTCAGGTGCATGCAAATGGCTCTTGATGACGCGGGCATTTCCGGTGATGAGGTCGATTACATTAACGCTCATGGCACATCGACGCCTCTTAACGACCTGACTGAGACACTGGCGATAAAGAGTGTTTTTCAGGAACACAGCCGCAGGTTAGCCATAAGTGCCAATAAGTCAATGACCGGGCATCTGTGGGGTGCTTCCGGGGCAGCGGAGGCGATATTCTGTACCCTGACTATCAAGCGGGGGATTATTCCGCCAACTATCAATTATGAGACCCCTGACCCGGAGTGTGACCTTGATTATGTACCTAATGTATCCAGGGAGGCCGGGGTAAAAATAGGGCTGTCCAACTCCTTCGGCTTTGGTGGCACCAATGCTAGCCTGATTTTTGGCCGGTTCCGGTCGTAGCAAAGGCCATGTTGTCTGGCCTCAGTCTGGTAAGCAGTAGTAATACGTGCTACAATAGATGCATATGTAGACTCGCCGGGTATTATCATGAGGTGAGGTAATTTAAGTGACAATGAGACAGGAGTCGATGAAGGGAAGTGTTGATTCTCTGCTTCTTTACCTGGTAAGCCAGCAGCCGATGTATGGCTACCAGATTATCAAGGAGCTTGGGAGGAGAAGCCAGGGGTACTTCAAATTCAAAGAAGGCACCCTTTATCCTGCTCTCCACCGCCTGGAGCGGGCGGGCCTGGTCCGGGGTGAGTGGCAGAGACTGCCCGGTGGTCAGCAGCGGAAGTATTACCATATTACAGAAGCGGGTTACCATGCCATGGCAGAACAGCGGAACCAGTGGCGGGACTTCGTGGTTGCCATGAACCTGGTCATTCAGCCGGCATATCACTAACGCAGGGAAATCGCAGTGGCAACAGCAGTAAGTCATTACCTGGAAAGTGTTAAGGATAACCTGAGCCTTGACCTTTCGTCCGAGACAGAAGTTATCAGAGAGCTGGAGTCGCATATCGAGGACAGGCTCCACGATCTGGAGGAGAGCGGGGTATCCGAGGAAGAGGCGGCTAATACCTGTATCAGGCTTCTGGGGCCGGCCAAGCAGCTGGCCCATCAGATATATGAAGCTCATAGTCAGGGTACCTGGGGACAAGCACTGTTGGCGGCAATGCCCCACCTGCTTTTTGGTCTGCTATTCGCCCTTAACTGGTGGCAGAATGTCGGCTGGTTCCTGGCTATGCTCGTTCTGGTTTTTAGTGTGGCCATTTATGGCTGGCGTCATGGCAGGCCATTCTGGCTTTCCCCATGGTTGGGTGACTGTTTGATGCCGGTAGTGGTTTCCGGCCTCTTTTTGCTCTGTCTACCCACAGGCTGGTCGTGGCTGGCAATAGCTGTCTACGTACCGCTGGCGTTATGGTTGGTAGGCTCAATCACCTTTCAGACTATAAAGAGGGACTGGCTTTATAGCTCTCTAATGCTGCTCCCGATGCCGGTCGCTATCGGCTGGTTCCTATCGGCCCAGCTGGAAGGTAAATTCCCCGGGTATAGCACCGGGCTCATTCAGGGGTATGCCCCCTGGATTGGGCTCAGTTTTCTGGTTCTGGCTGTGGCGGCGGCCGTATTTATCCGGCTAAGACAGCGCTGGCTGAAGATAGCGGTGCTGGTTATGTCGGGACTGCTGACCTTGACCCTGGTTTGCGGTTACGGCTGGTACAGGCTTGGTCTGCCTGCCTTTCTGACCCTGGTTATAACAATGCTGGCTCTTTTCCTGACCCCGGCACTGCTGAAGAGGCGGATAAAGCGTGGGGAACATCGGCCGGTGGCCCGGTTGCTGCCCTGATGAGAGAGTCTTGTGACACAGCAGGAGGTTAAAATGGAGATTAAGGTGATAGCTGATGATATCACGGCGATTGAGGCCGGGGCTATCATCGTGGGTTTTTTTGAGGGAATAAAGCACCCTGACGGCAAACTTGCTAATGTAGACAAGGTTCTGGATGGGGCTGTATCCCAGCTCATCGCCCGGGGTGAGATAAAGGGGAAACTTAATGAAATCACTGTTATCCATACCCTGGGTAAGCTCCCCGCGGCGCGAGTGGTGATTGCTGGTCTGGGTAAGAAACAGGACCTAACTCAAGACAGGGTACGGGGGGTGGTGGCTGAGGCCTGCCGCCTGCTGCAGAAGAAGGGGGTAGATGATATTGCCCTCATTCCCCCGGAGGCGGGAGTAGCCGGCATGAGCCCTGAGAAAGCGGCCCAGACCCTGACCGAGGGGGCTCTCCTCGGTAGTTACCTGTTCCGCCGGCATATGACCGGGGAGGCTGAATATGGCGACATCAGGCAGCTTACCATTGTTGATGCCGATAAAACTGTTCTCCCCCTCCTGGCCCGGGGTAGCTACAGGGGCAGGGTCCTGGCCGAGGCAGCCAACCTGGCCCGCGATATGGTCAATGAACCGGCTAATTATATGACACCCACTTCCATGGCTGAGGCGGCTGTCAGACTGGGGGAGACTTACAATCTCAAGATTAGCATCCTGGAGCGGCAGCAATTGCAGGAATTGGGAATGGGGGCACTGTTGGGAGTAACCCGGGGGAGCCATGAGCCACCCAAATTTATCCTTCTCCGCTACCAGGGGAATGATTCCCCCGATGTTGACGTGGCACTGGTGGGTAAGGGAATAACCTTTGATTCGGGAGGTATTTCGATAAAGCCGTCAGAGGGAATGGAGGAGATGAAGGGGGATATGGCCGGGGGAGCCGCGGTTATGGCGGCCATCAGTGCTGCCAGTCAGCTTAAGGCCGGGACTAATGTAGTGGCGATTGTCCCCGCTACTGAGAATCTACCCGGTGGTAGTGCCTTGAAGCCGGGTGACGTCGTGACTGCTATGAACGGGAAGACAATCGAGATTATCTCTACTGATGCCGAGGGACGGCTTGTTCTGGCTGACGCCCTTGGCTATGCCAGGAAGCTTGGTGCCAGATATATAATTGATGTGGCTACCTTAACCGGAGCCTGCCATGTCGCCCTGGGTAGCGGGTGCAGTGGCGCCCTGGGCAATAATCAGGAGCTGGTGGATAAGGTAATTACCGCTGCCGGTGAGGCGGGTGAACTCACGTGGCAATTGCCGATGTACGAACAGAATAGAGAACAGCTGAAAAGTGATGTGGCTGATATTAAGAATGCGGGAGGCAGGTGGGGTGGGGCTATCAGTGCGGCTCAATTCCTGGCTGAATTTGCCGGTGATACCCCGTGGGTTCATCTGGATATTGCCGGTACCAGTATGAGTGATAAGGAGCGGGCCTATCTGGTCAAGGGGGCTACCGGGGTGCCGGTACGCACCCTGGTAAATCTGGTGCTCTCTCTTGCTAAATAGGGAAGTAAAAGGGGATTCGAATCGTGAAAATTAAGTATCTGGGCCATGCGTCCTTTATTATCACCTCGGATACAGGGNTAAGAATAATCACNGACCCCTATGAGACCAGTCCTGATTTGACCTATGGTGAGATAACGGAATCGGCGGANGTTGTTACCNTCAGCCACGGCCATTTTGACCATTGTAATGTAGCTGCAGTTAAGGGAAATCCCGAGGTGGTCCGGGGGGCAGTTGCCAGAGAGGTTAAAGGGATAAGGTTTAAGGCTATCCCGACCTACCACGACGACGCCGGAGGGAGGTTGAGAGGCAGTAATACAATATTTTGCTTCGAGATGGACGGGATAAGGGTATGTCATCTTGGTGACCTGGGTCACTTGCTTGATGATAGGCAGGTGGCGGAGATAGGTACTGTAGATATCTTGCTTATTCCGGTGGGCGGCTATTATACCATTGATGCCAGGGTTGCCAGTGAGGTCTGTAACCAGCTGAAACCCAGGATAATTATCCCGATGCACTACAGGACTGAGAAAGGCATTCCCGGGATTGCCGGGGTGGATGACTTCCTTCGCGGNAAGGAAGGGGTAAACCGGCTGGATACCAGTGAAGCAGGGTTTAAACGTGAAGAACTACCCTCAAGCACACAGGTCCTGGTTTTNAAACCGGCGCTCTAGCNATGGTCGGATACCCCCGTGATTGCGCTCGTGGCTCCTAACTGTTATAATCTATTGTGTTCCCTCCCCCAAACAGGGAGGGAGGTTTTCATTTAGTAGTCTAAAGGAAGTTGCAGTTATGACTTCTGGTAGGAAGCAACCGGTGACTGAGGAAAAGCAGGAAATAATGCGCCACTCGGCGGCTCATGTGATGGCGCAGGCAGTGCAGTCAATCTTTCCCGATGCCAGGTTTGGTATTGGCCCCGCCATTGAAAATGGTTTTTACTATGACTTTGACCTGCCCCGCCCGCTAGTCCCCGAAGACCTGCCTCTCATTGAGGCTAAAATGAAAGAGATTATCACCTCCGACCTGCCTTTTTCCCGTCGGGAGGTAGCCAGGGGAGAGGCTGAGGCGTTATTTGCCGACCAGCCCTATAAACTGGAGTTGCTTGCTGAAATTCCCGATGAGAAGGTCAGTCTGTACCAGCAGGGCCCGTTTGTCGACCTGTGCCGGGGTCCTCACGTGAGCTCCACCGGGGAAATAAAAGCCTTCAAGCTGGTCAGCATTGCCGGCGCCTACTGGCGGGGTGATGAACACCGTCCGATGCTGCAGCGAATCTACGGTGTTGCCTTCGATACCGGAGAGGCCCTTGGTAGTTACCTGGAAGAGATGGAGAAAGCCTCGGAGCGTGACCACCGGAAACTGGGGAGGGAACTCGACCTGTTCAGTATCCATGAGGAAGCCGGGCCGGGGCTGGTTCACTGGCACCCCAGGGGGGCGGTGATACGCCGCGTTATTGAAGACTTCTGGAAGGATGAGCACATCAAGCGCGGCTATGATATCGTATACACCCCTCATATCGCCAAACTGGACTTGTGGAGGACCAGTGGTCACTGGGAGTTCTATCGTGAATACCTGTATGCTCCAATGGAGGTGGAGGGGCAGGAGTACATCATCAAACCGATGAATTGCCTGGGGCATATTCTGATTTACAAAACAAGATTACACAGTTACCGTGAGCTGCCCCTGCGCTATGCCGAGTTGGGCACTGTTTATCGCTATGAACGCTCCGGGGTATTGCATGGCCTGTCACGGGTTAGAGGTTTTACCCAGGATGACGCTCACATTTTTTGCCGCTTTGACCAGCTGGAAGAGGAGGTTAAAGGGGTATTAGACCTGGCCCGTTTCATGGTAGATACCTTCGGTTTTACCAGCTACCAGGTGTTTCTATCTACCCGGCCTGAGAAATATGCTGGTGGTATCCAGGTCTGGGAAGAGGCTACCCAAACGTTGATTCAGGCCCTGGAGGGGGTAGGCCTTGACTATCAAGTTGACCCCGGCGAAGGGGTGTTCTACGGGCCTAAGATAGATATCAAATTCCAGGATGCTCTGGGTCGGGGGTGGCAGGGACCCACCATTCAGGTTGACTTTAACCTTCCCCAGCGCTTTGGGGTTACTTATGTCGGTGAAGATGGGCGGGAGCACCAGGTGGCAATGGTACACCGTACTGTGCTGGGCAGTATGGAGCGCTTTCTTGCCTCGCTTATTGAACATTATGGGGGCGCCTTCCCGGTATGGTTGGCGCCGGTCCAGGTGATGGTAATCCCGGTGGCGGACCGCCATCTGGACTACGCCCACGAGATAGAGGCTGAATTGAAAGGTGAGGGGGTGCGGGTTGAGGTCGATACTCGCTCGGAGCGGATAAACCTGAAGATCAGGCAGGCACAACTGGAAAAGATACCCTATATGCTGATTGTGGGCGACAAAGAGGTAGCTGCCACTACTGTTTCCGTAAGGCTGCGCAGCGGTGAGCAACTGGCCTCCCAGCCACTAGCTCACTTCAAGGAAACTATTAGAACAGCTATTGCCAGTAAGACAGGGGAATTAGGGTTGTAGTTTGATTAGCATAAGGTAATATGCTATAGTTTTTTGCAGAGTTTATACTCGGGTTCAAGGAGGTAAGTAGAGACATAATTAAGAAGCTGCGTGTCAACGGGATGATAAGGGCTCCCGAGGTGCGTGTTGTCGGTGAGAAGGGAGAGCAGCTGGGGATTATGCCTCTCAAGCAGGCACTGGAGGCAGCGAGGAATAACAACCTTGACCTGGTTGAGGTAGCCGCTACCGCAGTGCCCCCGGTGTGTCGCTTACTTGACTACGGGAAATACAGGTATGAGCAGGCCAAGCGGGAGCGTGAGGCTAGAAAGGGCCAGAAAGCCTCGGTCCTGAGGGAAGTGAGAGTACGGCCCAAAATCGGTATTCACGACTTTGAGGCCAAGTCCAGGAAGGCCCGGAAACTGCTTGGTGGGGGAGATAGGGTTAAGGTATCGGTATTGTTCCGGGGGCGTGAAATCACACACCCTGAAATTGGGTGGAAGTTACTGCAGGGGATGGCAGAGTCAGTCAAGGAGATAGCTTCCATTGAGGGGCAACCCCTGATGGAAGGGAAAAGGATGAATATAATTCTAATACCAGCCAGTCAGAAGACTAAAGGAAAACGGGAGATAAAAGAATCTTAAAATGCCAAAACTCAAGACCCATAAAGGAGCAAAGAGCCGCTTCCATATCACGGGCAGCGGCAGGATTATGCGGACAAAGGGCGGGAAAAGCCATTTGCGCCGCCGCAAACCGCAGCGCGTTAAACGCCTTTATGATGANCTAATTGCAGCAAGTCCTGCTGACAAACCGCGNATCAGAAGGCTCCTGCCTTACGGGTGAAGTAAATTTCAGGGAGAGTATCTTGCCACGAGTAAAAAGAGGTGTCACCAGTCATCGCCGACATAAGAAGGTACTGGCTTTAACCAAAGGGCAGCGGGCAACCCGGCATTCCCTTTACCGGCGGGCTCATGAAGCCATGCTCAAGTCACTAACTTATGCTTACTTCCACCGCCGTGAGCGGAAGGGGGATATGAGACGCCTGTGGATACTGCGAGTCAACGCCGCCTGCAGGGCTCATGGGCTTACCTATGGCCAGTTCATAGCTGGCTTGAAGAAGTCGGGGGTCGAAATCAATCGCAAGATGCTGGCCGACATGGCAGTCAAGGAACCGGGGGCCTTTGCTAACCTGGTAACTGTAGCCAGAGGGCAGGGTCAGGGCGAGAGCTAAAGATAATATTATCATCACCTTACCCTCTCATCCCCCCGTATGATGAGGGCTATTTATACTTTTTAATTTCCCGGACAGAAACTGTCGCCGGCTCCTGGTACCTTCCTTGACCCCCTGCTGATGATAACCTATAATCCAGAGTGGCTAAGGCGGTAAGATGTTACAGCAACTCGAAGAGCTAAAACTGAATGCGCTGCAGGAATTAGATAGTGTTGGCGGCCCCGGGGAACTGGAAGACTGGCGAGTCCGCTACCTGGGAAAGAAGAGTGAGCTGAACATACTCCTGCGCCGTCTGGCCGCATTGCCTCTGGAGGAGAGGAAGGCTGTCGGGACCCTTGCCAATGAGCTTAAGGCTCATTTAGAAGATAGCCGGCGACAAAAAGAGCTGGCCCTGCAGGAACTGACAGCATCGGCCCGGGAGGAGGCTATTGATATTACTCTACCCGGCCGTCCTGTTCCCACAGGTCGGCTGCATCCCCTTACCCAAACCCTGGACGAAATATGCGATATCTTTGTCTCTATGGGCTTTCAGGTGGTAGAAGGACCGGAGGTAGAGTGGGACTATTATAATTTTGAGGCACTGAATATTCCCGGGGAGCACCCGGCCCGTGATAATATGGCAACCCTCTGGGTCGATTTTGAGGCAGAGAATGGCGAGAGACCCATGCTGTTGCGGACGCATACTACTTCGGTAACGTCCAGGATTATTGAAGGGGCAACGCCTCCGATAAGGGCCGTTGAACCCGGCAAGGTCTATCGTTATGAGGCGAGTGATGCTACCCACGTGCCCATGTTCCATCAGATTGATGGGATAGCAGTGGATAAGGGAATTACCATGGCTGACCTTAAGGGAACACTCTATGAGTTTGCCCGCCGTTTCTTTGGTGAAGATAGGAAGGTGCGTTTTCGCTGTGACTATTTCCCCTTCGTTGAGCCCGGGGTCGAGATGGCTATTGAGTGTTCCGTCTGTGGTGGTGAAGGCTGCCGCTTATGCGGAGGTAGCGGCTGGATTGAAATTCTGGGAGCCGGGATGACCCATCCCGAGGTCCTCAGGCGGGGTGGTATTGACCCTGAGGTATATGGCAGCTTTGCCTTCGGTATGGGTATCGACCGCCTGCCCATGCTCCGCTACGGGATTGATGATATCAGGTTGCTTTATGGCAGTGACCTCAGGTTCTTAAGGCAGTTCTAAACGATGAAGGTCTCACTTAAGTGGCTTCAAGAATATGTAGATGTGGTACTGCCGGCGGCTGACCTGGCCGGGCGGCTGACCATGGCCGGTAGCGAGGTCAAGGGGATTCAGGTTACCGGCGGCTGGGAAAATATTGTTGTCGGTCAGATAACTGCTATCAATCCTCATCCCAATGCTGACCGTCTCAGACTGACTACTATAGACCTCGGCTCTGAACAGCACACTGTTGTCTGCGGGGCACCAAACCTCAAGTGTGACGATAAAGTAGCCTTTGCCCATGTTAACGCTCAGCTTACTGACCCCCACAGTGGAAAGCTGTTCCGCTTGAAGCCGGCCAAAATCCGTGGTGTTACTTCTGATGGCATGGCTTGCTCCGAGAGAGAGCTGGGTATCTCTGATAACCACGAGGAAATTATGATTCTGCCTGATGAAGCTCCGCTGGGGATGCCACTGGCTGATTATCTGGGGGACAGCATCCTTGACCTTGACATAACCCCTAACCGGCCTGATTGCCTGTCGGTAATCGGTATTGCCAGGGAGACGGCAGCCCTCACCGGGCAGGGCCTGCATACAGCTGAGGTTGAGTATGAGGAGGCCGAAGCCTCCATTGACCGGCAGGTCTCGGTTGAAATTGATGCTCCTGACCTGTGTCCCCGGTATTGTGCCAGCCTGATTGAGGGAATAAGGCTGGCTCCGTCACCGCCGTGGCTGCAGCAGCGGCTTATCTCGTATGGCATCCGCCCCATAAATAATATTGTTGATATTACTAATTACGTTATGCTGGAATACGGCCAACCCCTCCATGCTTTTGACTATGAGCAGCTCAGGGGGAAGAAAATCATCGTGCGCCGGGCGGATGCCGGTGAGGTTATCGTAACCCTGGATGACGTGGAGAGGACTCTCTCCGGTGACACGCTGGTTATTGCCGATGAAGAACGGGCCGTAGCTATTGCCGGGGTAATGGGGGGAGCCAATAGTGAAGTGACCGGAGCTACCGGTTCCGTCCTGCTGGAGGCGGCCAGCTTTAACCCGGCGAGTATTCACCATACCGGTAACGCCCTGCGGCTGCCCAGCGAGGCCCGGATGCGCTTTGAGCGGGGTATCAGCCCTGAACTGGCCTTACCGGCGCTGAGGCGGGCTACCCAGCTCATCATCCAGCTTGCCGGGGGAAAAGCGGCTCAAGGACTCATCGATGTTTACCCCGGCAGGCGAGAGCGCCTCCCTATCCACCTTACAACCGGTATGGTAGAGCGCCTGCTGGGGGTTGCCTTTAACCTTGACCGGATAGTGGGAGCGCTGACTTCCCTGGGCTTCGACTGCGAGGTAACCGCTTCAGAGGTCCGGGTTACACCGCCTTACTGGCGCAGCGACATAAATCTGGCTGTCGACCTCATTGAGGAGGTAGTGCGTATTAACGGCTACGATAAAATCCCGGCGACCATGCTCAGTCGGCCGCTGCCCCGATATAATCCCGAACCGGTGCTTGACCTCAAACGGAGAGTAAGGCAAGGTCTTACCGGTTACGGCTTCCAGGAGGTAATTACCTATTCCCTGACCAGTCTGGAGAAGTTAGGCAAATTGCTCCCCGGGACCGGTGAAGTCAGACCCATGCCCCTCCGTATGGCCAATCCTATGACCGTTGACCAGGAATATTTACGCCCCAATCTCCGGCCCAATCTCCTGGCGGCTCTGGAAGCAAATAGACGGCATGAGAGCGGCGGCATCAAACTCTTCGAACTGGGTAAGGTGTATTTACCCCGGCCCAATGACCTGCCCGGTGAGCCTGAAGTACTGTGCGGTATATTGAGTGGCCCCAGGCAGGAGAGGTCATGGCTGGGGGATAGCGAGCCGGTCGATTTCTTCGATGCCAGGGGAG
>JGI24025J20009_10002269_pt1 | contig 13960 bp, 12 predicted proteins | sample Cruoilmetagenom3_FD_20009 | JGI IMG/M metagenome (IMG submission 20009)
TCGGCGCTGAGCACCTCTGGCAGCATCGGAACCACGCGGTCAGGGAAATAAACCGAATTGCCGCGCTTTCGCGCCTCGGTGTCCAATTCTCCGCCCGGCCTTACATAGTGGCTGACATCTGCAATCGCGATGATTGCGTCAAAGCCATCACCATTCTCGGCAGGAGCAGCCCAAATTGCATCATCATGATCGCGAGCATCTGCAGGATCGATGGCCACCAGCGGCACATGGGTCAGGTCTTCACGGTGCTCGTCGCTCAACGGCAATGTTGCAGCCAATTCCGCTTCCTCAATCACTTCTTGAGGGAAGACATGCGGAATTCCATGTTTCGAAATGGCGATCAGGCTGAAGCTTTTAGGGGCGAGCGGATCACCCAATATCTCAACCACGTTAACGCCCGATCTGGGCGATCTTCCAGCAGGCTCAGCGACCACCAACTGACCCTTTTCGGCCAAGCCTAGGTCCGAAATGGGGGAGGAATGGCGGACACGCTTGTCGACCGGCGCCAGCCATGCTTTGCCGCCGCCATCGATCTCGACCACGCCCATCAAGCCCTCGGTGCGCGCGGGCAGTTTCTTCATCGGATGGCCAATCCAGCCACTCTGGGTTTCCTCGGTGCGGGTTAAGACCCGATCCCCAAGGTTTCAGCGCCGGCATAGCTTTCGCGCCGCGCCCCTGCTTCTCTCTCAAAGTGATTTTCGGTGGCGGTTCAGTGGAATCTGGAGACCATGCATCAGGAATGGCCAAAGCCTCTCCATCTTCAATCTCAACTACTCGTAAGACCGTCACTTTGGGAACCCCACCCATCCGGTGATAGGCCGTTCTCTTGCCGTCTATCAGGCCTTCTTCGGCCATGTCTTTGAGCAATTTTTTGAGGGTGATCTTTTCCTGACCTTTGAGGCCAAAGGCTTTCGCGATCTCTCGCTTACCCACCACGCCGTGAGCGGTTTGGATAAACTCTACAATTTGCTCGCGAGAGGGCATCCCAGCATTACGATTGATCTGTCTTTTGGCCATAAGGTGCAGCCTATGGACCAGCGGCTAACGGCTGTCACCTGCAGCCTGCCCTTCCCCATCGATGCCGAGGCACTTATGGTTGGTTACCCGATCAATTGTAGTCGGGTTCATCACCATATTGATTGGGTCCGCGCTGGCTATCGAACACGCCAAAGATGATGACGATCAGATAGGAAATATAGGTGGCGAAGCTGTAGGTATACAAATCAGTCTGCCCCCGGATCATTGCAGTAGGATCGCTCGCATCCATCGCAACGCGCATCGAATCCATCATGCTGTCCAGATTGATCTGATTGAACACCAAGCTGCCGACATATAGGCCGAACGCGATCAGGGCGATCCAACCCGGCTTACCGGAATCATGCAGACGGCGCACAAATGACGCGGCCAACAATCCGGCCATAACGATACCCAGAATGACCGAGATCCATATTTGGGTCTTCATCGATTCGGTCAGATCATGAACGAAAGAGGCCTGAAAATTCTCTGGATAGGCTCCGCTTTGGACGGCTTCGAAAGACCCGCNCATCGCGGACATCGCCATAGGCAATGACACGACCAAGCCGATGACGAAATTTACCACAACCAGAAACAAGGCATACTACCAGAAAGTGGAGCGTGAATCGCGGCCGCTGAAATTGCCCAAAATCGCCTCAGTACGCACGCGCCAGAAGAATGCGCTCTACCGCAGGCTCGCCCGTGAAAATGCATGCCCCATCCGCTGCGCTGCTGTTCCGCGGTACATTGCGGATTGTCAGCTTTTCATCCTTCAGCCGCTCGACCACCTTTTCCAAAGCACCCCCGCTCGGCTTGGACCATTGCACCTCGACCCAACCGGGGTATTGGCCGCCATTCTTGTAGAACTCAACGACACCTTCCCAATCAGTGACATCGCAATGAATGTTGGCATCGCGGCGCTGTTTTGCTTCGTCAAACAGGCTGTGCTGCATGTCTTCGAGCAAGCCCGTGACATTACCAACAAAGCCATCGCGGTCGGTGAAATCGAAATTCGGCTTGCCGTTCTCGGCGTTCCACAAATCATTGCGCCGCAGCAAAGCCACTTTGCTGCCTTCCATATCGCGCGATCCGACTTCCACAATCAAAGGAGCACCCTTGCGCACCCAATCCCACCGTTTTGTTGCAGCTTTGCCAGGGCGTGTATCCAGCAGCACGCGAACTTTCTCACCCAGCGCAGATTGACCCGCCAATTGATCGCGCAGTGCCTCGCAATATTCGATCAAAGGCGCGTCTTCCGGCTTGTCTCGCAACATCGGCAGGATCACTAGCTGATGCGGAGCAATCGCAGGCGGCACGCGCAATCCATCGTCATCGCCGTGGGTCATGATAACCCCGCCAATCAAGCGAGTAGAAACGCCCCAACTTGTGGTGTGGCAATGCGACTGCCCGCCCTCACGGTCCTGAAATTGAATGCCTGCAGCTTCGGCAAAATTCGTGCCCAGATAATGCGATGTGCCAGCCTGCAAAGCCTTGCCATCCTGCATCATCGCCTCGATCGACCACGTTTCAACCGCGCCTGGGAAACGCTCATTCTCAGGCTTTTCACCGGTGACAACGGGCATAGCCAGATCATCTTCGGCACAAGCGCGGTACATTTCCAACGCACGTTGCGTTTCTTTCTGTGCATCATCGCGGTCAGCATGAGCGGTATGCCCTTCCTGCCAAAGAAATTCGCTGGTGCGCAGGAACATACGCGTGCGCATTTCCCACCGCACAACATTGGCCCACTGATTGATCAACATAGGCAGGTCACGCCAGGATTGGATCCATCGCGCCATCGCATCGCCTATAATTGTTTCCGATGTCGGTCGCACGACTAAGGGTTCTTCCAGCTTTGCAGTTGGGTCAGGCACCAATTTGCCGTCACCATCAGCAATCAACCGGTGGTGGGTGACAACCGCCATTTCTTTGGCGAAGCCCTCAACATGCTCAGCTTCTCGTTCAAAATTGGCGAGCGGGATAAAGATCGGAAAGTAACAATTCTGCACCCCGGCAGCCTTGATGCGGTCATCCATCAACCGTTGTATGCGTTCCCAAATGCCATAGCCCCATGGCTTGATTACCATACAACCACGCACACCGGATTCCTCGGCCAGATCACCCTCTGAAATAACGGCTTGATACCATCGGGCGAAGTCGTCGGAGCGTTTGACCGAAAGTGCGTGACGGATCTGAGACACGATTGATTGTTTTCCTGATATGCAATTGGCCGTGAGGCGAATGTTTTGGATGAGGGTGTGTGTTTGAAATTGGGACCAGAGCTATCGCGCACTATTTCCCTAGATCATCCAGCTTTTTCTGCATGGCCGCCATTTGTTCGCGCAGTGCATCGATTTCAGTGCTTGATGAATACTTGGGGCGTTCGCGCATTTGCCCGCTGCTCGGAATCAAAGCCTCGGTCGCGGCGCGCATCATCGCCATATTGGTTTCGTGGATCTTGGCAATCGGACTGTTGCTAATGCCTTTTTCCAAAGCCTCACGAATTTTCGATTGGTTCTCGCGGAAATTGGCCATGCTCGCTTCGAGATAGGATGGCATCAAAGACTGCATCGAATTGCCATACATCGATATCAACTGGCGTAAGAAACTGACCGGCAGCATCTGCTCGCCATTGGATTCTTCGTCCATGATTATTTGGGTCAAAATGGAATGAGTTATGTCAACTCCAGACTTGGCGTCCACAACCTGAAACTCGACATTTTCGCGCACCATTCCAGCCAAATCGTCCAACGTGATGTAGGATGATGAACTGGTATTATACAGGCGCCGATTGGCGTATTTCTTGACGATTACGGGATCGCCTTCCCGTCTATCTTGTTTGGCCATTGCGCTTCTCTCGGTATGTTTTATTATGTTTGATTTGCTGCGTTCTTTGGTCGTTTAGCACCTGCACAATGTGCAGTGCAACATTTGCCTCAGCTACGTTTGAAACGTGTCCCAAGAACGGTCAGCAGTTCATATTGTGATAGACCACTTTGCTGCGCAGCATGCTGCAGCATATAGGGCACATCCAACCAGTCACCTTCGCCCAAATCAGGCCTTTGAGTGAGGTCAACAATAACCATATCCATCGAGACTTTGCCCAACAATGGCAACTGGCTATCGCCATGCTGAAATGCGCCCTTGCGATCCCACGCCCGCAAATATCCGTCAGCATACCCCAACGAAAGCACGGCAATTCGCATAGCTTTTTCAGCTCTGAATGCTGCGCTGTATCCCACGGTCTCGCCCGCCTCTATATGACGGGTTTGGATGATGGCCGCCTGCGGGAATGCAACTTGCTTGATTAATCCTTCAAATTCAGATCGCGGAGTGCCGCCATACAGTGACAAGCCCGGCCGGGTAAGATCAAAGGCATAGTCTGAACCCAGCGCAATCCCTGCACTATTGGCAAGGCTCAACCTTTCATGCTGCACCTTATTTACCGCAGCATGAAACATTGTCAGCTGACGCTCATTCATTGGGCTATCTTCATCAGCGCAGGCCAAGTGCGACATAAGCGTGTCAATGTTCAACGCTTGCACTGCATCTTCTGAAAGGTTCTGTAGGGACAGGCCCAAGCGATTGATCCCTGTATCAACCATGACATTGCACAGACCGCCACCGCCCTCTGTCCAAATCTTTGCTTGGTGCAACGAATTGATAACCGGCACAGCGCCGGTCTGACGTGCATAGTCGACATCCTGTGCGTTAACCGGACCATGCAGCACGCGGATGCTGGATGCTGGCACGTGCTCAGCCAGAGCCGCCACTTCACTCCAATGCGCAACGAAGAATTGCATTGTCCCGGCATCATGAAGAGCCGGAACACAATCATCAATGCCCAAGCCATAGCATTGCGCCTTAACCGCAGCGCCTGTGTTCGCACCGCCAGACATCTTATCCAACGCTCGCCAATTAGCCGCTAACGCATCGCGATCAACCCGACAGCGCAGCGTTGGATCGGGTTGTTTAGGCATCGTCTTTGAAGTCTGTCGGTGGACCATTTGGCAAACCCCACCAAGCGATGACCACGCCAAATGCAACTATTCCCCACGTGTACCAGAGGCCGGAATAAATATCGCCAGTGCTTGCCACAATCACACCAGCAATCAGAGGCAAGAACCCACCCAAATACCCAGCTCCGATATGGTACGGGATGGACATGGACGAATAGCGAATTTTCGGCGGGAACATCTCGGATAATAGTGCCGCCACCGAACCATAAGTCAGCGCAGATAAGAAACCGAGCACAAGCAGAACAGCAATAATCCCGACAATGTTAATCGGCGCCGGTTGCTGCTTAGAAAAGTCAAAACCATACTTGTTCAGTGCTGATCGGATACCTTCGCTACGGGCTGCTCCGCTGTCAAACCATTCCGGATCAATAGCGATCGCCTCGCCACCGGCGGCCAACGAAATTTCATCGCCAGGAACCTGTGAGTACGGCACACCAGCAGCAATCAAAGTCTCCAACACCTTGCCGCAATCGGTTTGCTCGCGGTCGAAAAGATCGGCAAATGGATCGGTCACACACTGTGGCCCGCTGACCGTAATCGGAGTCTTTTCCGCAGCTTCTGCGATCCCTGGATTGGCCAAATTGCCCAACGCCCAGAAGGCAGGAAACAGCAGCAGCAAAGTTGCCAAAGCGCCAATAATAATCGGCTTCTTTCGCCCGACAGTGTCGGACCACTTACCGATAACGACGAAGAACGACATCGAGATCAGACCATAGATCAACAATATCCACTCAACCGTCAGGTCAGCGACATGCATCGGTCCACGCAGAAAACTCATCCCGGAGAAGAAGGCGGTATACCAAATCGTGGTCAGAATGCCCGAAACGCCAAACAGCGCCACGAATATGCGTTTCTTGTTACCCGGATAAGTGAAGCTCTCGATAAATGGATTACCCGACGTTTCACCCGCTTCTTTCATGGCCTGGAACACTGGGCTTTCTGAAAGCATCAAACGCATCCACAAAGAGATGGCAAGCAGGATAATCGACAGCAAGAAGGGTATCCGCCAGCCCCAGCTGACAAAATCGTCTTCGGGTATCAGCGCACGACACGCCAACACCACGATGATCGAAAGTACAAAGCCGCCGGCCACACTTGCTTGAATAAAGCTTGTATAGAACCCGCGCCTTTCCGGCGGGGCATGTTCGGCCACATAAATCGCCGCTCCACCATATTCACCGCCCAATGCCAGGCCCTGAATGATGCGTAAGACTATGACGATTATCGGCGCCATTATCCCAATTGTGTCAACTGTGGGGATGAAGCCAACGCCAGCAGTCGCAATGCCCATCAGGGTCACAGTCACCAGGAAGGTATATTTTCGCCCTAATCTGTCCCCGAGGAAACCAAACAAAACCGCTCCAACGGGACGGAATGCAAATCCAACCGCAAAGGTTGACCACACCAGCAACAGGCCAAGCGTGTCATTATCGACATCGTAGAACGCATCCTTGAGGATGTAGGCCAGCGTTCCATAAATGAAGAAATCGTACCATTCGAAAATAGTACCAGCAGAGCTTGCGCCGATGACCAGTCTGATCTCTTTGTCTGATGGTTGCCGGAAGGCAGTCTGGGCTGTTCCACTCATTTAGACGCATCCTCCCCTGTGGTGCAAAGCGCAGCCTTAACCTGCGATACCGTCCTTGGAAAGCGCCAGTGACAATGCCTTCCACGGAAGCATCAACGCACCTTGGCGGCCTGAATGCGGCAAGGCTGGCAACAAAGCATCAAAGCCCGGCCACTGTGGCACCGGCCCAACGCTCGACAGCCAATTGTCGACGGATTGCTCCATGCCAGCAGCCTCGTCAGCTTCAATACCGACTACATGCAGAGCCAAGATGGCTGCCGAGGCTTGACCAATTGCGCAAGCAGTTACTTGCATACCAAGGTCCGAAATTCGTGATTGGGCGTCCAATGAAACGCCCAATTCAATTGTGCTGCCGCATGTGCGCGAACGGACATCTGCACTCAACGCAAATGTATCACTTAGCGGAAAGCGAGCGAGTTCGGTCGCTAGGCTAAGCAAGGCGGGCGTATAAAGCTTGCTTGCCTGCCCGGCGGTCATTCCACCGCCTCTGCCTGTTCCTTTAACTTGGCGCGACGCTCAGAGATGATCATGACCAAATCGCGCGAAGCTGCATCAGCAATGGGATAGGTTCTGGCGGTTGTCATCCAAACTGGCCGCCCTTCAATTTCCCACACCGTATCATATCCCAATACCAGCAAGGAGAATGCAAAGACAAAGATCAGCGCACCCTTAACCGCGCCGAAGCCAAAGCCTAACACACGGTCAATCGGCCCAAGAATGGAGTTACGAGACGCTTCGCCGACATTGTTGGCGATCACTTTCATCGCCGCATAAGGAATCAACAGCAGCAGCGCGAAGGCCAGAATTGATGTTGCAGGTTCTGCATCGAGCTGGGTCATTATCGCTTCTGTCAAAGGCTTGTGCAGATAATAGATGGCGAACGCCGCCAATATCCACGCAGCCAAGGATAGGACTTCCTGTACCAATCCGCGCAAAAACCCACCAATTGCGGCCACTCCGACCACGATCAGAACAATGATATCAAAAACCGTCATGCGCGCTCAATTATGCGCTTGCCATCACCTGGTCAACGAGGTTTGCGAGCTGACCCATGCCTCGGTATTCAAGCTTCGACGAACCGCTCTTTGCATCAGATGGACCGAAGCCTTTGGAAAACCCTAGCTTATTCGCCTCCCGCAACCGCAATCCAGCATGCGCCACAGGGCGAATCTCTCCGGCCAAAGAAATTTCCCCAAACCACACACTTTGCGAAGGCAAGGGTTTATCCGCCAAAGCCGAGACTAGGGCCGCTGCCACCGCTCCATCGGCTGCCGGATCGGACAGGCGATAGCCGCCGGCTATATTGAGATAGACTTCGGCTGAGCTGAAGTTCAGCCCGCAGCGCGATTCCAGCACGGCCAACAACATCGCCAAGCGACTGTTGTCCCACCCCACCACCGATCGGCGCGGCGTTGCACCCGACTGCAGTTTTACAATCAGTGCCTGTATCTCGACCAAGACCGGTCGTGTACCTTCCAGTGCGGGAAAGACAGAACTGCCCGCCAAGGGGTGATCTCTGCCTGATAAGAACAGCATGGATGGATTGGTAACTTCCTCCAATCCTTTTTGTGCCATAGCGAACACGCCAATTTCATCGACCGCGCCGAACCGGTTCTTCAGCGCGCGAAGGATGCGATACTGGTGACTGCGCTCACCTTCAAAGCTCATCACCACATCGACCATATGTTCCAGCACGCGCGGCCCGGCAATACTGCCGTCCTTGGTGACATGGCCGACCAAAACCAGCGCGACGCCATTTTCCTTGGCGTAGCGGATCAATTCAAACGCGCAGCCACGCACCTGGCTGACTGTTCCTGGCGCGCCTTCGATGGAATCGGAATACATCGTCTGGATCGAATCGATCACCAACAACTTGGGCGCTTGCATAGTGCCCAAAGTGGTCAAGATATCGCGCACAGAAGTTTCGGAGGCGAGTTTAATGGGGGCATCTGCCAGCCCCAAGCGCGATGCGCGCATACGCACCTGTCCTGCTGCCTCTTCACCACTGACATAAACAACTGCGCCGCCAGATCGCGCCACATTGGCCGCTGTTTGCAGCAGCAATGTTGACTTGCCGATGCCCGGATCGCCGCCCATCAATATGGCAGAGCCTGGGACAAGCCCGCCCCCTAAGGCACGATCAAACTCGGCCAGACCACTGGGCTGGCGAACCGGAAGCTCGCCCGGAGCATCCAAGGCCACAAATTCGATTGGCTTGCCACCACTAGAAAGGTGATGCTTTTGAGAGAACACCGTAGCGGGTGCTTCTTCCGCCAGAGTGTTCCACTCCGAACAATCAGGGCATTGACCCTGCCACCGGTGCGAGACACTGCCACAAGACTGACAGACATAGCGTTTCTTGCTCTTAGCCATCCGCAATTAATAGGCGGAACATTTGCAGAACGCAATTGCTTAAACGGTTCTAACCATGCACAATCCCCGAATGCGTCAAAAAGAACTGCGAATTGCTTTGATTTGTTACGGCGGCGTTAGCCTGGCCGTCTATATGCATGGGGTGACCAAAGAGGTTTGGCATCTGGCCAAGGCTAGCAGCGGATTTCACAAGGGCGAGACGCAGGCTGGCGGCGTTCGGCGGGTCTATTGCGAACTGCTAGAATATATTCAGAACGAGCATCAGCTTCGCCTCAGGTGCCTGCCCGACATTCTCTCTGGTGCTAGCGCTGGCGGGATCAATGCGGTGTTTTTAGCCCAAGCCATCCACTCCGGTCACTCGCTGGAGCCGCTTACAGACCTTTGGTTGGAGAACGCTGATGTCAGCCGTTTGACCGATCCTGATGCTGAGCCAATGTGGCGCTATGCCAAATTTTGGGCCCAACCAATAGCTGAGTGGATCTTGCGTCGTCCTGGCAATATCGTCAGCGAAAGCGTCGCCTCGGAAACGCGCGCTGAGGTCCGCCATAAGGTTTCGCGCCTGATCAGAAGCCGTTGGTTTAGCCCGCCTTTCTCCGGTCCCAACTTCTCCGCTTTGCTGCACGATGCCTTGAAGGCAATGCGCGATGGCAATACCGAGCAGCCGTTGTTGCCGCCCGGACATCCGATAGATTTGTTCGTCACCACAACGGATTTCCGCGGCCGGATAGAATTGCTGCGATTGAACAGTCCAGAGATTGTCGCCGAAAGCGAACACCGCATGCCTATCAGCTTCCGCAAGAAGGTTCCTTCCACCGGAGGCTTTGATCTTGCGAATTTGATCGAGCTGACCATGGCGGCGCGGTCGACCGCTAGCTTCCCTGGGGCGTTTCCTCCGCTGCGATTGGCGGAGATGGATGAATTGGCAAAAGTCGAGGGACAGGAATGGGTTGGCCGCAGCCAATTCTTAAACCGGATCATGCCGGTCCATGTCCGCGATCAGACCACTGCAAATGTGTGCCTGATAGACGGATCGGTGTTGGTGAATGCTCCTTTTGGCGGAGCGATCCAAGCCTTGAAAGGTCGCCCTGCGCAGCGTGAAGTTGACCGGCGCTTTGTCTATATTGATCCGCGCCCGAACCGTTATGATGCACGCAAAGACGCCGAGCCCAAACCCATCGGGTTCTTCGCCTCGATATTTGGATCGCTCAGCACTATCCCGCGTGAGCAACCTATTCGTGACAATCTTGAGGATTTGGAGCTGCAATCGCGCGAAGCCGCGCGGCTAAGCCGGATTGTCGCCGGGTTGCGGCCCGAAATCGAACGAGCAGTTGAAAAGCTGTTCGGAAGAACATTCTTCATGGACCACCCAAATGCAAAGCGGCTCAAAAATTGGCGCAACAAAGCCCAACAAGCTGCGGCCGAAGATGCCGGCTACGCATTCCATTCCTATGCTCAGGCAAAGTTCAACGGCATTGTCGAGCGGCTGGCCGCGCAGGTCCATAGCGCGGCGCCTCAACTTGGCCTGCCCGATGCTGGCGCGATTGAAGAAGCCTTGCGACAAGATTTGCAGCGCCGCGGGATCATCGGCTTGTCAGCACCAACAGGGGGCGCCAGCGAACCAGCTATCGCCTTCTTCAGAGCGCATGACAATGGGTTCCGCATCCGCCGGTTGCGCCTGTTGGCCCGCAGATTGGCTAGAGATTGGGAGCAAGATCCCGATATTTCCGATGATGCTCTCGATACAGCTCGATCCGTGGTTTACGATATTTTGGGGCTCTATTTTGCCAGCGAAGGGCGCGAAGATTTGGACCCTTATTTCGATCAGTTATCAGCCAATGTCCTCAGCGATCCCGGCGCTGTGCTGGACTATCTCGGCTCAAAACGATTGCTGCCCGAAGTGGATGACAAAGCAGAAGAACTGTTAGCGGCCAGCCTTGAGCAAATGCCCAAGCAATTGCGTAGACGGATGCTGCTGACCTATCTCGGCTTTCCCTTTTATGACGTGGCAACCCTGCCGTTGTTGCGCAATGAGGGCCTGACAGAGTTCGATCCAGTAAAAGTCGACCGCATTTCGCCTGATGATGCGCTCTCTATCCGGTCGGGCGGAACTGACGACACTGTGCGCGGTACTGAGTTTTTCAACTTCGGCGCGTTTTTCAGTCGAGCCTATCGCGAGAACGACTATCTGTGGGGACGCCTACACGGGACCGAACGGATGATCGATTTGATCTGCTCAACGGTCGATACTGGTATCGACCACCACATTTGCATGCAATTCAAACGCGCCGCCTTCCTCGCCATCATTGACGAAGAAGTCGAGGTGGGACGATGCAATTCCAAATTGCTCGACGAACTTCGAGCCGAGATTGAGGAGCGGCTAAGTTAAGCTATTTGGCATCCGTATTGTTGCAGTTTTCTGCCCCAAACTTATCTGGCTGTGCCCGGAATATAGCCCTGGCATCATCGACCTGCATCGCTTGAACCCCGTATCGCATGAACCCCGCATGGCTTAAACAGGGTCCGACGAGCCCAGACATGAACGGGACGGTGAATCTATTGCAATAAAGGTCACCCAAAAAGCCGGCGAGCCGAACGGGAAATTTAGCCGCCGAACGCATCTTTCAATTTGTCGAAAAAGCCACGGCTTTCAGGACATTCGTCACCAGTTTCGGTATCGCGGAATTGCTCAAGAATTTCGCGTTGAGCCTTGCTCAGTTTGGTGGGTGTCTCGACGGCGATCTCCACCACCAAGTCACCTCGACCACGGCCTTGCAGCACTGGCATGCCAGCCCCGCGAACGCGCAATTGTTTACCCGATTGAATGCCTGCAGGAATATCAACCGCATTGGTCTCGCCATCCAGATCAGGAATGTTCACGCAACCGCCGAGGGAAGCTGTCGTGAAACTGACCGGCACGCGCGTTGCCAGAGTTGTTCCTTCACGCTGGAACACAGAGTGTTGGCGTACATGGACAAAAATATACAGATCACCGGCAGGCGCACCACGCGGTCCGGCCTCACCCTTGCCAGAAAGGCGGATACGGGTGCCCGTATCAACACCAGCTGGGATATCTACGGACAAGGCCTGTGCCTTATCAACCCGGCCTTCACCGCGGCAATCACCGCACGGATCTTCGATTACCGCACCGCGCCCATGGCATGTAGGACAGGGGCGCTCGACCACGAAAAAGCCCTGCTTTGCGCGCACCTTTCCATGTCCGTGGCACAGATTGCATTCGCGCTCGCTGGTGCCCGGCGTTGCGCCCGAACCATCGCAAGTGTCGCAACTGGCTGAAACTTCGATTTCAATCTCGGTTTCTTTGCCATGGAACGCCTCGTCCAGCGTGATTTCCATGTCATAGCGCAAGTCAGCACCGCGGCGCTGCTGTTGGCGGCCACCGCCACCGGCGCCTCCGCCGAATGCCTGCCCAAAGATCGTTTCGAAAATATCGCCAATGTCACCAAAGTCAGCGCCGGGATGGCTGCCGCCACCACCGCCCATGCCTTGCTGGAAGGCAGCATGGCCAAAGCGATCATAAGCGGCCCGCTTTTGCGGGTCTTTGAGGCATTCATATGCCTCACCAATTGTCTTGAACTTCGCCTCTGCTTCTGAATCACCGGGATTGCGATCCGGGTGAAACTTCATCGCCAGCTTACGATAGGAAGATTTGAGCGTGGCGCCATCGGCGTCACGGCTCACTTCCAACAATTCATAATAATCTATTTCGGTAGCAGCCATGGGTTCTCCGCCCTAAAAACCGGCCCGCCGCACATGCTCTATCATAAAGATAGAAACACCCACGGCGGGCTGATCTTGCATTAGGACATTAGCCCTTGTTGTCTTCGTCGACTTCAGAGAACTCAGCATCAACAACGTCTTCATCGCTGCTGGTGTCAGCCTCGCTTGCCTCTGCGCCTTCACCTGAAGGTTCAGCATTGGCTTGCTCTTGTTCATAGATTTGCTGACCCATTTTCATGGCAGCATCCGTCAAAGCCTGAGCCTTGGCGTTGATCGCGTCGACATCATCACCTTCAAGCGCGGTCTTGGTTTCAGCCAAAGCTTCCTCAACCGCTGTCTTGGTTTCAGCATCAACCTTGTCGCCATTTTCTTCAAGCTGCTTTTCGGTCGCATGAACAAGACTGTCAGCCTGGTTGCGGGCTTCTGCCTGCTCGCGGCGCTTCTTGTCTTCATCAGCAAACTTCTCGGCATCCTGAACCATCTGATCGATGTCGCCATCGGACAGACCGCCAGATGCTTGGATCTTGATCTGCTGTTCTTTGCCGGTGCCCTTATCCTTGGCAGAGACGTTCACAATGCCGTTGGCATCAATGTCAAACGTCACCTCAATCTGAGGGACACCGCGCGGAGCCGCAGGAATGCCAAGCAAGTCGAACTGACCCAGCATCTTATTATCAGCCGCCATCTCGCGCTCACCTTGGAAAACCCGGATGGTGACAGCGTTTTGATTGTCTTCGGCGGTTGAATAGGTCTGCGTTTTCTTGGTCGGGATCGTCGTGTTGCGATCGATCATGCGAGTGAAGACGCCACCCAATGTTTCGATGCCCAGCGACAGCGGGGTTACGTCCAGCAGCAGCACGTCTTTAACGTCGCCCTGCAGAACGCCAGCCTGAATGGCGGCACCCATAGCAACCACTTCATCAGGGTTCACACCGGTGTGCGGCTTAGCTTCGAAGAACTTCTCAACCACTTCGCGAACCTTGGGCATGCGGGTCATACCGCCAACCAGGATCACTTCGTCGATTTCGTCCTTGCTAACGCCCGCATCGTTCAATGCCTTCTTACAAGGCTCCAATGTGCGATTGATCAGATTGCCAACCAACTTTTCAAGGTCGGCCCGCGTGATTGTTTCAACCAAGTGCAATGGCGTGGACGATCCACCTTCCATGCGCGCGGTGATAAAGGGCAGGTTTACTTCGGTCGTGGCTGAGCTGGACAGCTCAATCTT
>JGI24025J20009_10002272_pt1 | contig 13941 bp, 14 predicted proteins | sample Cruoilmetagenom3_FD_20009 | JGI IMG/M metagenome (IMG submission 20009)
TAGCCTGTTTACGTTCTTCGCTATATCGTGGCATGATGTGTCCTCATTGTCCCCTTTGGAATTATTATTTAGGGGTGACAACTATCCTGCCATAGGGGGGTAGACAGCAATTCTTCATCAACCCTAATAAAAAAATCCTAAGTACGCAAGAAAAATACTACTCTTTTTCAGCTCATTCTTAATGGGTTATTTATATTATTACTATTAAGCTTATCTAATTATTCCAGTTAAGCAATTATCGCTTAGCACTGACCCATCCATTCATCGAATTATAAAAATACAGATTCACCTCACCCTATGAAACCAACTTCATAGGAACCCTACCATGTCTTATTCACACCTAAACCAACCGCTAGTTGTAGCAAACGTTCATAATCTGGTTACGGACATACTGGCAAACACCATCAGTTTTAATGAGACGATGGATAAACTGAACGGGTGGTATTACCCGTTCATGAATCATCTCAATACTGAGTTATTCTATTTACAGCCAGTCTTGGCATTCTTGAGTGCTACTCAAGCGATCGTTGGTGATACATATCCAGAAAATGTTATTTGGGACCATGATAAAACACAGCGTTTTATCACCATGCTGTCATGCTATAGAAATGATATTGAGCGTGAATGTATTATGTTCAGCTATAAGGAGTCTCAAAACAAAAGAGAGTTAAAGCAGTACACACAAAGCCTGACTAATCATTATTCAAGACTGCTCTTTATCCGTATCGATCTAAAGTACGCAAAAGAAACTAGCCATCATGTGTCTATTGAGGATTTTGACGCTCACATGAGAAAATTTAGAGAGCTTATCAGTAATAAGAAAACATGCTTTGAGCATCTTCAAGGCAATGCTTGGGCTCTTGAACAAGGTAGTGAAGAATACGGATTGCACTGTCACTTACTACTGATATACGATGGCTCACAACGACAGAACGACTGGTATTTAGCTCGTGAGGTGGGCGAGAAATGGAAAATAATGACAGGGGGTCTAGGTGAATACTACAGCTATCATGATTCAGAGCGTAAGCAGCAGTATAAGCAATACGGCAAATTAGGTATCGGCATGATCCATCGTGATAACCCTCAGGAAGTAGAAAATGCTGTAGCGTCAGCTTTATACCTAACGAAGCCAAACAAGAATGAGCAGCAGCTTAAATCGTGGCTACCAAACATGCGCACCTTTGGTCATGGTATTTATAGAATACCAAAACGTCGCGGACTACCACCCATAGCAAAATAATTTCAGATATACAGTATCCCCATGAGATGAGATAAGGAGCCTAGCTACCTTGTCCATCTACCCCTAAACGTCTAATCAAGGTCTGCTAAAAGCAGACCTTTTTTATGCGCTACTATCAAGGAGATACTATGAAACCTATCTGTCCCAACTGTCACTCAGCTCATGTCATAGAAAATATAGATACCAATACGCAAGGTATGGCAGAGCATCTGTTCTCACCAAAGCTATTAGTCAGTCTGGGCGTAAGCGTCTGCAAGTACTACAAGATCAACCCTATGATTGGCATGGTCGCAGGCGGTGCTATTGCTACCGTGATCAATCTGGCACAACAAAAGCTGATCCAACCACCACTCATTAAAGAAGCTGTCATGCCGTGCTATCTATGCACTACCTGTCAGCATACCTTCAGTATCTGATTTCCTCACTTATCCAAGTATTTATCAAACCATAAAGGAGCAACACTCATGGCACATTTAATAGAAAGTATGGCATACGTCGACGAAACCCCTTGGCACGGCTTAGGTAACGAGCTATCTTCCAAACAGCCAATTGAGGTCTGGGCACGCGAGGCTGGGATGGATTGGCGTATCGAGTCCTCAGATGTGAGCTACATGGCAACCAATGATAAAGGTCAAAACCTGATCATGCCTTATGACAATAACAAGGTGCTGTACCGTAGTGATACCTTAGAACCACTATCTGTTGTTAGTCAGCGCTATCAAGAAGTACAACCTAATGAGATTTTAGAGTTTTATCGTGACCTGACTGAACAAGCAGACTTTGAGTTAGAGACCGCAGGTGTTTTAAAAGGCGGTCGTAAGTTCTGGGCACTCGCCCATACGGGGCAATCAGCAACACTACGTGGCGGTGATGTCAGTCATGGCTATTTGCTACTAGCAACCGCTTGTGATGGTACGCTTGCCACCACAGCACAGTTCACCAATATTCGCGTGGTGTGTAATAACACTTTAGCGATCAGCCTAGCTAATGGCAGTGGCGGTGTGGTGAAAGTACCGCATAGCACGACCTTTGATGCCGACAAGGTCAAACGTCAACTGGGCGTCTCCGTCAGCCAGTGGGATGCGTTTAACTATGAGATGAAGCAATTAACCAATAGACGCGTCACGCAAGCAGAAGCAGCCAACTATTTAAACCGTGTGTTTAACGATGTCAAAGATGATGGCCTCATTCTATTTAATACGGCGAAGAAGGAAAAAGATGCGGTTCCTAATGCAAAAGCGATGAATCAGGTGATGAGTATGTTTAATGGCCAAGGTCGCGGTGCTGATTTGGCTTCTGCTAAAGACACGGCTTATGGCTTATTAAATGCGATGACAGAGTTTGTTGATCATGAACGCCGTGCGATGTCGCAAGATCATCGCTTGGACTCAGCATGGTTTGGGGCAGGAGCGAAGCTTAAAGATAAAAGCCTCGACGAAGCACTACGCTTGATTGCCTAGATAGTCTAATCCAATGAATCAACCACGCCTTTGCGCGTGGTTTTTTTATGCCGTCAATCACACAAGCTGCTTTCACCACTTACTAAGAATAAACTTCATAAGGAGCTCACTATGAATATGATCGCATTAAACCATACAACCACAACTCAGTTAAAACCCAAACGTTCAACCATTACAGGTAAAGCGTCTCGAACTGCTAAACCTAAAACCAAGGGCAAACCAGCAGAAGTCATGCTAAAGCAAAATAAAACGATTGATAAACCGGTTCAAGCAAAGACAACAACCACGCCTAAGCGTTTGGTCAATACCAAAAAACTAAGCCGTGAAGACTGGCTTGAGGTACGCAGACAAGGTATTGGTAGTAGTGACGCTGCCGCTGCCTGCGGTATCCATCCGTATCTGTCCATGCTGGAATTATGGATGATTAAGACAGGACGCATGAGCTCAAACATCGATGCCAGTGATAATAACGGTATCGATGGGTATTCTCCGCTCTACTGGGGCAATACCTTGGAGCCCATGGTCGCGAAATACTATCAAGAGCATACGGGGAATAAGGTTAGGCGTGTCAATGCCGTCTTGCAGCATCCTGATCCTAATAAAGCCTTTATGCTGGCGAATTTAGACTATGCCATTACAGGTAATGATGAAGTACAGATTTTAGAGTGTAAAACCGCTGGTGAACATGGTGCCAAGCTGTGGAAACATGGTGTACCGTTATACGTCACCTGCCAAGTACAACATCAACTGGCGGTGACTGGTAAACAAGCTGCCCATATCTGCGTACTGCTGTGTGGACATGAGGCCAAGATATATAAGGTTGAGCGTGATGAGCGTTTAATTGACTCCATCATCGAACACGAGCGTCTGTTCTGGCAATACGTAGAAACAGATACGCCGCCAACCCCTGATCATAGCGAGTCAGCAGCAAGAGCATTAAAACAGCTGTATCCAACGGCTAAGCCGTCAAGCAAGGTTGATTTGCGCGAAGACGCTGGCGCTAACAAGTTGTTTGAGCAATTGCTTAGCTACCGTGATTACATGCAAGAGCTAGAAGAACGTTATGATCAAGTCAAGCATCAGCTACAAACGCTAATTGCCGATAATGAAGTCGCTGTGTTCGGTAAAGGCGCAATCTCTTGGAAACGCTCGAAAGACAGTGTTGGCCTTGATAGCAAAGCTGTCATAAAAGCCTATCCTGAATTGCTTAAGCAATTTATCAAAACAAAGCAAGGCAGCAGACGCTTCGTTGTGCTCAATGACTAAGCTATCAGTTACTTAACCATTAACTAATCACAGCGAATCAATCACAGCGCATAAAGCTCACCTATCACAGGTGGGCTTTTTTATGGCTCATCAAAACAAAAACACATAAGGAATATCACCATGATTAAAGGTCTAACAATTACCCCGCCCGTATTAGGTCGCATCAGCATTGGCCGTGTCATTGAAAAGGATGGCAAGCGTCTGCCTGCCAAAGATGATCAGTTCACGATTACCAGTCAAATCCAAAACAAGGATGGCTGGGTTAACCATCCACTTGATGCAAAGTTACGCGAAAATAATGACGGTAAGCTCAGACAAATACCAGTACGCATGTTGTTTAATGATCCTGAGCTGAATTTACGCGCAGAATACACGCTATTCGATAGACAAACAGGCCGTCCATTATGCGTGGGTGATGGTGAGAGCTGTCAGCGTAGAACAAGCAATGGGGTTGAGCAGCTTCCTTGTCCATCTCCTGATCGCTGTCCGTTGGCACAGGGCGGTGCTTGTAAGCCGTATGGTCGGCTGTACGTGAATCTGTCTGAAGACGATGAGCTAGGCACGTTTATCTTTCGAACTACTGGTTTTAATAGTATTCGAACGCTTGCAGCACGCTTAAGCTACTTTGCCGCAGTATCAGGTAATAAGCTGTCGTGTTTACCACTGCAACTTACCTTACGTGGCAAAAGCACAACCCAAAGCTATCGCACACCAATTTACTTTGTAGATTTAACGTTACGTGATGACGTGACACTAAAGCAAGCGGTACAAGATGCACAGGCAATTGATACGGAACTGAGCGCGCACGGCTTTGATCAAGCGGCCTTAGAAGAAGCTGCCAAACAAGGTTACGTAAATTCCTGCTTTGAGATTGATAGCGATGGTCTGCTTGATGTGGCAGAAGAGTTTTATCCCATGGAGACAGAGGATATGAGTAGTACTCAACAAGGGAATTATCAGAATGGGTTAGCCACTCAGAACATGACGAGCATCGAGCAGGGACTGCGGAAAAGCGTGACAGCGGTGAGTTAAAGCACTCGAGATAGATATGGGGCATAAAAAAGCGCTGAAAGATCAGCGCTTTTTTTATTGTCTGAGTCAAGGTTAACGGCCGGACGGTATGGGATGCCGTAAAAAAATATGGGACTCCGTAACTGTATGAGAAAAAAGTTCTCATTAACTTATAAGGAGCAAGTAATGGAAAATTCGAACGAGAGCATACCGAAAAACGTATCAATATCTAGAACTTTACAGATACCTCGCATGGTACCGCTCAAGCAGGTAATGCATTATACAGCGCTTAGCAGTACTACGATTTACGATATGCTAGACAAGAGATCTAAACGCTACGATCCTACCTTCCCTGTCCAAGTAAAGCTTTCAAAAGGTCGTGTAGCGTGGGTTGAAAGTGAAGTCGCTGAATGGATTGAGAGCAAGATAGCTGCTCGGATTCACTGATCAAGGATAGAAAATAAGCCGAACTACGCGGCTTATTTTTTTGCTATCTTTAACCGCATCTAGCTATCTTTAACCGCATCTAGCTAGGTTTAGCCGCATCTAGCTAGGTTTAGCTGCATCTAGCTAGGTTTAGCTGCATCTAGCTAGGTTTAGCTGCAAGGTACCAGACTTGATTCTTAGATATAACTAAACCATCGCGGCGCATTTTCTGTAATAGGTTACGCACTTTATGTTTGCGCTGTTTGTCATCTAATACTTGCGGTAATTTATTAGTCAGCATCTTATCAAAGTCAGCTAGTCTACCTCGTTCAAACGTCTTGAGGTACTCTATAATCAAGCTTTGATAATGCATGTCATCTAAGCCACGCATCTGCATATACTCTGCCTGCTGCTCTGTATGCCTCGCCACATCAGCAGCAATCATATAATTATTTTTACGCCCTTCTATCAGTGATTTTTTACGTAGTGCTTCTGCTTCATCTTCAGTGATCGCTTGACCTTTTTGTACTTTATCAAGCGCTATAATGTCGTGTAATGCAAGATTATCGACTGTGGCTAGCTGCTTGGCATACTCTTGATCAAGCACTTTACCTGTGAATTTTACACGTACTCTTTCATGGGTTAAGTCATAATCTGGCAAAGGAAAAAAACGCTTGTATTGAATCTGATACATTTTTTTGATGCCACTACCGATGGTATCCATCATATTTAAATTGACCATGGCATTGACCAAAAACGGATTGCGATAGCTCGCCTCAGGCGCATCTTGCAATAAGACATTATCGATGGTTTTAGGAATAAACTCGCCACTATTTTGAAACACCAGCGTTGAGTCTTCTTTTTCGACCACCGTAATACGTCCGCCTAGCTGATAATCTTGATGACCAATGGCATTACTTAATGCTTCACGGATGATATAAGGATCGTACTGCTGCACCTCTTCAGGAAATAGCGTACCAGTAGGCATGTAGCGGTAATTTAGGTTGCGGATTTTGTTATAAACCTCATCCAAGGCTAACAAAAACGGCGGTTCAAAATGTTGATAGTCTTTTTCAATGCCATCAATGCCTTTTAGAATCCAAGTGATATGCGCTTGCGCTGGGCTTAAAAAATACGTGGATTCGTAACGCCCTAATAAAATGATAGCGGTATTGGTGATCTGACCGCGAATGGTAATTTTGGCTTTATTTAAAAAAGTGATGTCATCCCATCCTTTTATGTCCTCAGCTAAACGTTTGTTCTTATCAGCAAAGACTTGTCTGGCCACAACAATGGCTTTAGGATCAAGGTCTTCAAGCGTTGCATCGTGACAAATCTCAGCACTCCAGTCATCCGCTCGATTTTGCCACAGCTTACGGCTTTGATCTGGGTATTGCTTAAGCAGTTTTGTGAAGCTACCAATACGAATGTAAGGCTCATGCAAAAAACTAATGGGCGTATTGGTAGCTGCTGGAATCTCGAATAGTACTACCGCTTTACCATCAATCCTTAGCTCATGGATGGTGAAATGGATCTTGGGGCTTAAACGGCTCACTAGCCAATGCTCTAAGTCTTCGTTGCCTTTGGCTTTTTTTGTCTTCGGGCTAAAGTTTGTACCCATAATGTTATGTGTGCCATCCTCCACCCCGAACACCAAGTAGCCAAACTTCTTGTCAGCCAAACAAGCGCCATTGGCAAGCGCAGATATACGCTTACCGATCTCATCAGGACTATGAAAGTTATGTTTAAACTCAAGCCACTCTTGTTCGGTTGGTTGTTGGATAAGCTTTAGGACAAGATTTTGATAGTGGTTAGGCATAGTAGGAACGCTAAAATTAGTTAGGCTTGAATAGTTTTGTTTTATCCATTATACGCTGTCAATTGTGCGAAAGCAGTGTATTGGCTGGTTTTGTTTATGCTAAGCTAGCACATCTTGTACCAAACAATTTTTCGTAAGAATATCATCAACTAAAAAATAGATGTTAAATCAGATAAAGGGTAAATATGGCTACTTCAGTTGAATTCTACAAAGTAACTTTCAAAAAAGAAGAGTCACAAAACTCTAAAACCTTGAAAGATTATTTCGCTTCAATAGTGAGTAAGTCTTTTGGGTTTAAAGATCAGTATGATAGAGATTTTTACGATTTTAATCTGATACAAGCAAAATACTACGGTGGCTCTTTCAGAAAAATAAGAACTGATGAGATCATTGAGACTGGTAAGGTTGGAGCAGCTGCTAAAAAATTAAGCTATACCAAAGGTGAAGGTAAATTAGAAACCAACCACCTTGTTTTCTTTCCTAAATATAGCGTAATTGGCTATATAAGAAACGTACACGCTAATCATTATAAAAGACTAGAAAGCTGTTTGTCAGAAGCATTTTGTAGGGATGTTATAGTTTCACCATTAATAACTGCTGGCTCTCTCAACCAAATACTTCAAAACCGAACAGTAGTAGCAATAGATTTTTCTGTGCCTATTAGTTCAGCTCAAGCAACAAACAACGGCCAACTATGGTCTGATAAAGCAATGAAAGCTGTTGATGATTCAGGAGGAGACATTTTAAAAATGCAAATCGGTCTCGACTTACGTAAAAGCGAGCGTGGAATAATTTCAAAAGTCTCTGAAAATATTAGTAATCTATTATCATTCAACCCGACACGAGCTGTCGTAAAGACTCAAGACATTGACGGAAAATACGATTTAATAGATCTTATTGCTGATAAAATAGTCTATAAAGATGAAACCTATTCGTACACTAAAGACGCTCTTCAACCGAGTGCTATATACGATAAGATTGTGACTGCTTATCTAGGGAAGCTAGATGAAATCGAACAAGTATGCTGAGATAATAAAATGGTTAGCTCTGAGCTTAGTCATCTCAGTTGCTTTATGTGCTTTTTTATACAATGAAATTCTTAGCACTTCTTCTGTAATGATCAATGAAGTGTTAAAAACTTTGATTACTCTATTTGGCACAATGTTAGGGTTTGTTCTTACTCTAATGGCAATTGTTATAAGCTTAATAGACAAGCGTTTGATTAGAAATATGGTGAAATCAGGTCACTACAATAACCTCTTGATGAGTAGTAAGTTGTTGTCATTACTGTATTTCATTAGTATAGCCATCTATCTAGTAGCATTGATGGTTACAGTTCGACAATCCTTTATATTCTTAATCTCTATTGGTGCTACTCTAGTTACCGCTATGTACTCACTTAGAACAGCCTATAAATTTTTTCAGATTTTTAAGCATATAGAACCTAATAAATAATTAAATCTTGCAAGTAGCAAAATCCACCAAAAAACCTTGCTGCTTAGCTATACTGAGATTAGTAAATTATGCAACTCACTAAACGCGAATATATAGCTTTCGAACTACTAAAAACCAAGAGTATCACTGTAAATGAGTGTTATAAACTTGCTGATGAGTTTATAAGTAAGTCTAACGTTATTATTGACGATCCTACTACTGAGAAAGGCTGGATTGAGCAGATTTGGGAATGGGCTGACAAGTTTCAATTAACTGAAGACGAAGTACCACGGAATAAAAAAGATTTGCTCGAATTAGATACCCTGAATATCTATAGACATGAAATGTGGAATCCGTATTCACCAGTCATTACCTATTTGCCTGAAGTCATTACTGAGCTACCTAACTTAAATCGTATTGCTGTTCAATATAATTGGCTTGTGCGATTAAATGAGAATATAGGTCAGCTAAGAAATCTTGAGTATTTGATTTTGACGGAAAACTTCATGACTGAATTGCCCGAAGAGATAGCACAGCTTAGCAAACTAAAGGGATTGGATATTGAAGATAATAAATTCTCTGAACTACCTGACTTCATTGGAGAGCTTATTAACTTAACATGGCTAGTAGTCAAGTCTAATAAACTGAAAGAACTACCTGAGAGTATTGGTCAGCTGATTAATTTAAAAGATCTAAATATTGAATACAACGTCTTAGCGGAACTCCCCCAAAGCATTGGAAAGATGATCAGCTTAGAAAAGCTTGAATTAGGCGAGAATGCTTTGATTAATCTTCCTGAAAGTATTGGTGCATTAAGTAACTTAAAAGAGCTCATTGCATATGACAATCGATTAACCACCTTACCTGACAGTATAGGTAAATTACATAATTTGGAAAAGCTAACTTTATGCAACAATCAACTAGTTGAGCTACCCGATAGTATTGGTCAGCTTGCAAGTTTAAAAGAACTTCATCTTGGTAATAATAAACTAGCTGAATTGCCTCTTACTATTTGCAATCTTAAAAATCTCGACTATATCTATATAGATAGCTACTTACTAGCTAAACTGCCTGAAGCAATTAAGCAGTTTTTAAATACCGTTCCGCATGTAATAAGTTGGGATAATTCATAGAAATGATCTTAGCTGTACTCAGAATCACGATTGAATACAGTAAAATTGTATTTTTTGATATTAGTACTTAAGTGTCGGATACCATCACCTGACCATTCATTAGCATAGGAAGAAGCCAGTCTCTAATCTCAACTAATTTTTGACTCTCTGTAACATTTTTATACATTAGCTTATGAATAGGGTTAACTTTTCTATTAAATTCATCAAACATTTTTTGTAAACCCTTCATTCTTAACACAAAATAATCATAGAATGGTTAACCCACCTGTCTGTACTCAAAACGTATCATATCATTGAGTGAATCGTGAGATCTTTCATTATTATAGATCCCAATCCAAACCTCAGTAAGCTTCCTCACTCCATTTAAATTATTAAAAAAGTGACAATTTAAAATCTCACTGAGTTTGTATGAGGTTTAATATAAACACTATAATAATTTATCTATTTTCTGTGTCAGCGAAAGTCCTATCATCATATTCGAAATCATCGCAGACAGATTGCTCAGCCTTTCTTTGAGCAATGTCATTTTTCAACTGTTGCTCTTCAATACTTAATTCTTCATCATCGTCATATGGGCCACTCATTAAAATCTCCTTATATCCATTAAATAAGGAGTTAGTATCAAATGATTAGACTATTCTTTCAAGTAAATTTTTGATAGCTTATTGCAAAATTTCTGTAAAGTTCGTTTATATAGTTGGATACCTGCCTAAAGAATCGCCTTGAATTATTTTGACCTAGTTTTTATTTAACCCCAAATTTTACTCATTCAAATACAGCTCGGCCATACCATCAAGTCTCGCTTTTACCTCTTTCCAGTTCGGCATAACTTGAGTTAACAAGCGCCAAAAATGCTCACTATGATTGTGCTCGGCGATATGACATAGCTCATGCAGTATCACATAATCAATGCATTCCTTTGGTGCTTTGACTAAGTGTGGATTGAGGATTAAATTTCCTTTATTTGAGCAGCTTCCCCATTGTTTTTTCATGGTCATTAACTTCAATGAAGGATTATTTTCTACCCATGAGGCCTTATGTATCAAGGCCTCAAGCCTCTCTCTAGAGACCGACGTAAATTTATCTTTATACCATTTATCAATTAAGCTTTTCACGAGAACCGCTCTTTTTTCAGCGTCTAATTCAGAATCGTTTTGAGACAATTCTACATGTAACTTACCGCGACTGAGCTTCACCGTACTGTTTATTTTATCGTTAGTTTTTGCATCGGTTATCACTTTTAACACGTAACGACGGCCTAGATAAAACTGGGTTTCGCCGCTGACATAACGTTTGGGTAATACATGATCTTGTTGCTTGGCAAAGTCTTGTAGGCTTTGCCATATCCAGCGAGCACGTTTCATCATCGCGTCATGTATCATCTCATCGCTGGCATCGACAGGTGCGGTAGCAACCACACGTTGATCAGGATGTACCTTGATCACAACTTTGCGAGGTTTAGTCTTTTCGATAATTAGCTTAACGCTTCTAGACTTGTTTTTTGCTTCTTTACGCACGACTTCATAATGGATCTTATCTTCACCATAATGAAAGTCTCCATTCTCAGTCATTGCCTACTACCCTCTTGCTGCACGTGGGCTGCTTGTTTCTCTTGAAAGCCCAAGTCGGGTAATTTTTAGTACTGCTTCAATGAGCTGCTGCGCTTTATCGATACCTAGGTCAGGAAATAACATTGGCAATAAACGTCTATTAATCGCATTTTCAATTTCTGCTGGATTAATAGAATATTCAGCCACTGCTGTCTTAACAATCTTATCAATCTCAAAGGCGTAAGCGATAAGCTTATCGTTATCTAACTCTTTATCCGCTAAAAAATCAGCGTCAAACAAATGCTTAAATAAACCAAAATACGCCTGGGCATGTTTGTTTGATTTGCCATTACCATCGATAAAGCTATTTGGTATATCAGCGACATCGCGGTCTTTTACGGCTTGTTCGAAGTTAGCAAACGTCATGTACTGCTTTACAGGTGCATCAAACATGGCTTTAGCATCAGCAATCGCCTGCTTAAGCAATTTAGAGAAATACTCTTGAGCATAAGGATCATCAGCCAGATCTTGTTCAATCATCTTAGTGACACGACCAGTAATTTTATCCGTTTGGTTACGGGCTTCATCATCGCTTAATTCTTCAGGCTTAACATCCTTACCTAAGTTGCCAACCAAGTAAGCACCTTTTGCCTCACGAACCTCAAGCCCTGCGATATGCTTATCCAGTAAGCTGCGAATATCTGCTTCATACTCATCGTAATCGATGGTTTCATCAGCATCCTCGCGCACTTGCTTACGTAGATTGATAAAGGCTTTTAGATCGGCTTTATAACGATCACGCTTGCTATCAAACGACTTATCTTCAAAGAAAGACGCCGATTGCAACGCAATTTTCATGGCGTTAGAAAATGTGGTTAAAGCTGCATAAAAGTCGTCACGTTCTTTAAGCTTGGTATCGACTACTCTGCCCTCTATTTCCTGCATCTTTGGTGCAAGCACCTGTCTTAGCGCTTGTCCGTCTTGTTTATTTTTCACCGATGAGAATATGGCCCACAGCTCGCTATGCAGTCTGGGTAACTGCTTGTACTCGGTATCCATCGCGTTATACAGACCTTTGAGGTCTTCGATATCAAAGCCTCCTTGCGTACGTTCTGCTAAGTCTTGGTATTTCTCAATGGTGATATCAAGCTCTTTTAAGATGCCACGATAATCAATGAGATAACCAAAACGCTTCTTCTCATGCAAGCGGTTTACCCGTGCAATCGCCTGAATCAAATTATGCTGCTTTAAGGGCTTATCGATATACAGTACTGTGTTTTTTGGTTCATCAAATCCCGTTAGTAGCTTATCAACGACGATCATAATGTCAGGACCATCATCCTGACTAAAGGCTTCTATGATGGCTTTTGTATAGGCTTTTTCATCACCGCCATACTCTTTGGCGACATTGGCTTGCCACCAGTTCTGGACGATGTCTTTTGACTCACCATCAACAGTGTCATGCCCTTCACGGGTATCAGGTGGTGACATAGCGACCACTGAGGTCACTTTACCAATCTTATCTAACGCCATCTTATAGCGGATAGCTGAGGCTTTAGAGTCACAGGCCAGTTGACCCTTCAGGTACTGCTGTTTAAAGTTTTGGAAGTGATCAGAGATGTCATGAGCGATCAGCTCAATACGACCTTCAACCTGATAGATTTGACCTTTTTGTGAGAACTTACGTTTAAGGTCAGTCTTTTGATCATCGGTAAGCTTTTGAGTGATACGGTCAAACCAAGCATCAATGGCTTGGTCATTGGTATTCAATTCAGGGATACGCTCTTCATATAAGAGTGGCGTGACCGTTTTGTCTTTGACCGCTTGCTGCATGGTATAGGAGTGAATGATGCTACCGAATTTATTTTCGGTCTTATCATCCTTTAGCAATGGCGTACCTGTAAAGGCAATAAAAGCGGCGTTTGGCAGGGCTTGTGCCATACGAATATTATTCTCACCGTTTTGGCTACGGTGACCTTCATCGACCATGACGATGATGTTTGGGCTATCGTTATAGCATTCATCATACTTAACGGCTGAGCCAAACTTATTAATAATAGAGAAGATAACCCGCTCATTACCGTGACCGATTTGCTGTGCTAAGCGGCGACCAGAGGTTGCCATGGCATCTGATTTATCACGATCACTAAGCACACCACCAGAAGCAAAAGTTTTACTAAGCTGAGTTTCCAGATCGACACGGTCGGTGACGATAATGACTCGGCATTTCGCGAGCTCCTCTAACCAAATAAGTGCTTTGGAGAAAAACACCATGGTGAAAGATTTACCACTGCCTGTGGTATGCCAAATGACACCGCCCTCACGACTGCCCTTCTCATTAAAGGTACTAATACGCTCAATCAAAGCTTTAATGCCGAAGACTTGCTGATAACGAGCAACAATTTTGCCAGCCTTTTTGTCAAACAAGGTAAACATGCGCGTTATCTCAAGCAGACGCTCAGGCTGCAAAAGGCTGATGATTAAGCGGTCTTGGTCGGTGACGGAGTTTTTCAAGGTAGTTGTCACCATCAAGCTAAATTAAGCGGCTTGTAATCTTTGCTGTTGTTGCTCTTTTACAGGATTTAGCGTTGTTGGCCCTACA